>Ga0136622_10000363_pt1 | contig 18476 bp, 15 predicted proteins | sample AntDrymUQ4482106_2_FD_104803 | JGI IMG/M metagenome (GOLD analysis project Ga0136622, IMG submission 104803) | Polar desert sand microbial communities from Dry Valleys, Antarctica - metaG UQ448 (21.06) | ecosystem: Environmental > Terrestrial > Soil > Desert | place: Antarctica: Dry Valley...
ATTAACGGTGGTGGGCTACGTCGGTGCTTTAACCGCCCTGTGGGCGGCGCTCATGGCTTCTGCCGAGTACGACATCAAGCGGGTGCTTGCTTATTCGACGATCTCCCAGCTCGGGTACATGTTCCTCGCGCTCGGCGTCGGCGCTTACTCGGCCGCGATCTTCCACCTCGTCACACACGCCTTTTTCAAGGCGTTGATGTTCCTGGGTGCAGGGGCGATCATGCATGTACTTGGAGGCGAAGTGGACATGCGCCGAATGAGTGGGCTGCGCAGGGCGATGCCTATCGTCGCCTACACGTTCGCCGCCGGCGTGCTTGCCATCTCGGGCATCATTCCCTTCGCGGGGTTCTTCTCCAAGGACGCGATCCTTGCATCTGCTTGGATCGAAGGGAACTTCTTACTGTGGGGGATCGGCACGGTGACCGCCCTGCTCACGGCGTTCTACATGGCCAGGCTCTACATCAGGGTCTTCGAAGGCCCCCTCGAGACGCCGGAGGGGACTCATGCTCACGACGCTCCGGCTCTCATGGCCGCTGCACTCATCCCTCTCGGTGTGCTTTCGGTCATCGGAGGAGTCATCAACCTTCCCGGCCTCGTCACGCTCGAGCACTTCCTCGAGCCTGCGCTTGGTGAATCCGAGGTCCCGACCGGGGTGCTCACCTTCCTGTTGCCCGGACTTGCGCTTGTGGCAGGAGCCGCCGGCCTCTTCATTGGGCGCCGCCTCTACATGGGCGAGGGCGCAGAGGCACGCCGCGCGCGCGTCGTGGCTGCAGGGGGGCCGCTGGTGGAAGCGGCACGCAACAAGTTCTACGTCGACAGGATCTACGCCGCCACCATCGTCGCCCCCGGCCGGGCGCTTGCGAGCTTCTGTGCCGACGTCCTCGACGGCCGAGGAATCGAGGGCGTCGTCAACGGCACGGCCACCTTCATAGGTCGGAGCTCACAGAGTCTGCGGCATCTCCAAACCGGCTACGTGCGCACTTACGGAGTCACCTTTCTGTTCGGCGTCGTGCTTGTCTTCGGCTTCCTCTTGACGAGGGTTGTGCTGGCGTGAACGACCTTCCCTGGCTCGACATCACGATCTTCATCCCGCTCGGCGGGGCGATCCTTCTTGGGGCCGTTCCCAAGGACAGGGTCGGTGCGCTTCGCACCGGCGCTTTGATCGTGGCCGTCGCTGCCTTTGCCGCCTCGCTTGGGATCCTGGCGGGCTTCGAGGTTGGTGAGGCGGGATTCCAGCTCGGATCCAGCTTGTCGTGGATCTCGGAATGGGGTATCGGCTACACGACGGGCGTCGACGGAGTGAGCTTGTGGATCATCATGCTCACGACCTTTCTCATGCCGCTGGCCGTGCTCGCCTCCTGGTCCGTGGACAAACAGCTAAAGCCTTATTTCATCTTTCTGCTGTCCCTCGAGACCGGAATGCTTGGGGTCTTCTCGGCGCTCGACCTTTTTCTGTTCTACGTCTTTTGGGAGGCTGTGCTCGTCCCCATGTATTTCCTCATAGGGTTGTGGGGGTACGGCAGGCGCGTGTACGCAGCTACGAAGTTCTTCCTCTATACGCTCGCCGGCTCCCTATTCTTGCTTCTGGCCATCCTGTATCTCTACTTTGCCGCTCCTGGGGAACCAACGTTTGACTACCGCTCCCTTCTTGGGACCGAGCTTGCCTTCGGCACGCAGGTGCTGTTGTTTCTTGGGTTCTTTGCCTCCTTTGCGGTGAAGATCCCGCTGGTGCCGCTCCACACCTGGCTGCCGGACGCGCACACGGAAGCGCCTACAGCAGGCTCCGTGATGCTTGCCGCCGTCCTGTTGAAGATGGGCGCCTATGGACTCATCAGGTTCGGTATCCCGTTGTTTCCGGACGCCGCGCAGGCTCTTGCCCCCCTCATCATCACACTGGCCGTCATCGGCATCGTCTATGGAGCACTGATAGCGATCGTTCAGCGCGACATCAAGCGGCTGGTTGCGTACTCGTCGGTGGCGCACCTTGGCTTCGTCGTTCTCGGCCTGTTCGTGGGGACGATTCAGGGTATGAGCGGAGGCATCCTCCAAATGCTCAATCACGGTCTTTCGACTGGGGCCCTGTTCTTGCTCGTGGGGGTCCTCTACGACCGGCGCCACACGCGCCTGATCGCCGACTTCGGGGGCCTTGCAAAGTCAATGCCGGTCTACGCTGGGGTTTTCCTGCTCGTCGCGCTCTCATCTCTCGGGCTTCCCGGTCTCAACGGCTTCGTCGGCGAGTTCCTGGTCCTGCTTGGCACCTATGAGACCTACGCGTGGTGGGTGATTCCTGCGACCTTCGGCATCGTGCTTGCCGCCATCTATCTACTGTGGGCCTACCAGCGCGTCTTCCACGGCGACATCACGAACGAGGCCAACCGGGGGCTTAGCGACTTCAATGTGCGCGAGTACGCCATGATCCTCCCCGTCGTGGCGTTGATCGTCTTCATCGGCGTCTACCCCAAGCCCTTCCTCGACCGAATCGAACCGTCTGCCCAGAAGCTTGTGAGCCAGCTCAACGATTCCTCCGTCCTTCCTGAAGGCTCGGGGGTGGCCGAGGCGCCGTGAACCTCGCTCAAGAGTTCTCGCAGCCGGAGGTCCAGCTCGGTGGCATCGCGCCCGAGCTGCTCCTTGTGGGTGTTGCCCTCATCATCCTTGTGGTCGACGCGTCCTTTGGGAGGGGTGACAACAGGTGGTACCTCGCCGGTCTATCCGCCCTCGGGCTTGCGGGGGCGGCAGCACTTGCGATCATGACGTGGGGCGACAATGAGCTTCAGCTCTCGAACATGATCGCAGCCGACGGCTTGGCCGCGTTCTCGAAGGTGTCGCTTGCTGCGTTCGGGCTGCTCACGGTGCTCCTCGGCCGTGACTATCTGGCGCGGGACAAGATCGAGGAGTCCGAGTTCTACGCGCTCGTGTTGTTCGCGGTCGCAGGGATGATGCTCATGACGGCTGCGGCTGATCTCATCGTCATGTTCCTGGCGCTCGAGACCTTCTCGGTGTCCCTTTACGTCCTCGTCGCCTTTAGGCGTGCCTCGCTTGCCAGCCACGAGTCCGCCATGAAGTACTTCCTGCTCGGCGCCTTTTCCTCCGCCTTCTTTCTGCTCGGCATAGCGCTGACCTACGGCGCGATCGGGTCGACCAATCTCTACGGGGGGGCCGACCCGGTCGCTGAGCCCGGCATCGCCAACTTCATCACGGGCACGCCCACGGACGATCTGAGCCTTCTGATCGTTGCCACGGGCTTTCTGGTGATCGGTCTTGGATTCAAGATCGCCGCCGTGCCCTTTCATATGTGGACGCCCGATGCCTACCAGGGCGCGCCTTCTCCGATCACCGGCTTCATGGCTGCAGGCACGAAGTTTGCGGCCTTTGCGGCACTGCTCAGGCTCTTCGATGCGTCACTCTTTCCGCTGCGGAGCGAATGGCGTCCGCTCTTGATCGTGCTTGCGGTCGCCACCATGATTGCCGGCTCGGTGCTCGCGATTGTGCAGGAGGACCTCAAGCGTTTGCTTGCCTATTCCTCGATTGCCCATGCGGGCTTCGTGCTTACGGGAGTCATCGCAGCCAACGACCGGGGGGTTTCTGGCGCCCTGTTCTACCTCGCCACCTACGGCGTGGCGGTCCTTGGTGCGTTTGCCGTCATATCGGTCGTCGCCGGGCGCGACGAGGAGCGAGTGCTTCTGGCGGATCACAGAGGACTGTTCTATGAGCATCCCCTGCTCACTACGGCTTTGACTCTGTTTCTTCTTTCGCTCGCCGGTGTTCCCGTCACCTCAGGGTTCGTGGGCAAGCTGGTGGTCTTTGGTGCGGCCGTCGAGGCCGGCTACACGTGGGTCGTTGTGGTCGGGGTGCTGACCAGCGCCATCGCTGCGTTTTTCTATCTCAAGGTCATGGCGACCATGTTCCTGCAGGAACGGGATCCCGATGCCCCGGCGCTCCCGGTCGGCCGGCTCGCGTCCGGGGTGGTAGCCGTGGCTGCAGTTGCAACCATAGGCTTCGGGCTCGCATGGAGCCCGTTGATAAACGCCGCAGAAAGCGCAACAATCTTCTTCCAGTCGCCTCAAGAACAGAGTGCGCCGATCCCGCCGGGCGGCTAGGCAGAGAGGTATTGGTTACGTGGAGAAAAGAAAGCTCGAAGACATCGTCGATGCCGCGGCAGCGGCCGACAAGGGGGACGACAAGAGGGACGTCTATCGCGGGACGCTGCTCGGTGCGGCAGCGGGAAACGCGCTTGGGCTACCCGTGGAAGGGGAATACCACCGCTCCATCGAGCGGCACTATCCGGGCGGCATCACGGAGGTCGATGCCGAGGAGCTGAACCGGCCGTGGGACGACGACCTCGCCCAAACCGCTGCCCTCGCCGCCAGCATTGTGGACGGCTTCGACCAGCAGGGCTTCGCCGACCGTCTCTTGACGTGGTCCAAAGACAACGGGCGTGGCATCGGCAACCTGACCGCCGACGTCATGGCCGAGCTCGGCGCCGGCACTCCCGCCTCCGACGCAGCGCGGGTCGTGTGGGAGCAGAGCGCAATGTATGCGGCCGGTAACGGCGCAATCATGCGTTGCTCGCCGGTTGCTCTGCGTTACCGGCGTTCGGGCGCCCAGGTTGTGACTGTCGCGCGCGCTCAGGCCGCCGTCACTCACTACTCGCCTCTGTGCCAGTGGTCGAGCGCGCTTCTTTGCACCGCCCTGGCGGTGTCGTTGTCCGGTGGGTGGCCAGATCCCCAAGTGCTTGCCGACGCTGCCCTTGCCGCAGGCGCGCCGGAAGAGGTTGGGACGGAAGCTCTTTTCGTGCAGGGGTTGGCCATAGGAGACCTCGGCCTCGACGATCCGATGGACATGGGCTTCACGCTCAAAGCGATGCAGGTTGGGCTGTGGGCCTTCGAGCAGGATCGGAACTTTGCCGACGTGCTCGTCGAGGTGGTGCGTCAGGGGGGGGACACCGATACCAACGCGGCCATCGCCGGCGCCGTCATGGGGGCGCGCCTCGGCCGCAGCGCCATCCCCGAGAGTTGGCTGGCCAACATCCCGAACACCGAGCGCCTCGTCGAGCTTGCCGACGTTCTGCTTGAACGCTCGCAAACGCCCTAGCTCCTAGTCCTCCGGTTTTCGGTGGTTCCAGGGCGTGCGGTCGGGAGGTGCCATTCGTGGGGCTCTATGAGGGTATCGGCTTCCGGCGGCCCCCATGAGCCCCGTTCGTATTCGTGCAGCTCGGGCGGATTCTCGAGTGTTTTTGCGACCGCCTCCCAGGCGCGCTCGACTCCCTCTGCGCTCGTGAAGAGCGTGCGGTCACCCATGAGGGCGTCGAGGATGAGCCGTTCATAGGGTCCGATCAGCTCGGACTCAAATGAGTCATAGTGAAACTCCATTCGAGCCGGCCCAAGCGAGATGGTGGGACCCGGCTTCTTGGCAAGAAACGAAACGGCGATGCCTTCGTTGCGCCCGAGCTCGAGCGTCAGGTGATCGTGCCCAAATCCATCCTGGGGCATGCTGTCGAACATCTTGCGCGGCGGCTTCTTGAAGGCAAGAGTGACACGAGTCGCCGTCTGCTTGAGGGCCTTGCCGGTTCGCAGGTAGAAGGGGATGCCCGCCCACCGCCAGTTGTCTATGAACAGGCGGCAGGCGATGAAGGTCTCGGTGCCAGACTCCTTCGACACCCCTTCGGTGTCCCGGTAACCGCCGTACTGGCCGCGCACCACATCTTGAGCCTCGAGCGGCAACATCGCCTGAAAGACCTTGGTTTTCTCGGCGATGAGTGCTTTGGAGTTGATCGACGATGGCGGCTCCATGGCGACGATCGACAGGACCTGGAACAGGTGGGTGACGAGCATGTCCTTGAGCGCCCCCATCGGCTCATAGAAGCCGGCACGGGTTTCGATATCGATCTCCTCGAGCACCTGGATCTGCACATGGTCGATGTGGTTGCGGTCCCACACAGGCTCGAACATCCCGTTCGCGAACCTGAGGACGAGGATGTTCTGGACCGTTTCCTGTCCGAGGAAATGATCGATTCGGAAGACCTGCGACTCATGGAAGACCTCGTGAACGGACCGGTTGAGCTCCCGGGACGAGCCGGCATCGCTCCCGTAGGGTTTCTCGTAGATCGCCCGCGCGTCCCCCGCCAGCCCACTTTCGCCGATTGCATTGGTAATCGGCACGAACATGGTCGGGGGCACCGCCAGGTGGAAGAGGAGGCGCGCGTCCTCGCTCAGCGCGCTGCGGGCGGAGCGCACCGCCTCGGCAACCTGATCGGTGGCTCCGGGCTCGAACTTGTGACCCACATAGACCATCTTGGCCGTGAACTCCTCCCACTGAGGGCTGGTGAGATCCGTGCTTGAGAACGCGTCCACGGCCCGGCCGGCGAACTCAACAAAATCCTCCGTGGTCATGTCCTTGAGCCCGACGCCGACGACGCGAAAATCGGCCGGCATGAACCCCTCTTTGGCGAGGTGCCAAAGCGCGGGCAGAATCTCTCGCCGGGCAAGGTTGCCGTCGGCGCCGAAGATCGTGATGACGTGGTCCGGCGGGAGGAGGGAGGCATCGCCCTGGGGGGCATGGGTCATGCGTTGAGGGTAGTCGATTGCCTCCGCCGCCCCGGCGGGTCGGCAAGGGCGGGCTTCACGAGCGTACTAAGGCACCTTGGATCGGAAGCCCGGCCCAAGCCGCCCGGCCGTGGCCGCGCTGGCGTTTAACATCTGATGGATGCGCGGCATCCCAGCCGAGGCCGGGACGCCGGGAGCAGCCCCACAGGCCGGCGAGGGGCTGCTCGGGAGACACTCGGCCTGGAGGGAGTGAAAGGCTCAGGTGCCTGAGGGTTATTTCGGTCAGTACGCGACTATCGGGATATTCGTGTTTGTCGGCGTCGCTTTGGTCTTTGGCACGCTTCAGTTGGCCAGGCTGGTGCGCCCGAACGTTCCCTCCTACGAGAAGTCAACCACCTACGAGTCGGGCATCGACCCGATCGGCGAGGGCTGGTCGCAGTCCAACGTTCGCTATTACATCTTTGCGTTGCTGTTTGTCGTGTTCGACGTCGAAGCTGTGTTTCTGTTTCCCTGGGCCCTCGTGTTCGAGCGGCTAGGCACTCAGGCATTGGTCGAGATGGTGATCTTCATCGGTATCCTCGCTATTGCTCTCCTCTACGCAATCAAGAAGAAGGTCCTCGAGTGGCTGTGATCGAGAAGGTCAAGCTGCCGGGCCCTGCCTCATGGCTGCTCAACTGGAGCCGCAAGTACTCCCTGTGGATGATGCAGTTCGGCCTTGCATGCTGCGGCATCGAGATGGGCGCCGCCATCGCAAGCAAGTTCGACATCATTCGTTTTGGAGTCATTCCGTTTCCGGCGTCTCCTCGGCAGGCGGACCTCCTCGTGGTGGCCGGAACCGTCACCGACAAGATGGCCGCGCCGATAAAGCGTGTCTACGACCAGATGCCTGAGCCGAAGTACGTCATCTCGATGGGCTCGTGCGCCAACTGTGGCGGCCCTTACTGGGACTCCTACGCCGTCACCAAGGGCGTCGACCAGATCATCCCCGTCGACGTTTACGTCCCCGGTTGTCCCCCTCGCCCCGAGGCGTTGCTTCAGGGCGTCATAAGGCTGCAGCAGAAGATCTCAGGCGAGAACCCCTCCGAGAAGTGGCTGGGTCACACCACACCGATACCCGTAATACCCGAACCCGGGCTTGCGGGGGGCGTGTAAGACATGGCTCAGACGCAAAGCGCCTCCAGAGCCGACGAGGCCCTCGAACGAGTGAAGTCGGCGCTTAAAGAAACGATATCGGAGCCCAAGGTGAACTTCGGGACGGTGGATCTCATTTGCGAACCCGGGGACCTTGTGGGGGTCATGACCGCGCTCCGCGATTCCGAGGGAATCGAGTGCAAGTTCTTCGGTTTCCTATCGGCAGTCGACCGTTCGGAGCTCGGTGAAGGAGGCGGAGGGCTCGAGGTGCTCATCGTCGTCTATTCGCCGGTTCACTTCTTCTCGGTGGCGGTGCATGTTCCCGTCGCAGCGGCTGCTCCGGCCTGCCCAAGCGTTTCCGGCGTCTACTCGGGCGCGCTGTGGCACGAGCGCGAGACGCATGAGATGTTCGGCATCGTCTTCGAAGGCCACCCCCAGCTCTCCAACCTCTATCTGCCCGAAGACTTCGAGGGCCATCCTGGACTTCGGTCGTTCAAGCTCCCAGGTCGCGCGGTCAAGGACTGGCCGGGGGCGAAGGATCCCGAAGAGGCGGCGGCGGGGGGCAGGTGATGGCGAAGGTCGGCAGCCCGTCCGAGGAGCGCGCCGGAGCGCGCGGGCGAGTGCCCTCCCGCCATCCGGAAGAGGGCGCGGCAGGGGCCGAGGGGCGTTTCAAGACCGAAGAGATGATCCTGAACGTCGGGCCGCAGCATCCGGCTACGCACGGGGTCTTTCGGCTCCTTGCGACCATCGACGGCGAAGTGCTCATCGACGCAGACCCGGTGATCGGCTACATGCACCGGGGGTACGAAAAACTCGTCGAGCAGCGTGACTACAGGCAGATAACCAACCTCGTGTCGCGCATGGATTGGCTGTCGGGCATCAACAACGAGCTGCCCCTGGCGCTCGCTGTGGAGAAGCTCATGGAGATCGAAGTGCCGCCGCGCGCACAGTATCTGCGGGTGATCTTGTGCGAGATGAACAGGATCCTGAATCACCTGATGTTCTTCGCCTCCTTCGGGGCCGAGCTCGGCGCCATAACCCCGACGTTTTATGCCTTTCGCGAGCGCGAGGACATACAGCGCGTCATGGAAGCGACGACGGGCGGGCGGATGCACTTTGGCTTCTTCCGGCCCGGCGGCATCAAAGAAGACGTCCCCGAGGGCTTCGTCGAAGGGGCTCTGGCCGGCGTTCGGCAGGTCATCGATCGTCTGCCCGACTACGAAAACCTCCTTGTCGGAAACGAGATCTTCAAGCAAAGAACGATCGACATAGGGATCCTCGAAGAGGAAGCGGCTTACTCCTATGGAGTCTCCGGCCCGATCGCCCGAGGTTCCGGCATCACGATGGATGTCCGCAAGGACGAGCCCTACCTGGTTTACGACCAGTTTGACTTCGATGTTCAGTCGGCGCCGAACGGCGACTGCTTCGACCGGTTCTGGGTGCTCATTAGGGAGGTTGGCGAGTCGGCGAGGATCGTCGAGCAGGCGATCGAGGGGCTCCCTCCTGGGCCGATCATGGGCAAGGTCCCGCGCGTCATTCAGGCACCCGAGGGCGAGGTCTACGTTCGTTGCGAGAACCCCCTCGGCGAACTCGGCATGTACCTCGTCTCGGATGGAGACCGGAGGCCCTACCGGCTCAAGATAAGGACGCCGTCCTATTCGAACGTCTCTGCGCTGTCATACGTTCTCAAGAACACTTACGTTTCCGACATGATCGCCATTCTCGGGTCCTTCTTCTTCGTGCTTGGGGACATCGACCGCTGATGTTCGACATAACGCTCGCCACGTGGCAGATACTCGTCATCAAGATCATCGTGATCCTGACGGTCGTTCCCGTTGGTGCTCTGGTGGGCGGGTACGCCGAGCACAAGGTCATGGCGCACCTCCAGCATCGCCTAGGGCCGATGTATCCGGGCGGGTTCCATGGATGGGCGACGACCTTGGCAGACGGCATCAAGTTCCTTTACAAGGAGGACATCATTCCGGCTGCGGCCGATCGCAAGGTGTTCTCGCTGGCCCCTGCGGCGATCATGGTGCCCATTATCATGACCTACCTGGTCATCCCCATCGATCGCGCCTTGATAGTCGAGGACCTCGATGTCGGGATCTTCTATCTGCTTGCCGTCGGTTCTTTGTCGACCATCGGTTTGCTGATGGCTGGGTGGTCGAGCGCCAACAAGTATGCGTTGATCGGCGCACTTCGCTCCGCCGCACAGCTCATCGCCTACGAGCTGCCCATCGTGCTCGCTGCCGTCGTCGTGGCCATGCTTGCAGGATCCCTGTCGCTCATCGACATCGTCGAGACGCAGAACTGGCCTTTTGCGATCTGGCCCCCGGGGATCGGTTTTATCGCCTTTCTGCTCTTCACCGTCGGGGCCGTCGCCGAGATGACGAGGGTGCCCTTTGACATGCCCGTTGCCGAGTCCGAGATCATCACCGGACCGTTCACCGAGTATTCGGGGATGCGCTACATCTTTGCTCACATGTTCGCGGAAATGGGGCACATGGTTGCCTTTGGCGGCATCGGGGCGACGCTGTTCCTCGGCGGCTACCAGCCAATAGTCCCCATCCCGTTCCTCGATTTCATTCCCGGTGTGATCTGGTTCTCCGCCAAAACGATGTTCATGATCTTTCTGTTCCTGTGGATCAGACCCACATTCTCACGCGTCAGGGAAGACCAGCTTCAGAAGTTTGCGTGGAAGTTCTTGATTCCGGTCGGCCTCGCGCTTGTCCTCGTAACGGGCGCATGGGTCCTCTACGTCTAGAGGTGGGAGCGTTGTGGCCGTAGACGAGCACAGAGCCCCCAGGACGACTGAATCCGATGATGCCCGACGCCTCGTCAAGGCGCGCAGGCCCGGGTTCGGGATCGGGCTTCTCAAGGGCATGGCGGTCACGCTCAAGCACCTCTTTAAGCACAACACCGTCATCCAGTACCCGGACGAGAAGCAGGACTTGTCGTCGCGTACGCGCGGTGTGATCGCTCTGAAGGAAGAGAACTGCACCGTCTGCATGCTCTGTGCGCGCGAGTGCCCCGACTGGTGCATCTACATCGATTCTCATAAGGAGACGCTCGCGCCCAAGCGTGAGGGCGGGCGCCCGCGCAAGCGCAACATCCTCGATCGGTTTGCCATCGACTATGCCCTGTGCATGTACTGCGGCATCTGCGTCGAGGTCTGCCCTTACGACGCGCTGTTTTGGAGCCGGGAGTTCGAGTATGCCGAGTACGACATCCGCGAGCTCACTCACGAGAAGGAAAAGCTCTCGGACTGGATGGCAAGCGTGCTTCCGCCTCCCGCCCTCGAGGAGGGGGCGGAGTACCCAGGTTCCCCGACTCGGGCCCCTGAGGTCGCCGACGGCGTGGCCGCTCCGGTCAAGCCGGTCCAGGCGGAGGCCTCAGACGCCGCAGCCGGCACCCCCGAACGCCGGGGGGCGCAGGCCGCACCCTTGGGCACCGGCGGCCGGCCGGCAGATGCCGGGGCGCCCAAAGAGGCCAAACCCGACGTCGGCCCCGTCCCCGGCCGTCAGGCCGAGGCAGCGCCTGCGCCCGAGGGGGCCGAGCCCGCCGCGGCAGAGGCGCCGCCCGTCCAAGAGGAGGAGCAGCAGGCCGCCCCATCGCAGGAGCAGGCCCCCGGGCCCGAACCTACCGCAGAGGACCACGCTGGCCCCGGCGGGCGAACGGAGACGGCCTCGCCCGAGGTCCTCGGCATCCAGATGGGGGCCGAGCCGGCATCCCCGAGCCCGCGTGAATCAACGGAGACGCCTTCGCCTGAGGTCCTCGGCATCCAGATGGGTGGCGGACCGGCTCCATCGCCAGGCGCCGGGGAAGACGCAGTCGGCGCGCCTGAGGAAGCCGAAACCCGAACGCCACAGGAGGGCCCGGATCCGGAGGAAGTGGCGCGCCTTCAGGAGACTCCAGGCCCCAACGTCGAGGTCCCCAACGAAGAACCTAAGCCGACCGCTCTAGACCCCACTGAGGATCCCAAGGAGGTCTACGAAGCGGTGCTCTCGGACCAGCTCGCCAAGGGCTCTTCACCCGAGGTCGCCGAGGCCAGGGCCAAAGTGGCGCGGGTCAAGGCGGAACGGGGCATCGCACGCAATCCCGGTGTGGCCACGAAGGAGGACTCTTAACGCGTGGCGACGATCGGCCACCAAATTGTGTTTTGGATCATCGCTGTGGTCATGACCGTCGCCGCCGTGGCGGTGGTGACCGCTCGCAACGTGGTTCATGCGGCTTTGTATCTCGTCGGGGCGCTGATGAGCGCGGCCGCCCTCTACATCCTGTTGCTGGCTCAGTTCGTGGCGTGGGTCCAGGTGCTCGTCTACGTGGGAGCCATCGTTGTCCTGATGCTGTTTGGATTAATGCTGACGAACGCCCCGATCGGACGCGCCAGCCTGGACAACAATCAGCGCTTTCTGGCCGCCGTCACTGCCGGTGTCCTGTTCTTGGTGACCAGCTTCATCATGGTCCGTGCCTTCGAGGGGCAATCTATCGATCTCGTTCGCGAGCAAGGCACCCTCACCGAAAGTGTCGGCGAGGTCATCTTCTCGGCCTACGTCTTGCCATTCGAGGTCGTTTCGGTCCTGTTGCTCGCCGCCCTTGTGGGTGCAATCGTCATAGCGAAGAGAGACTGAGCGGTGCCGGTTTCGTACTTCCTCGTGCTCTCGGCGCTGCTGTTCTCGATCGGCGTTTACGGGGTGCTTGCCCGGCAGAATGCGGTTCTCGTGCTGCTTTCGATCGAGCTGATGTTGAACGCCGTCAACATCAACCTCGTCGCTTTCTCGGCCCTCTTGGGGCAGACCGGTGTTCCCGGACAGGTCTTTGCCCTGTTCGTCATCGCCGTAGCTGCGGCCGAGGTCGGGATCGGGCTCGCCATCGTGATCCTGATCTTCCGCAACCGCCAGAGCGTCGACGTCGAAGAGATGTCGCTGATGAAGTGGTAAGCGGGCTGTGAGCGAGATGATTCTGGCGCAGAGCAGCGCGACGGCGGGGCGCGCAGCCACCGACTTCATGTGGCTCGTGACCCTGCTCCCGTTCTTGTCCGCGGTGATCATCGGCTTCGGAGGAAAGAGGCTTGGTGGCCGCGCCCACATCGCCGGCATAGCCGCCGTTGGGGGCGGCCTTGTGCTTTCGCTCGTCGGCTTCTATCAGCTGGCCGCAGGCAACGCCACCGTCGAGGCGTCGTGGGTATGGTTCGAGCTCGACTCGATCGAGCTCGAGTTCGGCATGAACTACGACTTCCTCACGGGAGTCATGTTCGTCGTAGTCACCACGATCTCGACCCTGGTGCACATCTATTCCGTTGGATACATGCACGGAGACAAGCGCTATACGTGGTTTTATACCGCGCTATCCCTGTTCACCGGCAGCATGCTGTTCCTGGTAATCGCGAACAACCTAATGCAGATGTTCGTGGGCTGGGAGCTCGTTGGCGTGTGCTCCTACTTCCTTATTGGTCACTACTGGGAGGAGACCGACAACTCGTCGGCCGCGATCAAGGCTTTCATCGTCACGCGCGTCGGTGATGTGGGGTTCCTGTTCGTCATCTTTGCGCTATTCATTGCCGGCGGGACCTTCAACATCCCCGAGCTCAACCTGCTGGCCGAGGAGGGCGAGCTCACGGGCACGATCGCGACCGTGGGTGCGCTCCTGCTGTTCTGTGGAGCGGTGGGCAAGTCGGCGCAGGTGCCGCTGCACGTCTGGCTCCCCGACGCTATGGCGGGGCCAACTCCAGTCTCGGCCCTCATTCACGCGGCGACGATGGTCGTGGCCGGGGTCTATCTGGTGGCCCGCATGTTCATCGTGTTCGAGCATGCCCCGGCGGCGCTCAACGTCGTGGCGATCGTCGCCTCGATCACGATGCTCATAGCCGCCGCCCTGGCCCTGGTCCAAGACGACATCAAGCGCGTCCTCGCCTACTCGACCGTGAGCCAGCTCGCCTACATGATGGCGGCCCTCGGCGTGGGTGCATACACCGCCGGCGTCTTCCACCTCTTCACCCACGCCTTCTTCAAGGCCCTGTTGTTCCTCGGCGCAGGCTCGATCATCCATGCGGTTCACTCCAACAACATGAGCGACATGGGCGGACTCAGGAAGTTCATGCCGACGACGTTCATGACCTTCATCGTGGGATCCCTTGCTCTGGCGGGCATCTTCCCCCTCGCCGGCTTCTTCTCCAAGGACGAGATCATCGGTGAAGCGCTGCGCGCCGCCAGCGATGAACGCCAGATCGTTGCGTGGATCGTGTTGATATCTGCGTTGATTACGGCCTTTCTGACGGCGCTTTACATGACCAGGGCGTGCGTCAAGACCTTCTTCGGCGCCTACAGGGGACATGGGCACCCACACGAGAGCCCCCGGACCATGACGGTCCCGCTCCAGATTCTTGCGGTTGGCTCGGTGGCGGTCGGTTTTCTCGGGTTCCCTGTGGTGGGCCCGTTCCCCGACTGGATCAACGTCCCCGGCGAGGTCCACCACGGGTTCTCGGCGTTCTACAACCTCGCTCTGCCCGCCATCTCGGTGGCGGTTGCGCTCGCCGCCATCTGGCTCGGGTTTCAGCTCTTCTACTTCGAGCGCTTCAAGGTTGATATCCGCTCCGGACGCTTCGCATGGTTCTACCGGCTGCTCGAGAACAAGTACTACATCGACGACATCTACCTCGGGGGCATCGTTCGCCCGATCCAGTACCCGATCGCCAGGGCGACGAACTGGATCAACCAGAACGTGATCGACGGGGTTGTAAATGGGACCGCATGGGGAACCGTGGCTGCGGGCAAGGGCGTCTACGGTGTCATCGATCAGCGCGTCGTCGACTTCGCCGTCAACGGCGCAGCAGGGCTCACAGGCTTCTCGGGCGGCATCCTGCGTTACATCCAGACCGGCAACGTCCAACGCTACGCCGCTTTCCTGTTCGTTGCGGTGGCCGCTTTCGTGGCTCTGTTCGGGTTGTTCTAAGAAAGGGGCTGACTGCATCTCATGGAGTGGATCGACAGCTACGGCCTGAGCCTAGCGACCTTCCTGCCCGTGGCCGGGGCCGTGGTCCTGCTGCTCCTGCCGGTTGGTGCCGACGGGTTGCTCAAGCTCGTGGGAACGGTGTTCTCCGGCCTTGCCCTCGTGGTTGGCGTCCTTGTGGTGGCTCGCTTCGACTACGCGGGTGCCGGAGAGATCCAGCTCGAGGTGAACGCGACATGGATCCCACAGATAGAGGCCAGCTACCACATCGGGATTGACGGCATCTCGCTTCCGTTGTTCGCGTTGTCGTTGCTTGTCTCCTTCTTGTGCATGATCTACTGCTGGTTTCACATTCCCGAGCCCGGCAAGACCAAGGCATTCCTATCGTTGATACTGCTCCTCGAGACGGGAATGACGGGCACCTTCGTCGCTCTCGACCTCATCCTGTTCTTCATCTTCTTCGAGGTCGTGCTGGTCCCGATGTACTTCCTGATCGGCATCTGGGGCGGCTCCCGCCGGCAGTACGCCGCGGTCAAGTTCTTTCTCTACACCCTGTTTGGTTCCATCTTCATGCTGCTTGGCTTCCTCGCTATTTTCTTCCAGGGCAGCAGCTTCGACATGATCGCGTTGAGGAACAACCCGCCGCTCGCCTCCGGCACCCTTCAGAACATCATCTTCGTCGGGCTGTTCCTTGGCTTTGCCGTCAAGGTTCCGATGTGGCCGTTCCACACCTGGCTTCCCGACGCGCACACGGAGGCGCCGACGGTTGGATCGGTGCTGCTTGCGGCGATCATGCTCAAGATGGGCACCTACGGGTTCATCAGGATCGCCTATCCGATCCTTCCGGATGCCGCCATGTACTTCGGCCCCGTCATCGGGATACTCGCTGTGATCGCGATTATCTATGGTGCGCTTTGTTGTTTTGCTCAAACGGATCTAAAGCGGCTTATCGCATTCTCGTCCGTCGGCCACATGGGCTTCGTCATGCTCGGGATCGCGACCCTCACCGACCGCGGCATCAACGGCGCGATCTTCGGAATGGTCGCCCACGGGCTCATCACGGGGATGCTGTTCTTTCTCGCGGGCTCGATGCACGAGCGTTACCACACGCGCGAGATCGCAGCACTCGGCGGCATGTTGCAGCAGATCCCCCGCTTTGGTGCGTTGCTCGTCTATTCGGCCATCGCGTCGCTTGGCCTTCCCGGCCTTGCCGGTTTTTGGGGTGAGATGCTTGCGCTTCTCGGTTCCTATCAGCCGGGCGGGGGCCTCGACCCGTTCCTGTTCCGCATCCTTATGATCGGCGGCGGCATCGGGACGGTGCTTACGGCTGGGTACCTGTTGTGGACGCTTCAGCGGGTCGCTATGGGGAGCATTCCCGAGAAGTTCGCCGCCGGACACAACATCCCCGATGTCAGGCCGCTTGAGTGGATGGCGTGGTCGCCGCTCCTTGTCCTCATTCTGGCGGCCGGCGTCTACCCGAAGCTCGTCCTCGGAGTGACCGACGAGGCGGTACAGACGCTTCTAGGTGCGTTCGGCGGCTAGCGTGGATCTCCTTGCGCAGGGCCTGCAGCTCGGTTCCTCGGTCGACTGGCATGCAGTCGCACCAGACGTAATTCTCACCGTGACTGCCTGCGTTGTCCTTGTCGCCGACCTCTTCCTTGCCGACCGTTCCAAGTGGCTTGCTATGCCGCTGTCGGCGGCGGGGATCGTCGTCACGCTCGTGGCGGTCGTGTCGCTTGCCGGGCAGAGACGGACGACCCTCGGCGGAGCGTACGAGATCGACTCGTTTGCATTGTTGTTGAAGGGCGTCTTTTGCATCATCGGTCTCATGGTGCTTGCGATCTCGTTCAACTACTTCAGGACCGGCGTGCGCTTTCAGGGCGAGTACTACTTCTTGATGCTGTGCTCCCTCCTCGGTGGACTGGTGATGTCGAGTGCCCGCGACCTCATCACAGTTTTCATCGCCATCGAGCTCATCAGCGTCCCCGGATTTGTTATGACCGGGCTGCGCAAGAACGATGCCAAGTCGAACGAGGCGGCGCTCAAGTTCTTTCTGTTCGGAGTGCTTTCGACCGCAGTGATGCTCTACGGCATGTCGCTCATCTACGGCGTGACCGGCCACACGCTTCTGTCCGGCATTAGAGCCGCGCTGGTTGTGGGCCGGGATTTGTCGCCTGCAGCGCAGTCGGCTGTCGGGATCTCTGTCCCCGGCGACCCCATCATCGTCCTCAGCGTGTTCTTCATCATCGTGGGCTTTGCCTTCAAGATATCGGCGGTGCCGTTCCACTTCTGGGCGCCGGACACCTACGAGGGCGCGCCGTCACCTGTGGCGGCCTTCCTCTCAACAGCATCGAAGATCGGCGGCTTTGTCGGGCTGCTCGTGCTGATGTTCACGGCGTTCCCCGACGTTGCCGACGTGTGGCGCCCTGTGTTCGCCGTGCTTGCGACGGCAACGATGACCGTCGGCAACCTGATCGCGCTTCGCCAGCGTCACATCATCAGGCTGCTCGCCTATTCCGGGATCGCACAGTCCGGCTACATTCTGGTCACCTTTGCGCTGATCGATCCGGCATCGCCGGCGGTCAACAGCCAGGCGCTTGAGTCCGCTTTGGTCTACATCTCGATCTACGCCGTCATGGACCTCGGCGCTTTCGCCGCCGCTATCGCTTTCGCCCGCAGGGGCGGCACCTACTTCATCGATGACTATGCGGGCCTGTGGCAGCGCAGTCCTGTGCTCGCCACGCTGCTCGCCGGCTTCATGCTCTCGCTCGCCGGCGCGCCCCCGATGGCGGGAGCCTGGGCGAAGCTGTTCGTGTTCCTGGCTGCGATCAACGCCCAGGTCTACTGGCTTGCCGTGGTGATGGGGGCCAACGCCGTGATTGCCGCCTTCTATTACCTGGCAATCGTCAGGCGCATGTTCCTCGAGCCACCCGAGATCGAGGGGCCGGTCGAGGTTCCGTTCCTCCTTAGGACCGCAATGGGCGCTGCCGCGCTGGCGTTGTTCGTTGCGTTCATCTACCCGCCGATTATCACGACCCTGGCGGGCGGCTCGATCTTTTAGTGCCGAAGAGGCCGCGACCTGACGCCCTTGATTTTCTCGGCATCAACGGGCTGCTCGGTGACGACGAGCGCGCTCTGAGGGCCGGCGTAAGCAGCTACGTGCGCGACCGCATTGCCCCCGAGATCGACAAGTGGTTCGAGGCCGCACACTTTCCCGCAGAGGTAGTCGCCGAGCTTGGGTCCATGGGGCTCTTGGGAATGCATTTGTCCGGCTACGGCTGCGCAGGTAGGAGCGCGGTTGAGTATGGGCTCGCCTGCCTCGAGCTCGAGGCAGGCGACAGCGGCCTCCGCAGCCTCGTCTCAGTTCAGGGCTCGCTCGCGATGTGGCCGATCTGGAGCTACGGAAGCGAGGAGCAGAAGCGGCACTGGCTTCCGTCCATGGCTGCCGGAGAGACCGTCGGCTGCTTCGGCCTCACCGAGCCGGATTCGGGCAGCGACCCCTCGAGCATGCGCACGACTGCGACGCGTGCCGGCGAAGGCTGGGTCCTCAACGGTCACAAGCGATGGTCGACCAACGGTGGCATCGCCAAGGTTGCCGTTGTGTGGGCGCATACCGAAGATGGCGTGCGCGGCTTTCTGGTTCCGCGCGGCACCCCCGGGTTCACGGTGCGCGCCATCGAGCACAAGCTCTCGTTGAGGGCGTCGGTGAGCTCCGAGCTGCTGTTCGAAGACTGCAAACTCGGTCCCGAGTCGCTGCTGCCCGGCGTCGTGGGAATGGGCGGACCGTTGTCGTGCCTCAACGAAGCGCGCTTCGGGATCGTGTGGGGGGCGATGGGGGCGGCGCGGGCCTGCTTC
>Ga0136622_10000364_pt1 | contig 18461 bp, 26 predicted proteins | sample AntDrymUQ4482106_2_FD_104803 | JGI IMG/M metagenome (GOLD analysis project Ga0136622, IMG submission 104803) | Polar desert sand microbial communities from Dry Valleys, Antarctica - metaG UQ448 (21.06) | ecosystem: Environmental > Terrestrial > Soil > Desert | place: Antarctica: Dry Valley...
GCCACCACGCAAACCTTAGGTTTGGTTAGTGGCTACCCCGGGCGGGCCTTCACGGTCAGCACGGCGAAGAAGGCAACGATCGGGATGATGGCCACCGTCGCGGAGGCGTCAGTCTCGGCGTGGTGCGAGATCACCAATCCCAGCACGACGGCCGCCATCCCGATGGCCACCGCCACAATCATCATTGCCGGCACCTTCCGCACCAAGAGCGCCGCAGTTGCAGCCGGGCCTACCAGCAAGCCGAACACCAAGAGGGTGCCGATCGTCGGAAACGATGCCACCACCGCCGCCGTGATCATCGTCAGCAGCAAAAGGTGAGCCAGCCGGGGACGAAGTCTCAAGGTCTGCGCTTTGCGCTCGTTGAAAGCCAACACGAGAAGCGGCCGGTAGAGAACAGCCGATACCGCAACAACCAAGACGGCGACGACCACGAGGATCCCGAGATTGCTCCGCTCGCTTCCGAGGAAGTCGCCAAACAACACTTCTGTCAAGGCTTCAGCATCGCCATCACCGCGCGAGGCAATCAGCACTCCTGCGGCCAGCATGCCCACGAAGAGCAAGCCAATGCCGGTGTCCTCGCTGAAGGCCCCCTGACGATGGACAAAGTTGACTCCGGCAATCATCACCAGCGCGGCTATCCCCGCCCCGAGGAACGGATCGAAACCGACAAGGATCGCCAGGGCGATGCCTGGTATCACCCCGTGCGCCAAAGCGTCGCCGAAGAAGCTCATTCCTCTGATCACGACCCAGGTGCCGACCACGGCGAGAGCGAGCGCAGCAATTGCGCCAGCGGCTAGTGCTTGGAGCGACCCCGGCGCCGTAAAAGCCGAAGTGAGCCAATCCATCACTTCTGTCAGCTTAACGTATAATGAGAATCGATCTCAATATGACCAGCACTTTGAACATGGCTCAGATCGAGCGTCGTCTCGCGGAGCGCCGCGTGCGCCTGACTGGCGGGAGACGAGCCGTGGTCGATGGGTTGGCCAGTAGCGATGGGCCCAAATCCGCGGCAGAACTGCACCGGACCATCGGGGGTGCTCTCTCCTCGCTCTATCGCTCATTGGCGGTGCTTGAGAGCGCGGGCGTCATCGCCCTTCATCATTCCGCGAAGGGTTTTGTCCGCTACGAGCTCGCTCCCTGGATCAAAGGCCATCACCACCATTTGCTTTGCAGCAACTGCGGCGCCGTTGACGACACCGAGATGCCAGCAGCGCTCGAGAAGGAGCTGCGCGGGATCGTCAAAAGAATCGGATTGCGTGCCGGCTTCAAGCCCACCGACCACGCCCTGGACATCGAAGGTCTGTGCACGCGATGTCGGTGAAAGCAACGAACTTGGTGATCGCCCATGGCAGCGAGGAGGTCATCTCCGCATCTTCGTTTGCTTTGCCTGCAGGGAGAGTGACTGCGGTAATCGGGCCCAATGGCTCAGGAAAGTCGACTTTGCTCGACGCCATCGCCGGCTTGGTCACACCCAAATCGGGAACGCTCGAAGTCGCCGCTGCTCCGGGCCGCATCGCGTACGTCCTCCAAAACCCTCAAGTCAACGAATCACTTCCCATCACTGTGAACGAGGTGGTGGCAATGGGACGCTATTCGAGCACTGGTTGGTTGGGGCGTCTCGGTCGAGCGGATCGGGACGCGGTCGAGTCAGCCATGGCCCGCGCCGGAATTCTCGACCTCTCCCGCCGACAACTCCACGACCTCTCGGCCGGCCAGCGCCAGCGTGTGTTTGTCGCCCAAGGCCTAACCCAGGATCACGATCTGCTGCTGCTCGACGAACCGCTTTCCGGTATCGATCTCCCAACCGCGCAAGCCATCGACACGCTCATCCACGAGGAGACAGGTCGAGGCTGCACCGTCATCCTCACCACCCACGACTTGGCAGAAGCGCGCGCCGCAGATTTCGTCTTGCTACTCGCCGGCAAGGTTGTCGCCTCTGGAGTGCCCGCCGCGGTCCTGAACAATGAATCCTTGCGTGCGGCCTATGGGAGCGTCCTCGTCCACGCCGACGAGGCGGCCGGACTTTTCGATGACCCCGCTCACCACGGCTAGAGCACTAGTCCGCATGGGCGGAAAGCAATTAGCGTCGTGCGCAATTCCCCAGATTCCGATATGACCTCATGTCCGCCGAAAACCGCTATCGCCCCCGACATGCCACCCTGCGGTTCCACCCCGTCCTAGCGATTGCAACGTTGTTTCTCGGAATGTTCGCCCACGGGGCCAGCGCCCTCGAGGCAGCGTCGCCCCCTGCGGCTGGCCTGGGCCGCGGGTTCGGCCGTCTCGGCTAAGCCGCTTCGAGGTGCTCGCACCCCGATGATCGGGCGCCGCCGGACCGCGTCATGCAAATTCGGCAGGTGAAGAACGTCTAAAACGTTCTCTGGCGCTACCGCGCCGGAAACCGCACCGCTGGTACCGAATTAGCTAGACAACGTTCCCCACCTGCCGAATTGCGGTGCGGATCAACCATCTCTCGGATTTGAACACTTCCGCCTGGTCCTTCGTCTCATTGAACATGAGACGAATCCTTTGCCTGGCAGTTATTGGAATGCTGCTAACGATGTCGGGAACCGCTCGCCGGCGGTTCGTGGATGAAATCGCCGGACGATCGCGTGGAACCCGGCGAAGAGGTTCTCCTCGTTGGTTATGTCGGATTGGAGGAAACCCCGCCGGTTGGTCTCTGGAGGGCAGCGCTTTCGGGCCCTAGGGACGAGCGACAAAACCTCGTTGAGGGATCAATCCGCAGTCTGCCTCTCGGCCCGGTCATCATCGAACCGACCGGCCTCGGCGGTTATCTCAGCCACCGCGTATCGATTTTCTTTGGGCTCCCTGCAAACCTTGAGCCGGGTGTCTACGACATTTCGTTGTCCGGCGACAAGGACTTCCTTGGCGACCTAATCGGCGCATCCCTCGGCGTGGGTGTAGATGCTGAGTGGCCAAATCACTATGAATGGGCGCTCGACGACCCGGCGATCGCACTCCTGCCTGATGACGCCAGGGTTGTAGGACCCGGCTTTGAGGTGACGGCCGCAGAAATCCGCGCTGGGAACTTTCCGAACAACGCGGCGCAATTCATGCTTGATCCGTCGGCCTTGGAGGAAGCCGTCGTGGAAACGACGACTACCGCTGGTCCTGTGACCGTGCCCGATGCGAACCCACAGAGGATTTTCACTGCTCCGTTGTGGCTCATCCTGCTAGCCATGCTGGCGGGGGTCGCCTTCCTCTACCGGAAGCGCGACAAGTCGCCGCCTAGACCCGCGGACGCAATCTCTTACGAGTTGGAAAACATTTCGAAGTGACGCCCGTGTCGGCGTCGATGGGGGCTGGTCGAGCCTAGGTTGACCGCGATGTCGACCAAGAGACTGGCGTGGCTTGGCGGAGGCCTGGTGGCATTTGTAGTTGCGTTCTTGCTCTTCCGGCCCGACACGCTGGTTACCGACGTCGAAGCCAACGAGTCGCTGGCCGATGCCTTTGTCACGACCACATCGTCAACCACGATCACAGCTTCGACGACGGCCGCCCCGGCCGCAGCAACTACAACGAGCGCGGCTGAGCCAAGTAACACTACCTCCGGCCCGCCTGAGCCGATGGCGATCGCCACCGGGAACTTCTACGGCATCAATCACGACGCCTCAGGAACAGCGACGATTTATGAAAGCGATGGCCGTTTCGTTCTGCGTTTCGAGGATGACACCAACATCCAGAACGGACCTGACCTTTACGTTTGGGTGCTGCCCGCTGCGGACTATGAAGGGGACAATCCGACCGACTACCTCGACTTGGGAACATTGACCGGCAACGTCGGAGGTCAGAACTACGACCTTCCAGCCGAGTTCGATCCCGAGATCCATCGCGCGGTCCTGATTTGGTGTTTGCGCTTCGGAGTGCCCTTTGCTGCAGTCACCCTGCAGTAGCCCCGGTCTAAGCCTTGAGGCAGAGGGTGACGCCATCGCCGATGGCCAGGATGACTGCTTCGCAGCGATCGTCGGCCGCCACTCGGTCATTGAAAAGGCGAATGGCTTTGGTCTCCTCATCATTGACGTCGGGATCTGCCACCCGGCCACTCCACAGGGTGTTGTCGGCTATCAGCAAACCCCCCGACCGCAGCCGCGGCAGGAGAGCTTCGTAGTAATCGAGGTAACCGGTCTTGTCGGCGTCGATGAAGGCCAGGTCGAGGACCGGATTAGGTGTGAGCCTATTGATCGTCTCTAATGCGGGACCAAGCCGTAGCTCAATTCGATCCGCCAATCCTGCTGCCGCCCAATGGTGGCGCGCGATCGCGGTCCATTCTTCGCTGATGTCACAACAAAACAACTTGCCGCCTTCGGCGAGCCCTTTGGCGATGGCGATAGCCGAGGTTCCGGTGAACGTCCCCACCTCGATGGCGAAACGGGCGCCAACCAGCTTGGTTAGCAGGGTCAAGAGGGCGAACTGGTCCTGGCCGATCTGCATCCCGGCCGAACCTCCGGTGGCACGCAGCGTCTCGGCCCGTATCTCGTCATAGACAGGATCGTGTGCGCCGTGCGCCACGATGTATTCGAAAAGCTGAGACGTCATCTCGATCGACCGCAGCTCCGCCACTAGGTCAAGCCTCGTTTCATCAGGCCATCCGAGAGGCCGGCGGTTGATTCTTGGAGTCGCAGACCGATCACATCGAGGCGACGCAAGAGCTCGCGGGATCTGAGCATGTCCACCGTCACAGTCTCAGTGTTGAAAAGCTCGCCGAGGCATGTTTGGTACAACTTGCGCACCTTGCCAGCCGTCTTCTGCGCCTTGAAGCCGAGCTCGGTCACGGCTTTCGGGTCATCGTCGAGCATGTCGACCGCCTCGCCAAACTGGTCGAGCGCCTCGACGATCGGCTCCAAGGGAGGAATCAAACCGCTGCGGTCTTCGGGACCGAAGAGGTCAACCTCGTTCACAAAATCCCGCAAGCTGTCGAGCACATCGTCGACGGAACGCGAGACCCGAAATAGGTCTTCGTGATCGATCGGCGTGCCCAGTGCCTGGGTGAGCTCAACAGACAATGTTGCCCGCGCCTGGTCACCCGCAGTCTCGATCTCTTCAATCCGAGCCTTCGCCTCCTCGTTCGACAATTCGCGATTGAGCATCTCGAGCGCGGCGTGGGCCGCGTCCGCCGCCGCCCTGATCTGCTCCTTGAGCGCCTCGATAGTTAAATCTGGTTTGCGGTTTCCGAAGAGACGCATCAGTTGACCACCTTCGATATCACGCCGGCAATCAAAGCCGTGACGGGAAACGTGAGCACCCACGCGGTTACGGTCCGACCCAGGATCGGCCATCTGACGTAGTTCCAACCGGTCCTGGATGTCACCCCCACCGTCGCGCCGGTGATTGCCTGAGTCATGCTCAGCGGGGTGCCCAAACTGGCTCCCGCCACCACGACTGTCGACGCCACCAGATCCGCGGTGGCAATCTCGATCGGATAGGTGCGTGTCATTCCTCTTCCGATCTTGACCGCGACTTGTTTGGAGCCGATCAGCATTCCTCCTAAGAACAGCGCTGCCGACACTATTGCGATCACGAGCACTTGTGACGTGGAGGTGAGGCTGGCACCAGCCGCAAGCGCGATGACGGCCAATGCTTTTTGCCCATCGTTGGCGCCGTACGCCAAGCACAGAAGTGGATAGGTCCACCATCGAAGGGTGTTGGCCGAGCGCCGGATCGAGCGGAGGAAGGGCATGGCGGTGAAAAAGACCGAAGTGGCCCGCCCGAGAAACGAGGCAACAACAGGAGACGCCGCACCGAGGAGCAGGACGCGGCCGACTCCGCCGCCATCGACGGGGAGACCGGCTCCGACACCGGCGCCCGCCAACGCGCCAACAAGGGCCAGGCCGATGCTCGTCGCGAAGCCGAACTTGGTGGAGATCGCCACGATCGCCGTGGTGGTGGCCACCACGATGATCACCAAGTCAAAGCGGCCCTCGATCTCGACGATCCCGTCGATCAGGGTCGTGGCGACCTTGGTGCCGAGGATCATCGGGGCGACGACCAGTGCCACGACCGCAATCAAACTCAAAACGAGTTGTCGTCGGTTGGACTTCGTGATCCCCGCGGCGAGCAGTGCTCCCCCGTCATTCCGCCCACTAAAACCAACAAAAATTCCCGCCAAACCCATGGCCACAAAATTCATGAAAGTGGGTCGACGTTAACCCGCCGTTTACCTCGCTAGGATATTTTCAACAAGCGTTGAAATAGAGGAGGCAGCCGATGCGGGCGATGATCCGCAAGGAGTTTCGACAGGTGCGGCGGGACCGGCGCACGCTCGGTCTCATGATCGTGATGCCCATGATGCTGCTGATCGTCTTCGGCTACGCCGCCAGCTTCGACATCGATTCGTTGACAACTTCGGTGTATGGACCCGACGCCGACGTGGTGGCAGGCCGCCTGCCCGAGCTATTCGAAATCGAGGAGGTCGAACCAGACAGTGATCGGGAGGATGCTGAAGCGCGTTTGCGACGAGGCGGATTGGTTGTGGCAGTGATCGCCGAGCCGAGCTCGCCGACCGTGTTGATCGACGGTTCGCAGCTCTTCGCCGCTCGGACCGCGATCCAAGCGCTCACCAGCGCTGCCCCCGACGTCGAGTACGAGGTGCTTTTCAACCCCGACTTGAACACCTCAACGCTGCTCGTGCCGGGACTCGCCGGGTTGATCCTGCTCTTCGTTGGGACTGTCATCACCAGTCTCGGGGTCGTCCGAGAACGACAGGCAGGCACACTCGAACAATTGGCGGTGATGCCCCTTCGCCCACGCGATGTGTTCATCGGCAAGGTGGCGCCTTACTTCCTGGTCGCATCGCTGGATCTGGCAGTGGTGTTGATCGTCGGAACCAGGCTCTTTGATGTCCCGTTCCGCGGATCGGTGTTGGTCCTCGCGCTGGGAGCTGTTCTCTTCCTTTTCGTGACCCTCGGCCTCGGGGTTCTGATCTCGAGCGTGTCCGAGAACCAAGGCCAGGCGGTCCAGCTCGCTTTGATGCTGCTCCTCCCCCAGGTGCTCCTCTCGGGAATCATCTTTCCACTCGGATCGATGGCGCCGGGGGTTCGCTGGATCGGGTATCTGCTCCCCCTCACCTATTTCAACCAGGTTGCCCAGGGGGTCATGGTGCGAGGCGCAGGCTTTTCCGATCTGCTCTTTCCGCTCGGATTGTTGGCCCTGCTCGGAGCTGTGGTCTTCGGTTTGGCCGTGCTTCGCTTCCGGCGCGACCTGGCAGCGTCGAACTCACGAGCCCATGCGGCCGTCAACAGATGACCTGGTCGGTTGAGAAGCTGAGAGTCGAAATCGAGGGGCGACTGGCCCTCTGCGATGTCGACCTCCGGCTCGAATCGGGAACCGTCACCGCGGTGGTAGGTGGCGATGGGGCCGGCAAGACGACTCTCTGTCGGGTGTTGACCGGTCTGCTTCGTCCGACCTCGGGCAGCCTCTCCTTGCCGGCCACGATCGGCTACCAACCAGCCGGCTCCGGGAGTTGGGGCGACCTCACGGTGCGGGAAAACCTTCGATTCGTCGGCGATGCTCATCGTTTCTCAAATGCTCATTTCTCCGAGCGGCTCGGAGAAATGATGGAGGCGACCGCCCTCGGCCCGGCCATCGACCGCCTGGCGATGCACCTTTCGGGGGGCATGCGCCAGAAGCTCGGAGTGGCAATGGCCCTTCTCCCCAGGCCCGAGCTGGCGGTGCTCGACGAGCCAACGACCGGAGTCGACCCGGTGAGTCGCATTGAGCTGTGGCAGCTCATCACCAGATCGGTCACAAGCGGGACCACGATCGTGCTGACCACGACCTACCTTGACGAGGCGGCACGGGCCGGAACCATCCTCGCCCTCGAAGCCGGATCGCCGCTCGCCTATGGAACGCTGACCGAGATTGGGCGGCTGCTGCCGGGGGCTCTGTGGTCGACCGACACACAGCCGTCCGAGCCACACCGATGGCGACGAGGAGGGGCCTGGCGGGTTTGGAGCCCCGATGGACACTCGCCTCCGCACGCAAGCCGGCTCGAGCCCGATCTCAACGACGTGCTGACTGCCCTCTCATTGGCCACCAACCGTGAAGGCATGAAGTCATGACCAAATTGGTCGAGGTCTCAGAGTTGGTGAAACGGTATAGCGAGCAGGTGGCTGTGGACGAGGCTTCGCTCGAAATCAGTGAGGGGGAAGTTGTTGGATTGTTGGGCGCCAACGGCGCCGGCAAGACCACTCTCATTCGCTGCCTGTTGGGATTGCTTGACTTCGATTCCGGCCGCGTATCTTTGCTGGGGGAATCGCCCAACCGCAACGTTCTTCGTCGGGTTGGCTATGTCCCCCAGGGCCTCGGGCTCTACTCCGAACTGACCGTCGAAGAGAACCTCGACTTCCGGCGCGAGATCTTCGGCAGCCCGCGAATCGAGGGTGTGGTCGACGACCGCCGCGTCGACGAGCTGCCGCATGGGCTCCAGCGCCGGGCGGCTTTCACTGCCGCGCTGGCTCATCGCCCCCAGATCCTGATCCTCGACGAACCGACCTCGGGTGTCGGTCCCTGGACCCGCGCCGAGCTCTGGGACACAATCCGTGCCGAGGTCTCGAATGGTGCCGGCGCCTTGGTGACCACCCACCATCTGGACGAGGCCGAATACTGCGACCGGCTGGTGCTCATGGCTGCCGGGCGGGTTGTCAAGTCGGGCTCGCTGTCCGAGCTCATTTCCGGCGAGACCGCGGTGGAGGTCACCACCGACCGACGAGACGAAGCCTTCGCCGCGCTCACCGAGGCCGCCCTCTTGACAGTTCTGTCAGGGAGCAAGCTGCGGGTGGTGTCGGCTGACGAGCAACAGGTCACTCGCATCCTCAGCGCCGAAGGAATCGCCGGACATGCCGCTGCGGTTGCAGCCAGCCTTGATGAGGTCTTCATCGCGACCTCGTCCCGATGAGCAAACGGCGCGGCCCCCGGTCGGGCGAATCGGAAACGAGAAACGACATCCTGGAAGCGGCACGGACGACGTTCTCCGAGGTCGGTTATGACCGGGCCACCTTTCGGCGCATTGCCAAGATCGCCGGCGTCGACCCGGCACTGGTCACCTACTACTACGGGAAGAAGCAGGACCTATTTGCCGCCGCTGTCCGCCTGCCGATGCGCCCCGATCAGGCGATCGCGGAGGTTTTCCGCGGGACCCCCGCTGAGATGGCCGAGAAACTGGCCCACGTTTTCTTCTCGACCTGGGAAGTACCGGAGTCGCGCGAGGCCCTGATCGGACAGTTGCGCATGGCCTTCGCGACCGGTCAGCCCGTCGCGATGCGCGAATTCATTGTGGAGGCCGTGCTGAGCCGGGCCGACCAGCTCCTGGTCGGTCCCCGGGCGACACTCCGGCTCGAGCTCGTGGCCAGCCATCTCCTCGGCCTGGCGATCCTCCGTTACGTCCTCATGCTCGAACCTGTGGCCTCAACCCCCATCGACGAACTCATCGCCGAGGTCGCGCCCCATTTGGCCGGCTATCTCAATCCGCGGGTGTAAGTGGCGCCGCCGACCCGGACACATAACATTGCGGAAAGGCAGATTTGTCGAAAAGCAACGTCGTTGAACTCGGAGCTGAATTCGACTCGCTGTTTCAACTGCATCACGACGCCGTCTATCGCTATTGCCTGCGTCGCCTCGGAACCCTCGACGCCGAGGACGCCGCCGCCGAAGTCTTCACGGTGGCTTGGCGACGCCTCAAAGAGGCGCGAGCGGACAACAACCGAGCTTGGCTTTTCGCCATCGCCTATCGGGTGATTGGCAATCACTACCGCAGCCGGCGCCGCCGCCGCGGGCTTGTGGCGCGATTGGCGGGAGTCGCCTATGAACCGCTCGCTGAACCACCGCTCGAGTTTGAGATCCTTCACCGGGCATTGGCCGAACTGCGGCCGACCGATCGCGAGTTGCTGCAACTCTCATCGTGGGACGGACTGACCCGCATCGAGATCGCGCACGTGCTCGGCATCAAGGAGAACGCCGTCGACCAAAGACTCCATCGGGCTCGCTCTCGCCTGAAGGCTCGAATCGATTCACTCAACACCGGGTCACCGGAGACAAAGGAAGCGCCAGCATGATCGACCTTCTCGAACGCGCCGACCCCGCCCGCGACGCCAACCCTGACTTCATCCGACTGCGCGCCAAGGTGGACGAACGAATCCATCGTCCAACCGCGAAGCCGGGAATTCGCCGCCCGTGGCTCAATGCTGCGATCGCCTTTGGCGCCGTGTCCGCGATCGTGGCGCTTGTCGCCATTCTTCGCCTCCAACAACCATCCATTTACGCACCCCGTCTCGACGGGCTCGGTGAGGTTCCCGGCATCGAGGATGTGGTCAAGCTTGCTTCGGGTGGGGTTCAAACTGCGGCCGTCGATGGCGACACGATTTGGGTCGTGACAGCTCTCGCCAACCTACTCCAACGGATCTCTGCCGTTTCGGGTGACCTGGAGATGACCTATGCGATCGACTCTCACGTCGAAGGGGTGGTGGTCGGTGGCGGTTACGTCTGGTTGCTCGGTTACGACAACGGTGGCGAGGTGCTTCGGTTCGATTCGTCGCTGGGCAACGTCGACCTGCGGCTTCCCCTCGGTGGGGCGCCCGCGCATGGTGCGGTGTGGTTTGCCGACAACCTCTGGGTCAGCAACGACCAGGGGCAGCTTCAACGCATCTCGGCGAACGGCGAAATCCTGGAAACGAGCGTGGGCGAGCTCAAAGGAGCCGGACTTGGCTATCTCTGGGTGAACGACCCCTCGACCGGTCTGATCTCGAGCGTTGCCACCGATGGCACCCGCGGCGAGATCGTCATCCCCACCTTTGAGGGCTTGGACACGATGTCCGGTAATGGCGTACGGAGTGTCATCGAGGCCGGCGGCCGCCTTTGGCTCCTCGACGGCGACTTCCCGTGGGGCACCAATCTGAGTGTGTTCGACCCCGCCACCGGAGAGCTCGAATCGTTCGGCGGGACCACCTTCGGGCTGTTGGCGATCGTCGAGTTCGAGGGCTCTCTCTGGGTCACCTCCCACACCGATCACCTTCTGATCCGAGTGGACCCCGAAACGGGCGAAGTAACCCGGTTCTCGGTGCCGGGCAAAGCCGGCGGAGTGTTCGTCGCCGATAGCTCGCTGTGGGTCTCGCTGTATCACCCTGGATCTCTGGTTCGTGTCGACCCGGCCGCCTTGCTGGAAGCCGGCGACATCGTCGTTGACGATTGGGACCGATTCCCCCACCGGCTGCTCTGCACCGGTGACCCGGCTGGGCCAAGGGTGATCCTCGAACCGAACAGCTGGATCGACTACGGATCATGGTCGGTCATCCAGGCGCAGCTCTCGGCGCAGGGCTTCCTGGTGTGCGCCAATGGCTTTGTCGACGGCGACGCAACGCCGGCGGAACGGGCAGCGGCGCTGGATGAAGGTTTGACCGAAGCAGGGATTTCGGGTCCGTACGTGCTGGTCGCGGCCGTCGATGGAGTCCATTCCGCTCGACTTTTCGCCGAAGGACGCTCGGACATCGCCGGTGTAGTGCTGGTCGATCCGATCCCAATCGGCTTCGGAGACTTCTACGACGAGTTGCTCCCCGATCTCGACGGCCACCCGCCGTGGGCCGATTTGGAGGAGACCGTCGCAGGTGATCTTGGCGACACACCGCTTTTGGTCATCGGCCACGATCCAACCGCGGTCTTCCTGAGCCGCAAGTTCATCGAAGGAGCTGGCGCGGAGGCGGCGACAACCCTGAATCGCTACTGGCGGGAGGGTCTCGAGTTCTACAGCGGTCTCTCGACCAACAGTCGGCCGCTCGAAGCCGAAAAAACTGGTCTGGACTATGTCCTCTGGGACCGACCTGACCTGGTGGTTGAGGCTGTAATCGAGGTATCGACAAACCCATAGACCTGTCAGGCTCGGAGCTTCGCCGGACAACTCCCGGGAGAATGTCCGAGCCAACGGCGAACGAAAAGCTAGGCGACTTGTTCGCAAGTCATTATGTCGAGGTGCTGGCCTACTGCGCCCGACGCATCGGACGCTCCGACGCCGAGGATGCCGCCGCAGAGGTGTTCGCGATCGCCTCTCGACGAGCGGGTGACATCGAGTGGTCAACGGCACGACCGTGGCTGTTCGGGATCGCTCGCGGTGTGCTCTCCAACCGGTGGCATCGCTGGCAGAAGGCAGTCCGAACTTTCGGAGGGCTGGCCACCCTCCCAATGGACGGACCCGATGAGCTAGTGGTGCGTCACGCCGAGGACAATTCGGTATTGGCTGTGCTCAAAGGCTTGCGGCAGAGCGATCGAGAGGTACTCATGCTCGCGGCTTGGGAGGAGCTAACCGGCCCAGAGATCGCTCAATCTCTGGGGATTCTCGGTGGCGGCGGCGGATCAGCGGCTCCACCGCGCCAGGGAGAGATTCGCCACTTCGTACCAAAGAACGATGCGGCCGATGGGCCACGTTGACCTGCCGTAAAAGGGGGCGCCCGATGGCAACTAACTCGTCGTCGGTTGACGCTGCCTACGAGGCGCTTCGCCGAGCGAACCCTGAGCCGGATCCAAACGCGCTGCGAGAAAGTCTCAAAGCCGCACCGAGCATTCCACCCCAGGTATTCAATTCGAGGAGAGACAAAATGACCACTACCACCCAAGCGCCTTCCCCGAAGGTCAAGAACCCGAATCGCTGGCTGCCGTCGTTAGCGACTGCGGTCGTGATCATCCTGGTCGCCGGGTTTCTTGTCGCGCGGGCGAACCCCAGCCTGTTTGGTCCGGCGACGCCTTTGGAAATCGCCAACGAGTACATGGAAGCTCGAAATGCGTTTGACGCCTCGCGTGCCCAGGAGCTGATCAACCCTGATGCAGCTATTTCCGATACACCGATCATCGGATACGACGAGTTGGAGCTCGGATACGAAATGCTTCAAATCTATGGGTTCCAATACGAGCCTTATGCCTGCGAGGAGTTCGGTGCATTGGTGAGGTGCACCTATCAGATGACCTCCGAATTGCAACGAATCGTTGGCGCGCCTCCGGTCGAAGGTGAATTCGACATCTTTGTTGAAGAAGGCCGTATCGACCAGCTCTACCACGGGTTCAACTTCGACGACTTTGGTCCGAACTTCGAAGCCTTCATCGATTGGATCGGCGCTACGCACCCCGAATCCTTCGACCAGCTTTTCCGCGAACAGGGCGCCGTCGCGACGCCAGTCCTCACCCGTGAAAGCCTCGATCTGGCGGCCACGTACCTGCCGAGTACGACCAGTTCGTCAACGGCTAATTCGCGAACCCAGGGCTCGTAGGGACACTCTGTGTCCCTACGAGCCCACAGAACGGGCCGCTCAGTCTTCTGAGTCCTTGATCCCGGCGACATCGTCGAGGTGCTGGAGAAGATCATGGGCGGCGAGCTCGATCGTCTTGTGATGCCACTCGGCGGCGCGGTAGATGCAGGCGATGAGCCCGGAACGATGCACCCGCCGGAAGTCGCCAAAGACGAACCCATAGCGAGCCTTGGTTTCGTCGGTCGCCCACTTGGTCAATCCCAAGTGCCAGGCCGCGAACTCGTCCCACTTATGTTTCTCGAGGAACGCGTTCTCGTCGTCGGCGCTCGGCTGCACCTCTCCCCACTCGCTCTTCAACACGTACTGACGCCCGTCGATCAGCTGGCGAGCATGGGCGACCGCTTCTTTGTTCAAGGTGTAGGAAGCCATCGCCCCATTATGAACCAGCCGCGGGGTTGACCAAAGACCTACCCTCCCTGGCCGTGGAAGGTCAGATCTTCTTCACGACCATCGCTGGGCTCGGCGTCAGCATCGCCGGCTTCGCCGGGCTGCCGGTGGCACTACGACCCGATCATCAATGGACGGCTTAAGTCCGACAGAGCTCGAGACATAATTACACGTTGAGCTTGACTATCAAGTTCACCCTTGACTAACGTCGTCGCATGTCACAACTCATGCCCATGCTGGCATACGAGGAAGCTGCCAAAGCGATCGACTTCTTGATCAGTGCTTTTGGCTTCGAAGAGACGATGCGGATGGACGGCGAAAACGGGACGATCGCCCATGCCGAGCTGAGCCTCAATGGCGCGATGGTTTCGCTGGCATCGGTTTGGCGGGATGGAGGTTTGGCGACGCCCCACGAGCTGGGCGGGGTGCACAGCCAGCTCTGGGTCGAAGTCGACGACATCGACGCCCACTTCCAGAAGGCGCGCGCCGCAGGTGCGGTGGTTCTCGACGAGCCGGTCTCTCAGGACTACGGCTACAAAACGTATCGAGCGATCGACCCTGAAGGCCACCGCTGGTACTTCGCCGGGGCAGTGTGACCGTCGAAACAACGTTGTCGGCCCTGGCGGATGAAACCAGGCGCGGGACAGTCGAGGCCCTTGGCGGAGGTCCGTTGAGCGCCGGTCAGCTCGCTACTCAGCTCGAGGTCACGCCCGCTGCTCTGTCCGGTCATCTCCGAATTCTGCGCGACGCGGGTCTCGTCAGTGTCGCCCTCGATCCCGACGACACCCGCGTCCATGTCTATTCGATCGAGCCAGGGCCCTTCCACGAGCTCAGCGATTGGGCTCAGGGAGCAAGCAAGTTTTGGACCGATCAGCTCGGCGCTTTTGCCCGGCAGGTAGAAAGGCGGGGACGTGGCAAGCGGTGAAGTGACGATCACAGCCATCGTGCCACTCGAAATTGATGCGGCGTTCTCTGCCTTCACCACCGATATCGACCGCTGGTGGGTCCGGGGACCCGAAAGCGGCACAGTTGTTCGCTTCGAGGGCGAGCGTTTGCTCGAGGTTTCGACGGATGGTGCTGTGACTCTGGCAACGGTGACTGCGTCAGTTCCCCCCACTCATATTGAGCTGGATTGGGACGGGCCCCACTCCGCGCCGGGCGACAAGGTGATCGTCGACTTTGTTCCGGATGCTGGAGGAACTCGAGTGACCATTCGACACCGGCGGCAAGGGATCGAAAGTGCCGGAGCTCTGTCGGCGGTGATCGGCCTGTGGTGGGGAGATCGACTCAGCAAGCTGCAGCGTCGTTAGCGGCCCAAATTCAATTCAGACCCTGGCGCTATCCTCGCCGGGCAGGAGGTTCAACATGGCAGGAGTCAGCACCTATCTCAATTTCATGGGGAAGACGGAGGAAGCGTTCAACTTCTACAAATCCGTCTTCCGAACCGAGTTCTCCGGTCCCATCAACTACATGCGCGACGTCCCTCCCGACCCCAACTCGCCGCCATTGCCCGAGAACGAGAAGGGACTGGTGATGCACGTCGCCTTACCGACCCTGGGCGGCCACCAGCTGATGGGCACGGATGCGCTCGAATCGATGAGTCACGAGCTCACGTTTGGAAACAACATCTCGATAAACCTCGAACCTGATAGCCGCGAGGAAGCAGATCGGCTCTTCGCGGCCCTCTCGGATGGGGGCGAGGTGACGATGGCGATGGAGGACATGTTCTGGGGCGACTACTTCGGGACCGTCACCGACAAGTACGGCGTCCAGTGGATGGTCAACTTCTCAAAACCGCAGTGAGCTAGGGCTCGCCGAAGCCGCCTCGTCTGCTCGTGGTCCAAACCAGCGAACAAGTCTGGCTCGTCCGGCCGTGGGGCCGGCTCAGTGTCTGGCGCTCCGGCGTTGGGCTTGCCGTTTGCGCGATTCACGGCCTCGGCGGCTCCGGCCGTTACTGGAGCGGGCTCGCCCCACTGCTCGAGCCACCGCGGACCCTGCTGGCCCCCGACCTGGCCGGCTTCGGCCAGTCCGATAAACCGGCATCGATCCGCTACAACCGCCAGTTCCATCTTGCCGAGCTCGAGAACCTTCTCGAGCAGTTAGCGCCCGATGGTCCGGTGGTGATGATCGGGCACTCGGCGGGAGCAGTGCTGGCTGCGTTGTGGGTTGCCCTTCATCCGGATCGAACTGCCGGATTGGCTGTGATCAGTGCGCCTTACCCCAATCCAGGACTGATGCCGGACATTGCCCGACAAGTCGCAGAACGACCTCCGGAGGATCGAGGCACGGTGGCGCCGCTCCTGGCGCGGATCGTGTGGCCGATCCTGTCGAAGATTGCTATCGCTAGCCGGCGATTTCCGGCCGACGTCGTCCATGACTTCGGCAGGCAATCACTTGGCGCCCGCGCCGACACGATGTGGTCACTCCTGGCCGACGTGTCGGTGCTCGAACAGTTGGGTGCCCTGCGTGATCTGCCGAGCTCAGTGCCAACCTTGCTGTTGACTGCCGCCGACGACCGCTACGCCGGTCAGCACGCCCTCGATCGGTGGGAACGGCACCTCCCCAACGCCGAGGTGCGGTTTGCTCCGAGTGGCGGACACCAATTCCTGCTGCGGGCGGGATTCGAGGCGGTCGCTGGTTGGATCAACTCCATCCCGGTCCGTTCCGATCGCTAGCGGGCTACCGCGGCCGGGCGCCGGCTCGGCATCGGGATCAACACCAGCACCGCGACTGCGATCAAGAAGATGACCGAGATGTCCGTGGTGAATAGGCGGTTAATGAAGAATGCGACCTCGGGGATGAGCAATCCCAGCAAGAAGGTTCCCCAGCCGGGCGATCCCGGCGATCGACGCAAGAAAAGCGCAAGCACTACCACCACTGCCACGGCCGCAATCCAAAACGGCCCAGCCGCCGCCCAGGCCCTCCGAGCGAGGACGACCAGTGTCGAGGTTGTCGAGCGCGAAGACAATCAGACCGAGCCAAAGCGCGATCGAGACGACCGCACCGCCAATGCGCAGGAGCACACTCCGTCCATATCCACTAGGCACTAAGTCGGAGGGTAGGGGAGCTGGACCCACCAGGGGACGCGCGACGTTTCGATCCTCACCACCCACTTGACCCACCAGAAGCCGCGCTGGTTGGGGCTCACGATCCGAGCGGGAAAGCCGTGACCCGGAGATAGTGGCTCGCCTCCGACGGTGGTCACCAGCCAGAGCTGGTCGAGCTGGCTCACCGAGTAGCGTCGTGCGTAGCCGGTCGCTGACCAAGCCACGATCGAGCGGGCCTCACCGCGATCGATCAGCTCCGTCAGTCGCACCCCTTCCCAAACCTGGCGGCTCCACCAGCCGCTGGTGCAGTCGAGGTCGGCAGTGATGTCCTGGAATGGCAACGATTGCAGCTCACTCAATGTCAACGACCTAGCGCCGGCGGCATCGTCAATATCGACTCTCCAAGCGGCGTCGCCAGTAGTCGGAACGCGATCGTCGAGCCAGGAGGTGACCGGCACCCCCGCCGGCTCGAAGGACGAGGTTTCGTGCGAGCCGGTGAAGCGACGATCTTTGCCGGCGAGGTCGGTGATCCGGATCAGCCGATCGGCTCCGAACCACATCGCGAGCCCGGCCAGCGAAACCCCACCGAGGCTCAACAGGTTGCGTCGGGCGAGGTCGACTCGCCGCGGGTAGGTCTTGCGCGCCAGAAAGTGCCAGACCAGAAGCGGGATCAGGGCGAGCGCGGTGGCGACGTGGACCCAAAGCACCGTGAACCCCCCGATGGATGAAACCGTACCGGTCGTGTGAAGGAGACCGGTGACGATCACCGTCACCGCCATGAGAGCCAGCAGCAAAGAGAAGTAGCGCCCGCGATTCCGGCGTCCAAGGCCTCGATCAGCGACTCGCGTCTTCCACGGGGACAGGACCATCACCGAGATCCCGATCGCTCCGTGAACCACCAGCAGCCAGCGAGTTGCCGCCGTCCCCAGAGCCTGGACGACGAGCCCGGAGATGAATGCGCCGCCCAGCACGGTCAACAACGCCAGGTTGGTCCGCCGACCGGAGAACATGGCATCCATTCTCGGCGCCGGGAGCAGCTATCGAAGCCAGAGGGCGGCGGATGCGGGTTGCATCACCTTAACCGCCGTCGAGCGGAGGTCGCGGCTGAGGTCGTCGAGATCGAGATGGGTAGTGAGCCGCGACGAAAACGACTCGATGGTGCGGGCGGCGTCGAAGCGGGACCGGTTGAACCGTCGATCAACCCACTCTTGCAAACGACGTCGCAGGGGCCCGAACAAAGCAGCGATGACAAGAGTCGAAGCGGCAACCGGCACCTGACCCTCAAACGGCAGCAGCTCTCGCAGCACGAAGACAAGAGCTACATAGACCACGGCCAGGGAAGCGGTCAGCAATCCGTACGACACCGTCCGCGAGATGACCCGATCGATGTCGTATAGGCCGTGGCGAGTGACGGCCAATCCGATGGCGGTCGCGGTGCCGTTGCCCCACAGCATGAACGCGATCACAACCGGGTCGAAGGTCTCGTAGCCAACGAGCTCTTCGAAGACGAGCGAGCCGAAGAAGAGGACTGGAAAAGCTGCCACCGCCAAGATAAACCAACGGAACTGTTGCCGTTCGATCCCGCTCGAACGACGAAAACGAACGATGCCGTCGATCAAGGCGGCGAGCGCGACGGCGCCCAACGCCGTGCCAAGCCCTTGTATCGCGGCATCCAAGAACGGCTTCGAGCCGGAGATGCCCAAGGGATTGTTCGGCGGGGTGTCGC
>Ga0136622_10000365_pt1 | contig 18457 bp, 20 predicted proteins | sample AntDrymUQ4482106_2_FD_104803 | JGI IMG/M metagenome (GOLD analysis project Ga0136622, IMG submission 104803) | Polar desert sand microbial communities from Dry Valleys, Antarctica - metaG UQ448 (21.06) | ecosystem: Environmental > Terrestrial > Soil > Desert | place: Antarctica: Dry Valley...
GCGCCTTCAAGCCGGTGCTCGGCGACGACACCGTCGACGCCGGCTCGGTCGAAAGGGTGCTGTTGTGCTCGGGACGGATCGCGTACGACCTGATGGCCGAACGCACCAAGCGCGAGGAGGGGACGTCACGCACGGCAATCGTCCGCCTGGAGCAGCTCTACCCGCGGCCGGCCGCGGAGATCAACGCCGAGCTGGCGAGATTCCCCAAGGCCACCGAGATGCTGTGGGTGCAGGACGAGCCGGCCAACCAGGGGCCATGGCCGCACGTCGCCCTGCAGCTCGCCAGCGAGATCGGCGACCTGCCGCTGCGGCGCGTCTCGCGTACGGAGTCCGCGGCGCCGTCGGTGGGCCAGCACAAGCGCCACGTCGAGGAGAACCAGGCGATCATGCAGGAGGCGTTCTCCTGATCTGCGTACGGCGGCGGCCCGGTGTACTTCACTGATCGCGGGATCGAGGAGCTGACGTCGCGGCGCGGGGACGAGCAGGTCTCCGTCGCGTGGCTGGCTGAGCGGCTGCAGGAGTTCGTCGACCTCAACCCCGAGTCCGAGACCCCGGTCGAGCGGTTCGCCACCTGGCTGGCGCGTCTCGACGACGACCCCGACGACTGAGACGCCATCCGCAGGTTTTGGCCCCTCCATCCGCAGGTTTTGGCCCCTCCATCCGCAGGTTCATCACATGGGCCTTACGCACTCGGCGGTCCAGACTTACGTTTCGAAGCCGACACGCCGCCTTGTGAACGGACGTCCGTAAGTCTGAGCGAAAGGTGTGCAGCCTCAGCGGCGGAGGCGGATCTCGGCGGCGGTAGCGAGCAACGCGGCGCCCACCCCGGTCCCGTACCCGAAACCCCGGACGTTGATGGCGTAAACCTCGAGGTCAGGGTCGATTTCGCCGTCCCGGCCGTCTCCGGCGGCGGCGAATCCGACGACCTCGCCACTCGCGTCGACGACGACCCACCGCTGTTCGCCGGCAGCGATCGCGGTCTCCCATCGCGTGGTCCGTGCTCGAGGTCGCCCGTGCGCGCCGCCAGCGCAACCGGGTCGGCGATGTCGGCGTAGGCCCCGCGCCAGCAGGCGAGGTGAAACTCGGCTCCGCGCGAGCGTCCTCGACCGGGCTGGGCGAATGGTGAGCATCAGCGGGTCAGGACGATCTTGCCGAACACCTCGCCGTCGAGGATCGCCTGCAGACCCTCAAGAGCCCGCTCCATCGGCAGCGTGCGGTCGATCAGCGGCTTGGTGCCGGTGACGTCGAGGAACCGCGCGAGCGCGTCGAGCTCGGCGCGCGTCCCCATCGTCGAGCCTTGGACCCGCAGCTGCAGGAAGAACACCCGCGTCAGCTCGGCCTTGGTCGGCGCGTCGCCCGACGTCGCGCCGGCGATCACGATGGTGCCGCCGGGCCGCAAGGACTTGACCGAGTGCGACCACGTCGCGGCGCCCACGGTTTCGATCACGGCATCCACCCGCTCCGGCAACCGCGCGCCGGGCTCGAGCGCCTGATGCGCCCCGATGCCGACAGCACGCTCGCGCTTGTGCGCCTCCCGGCTGGTGGCGTACACGCGGATACCGGCGGCCCGCGCGAGGATGATGGCCGCGGTTGCCACCCCTCCGCCAGCGCCCTGGACGAGCACGCTGTCTCCGGGGCGCAGCCCGGACTGGGTGAACAACATGCGGTACGCCGTCAGCCACGCCGTCGGCAGGCAGGCGGCCTCCTCGAACGTCAGGCCCGCCGGCTTGGGGACCACGTTGGTTGCCGGGACGACGACCTTCTCGGCCAGCGTGCCCTGGTGCCTCTCGGACAACAGCGAGCGCTTCGGGTCGAGCGTCTCGTCGCCGGACCACGCGGGGTCGCTGATGACGGCGTGGACGATGACCTCGTTGCCGTCCTCGTCCAGACCGGCCGCGTCACAGCCCAGGATCATGGGGAGGCGCTCAGCCGGCAGCCCGACACCGCGCAGCGACCACACGTCGTGGTGGTTGAGCGAGGCGGCCTTCACCGTGATCGTCTTCCAGCCTTCTGGAGCCACCGCCTCGGGACGTTGGCCCACGACGAGCCCATCGAGCGGAGCGTCGGGATGTACTGATGCGGCGTAGACGGCAAACATGGCTCGACCTTATCTACGTTGCCGCCTGGCAGCGGTCGCGGCGAAGGACCAGCGCTTGCCTGACCCCCCTCACGTCTACAGTGCTGATGAGCCGAAACTGCCGAAGGGAATCGTGTGACTGGCCACGAGCCTGCGACGGTCACAAGGCTGTCGCGACCAGACATCGACATCACCGTGCCTGCGGACGGCGCCTACCTCTCGGTCCTTCGGACCGCAGCAGCGGGTCTCGCCGCCCGGCTCGACTTCACCCTCGACGACATCGAGGATCTGCGCGTGGCGGTCGACGAGGCCTGCTCGATCCTGCTGGCCCAGGCCAGTGACGGGCGGCTGCGCTGCACGTTCACGGTGTCGGATGCCTCCCTAACAGTCGCGGCCCGCGTACCTTCACATGACCCGCGCCCGCCCACGCAGGACGGGTTCGCCTGGACCGTCCTCACCGCGCTGGCGACCAAGGTCGAGGTCAAGGTCGTTTCTCCCTCGACCGGTGGCCACGACCTCGTCATCTGTCTGACCCATGCACGCTCGACGGATCCCGCCTCGTGACGGCGGACCGTCAAGGGCGCGACCCCGACATCAGTCGCCGGCTCACCCAGGCCGCCTTCGACACCCTCCACGGCAGCTGCCCGGCCACTGGCTCCGTACGGGAACGACAGTGTTCGGACGCACGCGAGTCCCTCGTCCATCTGCACCTACCGCTGGTCGAGCACCTGGCGGCACGATTTCGCGGCCGGGGGGAGCCGTTCGACGACCTCGTCCAGGTCGGGACGATCGGGCTGCTGAAGGCGATCGAGCGTTTCGAGCTCGATCGGGGGGTCGAGTTCTCGACCTACGCGACTCCCACCATCGTCGGGGAGATCAAGCGGCACTTCCGTGACAAGGGCTGGTCGATCAAGGTTCCCCGGCGCTTGCAGGAGATGCGGCAGTCGTTGGCTACCGCTACGTCCGACCTGACCCAGCAACAGGGCCGCTCGCCCACCATCGCCGAGCTCGCGCTCCACCTCGACGTGAGCGAAGAGGTGGTGCTCGAAGGCCTGGAGTCGTCCAACGCCTACACCACGCTCTCCCTCGACGCCCCCAACACCCGCGGCCAGGAGGGTCCGACGACGGGCGACGCGCTCGGACGCACGGACGCAGCACTCGCCGGCGTCGAGTATCGCGAGTCCCTCAAGCCCCTGCTTGCCGCGCTGGACCCGCGGGAGCAGCGGATCATCCTGCTCCGCTTCTTCGGCCAGATGACGCAGTCGCAGATCGCCGCGGAGCTCGGTCTCTCACAGATGCACGTCTCCCGGCTGTTGTCGCGTTCGCTGGCCACGCTGCGCGAGGGTCTCGACGCGTGACCAGGACGTGCCGCTCAGCGCGCCGGTTTGCGGGCGCGCGGAGTGGGTAAGAGATGGTGTGACCAACTAGACAGGTGCTGATCCCTTGTGTGTGCGGGGGATTCTTGCAACCATCAACGGTGGCGCGTGCACCAGGCGCGTCGATTCGTTGGTCGTCGTGGCCCCCATCGCAGGATCTGCACGGTGGGCCTGGGTGTTCCATCGTGAAAGCGTTCACAGACCACGCACCACCCTGCCGGACACTCTGGCAGCCGCCCTACCAACTCTCGCGAAGGAGGCGTCGCCGTGGATTGGCGTCACCGCTCTGCATGCCTCGACGAGGATCCAGAGTTGTTCTTTCCCATCGGCAACACCGGACCGGCAATCCTCCAGGCGGAGGAAGCCAAGGTGGTGTGCCGCCGCTGTGACGTTCGCGAACAGTGCCTGAGCTGGGCGCTGGAGTCTGGACAGGACCACGGCGTGTGGGGCGGCCTCAGCGAGGACGAACGCCGGGCGCTCAAGCGCCGCAACGCCCGTGCGCGGATTCGTACTGCCTGACCCTCCAGCTCACCGATCCCGTGCACTCGAACATCGAACGCACGGGATTCGACGTTCTTCCTGAGCCGGCAGTCGTCAACGGTGCAGGGGCAACGACACCCGCACTGACGTACCGGTCCGCGGTGCAGCCAGTGGATCTGCGGGTCCGAACGTCAAGGAGCCCCCGAGCTCTGACTCCACCAACGTCGAGACGATCGACATGCCGAGGCTGCTCGAGGAGTCGAGCTGAAGGTCATCGGGTAGCCCCACGCCGTCATCGGTCACCGTCATGAGTACGTCGCCCTCACGACGCTCGACTCGCAGCCAGACGCTTCCGGGTCCACCGTCGAAGGCATGCTGGGCGGCGTTCTGGACAAGCTCGGTCAAGACCATCGCCAGCGGCATGGCGACCTCGGCCGGCAGGACGCCGAACGAGCCCTCGCGCACCGTCGTGATCAGGCCCGCGGACGCCGAGACGTCGACCACCATGACCTGCAGCCGGTCTGCTACCTCATCGAAGTCCACGGTCTCGTCGAGCGTCTGGCTCAGGGTCTCGTGCACCAGCGCGATGGAGGCGACCCGGCGTACCGCCTCCTCGAGCGCATGGCGTCCCTCGGGGTTGTGCAACCGGCGCGCCTGCAGGCGGAGCAGCGCCGCAACGGTCTGCAGGTTGTTCTTGACCCGGTGGTGGATCTCACGGATCGTCGCTTCCTTCGTCACCAGCTCGCGTTCACGTCGCCGCAGCTCAGTGACATCGCGGAGCAGGACCAGGGCGCCGAGGCCCACCCCACCGGCACGCAGCGGGATCGAGCGCAGCAGCAACGACGCCGCTGCGTTCTCCAGCTCGGCCTCATCGGCGACCCGACCGGCGATCACGGCGCTCAGCGCCGCATCGGTCGCGCGGCCGGAGTCGGGCACGAGAGCGCGCGAGGCATGGGACAGGTCGACGCCGACAAGGTCGCCCACCCTGCCGAGCCGCCGAAACGCCGACATGGCGTTCGGACTCGCATAGGTCACGACTCCGCTCGCGTCGGTTCGCATGAAGCCGTCACCCACCCGCGGGGCATCGGCCAGCTCGGACCGCTCACCCGGTGTCGGGAACGAACCCTCACTGATCATCGTCGACAGCTCCCCGGCCGTCTGCAGATAGGCGAGCTCGAGCCGGCTCGGAGCTCGTACGCCCAGCAGGTTGGTGTTACGAGCGATCACCGCGATGACAGCGTCACCGCGGCGCACCGGTATCGCCTCGACCCGCACCGGGATGTCGTCGCGCCACTCGGGGTCTCCCTCGCGGATGATCCGCCGCTCGCTCATGGCCGTGTCGATCATCGGCCGCTCGCCGTACGACAGATGTGTACCGACCACGTCATCGAGATAGGCGGTCGGCCCGGTCGTCGGGCGCATCTGCGAACCGGCCCAGAAACCGTTGCCCCCGGCGTCGGGCAACCACAGCACGAGATCGGCGAAGGCGAGGTCGGCGATGATCTGCCAGTCGGCGATCAGCAGGTGCAACCACGCGAGGTCAGAACCACCCAGCGGCGTCCGCCGGAGCGCGACATCGTCCAGGGAGGGCACCGCTGCAGCCTAGTCCGGCTGCGTGCAACGATGGATGCGTGTCCGAGTCGTACTGGCAGTCGGTGCTGAGTACCGGCATGCGCGTGCCGCCCGATCGCACGTTGGGTGAGTCGACGACCGAGCTCGTGGAGATGCTCGGCCACCCCAACCCACGCTTCCGCGACGACGTGGCATACCCGCTGTTGGCCACCTGGATCGCAAACGGGGAGTACGACGAGCTGCTGCGCGGTCTTGGCAACGGAGTAGCGCCCGGACTGCGCAACGGCCTCGGCAGCGACGGGGACCTGTCGGTCTTGCGCCGCTCGTACACGGCGCTGGTCCTGACCGAGATCATCGCCCGGGACAACCAGGAGCGGCTGCTGCCCGCCGACACGGTGCTCGGCTGGGGTGACCTCGCGACCTCATGGTACGTGCGCGAGCGCGACCTGCGCGGCTGGATCCCCGGGCACGGCTGGGCGCACGCCGTCGCCAACGGAGCCGACCTACTGGGTGTCCTGGCCCGCTCGCGCCACTTCGGGCGCCTCGAGCAGACCGTCCTTCTCGACGTGATCGCCGACCGTGTGCTCACACCCACCTCGCACGTGTGGCGGCACGGTGAGGACGACCGGCTGGCCTACACGGTCATGGCGATCCTGCACCTCGACGACGTACCTCGCGCCGTGGTCGAGCCGTGGCTCGCTCGCGTCGGCGAAGGCGCACGCAAGGCACGCACTCGTGGGCACGAACGCGGCGAATGGCCAACACCGCCGGCCCGCAACTCCTCGGCATTCCTGCGCGCCCTCTACGTCCAGCTCTCCCTCGGGGTCCGGGGGCGGTCGGACCAACGCGCCGACGCCGCCCTGTTCGCCGAGCCGCCGCCGCACCGTGCCGACCTGCTGCTGGGCGTTGTCGACCAAATTCGCACCGAGAGCCCCTGGCTGTTCCAATCCGGCGCCGGTAGGCGTACTGTCCCGTCTGCGAAGTGACGCACGTTACCGCCGTGTGTCGACGCACCGGACCAGCCCAGCCCCCACGTCCCGTCGTGTCCCGGAGGTCACCGTGCCCACCCGAACCCTGCTCGTCATCGCGGGCATCGTGCTCGCGATCCCGATCGTGCTGCCCTTGCTCGTCGGCACCTACGCACGCCGCGATCCCGAGCTCGCCGGCATCCCGTTCTTCTTCTGGTACCAGTTCCTGCTCGTGATCGTCTCGGTCGCCTTCACGACCGTCGCCTACCGCCTCGTCATCAAGCACGAGACCGAGCGTCGCGCCCATGAGCGCTCCGAGCGCGAGGGAGGCGTCCGATGAACGACATCGACGTCGTGGCATTCGTCATCTTCTTGTTCTTCTTCGGGCTCGTGACCGTGCTCGGCTTCCTCGCCTCGCGCTGGCGCCGGGCCCCCAACCTGGACAACCTGGACGAGTGGGGCCTCGGCGGCCGCAACTTCGGCACCTTCGTCGCATGGTTCCTGATAGGCGGTGACATCTACACCGCCTACACCTTCATCGCGGTGCCCGCGTTGCTGTACGCCGGCAGCGCGATCGGCTTCTTCGCCGTGCCGTACACGATCATCTTGTACCCCATCATCTTCATCTTCCTGCCCCGGCTGTGGTCGGTCTCGCACCGCAACCGCTACGTCACGCCCGCCGACTTCGTCCAAGGGCGCTTCGACTCCAAGGCGCTGGCGTTCGCGGTCGCCTTCACCGGCATCCTCGCCACGCTGCCGTACATCGCGCTGCAGCTCGTCGGTATCCAGGCCGTCCTCGACGTCATCGGCCTGGGTGGAGCAGAGGACGCGAGCTGGTTCGTCAAGGACCTACCGCTGTTCATCGCCTTCGCCTTGCTGGCCGCCTACACCTACGCCTCGGGGCTCCGTGCGCCCGCGCTGATCGCGTTCGTCAAGGACACGCTGATCTACATCGTCATCATCGTTGCGGTGATCTACCTGCCCACCCAGCTCGGCGGCTGGGGCGGGATCATCGACGCCGCCGAGAGCACTTTCAACGCCTTCAACAGCGACAACGACCTGACGGCCGGCGAGCCCGGTTCCAAGTCGCTCATCCCAGGGGGCGCGAGCCACTGGGCGTACGCCTCGCTGACGCTGGGCTCGGCGCTCGCGCTGTTCATGTACCCGCACTCGATCACTGCCGTCCTCTCGACAAAGAACCGCAACATCATCCGGCGCAACGCCGCGCTGCTGCCCGCGTACTCGTTCCTGCTCGGGCTGCTGGCCCTGCTGGGTCTTGCCGCCGTCGCCGCAGGAGTTCAGGCCGAGAATGCCCAGCTCGCCATCCCACTGCTGTTCGAGCAGGAGTTCCCCTCCTGGTTCGCCGGCGTGGCGTTCGCGGCCATCGCGATCGGTGCGTTCGTGCCCGCTGCCATCATGTCGATCGCCGCGGCGAACCTGTGGACACGCAACATCTACAAGATGCTGATCAACCCGCAGGCGACAGACGCCGACGAGGCCCGTCAGAGCAAGATCGCCAGCCTGCTCGTCAAGGCCGGTGCTCTGGTGTTCGTGCTCGCGTTGCCCAACGAGTTCGCCATCAACCTGCAGCTGCTCGGCGGCATCTGGATCCTGCAGACACTGCCCGCCATCGTGATCGGGCTCTACACCCGCTGGATGCACCGCTACGCGCTGCTCGCCGGCTGGGCCGTCGGCATGTTCTGGGGCACCCTCGCGGCGTACAACACGCCGACCTTGGCCGATCCAGAGTCGCACTTCGGCGGTTCGTTCGCGCCGTTGACGGTGTTCGGCGTGGAGCTGAGCACCAACCCGATCTACTTCGGTCTGACCGCGCTCGTGATCAACCTCGTCGTGTGTGTGCTGGGCACACTCATCCTGCGCTCGGCCAACGTCTCCCGTGGCACCGACGAGACGCATCCGAGCGACTACCACGCCGACGCCGGCGACCCGGGCGTCGAGGAGGAGCTTGGCGTGTTCAAGACTCCTTCGGCCTAGATCGGATGGGCGCAGACCCAGCAAACTCCACCGGCAACAGCGCAGCCGCCCGGGAGGGTCACGGTGGAGAGCACACCGTCGACGTCGCCCGAGCGCACGGGGTCAGGACGATGTTCACGCTGTCGGGCGCGCACGTCTTCCCGCTCTACGACGGTGCCGTCAAAGCCGAGCCGCCGATGCGGCTGGTCGACGTACGCCACGAGCCGTCGGCGGTGTTCGCAGCCGAGGCGACCGGCAAGCTGACCCGCGTACCGGGCCTTGCTGCGCTCACCGCAGGGCCTGGTGTCACCAACGGTGTCAGCGCTATCACGCAGGCCCACTTCTCCGGATCGCCGCTGGTGGTGCTCGGTGGACGTGCCCCGTCCGGTCGCTGGGGCACTGGCAGCCTGCAGGAGCTGGACCACCCTCCGATCGTCTCGAGCGTCACCAAGTACGCCGCCACCGCCCACCACGTCGACGAGATCGCCCCCGAGGTGGACCGCGCTTTCACTCTTGCCGGCTCCTCGCACCGCGGCCCGGTCTTCCTCGACGTCCCAATGGACCAGCTGTTCTCGCGCACCACGGTCGCTGAGCCGGCGTACGCCCGAGGAGCCGGCAGCCGGCCCGTGGACCCGGACGCGCTCTCTGCCGTCGCCGGCGTTCTCGCCGCGGCCAAGCGGCCGGTGCTCGTGATCGGCACCGACGTGTGGGCAGACCACGCCGAGCATGCCGCCCTGCGGTTCGTCGAGGAGACCGGCATCGCGGTGATCTCCAACGGCATGGGGCGAGGCATCGTCCCCGGTGGACACCCGTTGCTCGTCACCAAGGCTCGGTCCACGGCCTTCGGCCAGTGCGACCTGGCCATCGTCGTCGGCACGCCCCTGGACTTCCGCATGGGGTACGGCGCCTTCGGTGGCAAGGAAGGCGCGCCGCAGGCGCAGGTGGTTCACGTCGCCGACTCAGCCGAACAGGTCGCCTCCCACGTCCCGCTCGCGGCATCGGCTCACGGCGACCTGACCGAAATCTTCGACGGTGTGCTCGTCGCACTCCAGCGCTCCAGCGGCACCCGGCCGCAGTGGAGCGCCTGGGTCAGCGACCTGCAGGACGACGTGCGAGCGGCCACCGCCCGCGACGCCGAGCGGTTGAACGCCGAAGCGGACCCGATCCACCCGGCCCGGATCTACGGCGAGCTGCTCCCCCGCCTGGCTGATGACGCCGTCGTGATCGGCGACGGAGGCGACTTCGTCTCCTTCGCCGGCAAGTTCGTCGAGCCCAAGCTGCCCGGCGGTTGGCTCGACCCGGGGCCGTTCGGGTGCCTCGGTGCTGGTCTCGGCGCCGCGATTGCGGCCCGCATCGCCCGGCCGTCGAGCCAGGTGGTGCTGATGCTCGGCGACGGCGCCGCCGGCATGTCGCTGATCGACGTCGACACCCTCGTGCGGCACCGGCTGCCGGTCGTCATCGTGGTCGGCAACAACTCCGCCTGGGGTCTGGAGAAGGGGCCGATGAACTTCCTGTACGGCTACGACGTCGCCGCCGACCTGGCACCGCACACCCGGTACGACCAGGTCGTCACCGCCCTCGGCGGCGGCGGAGAGATGGTCAGCGACCCGCGCGACATCGGTCCCGCGCTGGACCGGGCCTTCACCGCCGAGATCCCGTACCTGGTCAACGTCATGACCGACGTCACCGCCGCCTACCCACGCAGCACCACCGGTGCGTGAGCCGGTGGAGGCACCCACCGGGTCCACCGACGTGATCCTCGAGGTCCGACCGGCCCTGCCGCACGAGTATGCCGCGGTCGGTGAGCTTACCGTCGCCGGCTACCGCAGCGACGGCTTCCTCGACGGGCCGAGCGGCACGGAGGACGGTTACTCCGATGAGCTACGAAACGCCGCCCACCGCGCCGAGCACGCCGTGCTGGTCGTCGCTGTCGACAGCACCGAGGTGCTCGGGACCGTCACCTGGTGCCCGATCGGCTCGCCGTATCGCGAGCTCGCCACCCGCCCCGACCAGGGCGAGTTTCGGATGCTCGCGGTGAGCCCCGCAGCTCGCCGGCGCGGGGTCGGCCGTGCCCTGATGCAGTGGTGTCTTCGGCGTGCCCGCGAGGAGGAGCTGCGTGAGATCGTCCTGTGCTCGTTGCCGCAGATGACGTCCGCGCACGTGATGTACGCCGCCCTGGGGTTCGTGCGGGCGCCCGAGCTGGACTGGAGCCCCGCCGCGGGTGTGGTGCTGTGGGGGTTCCGCCTGCTCTTGGAACCAGTGGCATGACCGTTTCCCGCTGAGCCTTACGACGACCCCTCTGAGCCTTCCCGTTTCAGGCCATTTCGCGGCGTGTCGCACCTCAAGACGTAAGGCTCAACCGCGGAGAAAGTGGTCGCCAGGATTCGAAAGTGCGGCGGGCCGTGTGGAAGGATGGAACGACACACTGCTTGGAGGAGGACCCCATGGGTAAGACTGGCCGTAAGCGCCGCGCGCGTCGCAAGAAGAACGCCAACCACGGCAAGCGCCCCAACAGCTGACCGCAGGTCGGCGCCCAGAGTCTTTTATTCGCGGGTCGTGTGGATCTCCACCTGAACGCTGCGGATGCTGTACATCACGCGTTGGCGTAGCGGCTCCGGCGCGCGCTCGGCGCACGAGCGGGCCACCAGCGCTTTGACCATACGCTCGAGGTCGAACTCGCTCAGGCAGGGCCCACAGTCGGCGATATGCGCGTGTACGTCGTCCCAGGTCGCCTCTTCCATCTCGTTGTCGAGAAACAGGTAGAGGTTGTCCAGGACCTTGGCGCAGTCCGGCTCCAGGGGGGTCTCGTCACTCACACCGGCTCACCCGTCCCTGAGTTCACCAAGCCGCGCCCGCGCGCATAATCGGCAAGCAGGTCGCGCAGCTGACGGCGACCGCGATGCAACCGCGACATCACGGTCCCGATCGGAGTGCCCATGATCTCGGCGATCTCCTTGTACGGAAACCCCTCGACGTCGGCGAGGTAGACCGCATAACGGAAGTCCTCCGGCAACGCCTGCAGCGCGTCCTTGACGTCGCTGTCGGGAAGGTGCTCGAGCGCCTCCATCTCCGCCGACTTCAGCCCAGAGGATGAGTGCGACTCCGCCGCGGCGAGCTGCCAGTCCTCGATCTCCTCGGTCATCTGCTGCGGCTGGCGCTGCTTCTTGCGGTAGGAGTTTATGAAGGTGTTAGTGAGGATGCGGTACAACCACGCCTTGAGATTGGTCCCCGGACGAAACTGGTGGAACGCGCTGTACGCCTTGGCGAACGTCTCCTGCACCAGGTCCTCGGCGTCGTGGGGGTTGCGGGTCATGCGCAGCGCGGCGGAGTACAGCTGGTCCAGGAACGGCAGCGCGTCCCGCTCGAAGCGCTCAGCACGCGCGGCCGGGGTCTCGTCCTCGATCGAGATGGGTTCCGCAGCAGCGTCCGAAGACGTGCTGCCGCTCGCGTCAGTGAGATCAGTCATCGCCTGCAAGCGTACCCCCGGCGCCGCCGTCACAAAGGACGGTCGCTGGACGGCTCGAGCCAGCATGACACCTCCTCGTCGGGCAGATACCGGTCACAACCTCGTGCCGTGCGCAGTTGTTCCCCTGCCGAGCGAGCCGGCGATCCACGTGTACGCCGCGTCGACGACCGCCTGGGTGGTCGCCTGCTGGGAGACGCCGGCGCGAGCCCCCACCGCGAAGGAGTGGTCGGCCTCGGCGATGCGTACGAGGTTGGTGCCCGCCGGAAACTCCGCCGGCGTGCCGTGGGCGTCCCGCTCCCCCTGCACCACCAGCGTCGGCAGTCTGGCGCCGCGCAGCTCTGCCACGCGGCTCGCGTCGGACCGTCCCGGCGGGTGCAGCGGGAAGGCGAGCGCGAGCACGCCGATCGCGCCGAGCCCGCGGGCGGTACGGCACGCCACGCGAGCGCCGGTGCTGCGGCCGCCCACGAACATGGGGGTACGCGGTCGCAGGTGGTTGGCCAGCGACCTGAAGCTGGCGTCGAGGACAGATGGTGCGGCGGCGATCCGCTTGCCGGCGGTCCGCCACGGCAGCTCGACGAGGGCCACGTTGATTCCCAGCGGCGGCAACCGGGCGGCGAGAGCCACCAGGTCGTGCGCCTCGATCCCGCTACCGGCGCTGTGGGTGAGCACGAGCGCAGCCCAGGGGCTGTCGGCCCTGCGTTGGACGATGCGCCCTGGTCCGTGTGGAGTGTCGTAGGTCCGCCGGTCGACCACCACGTCAGGCCTGCAGCTCTATCGGTTGGACCAGCTCGGATCCACCGTTCTTGACGTTGTTGACCGCGGTCGAGACCGGATAGGCGTCCAGCTTCCCCGGCGCCGCGGGCACGAGGAGTCCCAGCAGCTGCTCTGGGTCGCTGATCCGCGGGTCCAGCCACTCGTCGTAGTGCTCGGGCTCCACCAGCACCGGCATGCGGTCGTGGATGTGTCCAAGTGTGTCCTCGGCGCTGGTCGTGATGACTGTGAAGGTCCACAACCAGTCGTCGGCCACCTTTTCGCGCCACAGCTCGTACAGACCGGCCATGGCCAGCACACCGCCGTCCTTGGGACGGATGAAGAACGGCTGCTTCACCGGCTTGCCACGCGGGCCGACCTGGTCGGTGGCGTACCACTCGTAGTAGCCGTCGGCGGGTACGAGTGCGCGCCGCGTCGCGAACGCCTTGCGGAAGGACGGCTTGTCCGCGATGGTCTCCATCCGGGCGTTGATCATCTTGTTGCCGATCGCCGGGTCCTTGGCCCAGCTCGGGACCAGGCCCCACTTCAGGAGCCGCAGCTGCCGCTGCGGTGATGCCTGCTGCTCACCCCTCGGTGGACGCGAGAGCACGACCGGGACCTGCTTGGTGGGGGCGACGTTGTAGTCGGCCTCGAGGTCCGCGACCGCGTGCGTTGGGTCGACGTCGAACTCCCGGCTCAGGTCACCGGAGGCCTTGCTCGTCGCGTAACGCCCACACACGGCTCAAGCCTGCCACACGACCCCGGCGGAAGCTGCCTGGTGCGCGTACGGACGATCCAGGGTAAGAATGACCCATGACTCTGCTTCGTATCGTCGCCCGCCCAATGCTCGCCTCGATGTTCATCGCCGGAGGCGTCAACGCCATCCGCAATGCCGCAGCCATGGCGCCCACGGCCAAGCCGGTGAGCGACAAGCTCGGCCCACTCATCCAGCGCGCCGCCCCGCAGGTGCCGCTGCCATCGGACACCGCCGGGTACGTACGCCTCGACGGTGTCATCCACGTCGTCGGGGGCGCCATGCTCGCCACCGGGCGGTTCCCCCGCCTCTCCACGCTCGTGCTCGCCGGGAGCCTCGTGCCGACGACGCTCGCTGGGCACGCGTTCTGGAACGAGTCCGATCCCAGTGCGCGACAGAACCAGCAGGTGCACTTCTTCAAGAACGTGTCGATGATCGGTGGCCTGTTGATGGCGAGCCTCGACCCCGACCCCAAGAAGAAGTTACTGCCGCGCCGCGCCAAGGACAGGGCCGTCGATGCAGGCGGCCGGGTCGCCCACGCGGTGGACAACCTGCTCCCCTGACGCACCGGTCCCGATAGGCTCGGGACGATGTCCTCTCCACTCTGGTCCGCGCCGCACCGCTCCTCCCCCTTGGACGCGCAGGTGGTGCTCCCAGGCTCCAAGTCGTTGACCAACCGGGCGTTGATCCTGGCCGCACTGGCCGAGGGGGCGTCGACCGTACGGTTGCCGCTGCGCTCGCGAGACACCGAGCTGATGATGCGCGCGCTGCGGGCGCTCGGCGTCGGCATCGAGGACCGCGAAGGCGACTGGGTGGTCACGCCCGCGCGATGGGGGTCACAGCTGGGCAGCGTCGACATCGACTGCGGCCTGGCCGGTACCGTGATGCGCTTCGTACCGCCGGTAGCCGCACTGTCCGGCGGCAGCACGCGACTCGACGGTGACGAACGCGCCCGCGAGCGACCGATGGGGACCGTCATCTCCGCGTTGCAAGACCTGGGCGTGGTCATCGATGACGGTGGCCGCGGGTCGCTGCCGTTCACAGTCCACGGCGACGGAAACGTCGACGGCGGCGTGGTCACCATCGACGCGTCGGCCTCGAGCCAGTTCGTCTCCGCCTTGTTGCTGGCCGGGGCGCGGTACGCCAAGGGCGTCGACGTCCGCCACGTCGGTAAGCCGGTGCCGTCGACGCCGCACATCGACATGACCGTCACCCAGCTGCAGGCCCGCGGTGTCGAGGTGGACGAGACGGAGCCGAACCGCTGGGTGGTCGGCGCCGGCCCCATCGCTGCGCTAGACACCTTGATCGAGGCCGACCTGTCCAATGCCGGCGCCTTCGTGGCGGCCGCGCTCGTCACCGGCGGCACCGTACGGATCCGCCACTGGCCCGAGCGCACCGACCAGGCCGGCGACCGCTGGCGTGAGATCGCCGCGCTCTTCGGCGCCGACGTCAGCCGGGAAGGCGGCGACCTCGTCGTCACCGCCGGTGACCGGCTCACCGGCATCCAGGTCGACCTGCACGACGAGGGTGAGCTGACGCCGGTGGTGGCCGCCGTCTGCGCCATGGCCGACAGCCCGTCGCAGCTCACCGGCGTCGGACATCTGCGTGGCCACGAGACCGACCGACTGGCTGCGATCACCGCCGAGCTCGGGCGAGTCGGGTGTGACGTCGTGGATACCGAGGACGGGCTCCTGATCACACCTCGTCCGCTGCACAGCGCCATCCTGCAGACGTACGCCGATCACCGCATGGCGCACGCCGCGGCGGTGCTCGGCCTCGCAGTCAGCGGCGTCCGAGTCGTCGACGTCGCGACGACCGCCAAGTCCTTCCCAGATTTCGCCGCTGCCTGGACGGACGTCGTCGCGTGAGCTCGAAGTACGACGACCAGGCGAAGTACGACCGACCCCGCCGGCGCACCCGCCCGCGTACCAAGGACCGCCCGAGCTACGACGACGCACCCGTCGGTCGGGTGGTGACCATCGACCGCGGGCGCTACACCGTCCTCGTCGGCGACGGTGCCGACGAACGCGTGGTGACGACGATGAAGTCGCGTTCGCTCGGACGCCAGGCGGTGGTCGTCGGCGACGAGGTCCGCGTGGTCGGTGACGTCAGCGGCACCAACGACACCCTGGCCCGGATAGCTGAGGTCCAGCCCCGGCGTACCGTGCTGCGGCGCACCGCCGATGACGACGACCCCGTCGAGCGGGTGATCGTGGCGAACGCCGACCAGCTCGTCGTGGTGACCTCGCTCGCAGACCCGCCGCCACGGGTGGGGCTGATCGACAGATGCCTGGTGGCGGCGTTCGACGCGGGGATCGACCCGGTGGTGTTCCTGACCAAGGCTGACTTGGCCGACCCGGCCGAGATGGTGTCGTTGCTGCAGCCCCTCGACGTGGTCGTCGTCGTCACCAGGCACGACGAGCCCGCCGGCTCGGCTCTCGATGACGTGCGCGACCAGCTGCGGGACCGTACGAGCGTCCTGGTCGGTCACAGCGGCGTCGGCAAGTCCACTCTTGTCAACGCCCTCGTCCCCGATGCCGAGCGCACGACGAGCCACGTCAACGCGATCACCGGACGCGGCCGCCACACCTCCACGTCGGCGCTCGCGCTGCGGCTGCCAGGCGGCGGTTGGATCGTCGACACACCCGGCATCCGGTCGTTCGGACTGGCCCATGTCCAACCCGACAACCTGATCCGCGCCTTCGGCGACCTGCAGGACGCCAGCATGGACTGCCCGCGCGGGTGCACCCATGCGGAGTCCGAGCCCGAGTGCGCGCTCGACCTGGCGGTCACCGCCGGCCGGGTCGAGCAGGCGCGCGTCGACTCCTTCCGCCGGCTTCTGCAGAGCCGCGACGCCCCCGACTACTGAGACGGCGCGGTGCAGCGCAGCACGGCAGTCTGTTCGTCTGGCGACGCAACCGCCTCGGCGCTGAAACCGCAGGCAGCCGCTTCGACCGCTGCCGCGGCAGTCTGGGAGCGGTGCATCTCCAGCAGCACCACACTCGCGTCATCGAGCCACCCGGGGGCATCGCAGAAAATCCTCCTGACGATCGCGAGCCCGTCGTGTCCGCCGAGCAACGCCTCGGACGGTTCGAATTCGCGCGCCTCCCTGGGTAGCTGGCCAGCGGCGTCATCTGGAACGTACGGCGGAACGGCCGCCAGGACACCGACGGTGCCTCGCAGCTCGTCCGGCAGCGCTTCGAAGAGGTCGCCGACGTACACCGCCGCTGCCGGGACGTTCGCTCGCGCGTACTCGGCGCTGGCACCCCTGTCGCTGGCAACCACCCGGGCGCCGGGCACGTCCCGCGCGACGACGGCGGCGATCGGTGCGACACCGCTGCACATCTCCAGGACCAGGCAGCCGTTGCGGCTCCGCGCCTCGGCGACGGCCAGCGCGGCCACGAAGAGCGAGCGCTGTCGCGGGACGAACGTGCCAGGGCCGACCCGCAGGTGCAGCCCGTCGAACTCCACCCAGCCGAGGATGTGCTCGAGTGGCTCCCCGAACACCCGCCTGGAGACGAGGGCAGCGAGCTCGTCCGGCCCGTCGGCGTTGTCGATGAGCAAGCGCGCCTCTTCGGCAGCGAACACACAGCCCGCCCCGGCGAGCCTTGCCGCCGTCTTCGCAAGGGCAGGTGACGACGTCATGCCTGCCTCAGGTCAGTCCGACTCGCCTGAGTAGTCGACTTCACCGGTGGGGTTCCACACCGCGTCGGACCCCTTCTCGCCGGTCTGAAAGGTGAGCACTCCAACGACGATACCGGCAAGGACCAGCACCATCGCGGCGATGTGGCCGAGGACGCCCTCATGGAGGGCGCGTACGGCGAGGACGACCAGGGCGAGTGCGGCGAACACGAGCAGCGCGATGAACAGCTTTTCCCCGAGCTCTTCATGCTCCTCGACGAGGCGACCGGCCGGACCGCTCTGCAGCTGGTCCTCGATCACGTCCTTCAGTGTCTCGCCGCTCTCCTTGGCGACGAAGGCCGAGACCGCGGCGATCGAGGCCGTACCCGCCACCAGCCAGCGCAGCACCGGACGCCACGCCGGCACGAGATGGGCTACGGCGAGCATCGTGGCGAGCGGCGCGAAGACCACGACGACGTGAATCACCAGCGGGTGCAACGGCAGGCCGTTGAAGTCGGCGAACATGACGCTCCTTCATCGGAGGCGGCCACCACCCCCGTCGGGCGATCGCGGCAGCAATCCCAACCACCGCGACCACTAGCCTATGGGCATGCCGCACTCGTACAACGATGATCTTCGCCTCGCGCACGTGTTGGCCGACAATGCCGACGCGCTGTCGATGGAGAGGTTCCACGCCGTCGACCTGCAGGTCTCCACCAAGCCGGACATGACGTACGTGACCGACGCCGACACCGGGGTGGAGGAGACCATCCGCCGAACGCTCAAGAGCGCCCGTACCCGCGACGCGGTGCTCGGTGAGGAGCGCGGCTCGGCGTCGGGGTCGATCGAGGACAGTGAGCGACGCTGGATCATCGACCCGATCGACGGCACGGCGAACTACGTCCGCGGCGTTCCGGTGTGGGCGACACTGATCGCGCTCGCCGACGGCGAGGAGGTCGTCGCGTCCTGCGTGTCCGCGCCGGCACTCGGGCGGCGCTGGTGGGCCTCCAAGGGAGGTGGCGCGTTCACCGGCAAGTCGTTGATGAACGCGAAGCCGTGCCGGGTGTCCAAGGTCGACGACATCGCTGACGCGCTGTTCGCATACAGCTCACTCGGCGACTGGGAGCACATCGGCAAGCTCGACCAAGTGGTCGCGTTGATGCGCCGGTGCTGGCGCACCCGGGGGTTCGGTGACTTCTGGTCGTACATGCTGCTCGCCGAGGGCGCCGTCGACATCGCCGCCGAACCCGAGCTGGCTGTGTGGGACATGGCCGCACTGGACGTGATCGTCCGCGAGGCCGGGGGTTCCTTCTCGGGGCTGGACGGTCGGGACGGCCCATGGGGTCGCAACGCGCTGGCGTCCAACACCCACCTGCACGATGCGGCGATGGCCTACCTCGGCCACTTCCCCGACACCGA
>Ga0136622_10000366_pt1 | contig 18456 bp, 15 predicted proteins | sample AntDrymUQ4482106_2_FD_104803 | JGI IMG/M metagenome (GOLD analysis project Ga0136622, IMG submission 104803) | Polar desert sand microbial communities from Dry Valleys, Antarctica - metaG UQ448 (21.06) | ecosystem: Environmental > Terrestrial > Soil > Desert | place: Antarctica: Dry Valley...
CACGAGGTGCTCGCCCTGTTCGCCGGTCCCGAGCGCTCGCCGGAATTATTGCTGACCGACGTGATCATGCCCGGCCTCTCGGGCCGGGAGCTGGCCGAGCGGATCCACAAGATCGCCCCGGAGGTGAAGGTCGTGTTCATGTCCGACTATACCGACGACATCATCGCCCGCCATGGGGTATTCGAGGGGAGCTACGAGCTGTTGCAAAAGCCTTTCGTGGCGGCCGAGCTGTTGGAAACGGTGCGCTGGGCCCTGGACCGCGCCTGACTGCGACGGCCCTCTGACCCCCCTCGCAGCACCGGGTACGATTGATAGGTGGGCGAGGGGCTGAGTTTTTCTTTCACCGAGGAACAACGGGCGTTTCAAGCGTCCATCAGACAGTTGACCGAGGACAAGATCGCGCCGCGAGCGCAGGAGATCGACGCCACCGATGAGTACCCCTGGGACCTCGATGAGCTGCTCGTCAAGAACGGGTTCGCAGCCGTGTCCTATCCCGAGGAGCACGGCGGTGCGGGCGGAGGAGCGGTCGAGCTGTGCATCCTCGTCGAAGAGATCTCGCGGGCATCGGCGGGGGTGTCGCTAATCCCTGCCGTCAACAAGCTGGGGGCCATTCCGGTGCTGTTGCACGGCCGGCCCCAGCAGAAGACGATGGTGTGCGAGGGAATCTCCGAAGGCAGACATCGCATGTCCTACTGCCTGACCGAGCCCTCGTCGGGATCGGATGCGGCGGCGATGAAGAGCCGCGCGGTTGAGGACTCGGATGGCTGGGTGCTCAACGGGTCCAAGCGCTTCATCACCGGCGCCGGCGTCGCCGACCTGTACACCTACTTCGCCGTTACCGACCCATCCGCTCCGAAGGGGAAAGGCATCACTGCGTTCCTTTTGTCCCAGGACATGCCCGGCTTTTCGCTGGGGCGCAAAGAGGACAAGATGGGGATCCGAGGCGCGCCCACTCGGGAGGTCGTGCTCGAGGACTGTCGTGCGCCTAGAGAGAGCGTGATCGGGGAGGTCGATCAGGGCTTTCAGATCGCCATGCGCACGCTCGATTTCTCCCGGCCCACAATCGCGGCGCAGGCGCTCGGCATCGCCCAGGGCGCGTTCGACGTCGCAGTCGACTACTGCAAAGAGCGGCAGCAGTTCGGCTCGCCGGTGTCCGCTTTTCAGGGCCTGCAGTTCATGTTCGCGGACATGGCGATGAAGATCGAGACCGCCCGGCTCGCCGTCTACCGGGCCGCGCTTGCCGTCGACGATGAGGCGTCTGACCTTCCCTACTGGGCCGCCATCGCCAAGTGCTATGCCTCGGATGTCGCCATGGACGTGACCACCGATTGCGTCCAGGCGTTGGGAGGGTATGGGTACGTGCGCGACTATCCCGTCGAACGGTTCATGCGCGACGCCAAGATCACGCAGATCTATGAAGGCACCAATCAGATCCAGCGCGTGGTGCTCGCCCGGCACCTCTTCGGTGGCTGAGATGTCGGTCGCCGTCGGCCTGCCGCCTCCCGCCACCTCCACTCCCACGGGCGGCAACTCGCGCTGGGTGCGTTTGTGCCGAGCGGATAACGACATCGAAGCACATCTGCTGGTGGGGCGCCTCACTGAGGCCGGGATCGAAACGCGAACCATTACCGATCGCGCCGCCCCGAGCGCATGGCTCTATGGGGGCGGGAACCCGTGGGCACCGGTGACCGTCTACGTCTTGAAGATCCAGCTGGAGGACGCGCACATCGCACTGGCCGAAACCGCCTTCCAGGGCCCGGCAGCGCCCACGGACGGCACCAGACCAGGGCCGGCCCACCGGCTCCCGTGGAAATGGTGGGCGACGGCACTCGCAATGGGGCTGGTGCTGAGCGGCGTCGCCCTTGCTCAGGTGGGGTCGTCGCTCGAAGCGTGCAGAGTCCCCGTCCTGTGCGACGAATCCCGTCCTTAGTGCACCTTTGCGCGCAGGAGCTAATGACATCCCAGCAGGAGGACCAACGTGAGCGACAGAACAGAAAGAGACACGCTCGGAGAAGTACGCGTGCCGGCCGAGGCGCTCTACGGTGCCCAGACGGGTAGAGCGCGCGACAACTTCCGCATCTCGGGGCAACCCCCGCAGCCGGACTATCTGTGGGGCATGATCGTCGTCAAGAAAGCAGCCGCTCTGGCCAACATGGACACCGGCAGGCTCGATAAACAGATCGGCGATGCGATCGTTAGGGCGGCCAACGAGGCGATGGGAGGAGAGCACGAGGCGCACTTCGTCATCGACCCGTGGCAAGCGGGGGCCGGGACCTCTCACAACATGAACGTCAACGAGGTGCTCGCTAATCGCGCCTCGGAGCTTCTCGGTGGCGAACGCGGCGCCGATCGCACAGTCAACGCCAACGACCACGTCAACATGGCACAGTCCTCCAACGATGCCAACCCCACCGCGGTCAGGCTCGGCGCCCTGCGCCTGGTGCCGGGCTTGCGAGAGGCCCTCGAGAGGCTTGCAGACGCCTTCGACGCAAAGGCGGGCGAGTTCGACCATGTCCTCAAGTCGTCCCGCACGCACCTCCAGGATGCAGTCCCCATGCGCCTCGGCCAGGAATTCTCCGGTTGGGGCGCGGCCGTCCGCATTGCATCCCGGCGCGTCGGCGAGGCAGCAACAGGTCTGGAGGAGCTCAACATTGGCGCGACCGCCGCCGGCACCGGCATCAATGCCGAGCCCGCATACATCGATGGGATCGTTGCCCACATCTCGGGTATCACCGGCTTCTCTGTGCGGCGCGGCGACAACTTCTTCCGCCTCACCCAGTCGGGAGCCGACATGGCTCATCTCTCCAGCGCTGTGCGTAACGCCGCGGTGGAGATTTCCCGCATCGCCTCCGACATCAGGCTCTTGACCTCCGGTCCCCGGACCGGTATTGGAGAGATCATCCTTCCACCGGTGCAACCGGGTTCCTCGATCATGCCCGGAAAAGTCAATCCGTCGATGGCCGAGATGATGAACATGGTCTGCTTCCAGGTCATCGGTTGCGACGAGGTGTGCTCGCTCGCCGCTCACGGCGGCCAGCTGGATCTCAACGTGTTCTGGCCGGTGTTTGGTTACAACCTCTTGTTCGGCATGAGGCTACTGAGAAACGGCGTGCACGCGTTCACCGAGCGCTGTGTGGAGGGGATCGAGGCGGACGAGGCTCGTTGTCGGGAGCTTCTCGAGCAATCTCTGATGCTTTGCACCGCCCTCACCGACTACATCGGTTACGAGCAGACCGCGAAGCTCGCCAAAGAGGCCCACGCCGATCGCAAGACGATTCGCGAGGTCGTTCTGGCGCACGGGCTCATGAACGAGGACCAGCTCGACAAGGTTCTCGATGTGGCCCCCATGACCGAGCCCGGCGTGCCCGGTCGCGCTTGACTCTCTTCTGTGGGGGATCGGCGTGAGAAGAAAGGAGCGGCTGGGCCCCGACCGGCTCACAGGCATGATCAGGGGCGGACGGGTGCGCCAGCGCAGGTTGCCGCGTCTGTTCAGAAACAAGTGGGCGCTGACCGGCATCGTCGTGTTGCTGGTCGTGGTCGGCGTTGCGGGCTGGACTGCCTGGCTGTTCTTCTCCACCGAGAAAGGTACCCAGGAGGACATCTCCGGCGTTGGCAACCGCGACTCCCCCAAGCCCGAAGGAAGGCCCGAGTTGGTGCTGTTGGTGGGCTCCGACTCACGTGTGGGCCTGACCCCTGAGGAGAAGATCGATCTAGGCGCCGGCGACGTACCGGGCGAGCGCGCCGACACCCTGATCCTGGCTCAGATCGACCCCGCGACGGAGCACATCACGATGGTGCAGTTTCCGCGCGACCTGTGGGTGAGCGTGGGCGATAAGAAGAACAAAATCAACTCCGCCCTGGAGAGTGGGGAGGACGCGCTGGTTCAGGCGGTGGAGGATCTGACCAGGCTCGATATCGATCGTTACGTCCAGATCAACATCGCCGGCTTCAAGGATCTCGTCGACGCCATCGGCGGAGTGGACGTGTGCGTTCCCGAGCCCATCGAGTTCGATCCCAATACCGGGCTCGAGATCGCCGAGCCCGGTATTGTTCACTTCAGCGGGCGCAAGGCCGTCCGCTTCGTGCGCTCGCGCCACTCGGTTGAGGGAGGCGATCTGGGCCGCATCCAGAACCAGCAGAAGTTCATGGCTGCGGCTATCGACAAGATCACCTCAGTCGACACACTGCTGCACCTCAGCCGCATCCAGGAGCTGCAAGGGGTGCTCAAAAAGAACATCACTGTCGACCAGAGCACCGGCCTGTTCGATCTCCTGCGCATGGGACAGCGCTTCCGCGCCTTCAACCCGTCGCAATTCGAGGCCTATACCGCCCCCAACCTCGGCATCGGGACAACGGCCAATGGGCTCTCCATAGTCGTACCCGACATGCCGGCCATGAAGGTCATGTTCGAGGCACTCGCGCGGGAAGAATCACCGGCCGAGGCCGATCAGGTGCCGAACATCGACCCCGACTCGGTGAGCGTCGGCGTCTACAACGGGACCTACAAGGACGGCGCAGCCGCCGCCGCCGAGCGAGCCCTGGAAAAGGCGATCCGGACCTCTCAGGGCTCTCTGGACGTTGCAGAGGTCGCCAACGCCGAGCGCTTCAACTACAGGGAAACGGTGATCGTCTACAGCAAGGACGAGCCGGGGGCCGCCAAGATGGCGAAGTTGGTGTCGGCCGCTGTGCCCGGCGTGAGCTTGAGGGCGGGCGAGACCAAGTCGGGTATCGACGTCGCCGTGATCGTCGGCCCCAAGCCCCTGCCGACGAAGCCGGTTGTCCAGATTCAAGCCCTGCCCATTCCCAAGCCGGGGGCCGTCCCGGAGGTTTGCCGCAGTGAATAGCAGCGGCGGACTACGACACGTGATGAGGCCGGCGGCGTCCGAGCCTGCCGGAGTCCTCGTGCTGTTCCACGGCCGCGGCGCGGACGAGCACGACCTCTATCCGCTCTTCGACCTCCTCGATCCCGAGCGAAGGCTGCTCGGGGTGTGCCCGCGCGGCCCCCTGTCTTTGCCGCCGGGCGGAGCCCACTGGTACGTCGTGCGCCGGGTCGGCTATCCCGATGAGGCCACCTTTAGCCCCACCTACGCGGCCGCCGCGGCGTGGCTCGACGAGCTGCTCGGTGCGAGCGGCATCCCACTCGAGAAAACCGTGCTCGGCGGCTTCTCCCAGGGAGCGGTGATGAGCTATGCGCTGGGCCTCGGCTCCGGACGGCCCCGCCCCGCAGGACTAATGTGCTTCTCGGGCTTCATCCCCGAGGTCGAGGGGTTCGAGCCAGACCTCACCAACGCCTGCGGCCTGCCCATCGCCATCGGCCACGGCACGGGGGACCCGGTAATCGAGGTGACCTTCTCCCGCCGGGCCAGGGCGACTCTGGAGGAAGCGGGGGCCGAGGTCACCTATCGGGAGAGCGACATGGGGCATTCGATCGACCCGGGCTATCTCGCCGAGCTGAGGACCTGGCTCACCCAGCGTTTTGAGCGCCCTAGCGTGCAGAAAACTTGAAGCTGGGACGGTCAAAACCTTGTCCGAGGCTATTTCTAGGCGCGGAGCAGCTCGAAAAACAGGTTCTCGTAGGCCTGGGCGATGACCGCCGGGGACGCCTGGCCCTCGACATAGCGCCGTCCCGCGGCCCCCATTTTCAGGCGCAGGTCTTCATCCCTCACTAGGGTCTCGACCGCCGCCACGAACGCGCCGGAATCCTCCGGCGGCACCACCACACCTCCGCCCGAGCGCTCGACCAGGCGCGCCACCTCCGAGGCCTGATCGACGCTGGCGATCAACGCCCGCCCCGAGGCGAGGATCGAGTAGGTCTTGGACGGCACGCTGCTGCGGGCCAGGCCTCTCTTGAGGGGGACGAGGTGGATGTCGGCTGCGTTCAACAGCTCGGGCAGTCGCTCCACCGGCTGCATGTCGACGAAGCACACGTTGGGAAGTGTGCGCGCAGCGGCCTCGAGCTGGGGGCGGGCCGAGCCTTGGCCGTTGACCACGAAACAGACGTCCTTCTCCGAGGCGAGCGCACGCGCTGCGTCCAGGACCAGATCGAGCGACTGCGACAGGCCCACATTGCCCGCGTACATGACCACGGTCTTGCCGTCCAGGCCGTGCTCTTCGCGGTAGGCGTTGTGTTTGTTCCCCGGCGTGATCCAGTCGGTGTCGACGAAGTTGGTGATGACCTTCACCTTGGAGGGTCTGCTGGTCTTGCGGGCGACGTTTTTTCTCAGCTCCTCCGACAGCACGGTGACTGCGTCGGCTCGTTCGTAGCAGAACCTCTCGAGCGCAGAGGCTGCTTTGATTAGACCCGGGTTGGTAAGACGGCCGAGCTCGACGACCACATCGGGATAGACGTCGTGGATCGTGAACACGAACGGGCACGAGCTCCTCTTGGCGACCAGCCATCCCGTCACTCCCAGCGTCAGCGGAGGGGAAAGCGCCAGGACGCAGTCGAAGCGTCCGGTGAGCAGGGCCGCGGTCGTGGCCAGCGCGCTGAAGCCTAGGAACGACGCCGCCCGCCGCATGAGGTCTGACTTGTCGCTGCCCGGAAAGGGATGCACACGGACGATCCGCCCCCACGGCGTGTCCTCTGTTCGCACCAGCCTGCCTGCAAAGGCGCTCTCGACTCGGTGCTCCTTGTAAAAGGGGAACGACGTGACCACCTGTATCTCGTGGCCGCTGCGCCCCAGCTCTTGCACTATGCGGGTGATGACTTCCCCGGTGGGAGCGAGGTCGGGCTCGAAGTGGGGCGCTACAACACCAAGCCTCACAGAGTCGTCTCGAGGCCGTGGCGATAAGCGTCCTGCAGGATGGAGGCGGAACGGTCCCAGCCGAACTCGCCTGCTCGGTCGAGGCCGGCTTTTCTGAACGAGTCTGAAAGCTCCGTGCTTTCGAGCATGTCGCGCATTCCATCGGTCCAGTGGGATGTGTTGTCCGGAGAAACCAACATCCCGGCTGTTCCCAGAACCTCGGGGACCGCAGTCGCGTCGGACGCGATGACCGGGCAGCCTCGCGCCATGGCCTCGAGCACGGGGGCGCCGAAGCCTTCGAACCGGGACGGAAACGTGAGCGCGGTGGCTTCCGAGTAGAGGGCCGCTAGGTCCTCGCTCGAGACGTAGCCGAGACTCCTTACCGACTCTCCAAGCCCCAGCTTGGCGATCTCGGCCTCGATGCGGTCTCCCATCGCGCGCGCCACGCTCCACTCCATCCACGCCTTGGCGCCGGTGAGCACGAGCAGCGCATCGGGGCGAGCCTCCCGCAGGCGGGAGAACGCCTCCAACAACACGAGGTGGTTCTTGTGCGGGTAGCTGGCCGCCGGATAAAGAAAGAAGGGGCCATCGAGCGAGTAGCGGGCGCGTACGTCGCCGGATGTGACCTTGGTAGTGCGCCGCGAGATCCCGTGCGGAACGACTCTGACGATGCTGGGGTCGATCCCCAGTCGCTCGATGACGCAGCGGCGAGAGAACTCGCTGGGAGTGAGCACCAGGCGGGCGGCCTCCGCCGAGCGGGGAACCATGGCTCGCAGATAGGAGAGCTTCGTGCGGGTGAAGTACTCGGGGTAGAAGAGGTACTGGAGGTCGTGGATCGTGAGCATCGGGCGCGAGCGGTGCACGAAGGGCACAATGCCGCCGGCGTGGTGGACGAGGTCGATTCTGCGTTTGCGGCACTGAGCGGCCAGCCACGTGTTCTCGCCCGCGATGCGAAAAGACTTCCACTGTCCGCTGAGGGGGGCGTAGGAGACCTTGAAGCTTCTCTCGAGCTCGGGGTGGGAGGAGGCGAGCTGCGGCAGGGCGAAGATCGTGTACTCGAGGTTCGAAGGACGTTCGGCGATACCGGACAGCAGCCTGGTCATGTAGGTCTCGGAGCCGCCCACCACCCCTGGGAGCATCCACAGCAGGTTGATGCCGACGCGCTTGATTACGCCACCTCCTCATAGGCGGAGGCGACCAGCTCGGCGGAGCGCTCCCAGGTGAAAGAGGCGGCCCGGGTGCGGCCCAAGAGCTCGAGCCGGGCTCTCAAGGAGGGCTCGAGCGCCTGCTCGAGGCCCTGCGCGATGGAGCCGGCGTCGAGCGGATCGATCAGCACTCCCGCGCCTTCGGCCAGCTCCTCGGTGGAAGTACCGCGTGAGGTCACGACTGCCGTGCCCTGGGACATGGCCTCGAGCACGGGGAAACCGAAGCCCTCGAGCAGGCTCGGAAAGCAGAAGACCTCGGCCCCCGCATAAAGGGGGCCGAGGTCTGAAGCGGGGACGAAGCCGAGCATTCTGACCCTGTCGTGCACTTTGCGAGTGATCCCGTCGGGATCCTCGTTCCAGCCGCGCGGGCCGACCAATACGAGATCGAGGTCCTGGTCGAGGCGCACGAAACCGTCCAGCAACCCGGAGAGATTCTTTCTGGGCTCGATCGTTCCCGTCCACAAGATGTAGGGGCGATCGAGGCCGTAGGCCACGCGCACACGTTGCACGTCGGCCTTGTCCGCGGGAGCCATCTCGACCCCCAAGGGCACCACGCGAAGCTTCGTCTCATCAAAGCCCACCTCGACACAATCGCGCAGAGTTGCTTGGGAGGAGCAGAGCACGAGGTCTGCTTCCGCCATGGCCAGGGCGAGCCCTCGCCGAAAGAAGGAAACCCCCCTCTTCGTAAACATCTGCGGGAAGCGCCGCCACGCGAGGTCGTGAATCGTCACCAGCAAGGGGGCCGTGCGGGGAGGAATGGCCATCGTCGTGGCGTGTATCACGTTCACGGCCCCCGTCGCACTTTGGACCTGCGGCCACCGCAGCTTGTGCCACGACTCGTAGAGGGCGACGCGCGGCAGGCTCAGGTGGCGTACCGGGATCGCCGGCCGCCACGGCTCCGGAGGGGGTTTGTCGTGCCGGGCGGCCACGCCGACCAGCTCGAGCTCGGGCCTTCTCGTCAACGCCCGCGCCAGGCCCAGGGCGGCGACCGCGGTCCCCCCTGGGACGCGGTGCCACGATTGCTCCAGAGTGATCGCCGCCCGCAAGCTCACGGCGGGATTCTCACACGGGCCGGCCCGCCCCCGCCTCCTGCCCACCACAGCCCCACCACCACAGCCCGGCCCGCTCCAGCCCGGCCCGCCCCAGCCCCCCAGCTCTAACTCACCCCGGCGCCCCGCCGGCCCCCTCTGCCGGCGGTGGCAAATGAACACGCTGTGCGTCTGCCCACGTTCTTTCGTGGGTAGGAGCCCTCGGTCCGCGTTTGCCCCCGACAACCGACGCCGATCCGGCGGGCCCAACCCGGCCGCTCAGGCCCGGGAGCCCGTTATCCCGTGCTCCCGGGATGTGGTTGTCTGGTCGGCTCATGAGAAAACAACCGCCCGTTACTCTGGCTTCTCATCGAGGTTTGGCCCAAAAACGACCGCATAGGTCGTTTCCGGGCCGAAGTTCGCCGACCCCGGCCCTGTTCGTCGCGGCCCTCGTCGCCCTCTCGCTCCTCTTCCTCTCGGCCCCGGCCCACGCCTCTCGAACCGTCATCATCACCGGCGGCGGCTGGGGGCACGGCATCGGGATGTCGCAGTACGGCGCCTTGGGGCGAGCCCGGCTGGGCAAGAGCGCCCGCGAGATCCTGACTCACTACTACTCGGGGGTCGCGGTCGACCGTCAGCGCATGCCTCACCGGATCCGCGTCGGGCTGCTCCAGTACCGGAGCTCGATCAAGTTCAGGGGTTATGCCATGAGGTCCGGGGGGGGCCGGATCGAGCTCCGGCTGCGGGGATCGGCGGGGTCTTTTGCGGCCGGACCGGCCGGCACCAAGTGGCGCCTTGAGGCGAGCCCCGCGGGCGGAATGCGCATCTTCAAGGACGGCAAGAAGGTCGTTCGCAGCGGCAGGACAGTGTTCGCTCGCAGCAGAGCCCTGGTGGTGGTCTTCAGGAAATTCGGGACCATCCTCAGTGTTGCGGGCAAGCCCTACGATTACGCGTTCGGCCGGCTCAAGGCAGGCTGGTACTCCTCGGACACCTGCGCAGCCGGCAACTGCCTGAGGCTGGTCGCGTCCCTTTCGATGCAGCACTACCTCTACGGGCTGGGCGAGGTGCCCTCATCGTGGCCCACCCAAGCGCTGAGGACGCAGGCGATAGCGGGCCGCACGTACGCCTATCGCAGGGTCGTCACCGACGGCCAGGACCGCTATCCGTGCGGCTGCGCGGTCTACGACTCGACTCTCGATCAGGCCTACATCGGGGACGCCAAGCGCACCGGCTCGGGTGACTATTGGGACGAGTGGAAGGGGGCGGTCGACTCCACCAAGGGGATGATCGTCACCTACGGCGGGCAGCCGATACAGGCCCTCTACTCGTCCTCGTCCGGGGGCCATACCGAGCATAACGAGAACGTCTGGGGCGGAAACGCCTACCCGTACTTGCGCGGAGTGCGGGACCGGGCGGACGGGGTCTCGGACAACCCCAACCACAGCTGGAGGTTCACGATGCCGTGGAAGTCGTTCTCCGCCCGTCTCAACTCTTATTACGGAGTCGGTGAGCTCAAGAGCTTCTCCCTGCTCAAGCCGTTCGGAGTGTCGGGGCGCGTCACCGTTCCCAAGGAAAGGGGGGGCGGGGTCAAGATCGTCGGGGGCGTCCGCAAGGTTCGCACCAGCGGCTGGTCGATTCGCTCCGCGCTCGCGCTCAAGGATTCGCTGTTCAGAGTGAAGGTCGTCTACGACGTGGCCCCGGCGTTTCAGGGCAGCCATGGCCTCGAGGCGAGCGGGGCCGTCTTCGCCGCCGGGCCCGTTCGCCGCATGGGCTCGGGCGACCTGGTCCAGGATCTGCGCAACGGCAGGCTCACCTTCAACCGGCGCCGAGACGCGGTCGTGTGGCAGCACGGCCCTCTGCTCGGCGCCTATCTCGAGCTGGGCGGCGCCCGCGGCCCGCTCGGACTTCCGGTCTCGGGCACATGGGGCCGGGGCCCATATCTCGGAGCCAACTACGAGGGCGGATTGCTCCTGTGGTCGCGTGCCACCGGTGCCCATGCCGTCCCCGCCGCCCTGGTGCCCGCCTATCGCCGGCACGGCGGCCCTTCCGGGCAGCTTGGTCTCCCCGTCGCCGATGCCCTAGGCAAGCAGCGATTTCAGAGGTTCGAACGTGGCGTGATCTCCCACAGGAGGTCCGGCGTTCTCAGGGTGCTGGTGCGCAACTCCTAGCGGCTACTAGACTCCCCGACCATGTCACCAGTCGGCTTCGCAATCCGCGCGGCGGGCTTCTGGAGCACGTTCCTGATTCTGCTCGTGAGCGTGGTCTTTGCCTTCGGGGGCCAGCTCATGCTCAAGGCGGCCATGAACGAGATCGGCCATATCGGTACTCAGGAGCTGGGATCGCCCGCGAGCACCCTGTCGCGCGCCGCGCGCGAGCCCAAGCTGTGGACGGGTCTCCTCCTGTTCGCCGTTTCCGCCCTGTTTTGGCTCGTCGTGTTGTCGCGCATCCCCCTGTCGGTGGCCTACCCCTCGGTGGGAATGTCGTATGTCTTCGTCGTGCTGTTCTCCCGGCTGTGGCTCCACGAGCATGTTCCGCCACTCCGCTGGGTCGGCGTTGGCATCGTGGTGGTCGGAATCGTCATCGTCGGCCTCTCCTTCGACCGGACCCCCGGTTAGCCTTGCGCATCCTGGTCACAGGCGCCGAGGGCTTCGTGGGTGGGTTCCTGGCCGCCTCCCTCAAGGGCGACGGTCATGAGGTCTTTGCCCTGTCACGGCGAGGCGCACAAGGGATGCTCGAATGTAACCTCACCGATCCTCAGGCGGTCGGGCGCGCCGTCAAGACAAGCGCTCCGGATCAGGTCTTTCACCTTGCGGCCCAGGCCAGCGCGGCCCGCTCCTGGACCGAGCCGGCCCTCACCTACGAGGTAAACGTCACCGGGACCCATCTCTTGCTGGAGGAGCTGAGGACAAACGCGCCGGCGGCACGGGTGCTGCTCGCCTGCACCTCGGACGAGTACGGCGCCGTCGCCCCGGAGGACTGCCCCATAGACGAGGACACGCCCCTGCGCCCCCTGTCTCCTTATGCGGTCAGCAAGGTGGCCGAGGAGTGGCTCGGCCGAATGTTCTTCTCAGCCTTCGGGATGGCGGTCATTGCGACGCGCGCCTTCATGCACATAGGTCCCGGCCAGCCCCCTCGCTTCGCGACCGCAGACTGGGCACGGCGGATAGCGCTCGCAGAAGCGGGGCTACAGGCGCCGGTGATCAGAGTCGGCAACCTGGCGCTCAGGCGGGAGCTCGGTGACGTGCGCGACGTGGTAGCTGCCTACCGGGCTGCGCTCGACTTCGGGTCGGCGGGCGAGGCCTACAACGTCGCAACCGGCGAGGCCCCCACGCTCGAGGAGACGCTCCTGACTTTGGTGGGCATGTCCGAGACGGAGTTCACGATCGAGGTAGATCCTGCCCGCATCCGTCCGGCCGACCCCCCGATCCTTCAGGGCGATGCCTCCAAACTCGAGCACGCCACCGGGTGGGCGCCCAAGCATCGCCTCGAGAACACTCTCGCCGAGGTGCTCGATCACTGGCGATCACGGGTGAGGGGAGGCATGGAGGGGTGAAGGCGCTCATCCTCACCGGCGGCTTCGGGACCCGTCTCAGGCCGCTTACCCATACCCGGCCTAAGCATCTGCTTCCCATCGCCAACCGGCCGCACGTCGAGCATGTCTTCGACCTCCTGGTGAGGCAGGGGGTCTCGGACGTCGTCCTCCTGACCTCCTATCTCGCCAAGGCCTTCGCGCCCGCAATCGAGCGGGGAGGCCAAATGGGCCTTCATGTCGAGGTCACTCACGAGGAGGAACCCCTGGGCACGGCCGGGGCCATCAAGAACGCGCAGAGCCTGGTGGGGGAGGAGGCGCTGCTGGTCTTCAACGGTGACATCCTGACCGACGTCGATCTCTCCAAGGTGGTCGAGTGGCACCGCCGCCGGGCCGCCGAGGCCACGATCCTGCTCACACCGGTTGAGGATCCCTCGGCTTTCGGGGTGGTGCCCACCGAGCCCGACGGCAGGGTGCTCGGCTTCATCGAAAAGCCCCCCGCCGGCACCGCGCCCACCAACCTCATCAACGCCGGGGTATACGTCTTCGAGCCCTCGATTCTCGACCGCATCCCCGCGGACGAGGTGTGGTCGGCCGAGCACCAGCTCTTTCCCCAGCTGGTCGAGGAGGGCGCGGCGCTCTACGCGCTCGGCGGCGACGCCTATTGGATGGACATCGGCACGCCCCAAAAGTTCCTCGAGGCAAACCTCGACGCGCTTGCCGGCCGCTTCGTCACCGAGGCAGTGGGGGAGCCGGGGGTCGGGGCGGTGGTGGCAGGCGAGGGTGTCGAGATACACCCCGACGCCGTGGTCACCGATGCCTGCCTGGGGGCCGGCACGCGTATCTTCGAGGCCAGGGTCGAACGCTCTGTGCTCCTGCCCGGTGCGGTCGTGGGGGAGGGCGCCGTCGTCAGGGGAGCCGTGCTCGGAGAGGGCGTAGTCGTGGAGGCGGGGGCCGAGGCCGTGGACGTCACCGTCGCGGACCACGAGGTACTCGCAGCCTCAGGCTGACCCACCCAACTCAAAAAGCGAACTCGGTGCTCGAAACCGGACAAAAGTCCGTATTCTGAGTCCCATGAGTGAGCTGTGGACTCCCCGAAACATGGACCGCCGACGCTTCCTGCGCCTCGGCGCGGCCTCGGCCGGAGCGTTATTGGTGGCCTGCTCGGTGGACGAAGGGGATTCCTCGAACGGGGGCGGGGGAGGAAATGGGGGGCCCCGGCCCCCTCCCGGCGCGTTCGGGCGCCCCCTAGAGGACTCCGGCGGCCTGTTGGACCTCCCGCGGCGCTTCCAGTACCGAATCCTGTCGGACCCCGACACCCCCCTGGCGAGCGGTGCCCCGAACCCCGGCCACCCCGATGGGATGGCCGCCTTCGAAGGCCCCGGCGGAGCCACTCTTCTCATGCGCAACCATGAGCTGGAGGACGACGAGGGCCCTCGGGTCGAGGGAGAAAACCCCTTCGATTCCGATGCGGCCGGCGGGACCACCGTGCTGGTCGTCGACCCCGACCGCCGGGTCACGGGCTCCTACGTGTCCTCCTCCGGCACCGACAGCAACTGTGCGGGGGCGGCCACGCCATGGGGAACCTGGCTGACCTGCGAGGAGACGGACTCGGACGAGCACGGCTACGTCTTCGAGATCGACCCCGCCGATCCCGAGAGCGACCTCTCCCGGTCCCCGCTGCGAGACATGGGCCGCTTCGCACACGAGGCCGGTGGTGTCGACCCGGAGACCGGCATCGTCTACCTCACCGAAGACAACGGCCCCCAAAGCTTTCTCTACCGCTTCCTGCCCGACGACACCTCGGGGCGGCCGGGGTCTCTGGCCGAGGGGGGGAGCCTTCAGGCCCTGGCGCTCGCCGACGACGAGGGCGTGGACGGCTCAGGCCTCGAGCAGGGACGCGCCTATCAAGAAAGCTGGGTCGACGTCGATCCGGAGGTCGCCAACGATTCTGCGGCCGGCGCCGGGGCGGTTCGATTCACCCGGCTCGAGGGGGCGTGGTTCTCGGACGGGGTGCTGTGGTTCAACGACACCAACGGAGGCGCCGAGGGCCTGGGACAGACCTTCCGCTATCGCCCTGCCGCCGAGTCCCTCGAGCTGTTTTACGAGAGCTCGGAGGAGGGCGCGATGAAGGCGCCCGACAACGCCCACGTGACCGCCTGGGGTGACTTCTTCTTCGTGGAGGACTGGCGGGACGACAACCGCATCATGGGCTTGACCCCGGACGGGAAGGTCTACGAGTTCGCCGCCAACCGCCTCAACGACTCGGAGCTCACCGGGCCCTGCTTCTCACCGGACGGCCGTACGATGTTCGTGTGCTTCCAGGACCCTGGGATCACATTCGCGATCTGGGGACCGTTCCCCGGGCCCAGCGCTGCTCGCCGGGCGCGCCTGGCGATCGCGGCCCCGCCCCTCTGACCTTGGTCTCACCGGGCTCGCGATAGCTGATGTGCGACAGTCGCATTGCAACCACCGAAAGAGGTGGCTGATGTGAGACAGTCGCACGACAACCACTTGGGCTCGGCGGATCGATCAAATGGAGGATGAAAGCGTGAGCGTGCTGGTAACCGGGGCCTCTGGCTTTATCGGCTCCCATGTAGTCGATGCTCTGGTCGCCCAAGGGGAGGATGTCGTAGGGATCGACGACCTGTCCTCGGGCTCGCTGGATAATCTCGCCGGAGCACGCAGCTCGGGAGCGGGAAAGCTCACCTTCCACCGCCTCGACATCACCTCCGACGCCGTCGCCGAGGCTATCGCCAGAACCAGGCCCGAGGTGGTCTTCCACCTCGCCGCCCAGGTGGACGTGCGCAAGTCGGTGGCCGACCCCGTTCACGATGCGATGATCAATGTCATCGGGACTTTGCGGGTCCTGCAGGCGGCGTCGGAGTCGGGCACCGACAAGGTCGTCTTCACCTCTTCCGGCGGCTGCATTTACGGCGAGCCCGATGCAAGCCGGTTGCCGGTCACCGAGGATCAGGTCTACTCGGCGGAGGCGATGCCCGAGTCTCCCTACGGGGTCTCCAAGAAAGTGATGCTGGATTACCTGCGCTACTTCCGGGCCGTCAAGGGCCTTGATTACACTGCCCTGGCGCTGTCGAACGTCTACGGACCCCGGCAGGAGCCGGCCAGCGAGGTGGGCCTCGAGGGACAGGTCGTCGCCATCTTCAGCCGCAGGCTCCTCGGCGGCAAGCCCTGCACCATCTACGGGGACGGCACCCAGACCAGGGATTTCGTCTACGTTTCAGACGTGGCCGCCGCGTTCGTGGCCGCCCGCAAGGGAGGCTCCGGGGAGTTGATCAACATCGGTTCGGGCGCAGAGCTGTCGGTTACCGACCTATACGATCGCCTCAAGGCCCTCATCGGCGTAGATCTCGAGCCCGCGCATGCCGCCGCCCGCCCCGGAGAGCTGCAGCGAATCGTTGTCGATTCGTCCAAGGCCGCGGCCGTCCTGGGATGGAAGCCTGCGGTCGGGCTCGACGAGGGACTGGGCAGGACGGTCGAATACTTTCGTGCTCACCCCTGAGTGGCCCAGTTTGATCCGAGCTCTTCTCGCGTCGGGTAAGGCCAGGTGACAAAAACAGAAGGACGTTCGGACCAAGTTGGCTGCCGGCCCCTCGTCCCGTGAGGTAGGAAAACGCCCAACGTTGGGCCTGAGGTGCGGGATCGCTAGCTCTGTGAGCTCAACTTTGGACGAGACGCGGCCGGCCGAAGCTGCGGACTCGTTGCAGTCGACCCCCTGCGGACATAGGCCGTGAACGGGGGTTGTAGCCTCCTCCCGGATATCCCCGCAAAAGGGCTAAAAAGGTCAACCACTCACGCCCGATCGCGGCATTCGATCCAAAGTTACGTACCAGTGCGTATGGGAGTAGAGGGCCGTTGTCGGAGACAATGCGATGAACGGAGCTGCCTCGGGATGGAACCGATCGCACCCCGGCTGGCAAGACGATTTGGCAAAGCCGATGTGGCAAGAAGTGGATAGTACCTGACAATAGCTGGCACGAGGAGGCCCACCCCCGCAGGGGGCGGCATCTCACTACTCGTTCCGCAGCGGGATCTCCGCAACGGGATCGAACTACAGCAAGCGTAGATGGGGGTGGAAACGATCAGACCCAAAAAAATGCTCGAGAGCGCTTTAAATCCGGCCCGCGCACAGGCGTCCCTGGACGGCCTTGACACGCTGAAGCTGATCACGACCGAGGGAGACCTCAGACTGGTCGACGTCGATGTGCAGGAGCGTGCCGGCGATTTCCGGCTCGACCCCCAGCTTGATGCCCGCCCGGTTGATCGCAGCGGCGGGGTAGGGCGCCTCTACGGCCGCATCGCCGGGGGTCTCGCCGCAACCGACGTGTTGTGCCTCATGAGCGCGCTGCTGGTGGCATGGACGGTTCGCTTTGGCTTCATCCCCCTTACGAGCGGTTACATGGTGGCGCTGGGACTCGGCGCGGCCCTGTGGATTCCCGTCTTCCACGCCTACGGCCTCTACGGCATCCGGCACCTCTCGGCGGCGGAGGAGTTCCGTCGCGTGATCAGCGCGGCCAGCACCGGGGCTCTGCTCGTAGTTCTGGTTAGCTTCTGGTCCAAGTCCGAGCTCTCGCGCGAGTGGGTCGCTCTGACCTGGGCGTTTGCGGTGGTGTTCGAGCTGACCAGCCGCCGGCTGTGGCGCTCGCGCGTGTATCGCCTCCGGAGCGAAGGCCGCTTGGCGGTTCGCACGCTGATCGTCGGCACCAATGAGGAGGCAGGGCGGCTTGGCGTGGCGCTGCGCAGCCCCAGGCTCGGTTTCGAGCCGATCGGTTTCGTGGCGACCTCTGAGAGCCACAGCTCGCTCAACGGACACTCGGTGGTGGGTCGGCTGGCCGATCTCTCCGAGTTGGTCGAGGAGCACGGCGCGGAGTGTGTCTTCGTGGCCTCGACTGCGGTCACGTCTCAGGACGCCCTTAAGATCATGCAGGTATCGCGCCGCACCGGCACCGAGGTAAGGGTCTCGGCGAACCTTCCCCAGATCCTCGCATCGCGGCTGTCGGTGCAGCCCGTCGGGCCGGAGGTCATGGCGATCTCCCTGAAGCCGGTGCGCCTGAGCGGAACACAGACTGTGGTCAAGCGGGCCTTCGACCTCGCCGTCTCGACCATCAGCCTGCTGGTGTCTCTGCCTGTCTTGAGCGTCATCGCTCTTGCCATCAGGCTCACCTCCGAGGGCCCGGTCCTCTTTCGCCAGGAGCGGATCACCAAGGGGGGCCGCGCCTTCACCGTCTACAAGTTCCGCACGATGCTGGTGGACGGCGACCGTGTGCTGAGAGAGCGGGGAATCGATACGAGCTCTCCGTTCTTCAAGATCGAGGACGACCCCCGTCTTACCGGCGTCGGACGGATCCTGCGCAAGCTCAGCCTCGACGAGCTCCCCCAGCTTCTCAACGTCATCAGGGGCGACATGAGCCTGGTGGGGCCCCGGCCCCTGCCGACCGATCAGGTCGCCGCCAATCTCGAGTTGCTGGGTCCTCGCCACGAGGTTCCCACCGGCGTCACCGGCTGGTGGCAGGTGAACGGGCGCAGCAGTGTGGCGCCCGAAGAGGCCCTGCGTCTCGATCTCTTCTACATCGAAAACTGGTCGCTGTCGTTGGACCTTTACATCCTGCTCAAGACATTCGGGGTCCTCATGGCCAGAAGGGGTGCGTATTGAGCCTGTCCGAAGCAATTTCGGAGGGCCCTCCGCCGGAGTCCGTGCTCGAGCGGAGCCACACCTTTGGTTCCCGCTACATCCTCGGAATGCGCGTGGATGCATCGAACTACGACAAGGCGGCGAGCCGGATCGTCGAATGGGGCCGCCGCAGAGAGTCCCGGTACGTCTGTATTGCCGCGGTGAACAACGTCGTCGAGGCGCACAAGCGACCCGAGTACCGGGAGATCATGAACCAATCTGACTTCACCACCTCGGACGGGATGCCGCTCGTGTGGGG
>Ga0136622_10000368_pt1 | contig 18385 bp, 14 predicted proteins | sample AntDrymUQ4482106_2_FD_104803 | JGI IMG/M metagenome (GOLD analysis project Ga0136622, IMG submission 104803) | Polar desert sand microbial communities from Dry Valleys, Antarctica - metaG UQ448 (21.06) | ecosystem: Environmental > Terrestrial > Soil > Desert | place: Antarctica: Dry Valley...
AGGTACGTCCAGCCGATGCGGTCTGACCACCAGCCGACCGCGGCGCCCCACCCCATGGCCGCAATAGCGGCGAGCCAGACGTAGTCGACGGTGACGCCGAACTGCGCGACCGCGGCCTGTTCGCCCATCAGGGCCGTGCCCCCGGTGACGGTGTAGACGGCAGGATCGGCGACCAGCGACCACACGTACCCGACGAGCAGCCCGAGCACGACGAAGCCTCCGACAGAGACAGTGAAGGACATCAGGTGCGGCCCGGACCGGCGATCCCGGGCAACCACCGACGCCGACTCGTCGGGGTTCAGGAGGCCAGGCAACTCGGGCCCAGCAGGGCTTTGAGGTCAGCCATGAGCGACGGGCCCGGCGATACCCGCAACCGATGGTCCAGCCGCATCAGCTTGGTCCCGGCCTTGCTCGAGAGGCGCAGGTGGACCTCGGTCGCCCCCGGATAGGTGGCCAGCAACTCGCGTAACTGCTCGACGGTCGGGCCGGTGCAGCGCGCGGCGGGCAGCGAGATCACCACCGGCCCGGTGCTCGGCCGCGACAGGTCGGCGATGCTGACCTCGTTGGCGTGGATCTCGGGGATGTCTTCCTTGCGCTTGAGGCGACCCCTGACCACGACGACGGCGTCCTCGACCAGCATGTGCAGGGCGACCTGGTAGGCCGACGGGAACAGCATCACGTTGACGGCGCCCTCGAGATCCTCCACCGTGATCAGCGCCCACGTGTCGCCCTTCTTGGTGAGCTTGCGTTGCACGCTGGTGATGAGCCCGCTGATCGCGACGTGTGACCCGTCCGCACGTTCGTCGTCGGCAAGCAGCGCACCGATCGTGCAGTCGCTGACACCGGCGAGTATGTGCTCCTGCCCGAACAACGGGTGGTCGGAGACGTAGAGCCCGAGCATCTCGCGCTCGTAGCCCAGCAAGGTCGTCTTGTCCCACTCGGCGATGTCCGGCACGGCCAGGCTGATCCCGCCGAAGGCCTCGGTGTCGTCGCCAGGACCCCCGAACAAGGAGTCCTGCCCGATCGCCTCGTTGCGCTTGATATCGACGTAGGCCTCGACCGCATCCTCGTGGATGGCGATCAGTGCGCGCCTGCGGTGCGCCATGGAGTCGAAGGCGCCGGCCTTGGCGAGCGACTCGATGACCCGCTTGTTGCACACGACCGGCGGGACCTTGTCCATGAAGTCGGTGAAACAGGCGTACCGACCCTTCTCGCCCCGCGCCGCGACAATGCCCGCCACGACGTTGTGGCCGACGTTGCGGATGGCCGAGAGGCCGAACCGGACGTCCCGGCCGATAGGGGTGAAGTCGGCGTCGGAGTCGTTGACGTCCGGCGGCAGGACCTTGATGCCCATCCGGCGGCACTCGTTGAGGTAGATCGCCGACTTGTCCTTGTCGCCGTTGACGCTGGTGAGCAGGGCCGCCATGTACTCGCCGGGATAGTTGGCCTTGAGGTAGGCGGTCCAGTACGAGATCACGGCGTAGCCGGCGCCGTGGCTCTTGTTGAAACCGTAGTCGCAGAACGGCAGCAAGATGTCCCACAGCGCCTTGACCGCGGCAGCGGAGTAGCCGCGGTCGCTCATGCCGGCGGAGAAGGACTCGTACTGCTGCTCGAGCTCCTTCTTCTTCTTCTTTCCCATCGCCCGGCGCAGCAGGTCAGCACTCGCCAGCGAGTAGCCGGCGACCGCTTGGGCGATCGCCATCACCTGCTCCTGGTAGACGATCAGGCCGTGGGTCTCGCTGAGGATCTCACTCAGCGGCTCGGCCAGCTCGGGGTGGATGGCGCTGACCTGCTGACGCTTGTTCTTGCGGTCTGCGTAGTCGTTGTGCGCGTTGGCGCCCATCGGACCGGGGCGGTAGAGCGCGAGGACGGCGGTGATGTCGTCGAAGGAGTCAGGCCGAAGGCTGCGGAGCAGGGACCGCATGGGGCCACCGTCGAGCTGGAAGACGCCGAGGGTGTCACCCCGAGCGAGCAGGGCGTACGCCGCCGGGTCGTCGAACGTCAGGTCCTCGACGACGACCTTCTCGTCCCGGTTGCGCTCGATGTTGAGCAGGGTGTCTTGGATCACTGTCAGGTTGCGCAAGCCGAGGAAGTCCATCTTCAGCAGCCCGAGCGTCTCGCAGGTCGGGTAGTCGAACTGCGTGATGATCGCCCCGTCCTGCTCGCGCTTCATGATCGGGATGACGTCCAGCAGTGGCTCGCTCGACATGATGACGGCACACGCGTGCACGCTCCACTGCCGTTTCAGTCCCTCCAGACCGGTGGCGGTGTCCACCACCTTGCGCACGTCGGCATCTGAGTCGTACAGGACACGGAATTCACCACCCTCGCCGTAGCGACGGTGGGCCGGGTCGAAGATCTCCTTGAGCGGAACGTCCTTGCCCATGACGGCGGGCGGCATCGCCTTGGTGACCCGCTCGCCCATCGCGAACGGGTAGCCGAGGACACGGGACGCGTCCTTGACTGCCTGCTTGGCCTTGATGGTGCCGTAGGTGACGACCTGCGCGACCCGGTCCTCGCCGTACTTGTCGTTGACGTAGCGCATCACCTCGCCACGCCGACGCTCGTCGAAGTCGATGTCGATGTCGGGCATGGACACGCGTTCGGGGTTGAGGAAACGCTCGAAGAGCAGGCCGTGCTGGATCGGGTCGAGCTCGGTGATGCGCAGGGCGTACGCCACGAGGGAGCCGGCCGCGGACCCGCGGCCCGGCCCGACCCGGATGCCTTGCTCACGGGCCCACCCGATCAGGTCGGCGACGACGAGGAAGTAGGCCGGGAACCCCATCTGCAGGATCATCTCGACCTCGTAGTCGGCGCGCTTGCGCACCTCGTCGGTGATGCCCTGGGGGTAGCGGTCCCGCAGGCCGCGCTCGACCTCCTTGACGAACCACGCATGCTCGCTCTCTCCTGGCGGGCAGGGGAAGCGCGGCATGAGGTTGGCGGACTCGTTGAACGACACGTCGCAGCGTTCGGCGACCAGGAGGGTGTTGTCGCACGCCTCGCGCAGGTCGTACTTGTCCTCCCACAACGAACGCATCTCGGCGGGAGACTTGATGTAGAAGTCGTCGGCGTCGAACTTGAACCGGTTGGGGTCGGCGAGGGTCTTGCCGGACTGCACGCACAGCAGGGCCTCGTGCGCGGTGGCGTCCTCGGGGTGGACGTAGTGGCTGTCGTTGGTGGCGATCATCGGCAGGTCCAGGTCGCGCCCGAGCCGAATCAGGTCGTCCTGGATGCGAGTCTGGATCGACAACCCGTGGTCCATCAGTTCGAGGAAGTAGTTGCCGGGCCCGAAGATGTCACGGAACTCCGCTGCGGACTCGCGGGCCTTGGCGTAGTTGCCGATCCGCAGCCACGTCTGCACCTCGCCCGACGGGCAGCCGGTGGTGCCGATGAGCCCACCGGCGTACTCCGCGAGCAGCTCGCGGTCGGCTCGCGGCTTGTAGAAGAATCCCTCCAGGCTCGACCGGGACGACAACCGGAAGAGGTTGTGCATGCCAGCAGTGGTCTCGGCGAGCAGGGTCATGTGGGTGAACGCACCGCCACCGGAGACGTCGTCGTCTCCGCCCTTGTTCCACCGCACCCGCTTGCGGTCGTAGCGACTGGTGTTGGGGGTGAGGTAGGCCTCCATGCCGATGATCGGCTTGACGCCCGCCGCTCGCGCTGCCTTGTAGAAGTCGTAGGCACCGAAGACGTTGCCGTGGTCGGTCATCGCGATGGCCGGCATGTCGAGGTCGGCGGTGCGGGCGAACAGGTCGGGCAGCCGGGCGGCGCCGTCGAGCATGGAGTACTCCGTGTGGACGTGCAGGTGCACGAAGGACGAGTTGCTCGACATGGACCAGGGGCCTCCTCAGCAGCGACAGGCGAGCCGCGCGGAACCGCTCGCGTGGACCTCGGGGAAGGCCTCGAACTCTACCCGCCGCGGGCCGCTCCACCGACGCCGACACCCTGGGCCGGAGGCGGCCGCGACGACCTCGTTCAACTTTGCCGAGCTGTTCAGCGCAGCTTCCACCGGGGTCAATCGAGTGTGCACAAATGGCCCACCCACAGCATCGCAGGTGGGCCATTTGTGCACACTCGGCGCGCAGCCGCGTGATCTAGGTGTGATGTCCAGCCAGGTTGTTCAACCTGGTGATGGGTGCGGCTTTTCCGATTGCTGAGTGGGGCCGGTGGTGGTTGTACTCGTGGATCCATGCTGGCAGAGCGGCCAGTCGGGCGGTCTCGGAGTTGTAGAACTTCTTGAACGCCCAGCCCTCGGCCAGGGTGCGGTGGAAGCGCTCGATCTTCCCGTTGGTCTGGGGTCGATAGGGCCTGGTCCGCTTTGGTGTGATGCCCAGGTCTGCGCAGGTCTGGTGCCAGAGGTGCGACCGGTAGCAGCTGCCGTTGTCACTGAGCACGCGGTTGACGGTGACGCCCCGGACCGCGAACCAGGCCACGGCGTTGCGTAGCACCTCGGTCGCGGTCTCTTTGGTCTCATCATCGCGGGCTTCGACGTAGGCCACGCGGGAGTGGTCGTCGATGACGGTGTGCAGGTAGCAGGTGCCGATCAGCGGGTTGCGGTACTTGTTCTGGGGTTTGTTCGGAGTTGCCGCGCGGTTCTTGCGTCCCTGCTGTCGGCCGAGGTAGCGCCAGCCACCGCCGTCGGGGACCCTGCCGAGCTTCTTCACGTCGACGTGGATCAGGTCGCCGGGCTGCTCGTGCTGGTAGCGCCCGATCGGCTCCCCAGTCGCGCGATCGACGTGGGTGAGCCGGTTGAGCCGACAGCGGACCAGGACCGCGTGCACCCTCGAGGACGCCATGCCGAGCCGGTCGCCGATCTCGACCGGCCCGAGCCGCTGCTTCCACCGCAGATGCACGATTTTGCGCACCACCGGCGCCGGCGTCCGGTTCGGCTGCCGGTGCGGTCGCGAGGACCGGTCACACATACCGGCCGGGCCCTCGAGCCGATAGCGATCTGCCCACTTCTTCGCGGTGCGCCACGAGACGTCGTAGCGTTCGGCCGCCCGCGGGATCGACCATTCCTCATCGACGACCAAGCGGGCCAAGCGAAGTCGAGCACGGGGCGTCAGAGCAGCATTGGCATGGGTAGCGTGGGACATGAAGACCTCCTGGGTGTGAAGCGGTTTCTAGACAGCTCCACTCCACACCGGGAGGTCTTCACCCATCTACAGATCAGCGCGTGTCGACACACGATCTCGACCAACGTGCCTGGTCATCACACCGCTCATGTCTCCTCGGGGTCGGGGCCACGCGCCGGTTGGAACGACCTATCGGCCGGCAAAGGGCACGGAGGCCGCTACGCGACGGCAGTCACTGAACCTTTGCAGTCGTCGCTCCCAGCTCAGTCCGCCGCTCGGATCACGTCCAACGCGTGCTGCAGATCGGCCGGGTAGGGGGAGCTGAACTCGACGCGTTCGCGCGTGCCGGGGTGCGCGAACCCGAGCCGGACGGCGTGCAGCCACTGGCGCTCCAGTCCGACGCGCCGAGCCAGGGTGGGGTCCGCGCCGTACTGCAGGTCACCCACGCACGGGTGCTTCATGGCGCTCATGTGGACCCGGATCTGGTGCGTCCGTCCGGTCTCGAGAGTGATCTCGACCAGGCTGGCGAAGCGGTGCGCCTCCAGCGTGTCGTAGTGGGTAATGCTTGCCCGGCCGTCGGCCATCACGGCGAACTTCCAGTCGTGCTTGTCGTGGCGTGCGATGGGCGCGTCGATAGTGCCCTGCAGCGGGTCGGGGTGGCCCTGGACGAGGGCGTGGTACGTCTTGTCGACGCTGCGCGTCCGGAACGCCTGCTTGAGCACGGTGTAGGCGCGTTCGGACTTCGCCACGACCATCAGGCCGCTGGTGCCAACGTCGAGCCGCTGCACCACGCCCCGTCGCTCTGGTGCCCCGGAGGTCGATATCCGGTAGCCCGCGCCCGCAAGATGCCCCACCACCGTGGGACCGCTCCACCCGACACCGGGGTGTGCGGCGACGCCCACGGGCTTGTCGACCACGACGAGGTCGGCGTCGTCGTGCACGATCCGCAGCTCATCGACGATCTCGGGAACGACGACCGAGACGTCACGCTGCCGCGGGATGGTGACCTCCAGCCAGGCACCGCCGACGACGCGGTCGGACTTGGACGGTACGCGGTGGTCGAGCAGCACGTGTCCTTCGGCGACCAGGTCGGCTGCTCTGGTGCGGGAGAGGCCGAGGAGCCGGGCCAGGGCGGCGTCGACACGCTCACCGGCGAGTCCGTCTGGCACCACCAGGTCGCGGTGGTCGACGTACTGCTCGGTCACGTCGTGCGGCGCGCCGAGCCACCTGGCGCGTCCTTCGAAGCGGCGTGGCGGCGGCCGTCGACGCCGAGACCGCGGAAGGACTGCACGGTGATCAGGACCGCTGCAGTGGTGATGCACAGATCGGCCACGTTGAACACCGGGAAGTCGATGACCGGGAAGTGCACGAGCTGCAAGAAGTCGACGACGTGTCCGCGCAGCGGGCCCGGAGCGCGGAACACACGGTCGGTCAGGTTGCCCAGCGCTCCACCGAGCAGCAGTCCCAGCGCGGCGGCCCAGACCGTGTCCTGCAGGCGCCGGGCGAGGCGTCCGACCGCCACGCAGACGGCTAGCGCGACGAGCGAGAGGACAACGGTGAAGCCGGTCGCCATGCCGAACGCAGCACCGGCGTTCCGCACGAACGTCAGCTGCAGGACCTCGGGGACGACGGTGAGGGGTTCGCGGCCGGGCAGGTACGCCACCGCCAGCGTTTTGGTGAGGAGGTCGGCCGCGTACGCGATGGCGACGACGGCGATGAAGAGACCGAGCCGGCGACGGCTGACTCCCAGGCGGGCGGCAGGTGCCGTGCCCGGGTCGGTCGTGTCGTCCCTGGCCGCGTCCTCGGGAGTCAGCGACGCTCCTCGCGCTGCTTGCATGTCATGCACAGTGTGGCACGCGGGAATGCCATCAGGCGCATCTTGCCGATGGGCTGCTCACACATCTCGCACTCGCCGTAGGTACCGCTCTCCATGCGGTCGAGCGCCTTGGTGACCTGCACCAGAAGCTCGCGCTGGTTGGCTGCCAGTGACATCTCGGAGTCACGCTCGAGACTGTTCGAACCGACGTCGGCCTGGTCGTTGCCGGCGCCGTCGCCCCCGCCACGCAACAGGTCCTGCAGCTCGCGCTCGGTCGTCGCGATCTCGGCGACCAGCCGGTCCCGGTCGGCCTCCAGGCCGCTGCGGACCTCGGCCACCTCCGCCGGTGTCCACGGGTCCTCGCCCGGCGCTACGCCCAGGGGTCCGGTGGTGCCCTTCGTGGCGGGCGTCGCCGGGGCGCTAGCACCGCTCGCGGCTGATGCCTGTTCGGCCATGCCTCTCCCTCGGGTCGATGCACGCTGTTGTGTGCAGTGTCGGTGGGCGCGACGATAGGGCCGCCCCGGCCTTGCGGCAATTCGGTTCGCCACGTGGCGAACCGCTGGCCTAGGATAGCCGTGCCGCACAGCGATGACGGGGTGATCACCTCCGAGCCGCCGGAAGAACAGCAGACGCACGCGCGCCTGCCCACTAGAACCGTGCAGCGGCGAGCAAGAGCGGGCGTGCGAGAGCTGATCGGGCGCCAAGAAGGGTGGTACCGCGGGAGGCGTCGACGACGCCGAGCGTCCCTTCGGACACGTTCACGTCCGACCCCCGAGGTCGTGCGAACCTGCCGGAGGATGCATGACCGACCCGGGCTACACCCCCGTACCAGCGCACGTCGACCTCGCCGCGCTGGACGCCGAGGTGCTCGCACGCTGGGACAAGGACGGGACCTTCGAGCAGAGTCTGCAGGCCGGCGCCGACGCTCCGTCGTGGACCTTCTACGAAGGCCCCCCGACCGCCAACGGGACCCCGGGCACCCACCACGTGGAGGCGCGGGTCTTCAAGGACGTCTTCCCACGGTTCAAGACGATGCAGGGATACCGGGTCGATCGCAAGGCCGGCTGGGACTGCCACGGCCTGCCGGTGGAGATCGCCGTGGAGAAGGAGCTGGGATTTCGCGGCAAGCCCGACATCGAGGCGTACGGCATCGCGGAGTTCAACGCCAAGTGCCGTGAGGCGGTCCTGCGCAACGTGGGCCTGTTCGAGCAGATGACCGAACGGATGGGTTACTGGGTCGACACCGACCACCCCTACCGCACGATGGACTCCGCCTACGTGCAGAGCGTGTGGTGGGCGCTGGCACAGATCCACGCCAAGGGCTTGCTGGTCGAGTCGCACCGGGTGGCTCCGTACTGCCCGCGCTGCGGTACCGCGCTGTCCGACCACGAGCTCGCGCAGGGCTACGAGAGCGTCGTGGACCCGTCGGTGTACGTCCGCTTCGTGCTCACCTCGGGACCGCACGCCGGGACCGCGATGCTCGTGTGGACCACGACGCCCTGGACGCTGGTGTCCAACACCGCCGTGGCCGTACGACCGGAGACCACCTATGTCGTGGCGACCGACGGTGACGAGCACCTGGTGGTGGCCGAGCCACTGCTTGCCGAGGCACTAGGCGACGGCTGGACCGTCGAGGCGAGCTTTGCCGGCCGCGACATGGAGCGGTGGACCTACCAGCGCCCGTTCGAGCTCGTCGGGTTCCCGGACGGGCCCGACGACGCCGCCGCCCGCGCGCACTATGTCGTCCTCGCCGACTACGTCACGACCGAGGACGGCACCGGCCTCGTCCACCAGTCCCCCGCCTTCGGCCAGGAGGACATGGAGGTCGGCCGCCGGTACGGCCTGCCGGTCGTCAACCCGATCACCGCCGACGGGCACTTCGCCGCAGACGTCCCCCTGGTCGGTGGCGAGTTCTTCAAGAAGGCCGACGCCGCCCTGGTCGACGATCTCTCCGCGCGCGGCCTGCTGTTCCGGCACGTGCCGTACGAGCACTCCTACCCGCACTGCTGGCGGTGCCACACGCCGCTGATGTACTACGCGCAGCCCGCGTGGTACGTCCGCACGACCGCTGCCAAGGACCAGCTGCTCGCGGCGAACGAGGCCACCACCTGGCACCCCGAGACGATCAAGTGGGGCCGGTACGGCGACTGGCTCAACAACAACATCGACTGGTCGGTGTCCAGGACCCGTTACTGGGGCACGCCACTCCCGGTGTGGCGCAACGAGCTCGATCCGGCGGACGTGATCGTCGTCGAGTCCCTGACGCAGCTGTCCGAACTGGTCGGCCGTGACCTATCCGAGCTGGACCCGCACCGTCCGTACATCGACGAGATCACCTTTACCCGCGACGGGGTCAGCGGCACGTACCGGCGGGTACCGGAGGTGATCGACGCCTGGTTCGACTCAGGGGCGATGCCGTTCGCCCAGTGGGGCTATCCGCACGAGCCGGGCTCGGAGCAGCGGTTCCAAGCGGCGTTTCCCGCGCAGTACATCTGCGAGGCGATCGACCAGACCCGCGGCTGGTTCTACTCCCTGATGGCCATCAGCACGCTGGTGTTCGAGCAGAACTGCTACGAGGACGTCGTGTGCCTCGGCCACATCATGGCCGAGGACGGCCGCAAGATGAGCAAGCATCTGGGCAACATCGTGTTGCCGATGCCGCTGATGGACGAGCACGGCGCCGACGCGGTGCGGTGGTTCATGGCGTGTTCGGGATCGCCGTGGTCCGCACGGCGCATCGGGCACACCGTCCTGCAGGAGATCGTGCGCAAGGTGCTCCTCACCTTCTGGAACACCGTCGCGTTCCACGTGTTGTACGCCAACGCCGCCGGCTGGACACCTGCGAACGGCGCGCCGCCGGTCGCCGAGCGCCCGGTGCTCGACCGGTGGCTGGTGTCCAAGACCCAGCAGCTCGTTGCCCAGGTGACGTCGGCGTTGGAGGTCTATGACACCCAGCGCGCCGGTGCACAGCTCGCAGCCTTCGTCGACGACCTCTCCAACTGGTACGTGCGCCGCTCTCGCCGGCGGTTCTGGAACGGTGACCCCGCGGCGCTCGCGTCGCTGCACGAGACGCTGGAGGTGCTCACCCGCCTGCTGGCGCCGTTGACGCCGTTCATCGCCGAGCGGGTGTGGCAGGACGTCGTACGCGCCGTCGACGTCACTGCGGCGCCGTCGGTCCACACCGCATCGTGGCCCGTACCGGACATGTCGCTGGTCGTCGACGGGCTCGACGAGCAGGTGCAGCTTGCGCGCCGCGTGACCGAGCTCGGCCGTGCCGCCCGCGCGGAGGCGAAGGTTCGGACCCGCCAGCCGCTGCGGCGGGCACTCATCGGGTCCGCAGCCGCGGACGCGCTGTCGGACGAGCTCGGTGCAGAGATCTGCGACGAGCTCAACATCGGGGCACTTGAGTCGTTGGCCGCGGCCGGCGGCGGGCTCGTCGAGTACGAGGTCAAGGCCAACTTCCGGTCGCTAGGCAAGCGGTTCGGCAAGGACACGCCGAAAGTCGCCGCCGCGATCGCCAACGCAGACGCTGAGGACCTGGTTGTCGCCATCTCGGCGAGCGACACCGTGACGATCAGCGTCGATGAGGCGGCGGTCGTGATCATTGCCGAGGACGTGATCGTCGCCGAGCGGCCGGCCGAGGGATGGTCTGTGGTCAATGACCACGGGGAAACGGTGGCGCTCGACCTGGAGCTCTCCGAGGAGCTGGTCCGCGCCGGGCTGGCGCGCGAGGTGGTCCGCTTGGTCCAGGAGGCGCGCAAGTCCGCCGGTCTGGACGTGAGCGACCACATCGTCCTGCGGTGGTTCGCCAGCGGCGAGGTCGCGGTGGCGCTGCACGAGCACAGCGCGCAGGTCGCCGGTGAGGTCTTGGCCGATGAGATGGCTGAGGCCCGGAGCGCCGCCGACCTCGGTCAGTCAGACATCGTGCACGACGACGCCCTGGGGGTCAGCCTCACGCTGGCCCGCGCCAGCGCCCCTCCCCGCTGAGATTGACGAATGGCGTCGACACGCCGAGCGGAGGCGCCAATTCGTCAATCTCAGCGCGGGACGCGGGGGCCGGTCAGCCGTGTTGCTGGTTCTCGTCCTCGCCGAACAGTGACTTCAGCCGACGGGGCGTGTGCTCCGAGCTGGGCTCGGGACCGCTCAGCGGTGCCGGGACCGACTCGTCACCCTCGAGCGCGGCGAGCTGGGACTGGAAGTAGTTCTTGAGCCGGCTGCGGTACTCCCGCTCATACGCGCGCAGGTGCTCGATCTCACGCTGAAGGTCGTCGCGGTCCTTCTCGATGCTGCCGAAGGCCTGCTGGCGGCGCTCTGCGGTCTCGGAGTCCAGCTTCTGTGCGCGAACGCGTGCCTCGGACTCGAGTCGGTCAGCCTTGCCGCGCGACTCGTTGGTGAGCCGCTCGGCCTTGGTGCGTGCCTCCCCGATGATCTGGTCGGCCTCGTTCTTGGCGCCTTCGACAAGCTCATCGGCGTTGTTGGTGGCGATCTCGAGCAAGCGGGCCGCGGCACTGGAGGCCTGGCCGACCGAGGTCGGGACGTGTGTGGGTGGGGCTGGGGCTGGGGCGGGAGCGGGCGCGGCAACGGGGGTCGGCTGCGTCGGCTCGGGCGCGGACTGCACGGGAGCGACCAGCGGCTTGAACTGCTCGGTCGAGGTCGAGGCCCTGCTGTCGGAGGAGGCGGAAGCGAGCTTCGCGCGGAGATCCTCGTTGTCGGCGGTCAGGCGCTTGAGCTCGGTCTCGACCTCGTCGAGGAACTGGTCGACCTCGCCCATGTCGTAGCCCTCGCGAAGGCGGACGGGCGTAAATCGCTTGTTACGCACGTCCTCAGGCGTCAGCGGCATGACTTCCCCTCGGGGTCGTAAATGTGTGTGGACATTGCGGTAACACCGTACTCCGTCCGGGGGTGCGACGGACAATCGACCTGCGATGCCGGTACGGGACGCGTGATCGGCTCACGCGTAGACGAGCACCCGGTTGTTGACGATCTGTAGCAGGTAGAGCGCGATGAGCAAGATCATGGGGGAAAGGTCCAGCGCCATCATCCCCAGCCGCACCGGCGGAACGACACGGCGGATGGCGCGCAGCGGCGGATCGGTGGCGGAGTAGATCACCTCGCACAGCACGAGAACCGGTCCGCGCGGTGTCCATGATCGCGAGAGCATCTGCACCCAATCCAGCACGAACCGGGCAATCAGGATGACGATGCAGACCCACAGGATGAAACCGATGACAACGCCTGCGGCTTGCATAGGTCAGCTCTGGTTGAAGAAGCCGCCCTCGGCGATGCGCTGCTTCTCCTCCGCAGCGACGACGACGTTGGGCGGTGAGAGCAGGAACACCTTGTTGGTCACGCGCTCAATGGTGCCATGGACGGCAAAGACGAGCCCAGCGGCGAAGTCGACCAGGCGTTTGGCGTCGCTGTCGTCCATATCCGACAGGTTCATGATGACCGGCGTACCCTCGCGGAACCGCTCGCCCAAAGTCCGGGCCTCGTTGTACGTGCGGGGGTGCAGCGTGAAGATCTTGGTGAGCTCAGAGGATGACGCCGGTGCCATTCGGCGGTGCTCGTCCAGGCGGGCGACCGGGCCGGACTCGTGGTCACGGACCGCGCGCACCGGACGTAGGGAGCGCTTGTCGCCGCCGCCGCTGCCGACCGGGTCCGTGGCATCGACGTCGTCGTCGTAGCGTCCCGCCTGCTCGACGAGACCGAGGTATTCGCCCACCTTGCGCATTGCACCAGCCATGGTCTTGATGACCTCCGGGTCATTGGTTCGATGCAGTGTTCTGCGGCTCTGACACTACCCGAGGCGGGGGCGCTCACCGAGTACCGAACGCCCGACACGCACGTGTGTCGCGCCTGCGGTAATCGCCTGCTCCAGGTCGTCGCTCATCCCCGCGGAGAGCACGTCCGCGGGGGGGTGGTTGTGACGTACGCGCCGGGCCGTCTCGGCCAGCACGCCGAACGCCGCAACGGGGTCACCGTCAAGCGGTGCCACACCCATGACCCCGCGCAGGGCCAAGCGCGGATCGGCCTCGATCGCGGCAGCGAGCTCGAGGACACCGGCGGGGTCGACGCCGGCGCGACCGGGCCCGCCGCCCCCGCCCGGCGGCTGGAGACTGACCTGGACCAGGCAGGAGACGGTGCGACCGGACCGCTCAGCCCCCTTGGCCAGCTGCGGCACAACCTTGAGCCGGTCGACGGATTGCACCACGTCGGCGTACGACGCGACCGCAGCCGCCTTGTTGGATTGCAGACCACCGATGAAGTGCCATGTCAGCGCGTCACCCGCCGCGATCTCGTCCTTCTTGCGGCCGGCCTCGGGATGCTTGTTCTCGCCGATGTCGCGGACACCGAGCTTGCTCAGGATCTCGATGTCGCTCGCGGGATAGGTTTTGGTGACGACGATGAGAGTGACGTCGTCAGGGTGTCGACCAGCGCTCTCGCAGGCACTCACGATGCGGGCGTGTACGGCCCTCAGGTTGTGAGCCAACTCCTCTTCACGCGTCATGGCCGCCAGCGTACGAGCCCGGCGGAGCGCCCCGACCGTTGACCTTGGCGACGGTAGGAGTAGAAGTCGTCGTTCTCGATCGTGCAGGCGTTCATCGTCTCTGCCAGGTCGTGGGCGACCACACCACGGGCGTCGAGCTGGGCCATCACGCCGGCGCCGATGTCGAGGGAGGGTGTGCCCCACGAGGTGGTCGACCAGGACTCCGGGACGAGCGCGGCGACATCGACACGCATCCGCGCGGGGACCTCGTAGCACCGTCCGCAGGCGCGCGGGCCGACCCAGGCGGTCAGCTGTCGAGCACCCATCTCGCGCATCTTCTGCACCGCAGACCCCACCACGTCGGCGGCCATCCCCTTGCGACCGGCGTGGACGACGCCGACGACACCGGTGATCTCGTCGACGACGACGACCGGGACGCAGTCAGCCACCCGGACCAGCAGCGTGACGCCCGCAGCCGCGGTGACAAGCACGTCGGCAGCGGGGACGGACACCGCGCCTGGCGGCTGACCGCCGAGCGAGTGGACATCGGAACCGCTGCCGGGCGCGGCGTCGGGGCCTCCGACCACGTGGACCTCGCGTCCGTGGAGCTGGCTCATCCGCACCATCGAACGTGGGTCCGACTGGAAGGCATCCGCGACGAGGTCGAGGTTGCGGCGCACACGGTCGGACTCGTCGCCGTTGCTGGTGCCGAGGTTCAGCGACTCCCACGGGCCCTCGCTCACTCCCCCGTGACGGTCCGTGAACGCGAGGTCGACCCCCCCGACGACGTGCAGGAACGCGAACATCAGGCGCCGCCCGACCTCACTTCAAAAAGTCGGGGATGTCCAAGTCGTCGTCGTAGGCGACCGGTCGCGGTTCACGTACGGCAGGTGCCGGCCGCGACGGCATCGCCGACGGGCGGGGCGATGGGGCATCGGCGCGCACGGGTTCGCTCAGGTGACCGGCGCCGACTCCTACCGGGACCGGGGCGCCCTGGTCGGGCTTGCTCGTCCCGGCCGGTGGCTCGGCCTTCGGGCGAGCAGGCAGTGTCTCCCGGCGTAGCGCCGGACGGGAGGTGTCGCGGCGCTTGGGAGTACCGCCGTCGAAGCCCGCGGCGATCACGGTCACGCGTACCTCGTCGCCGAGCGCGTCGTCGATGACGGCGCCGAAGATGATGTTGGCCTCGGGGTGCGCGGCCTGGCTGACGAGCGCGGCGGCCTCGTTGATCTCGAAGAGGCCGAGATCGGAGCCGCCGGCGATCGACAGCAGGACGCCGTGCGCGCCGTCGATGGATGCCTCGAGCAGGGGGCTGGAGACAGCACTCTCGGCGGCGGCGATGGCGCGGTCCTCGCCGCGAGCGGACCCGATGCCCATCAGGGCAGAGCCTGCGTCGGACATGATGGACTTGACGTCGGCGAAGTCGAGGTTGATCAGGCCCGGCGTGGTGATCAGGTCGGTGATCCCTGACACGCCCTGCAGCAGCACCTGGTCGGCCTGCTTGAAGGCGTCCAGCACGCTCACGTTGCGGTCGCTGATAGACAGCAGCCGGTCGTTGGGGATGACGATGAGGGTGTCGACCTCCTCGCGAAGGTTTTCGATGCCCTCGTCGGCCTGGTTGGCGCGGCGCCGCCCCTCGAAGGCGAACGGGCGGGTGACGACACCGATCGTCAGTGCGCCCAGCGACCTGGCGATCCGGGCGACGACGGGCGCGCCGCCGGTGCCGGTACCGCCTCCCTCGCCGGCGGTCACGAACACCATGTCGGCGCCCTTGATGACCTCCTCGATGTCATCGGCGTGGTCCTCGGCGGCCTGCGTGCCGGTGCCAGGGTTGGCGCCGGCACCGAGGCCGCGGGTCAGCTCGCGTCCGATGTCGAGCTTGACGTCGGCGTCGCTCATCAGCAGCGCCTGCGCGTCGGTGTTGATCGCGATGAACTCCACTCCCTTGAGCCCGACCTCGATCATGCGGTTGACGGCGTTGACGCCGCCACCTCCGATTCCGACCACCTTGATGACTGCGAGATAGTTCTGAGCTGCCACGAGGGTGCCTCTCCCTGAGTGTCCGGATGCTGTGAGCCTTGCGAACTGTAACTCTCAACTGGAGGGTTATAGTTATGTCAACCTGTCGACGGGGAAGACGCTACGGCGCGAGGCGGCGGTCGCAGCAGCGACACGCCGCACGGCGCCGGATCCATCCCTACGAATGCACAGCCGCTGACGCTCGCGTGTGCGACTTCGTGCTAGTTGGTTTCCCACGCTTACGTGTGAATGTGTCACCCTGCGCGGGAAGTTTCGCGAGCACAGTGACAAGTTCACGAGGTCATGGGACGGACGCATCAGGAGCGGGTCGTCGGGCGCTCCGGCGCGGTGACGTCGTACACAGTTGCGTCCTGCTTGAGCAGCTGAGCGAGCACCAGCGCCTTTTGCCCGGAGTCTGCGGCACTCCCCCACCGCACCAGCGCGCCGTCGGTGAGCTTCAAGATGATGGAGTCCATGCTTGCGGCCCGGACCCGCTCGAGCCTGCGGGAGATCTGTTCGTCCAGGGAGCGGACCACCGTTGCCACCTCCCGCATCGCCTCGTCCGCGGCGTCACCGCTCGCAGCCAGTCGCACGACCGGGAGCTCTGGCGGTGCCTTGTCGTAGGCGCGGAACAACACACCGTCCCGGTCCAGCGCGCGGGTCGAGCCGTCGACCTCGACCACCGCGACGGCGACGCGTTCACGCACCGAGATCACGACCGAGCGCGGCCAGTCGCGACGGACCGACGCATTCGCGACGAGCGGAAGGCTCTCCACCCGCGCAGCGACCGCATCGACGTCGAGCTTGGCCAGCGGTGTCCCGTCACCGATCGCCGCGGCCGCCACCACCTGGTCCTGCGAGATCGCGGCAGCGCCGTCGACGACCACGTGGCGTACGCCCAGCGCGCTCGTGCCCCACACGACCCACCCCACCAGCCCGAGCACAGCGACGGCGCCAAGCAGCACCCACAGCAATCGCAGGCGTGCGAAGCGGTTGACCCACCGGCGACGCGAGAACCGCGGGTCGGGAACGGAGGTCGCGGAGCTCATGGCGTCACGCCCCCTCGCCTTAACAGCGCGAGCAGTAAAGGGGCGACGGTGGTGACGTCACCGGCGCCGAGGGTGAGGACGAGGTCACCCGGGCGGACGATGGCCGCGAGCTGCTCGGGCAGCCCGGAGACCGCCGCGCCGACATGCACCCGTTCGGGGCCCAAGGTGACGGCGTCGAGCACGAGGGCGCTGGTCACGGCGGGATCAGGATCCTCGCGGGCCAGATAGATTTCGGTCACGACGACGACGTCGGCGGCGGACAGCTCATGCCCCATCTCCGCACCGAAGACGCGGGTACGACTGGCCAGGTGCGGCTGGTAGCAGACAACGAGCCGGCCACCGGCGGTGAGCGTGCGCGCGGCCTGTAGGTCGCCACGGATCTCAGTGGGGTGATGGGCGTAGGAGTCGTAGACGCGCACGCCTGCGGCCTCACCGACGAGCTCCATCCGCCGCCGGGCGCCGGCGTGCTCGGCGAGACCGGCCGCAAGGTCGCCGAACGCGTACCCCTCCTGCAGGCCAGCGGCGAGGGCGGCGAGGGCGTCGAGGGCGTAGTGGGTGCCGGGCACCTGCAAGGCGACGGTGCCGACTGCCGCACCGGACACGGTGACCTCGAAGGAGGTCGACGCGCCGGCGTTGCGCAGACCGGTGGCCTGTACGTCGGCGGCGGCTGTCGTGCCGACGCGGACGGTACGCAGACCGCGGGCGTCGGCGAGGTCGCCGAGCCGTGCCGCACCGGGGTCGTCCACGCAGACGACTAGATAGTCGCCGATGCGATCGAGGAAGGTGACGAAAGCGTCCTGGTAGGCCTCGAGGGTGCCGTAGTTGTCGAGGTGGTCCGCGTCGACGTTGAGGACGACCGCACCGTTCGGCTCGTATATCAAGAACGCGCCGTCGCTCTCGTCCGCCTCGGCGACGAAGATCTCACCGGCGCCGTCGTGCGCGTTGCCGCCGAGCCCGGCGACCTCTGCCCCGATCGCGTACGACGGGTCGGCACCGGCGCGCCGCAGCGCCATGGTGAGCATCGAGGTGGTGGTGGTCTTGCCGTGGGTACCGGCCACGGCAAGCACGCGCCGGCCGAGCATCAGCGACTGCAGGCCGGCCGAGCGAGGGTAGAGCCGGAGGCCCAGTCGTCTGGTCTGGACGATCTCGGGGTTGTCCTCTCGCACCGCGGTGGACGCGATGACGGTTTCGGCGCCGTCGACGTGGGATGCCTTGTGGCCGACGAAGCACTGAATTCCCTCGGCGCGAAGTGCGCCCAGCAGCTCTGAGTCCCGCGCGTCGCTCCCGGTGACAGTGATCCCCCGCTGTGCCATGATCCGCGCGATCGCGGACAGCCCCGCGCCGCCGACGCCGATGAAGTGCACCCGCCCGAGCTTCTCGGCCGGCTCGACGACTGTCGGCACCTCGATCCTCATGCGCCCGCAGCCTGCAGGATCATCGCGGCGAGCGCATCGTCGGCATGGCGTGGCATCAGCTCGGCTGCCGCGTTGGACATGTCGGCCAGAGTGGCGCTGTCCCCGAGCAGGGGTACGACGACGTTCGCGATCCAGCTCGGTGTGAGGTCGGCGTCGTCGACCAGCAACGCACCGCCGACGTCGACCACCGGGCGCGCATTGCGGGCCTGTTCGCCGTTGCCGATGGGCAGCGGGACGAACACCGCCGGCAGGCCGGTCGCGGCGACCTCTGTGACGGTGTTGGCGCCGGCGCGGCAGACGATGAGGTCGGCAGCGGCGTACGCCAGATCCATGCGCTCGACGTAGGGGACGACGACGTACGGCGGGTCCGTCGCCCGTCGGGCAGGCGTCACCTCCTCGGGCCGGCCGGCCGCGTGCAGCACCTGGACGCCGGCGTCGGCAAGCTCGCGGGCCGCGTGCGAGACCGTCAGGTTGATGCTCCGGGCTCCCTGCGAGCCGCCGGTCACCAACAGCGTCTGCCGGGCCGG
>Ga0136622_10000369_pt1 | contig 18371 bp, 14 predicted proteins | sample AntDrymUQ4482106_2_FD_104803 | JGI IMG/M metagenome (GOLD analysis project Ga0136622, IMG submission 104803) | Polar desert sand microbial communities from Dry Valleys, Antarctica - metaG UQ448 (21.06) | ecosystem: Environmental > Terrestrial > Soil > Desert | place: Antarctica: Dry Valley...
AGGGCCCCAAGCCACAGGCGCGCGATGGTCTCCTGATCAAGCGCGCCGAGGGCGAACCAGCCGGCCACCGTCAAGACGATGCCGTTCAGCGCGAGCAGGAAGGCCGACGACGTGTGCAGCCTCTGCACACCACCGCCCGGCTCGGGGGCGGGGGAGCGGGCACCGCGCGCGAGCACCTCGTGGCCCACCGCGGCCGCCGCTCCCACGGCTCCGAAGGCGATCAACACCGCCGGCGCCTCGATCGTGGTCGGCGCGGTGAACAAGAAGCCGACCCACTGCGGCACGGCGATCAGAAAGACGCCGAAGGACAGAAACTCCCACTGCTGACGCAGGAGAACCGCGACGGCGCATCCCGCGGCCACGAACAGGATCGCCATGGTGCCCAGGTTCGGGGGCGCACCAGCGAGCACGGGCGACAGAAGGGCGCCGAGGATTCCGAGCGCGGCAATGCCGCGCGCCTCCCAGCGCACCGCGAGGCCCGTGGCGAGCGACCCGATCCCCAGCGCGAGGACGAGTCCGATCACGGCGGGGAGCAGCTCGTAGACCTGAGCCGCCACGGTCACCGTCACGAACAGCGCCGAGACGCCTGTGGCAACGGCCGCCAAGGCGGCGTCGGTGCGGCCGCGGTGCTCGTGCAGCCAGATGCCCAGCCCAAGCAGCACCCCGGACCCGGCACCGGCGAAGAGCGTCCTCATGCCCTCGCCGATCCAGCCCTGCGAGACGGCGACGGCGAAGAGGAAGGCCACTCCGATCAGCACGGCGAGGCCGCCGACCCAGGCGAGCACGCGGCCGCCGAGGAGGTCCTCGAGACTGCGCCCGCCCAGAGCGTCGCGCATGCGATCGCCGGGAGAGGGGCGGGCCGCAGGCGCGGGGAGCGGGCCGGCCCCGGCCCGAGCCGGCGCAGCCCAGGGCGAGGGGAGCGAACGCGGCGTCGCCGCGGGACGCGGGGCCTCCTGGACCCGGCCGCGAGGCGGCGGCGTCCCCGCAGGGCGCGGGGCATCCTGGGGCCACCGGCGAGGCGTCGCCTCCACCGCGGGCTCCCCAGCCGTCTCAAGCCGCTGGAGACGGCGGGACAGGCCCTCCACCCGCGTCTCCAGCGCTTCAATGCGTTCGTCGACCACAGCTCCTCCTCACAGGCTTGTTGACCACCGGTTGATAGCAACCGTAGCGTAGTGTTGACCAGCGGTCAACAGCGGATGTACAGTTGCCGGGTGAGCAGCGAGCCCGCCTACACCCGTCTCAGCGTCGAGGCCCGGCGCCGCCAGCTGCTCAAGCTGGGCGCTGACCTCTTCGCCCGCCACTCGCTCGACGAGCTCTCCATGGCCGTGATCGCCCGTGAGGCCGGTATCTCGAAGGCGCTGCTCTACCACTACTTTCCGAGCAAGGCGGATTTCTTCGAGGCCACCCTGCGCGCCGCGGCCGAAGAGCTGGGCGTGCGCACCGAACCCGACCCCGACCTCCCCCCTGCCGAAGCGCTGGCCGCCAGCCTCGACGCCTTCCTCGGCTGGATCGAGGAGAACCGGGTGGCCTACAGCAAGCTGATGCAGAGCGCGACGAGCATCGGAGAGGCGCACACCCTGATCTCGCAGGTCCGCGAGGGCACCGCCCAGCGCCTGCTTGCGGGCCTGGCGCCTGACCCCACGCCGAGGGTGCGCGCCGCGGTGCACGGCTGGCTTGGGCTGATGGATGGGGTGTGCGTCGACTGGGTCGAGCACCGCGACATGGAGCGCACGGAGGTGCATGAGCTCCTGCTGGGCTGCTTACTGGGTGCCCTGACCGCCGCCGGTTGGGAGCCGCCGGACAACTTCTAGCGCGGCTCGGGCGCCGTACCCTCGACCCAGCTCTCCTCGCTGCCCTCGACCTCCTTCTTCCAGATCGGAGCGCTGGCCTTGACGCGGTCGATTATCTCCCGGGCGCCCGCGAAGGCCTCGCCGCGGTGCGCAGCCGAGACGGCCACCGTCACACTCGGCTGCGAGAGAGCCACGGCCCCCACCCGGTGCTCCACGGCAGCGGCGCAGAGTCCGTGGCGCTCGATGGCCGCGGAGGCGATCTCGCGCAGCTGCGACTCAGCCATCTCCGCGTAGGCCTCGTATTCCAGGCGCTCGACCTCCCGGGTCACGCCCTGGAAGGTGACCACGGCACCGGCGCGGGGATCGCGCACGCGCGCCGCCAGCCGGTCGAGGGAAAGGGGCTGCTCGGTCACGCGCACGTAGGGCGGGGCAGGGCCGGTGGCCTCCCCTCCGCTCACCGGCGGGATAAGAGCCAGCTCATCGCCGGGAACGAGCACGTGGTGCTCGGGCGCGTACTCACGATTCACCGCCATCACCATCGGCAGTCCCTCGGCCAGATCGCCGAGGCGGTCGAGCGCATCGCCTACGCTCGCGCCGTCGGGCAGTTCGAGCACCACCTCACCCGCTCCCGCGCGCTCGCGGAGCATGGCGAAGAGCCTGACGGTGACCTCCACCCAGCTCATGCTAGGGCGAGAGCCGCGCTCAGCGCACCTGGCTGCTGCCGGCCTGCTCGGTGCACTCGGCCTCCGCGGAGGCCAGCAGGTGCTCGAGTGCCGGCTGGAGCCCAAGGAACAGGTCCACTAGCTCGGGATCGAACTGGCGACCGGCCTGGGAGGAAATCTCGTTCGCGGCGCTCTGGTGGTCCCACGCGTCCTTGTAGGGGCGCTCGGAGATCAGCGCGTCGAACACGTCGGCTATCGCAGAGATGCGCCCGACCAGGGGGGCGGCGTCTCCCGCGAGCCCGTGCGGGTACCCGGAGCCGTCCCAGCGCTCGTGGTGGGTGAGCGCGATCACCTCGCCGAGCTGCACCACCGGCGAATGGCTGCCCGCCAAGAGCTCGGCGCCGATCGTGGTGTGGCGCTTCATCTCCTCCCACTCGTCGGGGTCGAGCGGTCCAGGCTTGAGGAGGATGGCGTCTGGAATCCCGATCTTGCCGATGTCGTGCATCGGAGCGGCGTGCAGGAGCAGCTCACACTCGTCGGGATCCATGCGCGCCGCACGCGCGATCAGATGCGCGATGCGGCTCATGCGCGTGATGTGCATCCCGGTTCCGTAGTCACGGGACTCCGCGGCTCGGCCCAGGCGGCGTACGACCTCGAGCTGGCTCTCGTGCAGGTCGGCCGTGCGCCTGCGCACCTCGTGCTCGAGGCGGTTGTTGTGGCGCGCCAGCTCCTCCTTGGCCAGGGTGAGCGAGCGGGCCAGGGAGCCGAGCATGAGTCGCACAGCCAGCGGGTTGGCTTCGAGGACCTCATCAAGGTCGGCCTTGGCGATCTCGACGACCTGGGAGGGCTCGACCGAGATCACCGAGGCGAGCCGGGGGGTCTCGTTGAGCACCGCGACCTCGCCGAACGCGCGACCAGGGCCCAATCTGTCGAGCACGAGGCTCTGGCCCAGCGCGGGACGCACGACCTTCAGCATGCCTTCGCGGACCACGAACAGCGACTCGCCGAGATCCCCCTCCTCGAACACGACCTCACCGGCATCCAGGCGCCGGAGCACCGCGCGCTCGGATAGCGCTGCGATCGCGTCGTCGGGGAGTGAGCGAAACATCTCGACCGCCGCCAGGTCGTCCGGATGTGGCGGCTCGGGCGACCGCTCCACGGGCGCAGCGGATCCGGGACGCATGGAGGATCCGACGGCGGCCATCAGCGGCGCGCCCCCCCACGCGACTTTCGCGGCCCGGCGAGGTAGCTCTTCCCGGCGGGCACGAGCACCCGGCGCCCGCGGGCGAAGTCTGCCAAAAGGGCGGACCTGCGTGGCGTGAGGTTCGGTCGGGTCATATCGCGAATCGGCCGGGGACCGTGCCCACTCCCGGAGCGCCGGCGCCTCTCTGCGGTCTCTATCGGCCGATGCCCGCGCTACATGAGCCAGGCCGCGCGGACCGTTCGTCAGCCTGCCTGGCGAGACGGTGCGAGGTAGCTGCCCCCGGCGGGTACCAGCACCTGGCGCTTGCGCGTGAAGTCGTTGACGGAGACGACCCCGCGCTTCACGCGGACCAGCGTGCCGTCGCAGCGGTCCTGGGTGAACCAGATCGTTCCGCGCACGGTGGCTGCGCCGTGACGTCCGCGGGTGCGAAAGCGCCCGCGACCGCGGCCCCACAGACCGCGCCGCGCGCCTCTGCGTGAGGCGTTTACCACGGCGCTGTGCGGGGTTGAGGTGCGCCGCTTGGGAGCGGAGGTCCGCCGCTTGCAGGAGCTGAAGTCGCCGCCCTTGAGGACCAGGTCGGTGACCGGCTGGCGCTGGCGCTTCTGAAGTACGGCGAAGACCCCGCGCGAGAAGATCGCCGTCTGCTTGGCGCCCTTCAGGTCGGCAGCGCTCGTGAGACGCACGGCGCCGCCCTCGGCGTCGATGAGCGAGCCGACCGGGACGGATGCCGCTCCGTCCAGCTCGACGTAGCGGTCGGCACCCGGCACCTTGACGAAGACCTCGCCGCGCTCGGCGGTCACGTTCAGCAACTTACCCGCCACCGGAGGCGCGGGCGGAGGCAGGGTTGGCTCGCGCATCACCCTCGCGGACGGCTCCCCCGGCTGGGAGACCAGGCGCAGGCGGTGGTTCGAGCTGTCGGCGACCAGGATCGAGCCGTTGCCGAAGGCGAGTACTCCCCACGGCCTGTTGAGCTGGGTCTCGGCGGGCGCGAGGGCCTCGCCGTTGTAGCCGGGCTCCCCCGTGCCGGCCGCTGTCCAGATGATCCCGCTGGAGGAGACCACGCGGACACGGTTGTCGTCGGGATCGGCGATCAGGTAGCCGCCTTCGGGAATCAGAGTCAGCCTCACGGGCGAGCGCAGCTGGGCGTCGGCCGCCGGGCCTCCATCGCCCGCAAAACCATCGGCTCCGTTGCCGGCCACCGTTGAGATGCGCCCATCTGGGTCCACCCGGCGCACGCGATGATTTCCGGTGTCGGCGATCAGCATCCCGCCGTCGGGGGTCGCGACCACCCCTCGAGGATCGTCCAGCTGGGCCTCGAGGGCCGAGCCGCCGTCGCCGTTGAAGCCGCTCACACCCGTTCCGGCAAGCCTGCGCACATCTCCCTCGCTGTCGACCGAGAGGATCTCGTCCTGTTGCGAGTCCGCCACGAGGAAGCCTCCGTCGGCGGTAAGCGCGACATCCTGCGGGTACTGAATGTCCGGGCCGTGGTCTTCGTCATCGGCACCGTCGTCGTTCCCGACGTCCGGGCTCTCCTCTTCGGCACCGTCGTCGTTTCCGACGTCCGGGCTCTCGTCATCGGCACCGTCGTCGTTCCCGATGCCTGGCTTCGGCTTCGGCTTCGGCTTCGGATTCGGACCGTCGTGCCCGACGCCTGGCTTAGAAGCGTTGTCATGGCCCTCCTGTCCGACGTCGGAGTCGCGGCCGGCCACGGTCGTAATCACGCCGTCGGTGCCTACACGGCGGATGAGACCGTTGCCACGATCCGCGATCAGCAAGCCCCCGTCAGGGGTGGACGTCACGGCCGCGGGCTCGTTGAGCTGGGCGAGGGTAGCGGCCGCACCGTCTCCCAGCCTGCCCGGCACGCCGGTGCCTGCCACGGTGACCATCGTCCCATCCCAGCGGATCTCGCGCACTCGGTGATTGTCGGTATCGGCCACCAGGACCCCGGTTGGCGAGAACGCCATTCCGCGAGGATTGTTGAGGGTGGAGCTCGATGCCGACAGACTGTCGCCCGTGAACTCGGGCGTGCCGTTGCCGGCAATTGTGTAGGTGAGCGGCCCCGCGGCGGTGGCCGTGGCGGCGATCAGCCCGGCGCCCAGCAGGCCGGCGGCGAAGGCGCGGACACGGCGATGTCTGTGAGCAGGCATGGCTCCACCATCGGCAGGTGGACCAGCGTGCTCTAGAGGGGTACGGACACATGTACGACCGGCCAGGCACCGGCGGGGCCGCCGCTTTATCCTTACGCGCGTGGCCACCACGCCCGAGCACAAACCCACGATCGCCCCGATCGTCGGCCCCGACGACGAGCGGCGCTTCACCGACTCCGGTATCGAGGTCAAGCCGCTCTACGACGAGGGCGACCTCCCCGATGACCTCCCCGCGAGGCTCGGCGAGCCGGGCGCGTACCCGTTCACCCGCGGCATCCATCCAGAGATGTACCGGTCCCGGCGGTGGACGATGCGCCAGTACGCCGGATACGCGAGCGCCAAGGAGACCAACGAGCGCTTCCTCTATCTGATCAAGCACGGCTCGACCGGGCTGTCGATGGCCTTCGACCTGCCAACCCAGCTGGGCCGTGACTCCGACGACCCGCTGTGCGAGGGCGAGGTGGGCCGCACCGGGGTGGCCATCGACACGATCGACGACATGCGGCGCGTGTTCGAGGGCATCCCGCTGGACGAGGTCTCGACCTCGATGACGATCAACGCCCCCGCCGCCTGCCTGCTGCTGCTGTACGAGCTGCTCGGCGAAGAGCAGGGGGTCGATTCGAAGGAGCTGCAGGGCACGACGCAAAACGACATCCTCAAGGAGTACATCGCCCGCGGGAACTTCATCTACCCGCCCGAGGCTGCCATGAGGCTGACCACCGACCTGTTCGCCTACTGCCACGAGCGCGTGCCCAAGTGGAACACGATCTCGATCTCGGGCTACCACATGCGCGAGAAGGGCTGCTCGGCGGTGCAGGAGGTGGGCTTCACCCTCGCCAACGCGATCGCCTACGTTCAGGCCGCGATCGACGCGGGGCTCGAGGTCGACGAGTTCGGACCCCGGCTGGCCTTCTTCTTCAACGGCCACAACAACGTGTTCCAGGAGGTGGCCAAGTTCCGCGCCGCCCGGCGCATGTGGGCGCGGATCATGCGCGAGCGCTTCGGCTCGGAGGACCCGAAGTCACAGACCATGCGCTTCCACACCCAGACCGGCGGCGTGACCCTGGCCGCCCAGCAGCCGGAGAACAACATCGTGCGCGTGGCGCTGCAGGGCTTCGCCGCGGTGTGCGGCGGCACGCAGTCGCTGCACACCAACGGGTTCGACGAGGCGCTGGCGCTGCCCAGCGAGCGCGCGGCGCGGACCGCCCTGCGCACGCAGCAGATCCTCGCCCACGAGTCTGGGGCCACCGACGCGGTCGACCCCTTCGCCGGCTCCTACCTGGTGGAGAGCCTGACCGACCAGATCGAGCAGGGGGCCCAGGGCCTGATCGACAAGGTCGACGAGCTGGGTGGCTCGGTTCAGTGCATCCCCTTCATCCGCGCGGAGGTGGAGGAGTCCGCCTGGGGCTACGAGGAGCGCTACCGGATCAAGCAGGACATCGTGGTCGGGGTCAACGAGTACGTGAGCGAGGAGATCGACGACGTGGAGATCCTCACCGTGGACCCCGAGTCCGAGCGCGAGCAGGTGGAGCGCCTGAAGGCGTTCAAGTCCGATCGCGACGCCGAGGCCGTGAAGGCGCGGCTGGATGAGCTGCGGTCGGTCTGCGGCGGTGATGGCAACCTGTTCGAGCCCGTCCGCGCGGCGCTCAAGGACCGCTGCTCGATCGGCGAGGTGTGCGGCGTGATGCGCGAGGAGTTCGGGGAGTACTCGGAGGCCTGAGGCGCAGCGGACCCGCTGGCGGCGTGGGGTAGCCTCGCGCCATCGCCGACCCGACCACGCGCCGGCAGTTCATCCAGACGGGGGGCGCTTCTGCCGCCGCCATGTCGCTTCAGGGCGTGGACGCCGCGTCCCCGCGGCGCCGCGACCGGCTCAACGTGGTGGTGATCGTGGTGGACACGTTGCGCGCCGACCACGTCTACGGCGACCGCGCGCGCACACCGAACATGGACGCTCTGGCCCGCGACGGGCTGCGCTTCACCCGCATGTTCCCCGAGGCCATGCCCACCGTGCCGGCGCGCAACTCGATTCTGCTCGGGCGGCGGATCTTTCCCTTCCGCGGCTGGCGCGGGCACCGGGGGATGGCCAAGGAGCCTGGCTGGTCACCTCTCGGCGACGCCGGGGACACGTTTACGAGCGTTCTGCGCCGCAACGGCTACTGGACCTCCTACGTGACCGACAACCCCTTCCTGGGCTACGCGCCCGGGTATGCCCGCCTGCGCCGCAGCTTCGACCGCTTCGACCGCACCGCCGGTCAGGCCGGCGGCGAGGGTCGCGGGGTCTCCGACCGTGAGCTGCGCCACTGGCTGCATCCCGCGATCGAGGACGGCGAAAGTCGCGAGCGGCTGCGCAAGTTCCTCGGCAACGCCGACCGCTACCACCACGACGAGCGGCGTTCGTTCGCCGCGCGCGTGTTCCGCGACGCCACCGCGCTACTGGACGTGGCCCGGCGCAAACGCCCATTTGCGATGGTGGTGGACACCTTCGAGCCCCACGAGCCGTGGACCCCGCCGCGTAAGTACATCGACCTCTACGGGGACCCCGACTACCGCGGGCGTGAGCCCTCCAAGCCCTACTACGCGCCCGTCTCGCGCTATCTGAGCGACGGCCAGCGCGGCCCGCTGCTGCGCCGGATGCGCGCCCTCTACGCCGCCGAGGTGACGATGACCGACCGCTGGCTGGGGGTGTTCCTCGACCGCCTGCACCAGCTGCGACTCGACCGCGACACGATCATCGTGCTCACCGCCGACCACGGCTTCCTCCTGGGCGACTACGGCTGGACGGGCAAGTCGCCGACCCAGCTCCATCCGGCGCTCACCCGCGTGCCGCTCACGATCGTCCGCCCCGACGCCAAACGCCAGGGCGGCACCACGCGCTTCTTCGCCCAGACCCACGACATCGCGCCCACGATCCTGTCGATGGTCGGCGTGAGGGCGCCCAGGCAAATGAACGGCACGGACCTGTCCCCGCTGTTCAGAGGCCGCCGGCCGAGCGGGCGCTCCTACGCCTATGGGGGCTATACCAACAGCTTCTACATCCGCACCGACCGCTGGAGCGTGTTCGGCGACAACCGCGGCCGGGAGCTGCGCCTGTACGACCTCAGACAAGACCGCCGCGAGCGCAGGAACATGGCCTCGACCGATCCGGCCAAGGCGCGCCAGCTCTACCGCGTTGTGCGAAGGCGGGCGGGCGGGCGGCTCCCTTACTACCCCCGGGCCGGGTGAGCGGGAAACCGTCGGCGACACCGTGCTGCGATCGCTAGCATCTGCTAGCAATGTCCGCCGGTGGCCGCACCGTTCAGTTCGCCGCACGCCTTCGGGCTCCGATCGTCGAGCGTCTCCGCGCCCAAGCCCAGCGGACCTCCCAATCCCAGGTCCGCCTCGCGGAGCGCTACCTCGACGAAGGCATGCGGATGGACGAGCACCCGGGCATCGTCTTCCGCGACGGTCCACTCGGCCGTAGGGCCGGCCTCGCGGCGGGTCCGGATGTATGGGAAGTGGTTTCGGCGCTGCAGCAGCTGCCGGGACGCGGCCAGGCGGCCGTCGGGGAGCTGGCGGAGCTGATCGATCTGAGCGAGGCGCAGATCCATGTCGCCCTTGGGTACTACGGAGACCTCACAGAAGAGGTCGATGACTTGATCCTCCGAAACAGGCAAGCAGCCGAGCGTGCAGAGGCTGCCTGGCGCCGTCAGCAGACGGCGCTTGCGTGAAGCTTCGCCTCGACGAAATGATCCCCACCGCGATCGCACGCGAGTTGAGAGGCGCCGGGCACGATGTCGATGCAGTCGCCGAGCATCCTGCCTTGAGGGGGCTCCGGGACTCGCGACAGCTCGAGCGGGCGTCAGACGAGGACAGGATATTCGTGACCTACGACGTGGGAGACTACGTACAACTCGCTCGAGAGCGAGGCGCCTCCGGCGAGCCCCATGGAGGCATCGTGTTCCTCAGCTCGAGCCGGTTCCCACCCGGAACGATCGGCCCGGTCGTGAAGAGCCTCGAGGCCCTACTCGACGAGCCCGCTCCACCCCCAGCCGGGTTCGCCCACTGGCTGCAGTAGCACCAATCCGGCCCGTGATCTCACGGATCGACCTCGCGCAGGGAACCCTGCTGCGGGGCCTCGCGCGTCTACCCGCCCCGGTGCAGCGATCCCTGTCCGGCGGCGCCCGAGTCCGACTGGACGGGCTCGAGCTCCACCACGAGTCGCAGCTGGTGATCGCTCTCGCTGCACGGGCGGGCCGGCCCCCGATCGAGTCGCTTTGCCCGCCGCGGGCACGGGAGGAGACCGTGCGCCGCGCGCTGGCCGTGCGTGGGCGCCAGCCGGCCCTGGCGCGGATCGAGGGAGTGGAGATTCCCGGTCCCGGGGGGCCGCTGCAGGCCCGCCTCTATGCGCCCGACGCCGAGCCGGGCGGCACGGGCCTGCTCGTCTACTACCACGGTGGCGGGTGGGTGATCGGCAACCTCGATACATGCGAGAGCGTGTGCCGCTTCCTCGCGCGCGAGTCGGGAGCGGCCGTGCTGGCGGTGGACTACCGGCTGGCCCCCGAGCACCCCTTCCCGGCCGCGGTCGAAGACGCCGTGGCCGCACTCGCCTACGCCGCGGAGCATGCCGAATCTCTGGGCGCCAACCCGGCGAGGATCGCGGTGGGAGGCGACAGCGCCGGGGGGAACCTGGCCACGGTGGCGGCCCAGGCGGCCAGATCGGGAGCGGCTCCGCAGCCGGCCTTCCAGCTCTTGATCTACCCGGTCTGCGACCTGTCGGAGAAGCGGCCCTCATACCATCGCTTCAGCGAGGGCTTCCTGCTCACCGAGGCCGAGATGGACTGGTTTCGCGCCCACTACCTGCCCGACTCCCGTACGGAGCGCGACCCGCGCGTGTCACCGCTGCTGGCCCAAGACCTCTCCGGGCTCCCGCCGGCCTACATCGCCACCGCCGGCTTCGATCCCCTGCGCGACGAGGGCGAGGAGTACGCGCGCCGGCTCGCCGAGGCGGGCGTCGCGGTGGCGCTGCGCCGCCACGACGGGCTGCTCCACAGCTACGCGAACATGACCGCCGTAGGGCGCGGCGCCCGCGAGGCGATGCTGGAAGCCGCCGCAGCGCTACGGATGGGGCTGGCGTGGAAGCGGGCCTAACCGGCCTCCGGCCGGCGGGCCAGGAAAGAGAACTGGCCGCAGAAAAGCAGCTTGGCCGTGTTGCGGCCGGCCACGTCGAGGCCGGCCACGCGCCCGAAGCCGTCGATCAGGCGGTTGAGCGGCGACTCCCTCGCCCACCAGCGGTCGAACACTCGCGGGCGGCCCAGCCCTCGCCGTAGGATCAGCGACAGGGCGTCGATGCTTGGCCTCACCTCGACCATCTCGATGCCCGCATCCTCGAGCAGCACGCTCAGGCCGTAGGGCGTATAGCCGAAGGTGCTCCAAGAATGGAACGGCTCCAGTTGGGAGGTCGAGCCGATCAACCGTCCGCCGGGACGCAGCACCCGGGCGACTTCAGCCAGCAGCGGCTCGGGCCGGCGTACGTGCTCGAGCACCTGGGTCGAGTAGACGAGGTCGAAGCGGCCGTCCTCGAAGGGGATGTGCTCGCCGTCGAAGGTGTGAAACTCGGCGTCGGAGCGGATACGGGTGCGCACCTCCGCCGAGTCCTGCACGTCGAGGCCGATCCAGTTCGTGCCCGGGTCGAGCCGGCGAAAGAGATCGACGGCGTCCCCCTCGCCGCAGCCCAAGTCCAGCACCGCCGGGGCCCGCATCGACGCCATCGCCTGACTGGCGATCTCCTGGGCGAGGGTCTGGCGGGCGTGATCTCGGGGCACCCACGGGCCCAGCGCCTCACGGAGGTCGTCACCGATCACCGCGGCGATCCTACGCGGTGACCGCGTTGCCGGAGTCGAGAGGAGCGCAGTGGGAGCGCGCTGCCGGGGAGGAGGCTCTCCGGCGAGCATCGCACCATCCATTTCCTCTGAAGGAGTCCGCCCGGCGCGGGCGAACCGTCTTCTCGATGCCAGATCTGAGAGCCAGAAGGACATTGGTCAAGTCCCCGCCCGAGCTGTGGGCCGAGCTGAGCGAGGTCGAAGGCCTCGAGCGCCACCTCGGCGAGTTCGGGGAGATCAGGATCACCCGGGCCGAGCCCGAGACCGCGGTCGTCTGGGAGGGCGAGAACGCCAGCGGCACCGTGGAGCTCGAGCCGACCGGGTGGGGCACGAAGGTGACGATTACCGCCGAGGTGGCAGAGGCGGAGCCCGATGGCGGGGACGCGATACCCCATGGCGGAGAGCCCGGCCCCGAGCCGCAGCCCGTGGTCGGGCCACAGTCCGTCGGCGCGGAGCCGCAGCCTGTCGTCGAGCCTCAGCCCGTCGCCGCCGAGCCTCAGCCCGTCGCCGCGGAGCCGGAGCCGGTCCTGGTCGAGCCCGATCCGGACCCTGTCGATCCCGGGCCGGATGCGTTCGAATTGGGACTCGTGCCTGTGCCCAAGCGCCGTGGGTTCTTCTCGCGCTGGTTCTCTCGCGGACGCCGCGACCACGCGCCGGCTCAACCAGCGCACGGGCTGCGCGCGTTTCCTGACAAGCCTGAGCCTGAGCTGCCCACACCGAGCGCGGAGGAGGTTCAGCCGCAGCCTGAACCTGAGCCGGACCTCGAGCCCGTGGTGGAGGCCGCCCGCCCGCCCGACGACGATGACTTCGAGTTCGACTTCGCCATCCGGCGCGGCGACGAGCCGCCCGAGGCGGAGGAGGCCCCGCGCGAGCCGCTTGCACCCGAGCGCGCCAAGGAAGTGCTCGAGAGGGCGCTCGAGAACCTCGGCCAGGCGCATCACCGGCCGTTCTCGCGCGGCTAGGCGACAGGAGTAGCGCAGGGCCGCCGCCGAGCGGCTGATCAGCCCCCGGTCCGTAGACTCGCGCCCCAATGCGCCAGAAGAGCCCCGAGACCTACGAGGAGAAGCTGGCCCACCTCACCGAGCTGCGCGAACAGGCCCTCCACACCAACCCCCAGGCCGAGGAGAAGCAGCACGCCAAGGGCAAGATGACGGCGAGGGAGCGGGTGGAGAAGCTGCTCGACCCCGGGTCCTTCGAGGAGCTGGACACCTTCGTGCGCCACCGGACCACCGAGTTCGGCATGGAGAAGAACAGGCCCTGGGGCGACGCCGTGGTCACCGGCCACGGCACGATCGACGGCCGCCCGGCGTGCGTGTTCTCCCAGGACTTCACCGTGTTCGGCGGCTCCCTGGGCGAGGTGATGGCCGAGAAGATGGTGAAGATCATGGACCTGGCGGCCAAGGTCGGGTGTCCGGTGATCGGCATCAATGACTCCGGCGGCGCGCGCATCCAGGAGGGGGTGGTGTCCCTCGGCGCCTACGGCAACGTGTTCGTGCGCAACGTGCAGTGCTCCGGCGTGATCCCCCAGATCTCGCTGATCATGGGCCCCTGCGCGGGGGGCGCCGTGTACTCGCCGGCCATGACCGACTTCATCTTCATGGTCAAGGAGACCTCGCACATGTTCATCACCGGGCCGGATGTGATCAGGACGGTGACCGGCGAGGAAGTCGAGTTCGAGGAGCTCGGCGGCGCGATGACCCACAACACCAAATCGGGCGTCGCGCACTTCGCCTCCGAGGACGAGGAGGCGTGCCTCGAGGACGCCCGCTTCCTCCTTTCTTTTCTGCCACAGAACAACCTCGAGCTGCCGCCGCGGATGGACTCGGGCGACCCGCACGACCGCATGGACTCAGAGCTGGCAACGATCGTGCCCGAGCACTCCAACAAGCCCTACGACATGCGCGAGGTCGTGGGGCACATCGTCGACGACGGCGACTTCTTCGAGGTGCAGGAGCACTTCGCCAAGAACATCATCATCGGCTTCTCCCGCCTCGGCGGCAGGCCCGTGGGGGTGGTGGGCAACCAGCCGGCGCACATGGCGGGGGTGCTCGACATCGACGCCTCCGAGAAGGCCGCCCGGTTCGTGCGCTTCTGCGACGCGTTCAACGTGCCACTGGTCACCTTCACCGACGTGCCCGGCTTCCTGCCCGGCACCAGCCAGGAGTGGGGCGGGATCATCCGCCACGGGGCCAAGCTGCTCTACGCCTTCACCGAGGCCACCGTACCCAAGCTCACGGTCGTGACCCGCAAGGCCTACGGCGGCGCCTACGACGTGATGAGCTCGAAGCACATGCTTGCCGACTTCAACTTCGCCTGGCCCCAGGCCGAGGTGGCGGTGATGGGGCCCGAAGGTGCCGTGAACATCATCTACCGTCGCGACATAGCGAACTCGCCCACGCCTGAGGACCGCCGCCAGAAGCTGATGGACGACTACAGGGCCCGCTTTGCCAACCCCTATTCGGCGGCCCAGCGCGGCTACATCGACGATGTGATCGAGCCCGAGCGGACCCGGCCCAAGCTGATCCGCGCGCTCGAGACCCTCGACACCAAGCGGGTGCCCGGCCCCAAGCGCAAGCACGGAAACATCCCCCTGTAGCGCCTTAGCGAGACCGCCTTCACCGAGCGAGGCCGGACATGGCCCTAGGGTCCCCCTCAGACTCTGGTTCGTATGTCGATCCTCCACCTACCCGCACTCGCCCTCGCCGCCCTCTCGCTCTCGCCCGCCGGCGGGACGACCAATCAGGCGCCTTCTCTCACCGCGGCCCAGTTGGCCGGCCAGCGGGTGGTCTTCGCCTATCCGGGGCCGCGGCCGCCCCGGGCCTTGATTCGCAGGGTGAAGCGCGGCGAGGCGGCGGGGGTTGTGCTGTTCTCGCGGAACCTGGCCTCCACCAGAGCCCTGAGAAGGACGCTGCGGCGCCTCCAGCGAGCCGCCGGGCGGTCGCCGGTGGCGCTCCCCCTGTTGGTGATGGTGGATCAGGAGGGCGGGCTGGTGAAGCGGCTGCCCGGCGGACCGGACAGGAGCGCCACCGAGGTGGGCGCCACTGGCAGTCGCCGCGCCGCGTTCCGCGACGGTCGTTCGGCAGGCTGGGCGCTGCGCGCCGCGGGAGCCAACGTCGACCTCGCTCCCGTCGCGGACGTCTGCCGCGTGGAGGGGGCGCTCGACCGTGAGCGGCGCTGCTACGCGCGCCGGCCTGCCAAGGTCGTCCGTCTGGCCGGGGCCTTCGCGGCAGGCCTGCGCTCTCGCGGCGTGGCCGCCACGCTCAAGCACTTTCCCGGCTTCGGCGCCGCCCGCGTGAACACCGACCTTGCACCGGTGGTGATTCGCACGCCGCGCCGGCGTCTGCGGCGCATCGACGAGCGGCCCTTCGCGTCGCTCGCATCACGAGCAGGGCTCGTGATGCTCAGCACAGCGGCCTATCCCGCTCTCGACCGCTTGCCGGCGGTCTTCTCGCGCGCCGTTGCCACGGGCGAGCTGCGCGGCCGGCTGCGATTTGCCGGAGTCTCGGTCTCCGACGCGCTCGACACCCCGGCCGTAGCGCGCTTCGGCGGTCCGGGCCGGCTCGCCCTTCGTGCGGCGCGCGCCGGCACCGACATCGTGCTCTTCGGGCGCGGCTACGGCGCGGGGGCCACTGCGGCCAACACGCTCGCCTCCCGCCTGCGCGCCGGCCGGCTGCGCCGTAGGGCGTTCCTGCGCTCAGTCAAGCGGGTGATGGCGCTGCGGGCTTCGCTGGGGTCCGGAGGGCGCGGTCAGCGGAACTCCACGCGCGTGCGGGAGAGCACCACGTCCCCGTCCTTGCGGGTCCCGGCGACCAGACGGGCGAAGGGCTCCAGGTAGGGCTTGGCCTTCTGATACTCCTCATCCTGGGCGGCGCCCTCGTTCTCCGCCAGCTCGAGGATCGGGGCGAAGACGAGGTAGTTGGAGGCCTCGAAGCCTTCACCCAATCGCCCGGAGGCGTCGGTGAAGCCGGGATCCTGGCCGAGGGTGTCGGTCGGTTCGAGCAGCGCCTCGGCGGACTCGTCGCCCAGGGCGATGGCCACCCGCTCCCCCCGCTGAGCCACGTGCACCGGCTGCGGCACCTCAGGGCTCTCCAGGGTGAAGCCGTCCCCGCCACCGGGCAGGCTCAGCGGGACCACCCGGGTACTCGGGTCGGCCTCCTTGCGGGCCAGGCGCCCGAGCACCGCGAGCGTGCGGCGCGATGTGTCCGGGTCCTTGGTCTCGATCACGGCGCCCGCCCTCAGCTGCTCCAGCGACGTGCCGCCGGCGAAGGCGCCCAGGTCGCCCATCCAGGCGAGGATGTCGTCGTTGAGGTCGAGGCCGGTCGCCTGGCGCACCTGTGCCTCGATCTGCTGCTGGCCGCCCGCCGCGGACGCGAACAGGCGCACGAGCTGACCGATCGACTCGCCCACCTCGGGCTGACCGGCGGCGAAGAACGAGTCGGCGGGCAGATCTTGCACGACGCCGGTTCCTGTGCCCAAGAGCAGTGGGGCTGCGAGGCCGGCCAGCGCGGCCGGCACGGTGGAGTCCACGATCACCGCGTCCGACTCCGCGGACACCCCGACCACGTAGGGCTCCTTGAGGGCGCCCACGAAGGGGGCGAACAGCGCGCCCTCGGGCCCGAGCGAGCTGAGCAGCTTGCGGCCGTCGATGTAGACGCTGGCCAGAGGTTCGTCAGGCAGCCGGTCGAGCGCTTCCTCTACCCGGTCGGAACCCTCGATGGAGGCGCCACCGTCACCGGTGTCGACGGCCAGCTTGAATCCCGCCTCGGTGCCGACCACCGCGCGCCCGTCGACCACGCCGTAGGCGGCCTCGTCCTTGAGCAGGTAGTCCGTGCCCTTGTGGGAGCGCTCCTTCGCCTTGCCGGCGCCTACCTTCTGAAACGCCTCCCGCGTGGCGTCCTCGTCGGTGGTCTCCACGATCACCGCGGCGTCCGCCTCCTCCTCGCGGATCCGCGAGACGAAGAAGGCGGCCTCGTCGCCGAGCCAGGGCTTCACGTCCTCCGCGTAGTTCAGCCCGCTTTCACGGAAGGCCTCGGACAGGCCCTTCTCGATCTGCTCCTCGAGCTTGTCGCCATCGGGGAAGCGTTCGGCAATGCCGCGTACGGCGGTTTCCTGGTCGCCTTCGGGGTCGAGCGTGACCGTGCCGTACACCGCCGCGTCCTCGGGCACCAGGCCGGAGGAGGCGGCCCCGGATCCACTGTCGCCGCAGGCGGTCAGGACGAGGATGGACAGGGCGGTGAGAGCGACAGCCAGGGGGCGCATACCCAGTATGCTAGCGCGTGAGGGGGGATGCGCAAGCGGAACTTTCCCCCTCAAAGACGGGCGCGTCCGGGCTTCACCCCGCCCGCGGCGGCCGCCTCGAGCACGGCCAGGCAGAGGGCCACGTCCTGGATGGCCAGGCCGGTCGAGTCGAACAGAGTGATCTCATCGCCGGACACGCGGCCGGGCGCGGCGCCGGTGAGCACCGCCCCCAGCTCGGTGACCTGCTCCCGCGTGATCCTGCCGGCCTCCACCGCCCCGGTCAGCTCGCCGCCATGGCTGGCCTGGGCCCACTCGTCGCAAAACAGCCGGGCCCCCTCCACCACCTCGATCTCCGCCTCGGCCTTGCCGGGCCCGTCGGCGCCGAGCATGTTGAGGTGGGTGCCCGGCTCCACCTCGCCCTGCCGCACGACCGGTTGGCTCCCGGGCGTCACGCAGGTGACGATGTCGCGGGAAAGCGCGTCCTCGCGGGTACCGGCCTCCCAGCCCAGCTCGCCCGCGAGGGAGCCCGCGGCCTCCGGGCTCGGGTCGAAGCAGACGCCCGGCCCGTACTCGGCCGCCGCCAGGCAGCGCGCGGCCCAGCTGCCGTGCAGCCCGCAGCCCACGATTCCGACGGTGCGGGCGTCCTCTGAGGCCAGCTCCTGTGCCGCGACGGCAGCCACCGCGCCGGTGCGCAAGGCCGTGACGGCACGCACGTCGACGAGTGCGACCACAGATCCACTGACCTCGTCGGAAACGCATATCAGACCCTGTACCACCGGCAGCCCACGGGCCGGGTTGTGAGTGAAGGAGGTGGCCCACTTGAGAATCGCGATGCCCCCGCCGCGGGCCGGCATCGCACGGAAGTCTCCGTTGGGCACTTCGAGGTAGACCTTGGGCGGCATCGACCACTCGCCGCTGGCGTACTCCACGAAGCCCTGCCGGACGCGGTCGATCGCCTGCGCGGGGGATACGGCGGCCAGCACCGCGTCCTGGTCGAAGATGGCGATGTCGGCCACAGGCCCCACGGTAGCCTTCGGCGCGCTCGTGAGCACCAACGGCCGGCAACACCCCCGCCGCCCTCGGATCGAGGTCCGCCCCGCGGCCGCGTCGCCCGAGGAGGCCGCGGCGATCGCCGCGGCGATCGAGCACTTCCTGCGCGACACCGCGCCGGCCCCGCAGAGGTGCTCGACGGAGAGGAGTCCGTGGCTTCGCGCGGCGCTCTACGAGAACGCCGGGCTCGACCCTTCGGGGCCCAGGCCCTGGGGCGGGACGCCTCGCCCGACGAAGGGCGCTGCCGATTGACCAACCGTGCTGCGTTCGCCCCCGCCGCCGGTGCCGCTGCGTCCGGTTTGGAAAAGCCCCGTCACCGCCGATTCTCCAGTCTCAAGCGAATAATCCGAAAGCTGATCGGGTTTTGCTACTTTCACCCGATGGAGCCGACCACGACGCCCCCCGCAAAGGGGGCCTCCGCC
>Ga0136622_10000371_pt1 | contig 18354 bp, 16 predicted proteins | sample AntDrymUQ4482106_2_FD_104803 | JGI IMG/M metagenome (GOLD analysis project Ga0136622, IMG submission 104803) | Polar desert sand microbial communities from Dry Valleys, Antarctica - metaG UQ448 (21.06) | ecosystem: Environmental > Terrestrial > Soil > Desert | place: Antarctica: Dry Valley...
GCCGCACTCCCACGAGATCCGCCAATTCGTGCTCAGTGAACACGGGCTCGATCTCGCTGACGTCTACCACAGCCCAGGTGTCGCATGATCACCGACCGCACGGACGCGCCGCAGCAGCCCAAGACCGGCGAGGTACCTGTCCAGAGCGTCCCTACCGACGACGACGTCTACCGACTCCGCCTCTACGTTGCCGGCGCATCACCGAAGTCGCTGCAGGCGTTCGCCAACCTCAAGAGGTTGTGCGAGGCCCACCTCGCCGACCGCTATCAGATCGAGATCATCGACCTGATGGAACATCCGCGGCTGGCTCGGGGGGACGAGATCGTCGCCGTCCCTACGCTGGTGCGTCAGTTGCCCGCACCCATGCGCAGAATCATCGGCGACCTCTCCGACACCGAGCGGGTGCTGCTCGGGCTCGAGCTGCCAGCGGAGGGCATCGGATGAGCAGCGAGCACGATGAGACCCTGCGCCGGTTCGAGGACAGTCTCGCGGACCTGGGCCCCGGCGACTACATGCTGACCCTGTTCGTATCCGGCGCCTCCGACATGTCCGTGCGCGCGATCGGAAACGTCCGAGCCTTGTGCGAGCAGCATCTACAGGGTCGCTACCAGCTCGAGATCGTGGACATCCATCGCGACGCGGCATCCATGCTGTCCCACCACGTGGTGGCAGCGCCGACCTTGATCAAGGAGTCACCCCTGCCGCAGCGTCGGCTCGTCGGTGACCTGTCGGACACGACGCGAGTGTTCGCGGCACTGGACATCAGGGTGGTCGAAGCGGCACCGGACGGCGGTCGAGAGCAATGAATCCCGCCTGCAGGCGGGCTCAGCAGGCGCCGGCCGCTGGTGCAGCTCAGCTCGAGGTAGCGTGGCTGCGTGGTGAGCTCGCCACCGCACAGGAGCGACTGGACGAGTATGCGGAGGCGCTGCGAGCCATCAGCGCCGGCGAGGTTGACGCCCTCGTGTTCGGGGCGCAACCAGGCCTCGAACAGGTCTTCACCCTGTCCAGCGCGGACCGCGCTTATCGGAACTTCGTCGAGGGCATGTCCGACGGTGCCGCCACTGTGTCAGCGGAGGGCATCGTGCTGTACGCCAACCAGGCGCTCGCCAATCTGGTTGCCTCGTCGTGCCAGCAGATCATGGGCCAGCCGATCGGCGACCTGTTCAGCCCCGCGATCGGAAAGCGGCTCGCGACCGTCGTCTGCGCAGCCAGTCCGGGCGGTTCCTTTGAGGCGGCCCTCATCACGAGCGCCGGTGAAGCCGTTCCGGTGCTCGTCGGCTCGTCGCTGTCACTCACGATCGACGGCGAGAGCCTGACCTGCATCACAGTCACCGACCTCACCAGCGAGCGTCAGGCGAAGGCCGACGTCGTCCACTCCGCCAATCACGACGGGCTCACGGGGCTGCCCAACCGGGCGCTGCTGAACGACCGCATCCAGCATGCCCTCGAGCGGAGGGCAAGCGACAAGAATGTGTTGGCGCTGCTGTTCTGCGACCTGGACGGATTCAAGCTGATCAACGACGCCTACGGCCACGCGGCGGGTGACGACACCCTGCGCATCGTCGCGACTCGGTTGACATCGGCTGTGCGACCGGAGGACACGGTGGCCCGAATCGGTGGCGATGAGTTCGTGATCTTGTGCGAAGGCCTGTTGGACGTGACGGATGCGGCTGTGGTGGCGGCTCGGGTGCGGGACGCGGTCTCCGCGCCGTTCGACGTGGCGGGGGACGAGTTGGAGGTGACGGTCAGCATCGGTGTTGCCGTGGCGTCGCTCGAGGAAGACGCTAGTGCGGACACCCTGCTTCGCGATGCCGACGAGGCGATGTACAAGGCGAAGCGACAAGGACCCAACGTCATCGAGCTCTTCGACGACCTGCTGCGCACCTCCGCCGCATCGCGCCTGCGCATGCTGGTCGACATGCGCCACGCTGTCGACGCTGAACAGTTCCGGCTGCACTATCAGCCCGTTGTCACGCTTGAGGACGAGGCAGTCGTTGGCGTGGAGGCACTGCTCCGATGGGAAGATCCCCTCCGCGGTCTTGTGCCACCGGACGAGTTCATCCCGTTGGCGGAGCGAACCGGACTGATCACGGGGATCGGCGCCTGGGTGATGATCGAGGCGTGCCGACAGGCTGCCTCGTGGATCAGCGAGGAGCCCAGCCGCCGGTTGGAAATGTCGGTCAACGTCTCAGGTCGCCAGCTCGCGCAGGGGACGGGACTGCTCCAGTCGATGAAGACGGCTCTGCGCACGTCCGGCATCGACCCCACCTCGGTAGTGCTCGAGGTGACCGAGAGCGCCCTGATGGACGATTCTGAAGCAGCACTGCGCGTCCTGAAGGAGCTCAAGGGTCTGGGGGTGCGGATCGCGATCGACGACTTCGGGACCGGGTACTCGTCACTGGTGTACCTGAAGCGGTTCCCCGTGGACCTGCTCAAGGTGGACCGGTCCTTCGTCGGCGGCCTTGGGCAGAACAAGGATGATGATGCCATTGTGCAAAGCGTTATCACGCTCGCACATGCGTTCGGTATCGCCGCTGTTGCCGAGGGCGTCGAGACCCGCGAGCAGCTGGAGGTCCTCCAGGGTCTCGGCTGTGAGTTCGGCCAGGGCTATCTGTGGAGCCCCGCCCGACCAGCCCGCGACCGAGCGCCGACCCAGACCTGGGCAGCTGCCAACGCGCGCCGGACCGAGGACCCGAGTGCGCCGCGGCTGCAACTTTCTCGCTGGCGCGGCCGGGGCGCGGCCTGACGGTTACTCGGAACCGCCCGCTGGACGGCCCTTTTCACCGTCCCGGACGGGCGAGCCCCGCCGCTGGAGCCTCATCTCGGCTGCGACCGCTGGGCCGCCGCCTTGCAGGGTTACCAGCGCGCGACGACGCGCGCGGGGCCGCCGGACCCCTTCTCGAGTGGGATGAGTCCGACGGTGATCCGCGCGCCGCTCGGCGGTAGGCAACCAAGACCGGCCAGGTTCTCCAACCCGTAGCGGTCGGCCTCGGCTAGGACGAGGTGCACGGCGAACGTCGTCGACAGGCCCCGGTCGGTGCTCAGCGTGTCGACGCCGACGCAGCCCACCCCACGCTGGTGGACGAGCCACTCGCAGGCCTCCGCACCGAAGCCCGGGAAGTGCAGGTTGCCGTCCTCGTCGACGCCCCGGTAGGCGTCCGGATCATGAACCTTGTCGGCCCATCCTGAGTGCATGAGCACGGCCGCTCGCCTCGGGATGCGGCCGTGCCGTCGCTCGTAGGCGCGCAGGTCGTCGACCGTGACGACGGTGTCGGGATCACGGGCCGCGCGTCTGGAGATGTCGATCACCGCGGCGGGTGCCCGGAGCTCCTCGACGGTGAGCTCTGTGGCGTAGCGCCCGCCCGCACTGAAGTGCACCGGCGCGTCGACATGCGTGCCGGTGTGCTCGTACAACCGCCAGCGCTGCATGTAGTAGCCGTCGTCCTCGATCGTCGTGACGGTCCGCCGGACCGGCTCCTCGCCCAGGCTGTACACCGGGAAGGTCGTGGTGAGCGGGTGGGTCAGGTCGATCAGGCCATGCCGGGCGGCGGCGGGTCCTGCTGGCGAGATCGCTGCCGCCGCTGACGGCCGGGACAGCGCCGCCGCCACACCGGAGGCCGCCAGTGCCGCGCCACCGGTGACGGCCGCTCGCCTCGTGACCAACTTTCCGCCCGCCCTGCATACGTGCTCGGTGCACATGTCCGGCCTCCTCTGCTCGTGGACTCTCATCCGACCACGACTCGGCCTGTGCAGCACGACCACAATGAATACCGCGTCAGGCCACAGAGCTGATATCGGCCGCGAGTCGAGCCCACCGGCAGGTGCGCCGTTCGCGGGGCGTCGACATCGCCGCCCGCCCGGGAGACACTGACCCAATGCCGCTGCGGGCACAGTCGGGGCTTTCCGGGTTGGTCACCCCGGCTGTCTCCACCTTGCCGTCGGCTGGCGCCGCTGGGCTGGCCGGGCTACGGGTGCTGGTCGGTCTGATGTGGCTGTACAACGTGGTCTGGAAGCGGCCGCCCGACTTCGGTGAGGACAGCGGCACCAGCGTGTACGGGTTCAGCCAGGACGCGGTGGAGTACCCGGTGTTCCCCCCGTACAGCTGGCTGGTCGAGAACCTGGTGCTGCCCAGCTTCCCGGCCTTCGGGTGGATGGTGCTGGTGGTGGAGACGATGTTGGCGGTGCTGCTGCTGACCGGCACGCTGGTGCGCTTGGCCGCGCTGGTGGGGGTCGCCCAGTCGTTGGCGATCGGGCTGTCGGTGGCGCAGACGCCCGGTGAGTGGCCGTGGTCGTACTGGCTGATGATCGGAGCCCACGTCGTGCTGCTCGTCACGGCCTCTGGCCGGGTGGCGGCTGTCGACTCGGTCCGGGCCGAGGCGGCAGCCGGACGCGGTCAGCCTGCGGCGACGCGGCTGGTCCGCGGCTGGGTGGCCGTGCTCGGGCTCACCGGCATCGTGGCGGGCGTCCTGGCCATCGCGGGGGACCCGCTCGCGTCGTCCGGTGAACAGCTCGGAGGTCCGGGCCTGTCGGTGTCGCTGGGCAGCTACAACCTGCTGGGCGCCATGGTGCTCGTCGTGGTGGCAGCGCTCATGCTCGTGGCGGCGACGGTGCACCGCCGGGAGTTCGCCCTGGCAGCATCGGGGCTCGCAGTCCTCGCGGCGTTGAGCGTGTACGTTCAGCTGACCCGTACCGACGTCTGGCTCGGGGGCTCCAACACCTCTGCGGCGTTCTTCCTCTGCGCCGCCGTGGTCGCCGGCGTGACCGCCGGCGCGCTCACCTCGTCGTCACGAAAAGAAGGGACAGCCACGCATGGATCTGCACGAGCGACTTGACCCAGTACTGACCGTCGCCCGGGACTCCGCCCGACAGGTGGACACCGACGCGAGATTCCCGGCGGAGTCGGTAGAAGCGTTACGGGGATCGGGACTGCTCGGACTGACATTGCCGGACGAGGTGGGTGGGCTGGGCGCCGGTCCGCACGAGATGGTCGAGACGATCAGTTCGCTGGCCGGCGCCTGCGGGTCGACCGCGATGATCTACCTGATGCACGTGAGCGCGTCCATGGCGGTCGCGGCCACTCCACCGCCCGGACTTCCGGACCTGCTGCCCGCGCTGGCGAGCGGCAAGAGCCTGGCGTCGCTGGCCTTCTCCGAGGCCGGCTCGCGGTCGCACTTTTGGGCACCGGTGTCCAAGTCGAGCCAGAACGGCGACGGCGTACGGCTCGACGCCCGCAAGAGCTGGGTCACCTCAGCCGGGCATGCGGACACCTACGTCGTGTCGACGCTTAACGCGGACGCTGACACGGTCGACGTCTTCGCCGTTCCAGCGGACGCGCCGGGGGTCGCGGTGTCCGGTGACTGGCGAGGGATGGGGTTGCGCGGGAACGCGTCCAACCCGATGACCTTCGACGTCGCGGTGCCCGAGAGCTACCGGATGGGCGCGGCCGGCGGCGGGTTCGAGCTGATGCTGCAAACGGTGATGCCCTGGTTCAATCTCGGCAACGCGGGGGTGTCGATCGGGCTGTGCCAGGCGGCCGTCGACGCGGCCGTCCGACACACCAGCGCGGCGAAGCTGGAGCATCTCGACCAGAGCCTGTCAGCGCTGCCCACGATCCGGGCCCAGCTGGCGAAGATGTCCATCGACCTGGCCTGCACCCGTTCGTACCTCGATCGGTCCGCCGGCCGCCTGGCTGAACCGGCCGACGACACCGTGCTGCACGTGCTGGGCGTCAAGGCAGCCGCCAACGACGCGGCTCTGCGGATCACTGACTCCGCGATGCGGGTTTGTGGCGGCGCCGCGTTCTCCGAGCACCTGCAGGTCGACAGGTACTTCCGTGACGCTCGTGCGGGCTCGGTGATGGCGCCCACTGCGGACGTGCTGTACGACTTCTACGGCAAGGCGATCACCAACCAGCCCCTGTTCTGATGAGGCCTGAGACGAGGAGACTTCGGACGTGAGTAAGCCGCTGATGGTGGGCGCGGTCGCCTACACCCCGAACGTGGTGACCATCTGGGAGGGCATCCGCGACTACTTCGCGGACACGGTGGCTGAGATGGACTTCGTGTTGTTCTCCCACTACGGGCGCCAGGTCGACGCGCTGCTCGACGGGATGATCGACGTGGCCTGGAACACGAACCTGGCCTGGGTCCGCACGGTGGCCCAGACTGACGGGAACTGCCGGGCGCTGGCCATGCGCGACACCGACGCCGTGTTCCAGACGGTCGTCGTCGCCCGGTCGGGCAGCAACCTCGAGGGGCTCGACAGCCTGAAGGGCAGGCGGCTGGCTCTGGGATCCAGGGACTCTGCGCAGGCGGCGATCTTGCCGGTGTACTACCTGGACCACTCCGGACCGGGAGCCGACGCGGTGGATCTGGTGCGCATCGACAGCGACGTGGGCAAGCACGGCGACACCGGCCGCAGCGAGTTGGATGCGCTGCGCATGGTGCTCGACGACCGTGCGGACGCGGCCGCTCTCGGCATCAACACGTGGGAGTCGATCGGGCGGGAGGAGCTGATGCCGGGGACCTTCGAGGCGGTCTGGTCGTCGCCGACCTACAGCCACTGCAACTTCACTGTCCTGCCGGCGGTGTCGGAGGAGCGCACCGCGCCGTGGCTGGATCTGCTCTTTGCCATGGACTGGGACAACCCCGAGCACCGTCCCATCCTGGAGATGGAGGGACTGCGACGCTGGGTGCCGCCCGTCCTGGATGGCTACACGTCATTGTTCGACGCGGTCGAGGAGCAGGGGATCTCGCCGCGATGGTGAACCCCGGTCTGGTGCTGGACCTGGTCGAGAGGGTCGGTGCCACCGCGCAGCACGGCACGGTGACGGTGCCACTGGGCGAGGGAGGCACCGACCGGCTCACCGCGACGGTGACCGACTGGTGCGCCCGCACCGGGAACGAGCTGGTCGAGGTGCGCGACCGGGTCGCCACCGTACGGCGAGGGCGTAGCCCCGACCCGATCGCCGAGCTCGCGCCGGACCTGGTCCCGGGCACCCGGCTGTGGATGTACACCAACTTCGACTGCAACCTGGCCTGCGACTACTGCTGTGCACGCTCCTCACCCCAGACCCCCAGGCGTGCGCTCGGCCTCGATCGGGTGCGCCGACTTGCGGCCGAGGCCGGCCAGGCGGACGTCTCCGAGCTCATCCTCACCGGCGGTGAGCCGTTCCTGCTCCCCGACATCGATGACCTCGTCGCCGCCTGCACCGCGGTGCTGCCAACCACCCTGCTGACGAATGGGATGCTCTTTCGCGGCCGCCGGCTCGACGCGCTGCTGCGGATGGACCGGACCCGACTGGCTCTGCAGATCAGTCTCGACTCCGCCACCTCGGCCCTGCACGACCAGCACCGCGGCCGCGGCTCTTGGGACCGCGCCGTTGCCGGCATCCGTACCGCTCAAGACAACGGGTTCAGGGTCCGGGTCGCCGCCACCTTGCCCTACGAGCAGACACACGAGCTGGAACCGTTCCACCGCTTCCTCGACACACTCGGCATCGCCCCCGGGGACCAGGTCATCCGCGCGCTCGCGCATCGCGGCGTGGCCGACCATGGCATCGAGCTGACCCTCGAGGCGCTCATCCCGGAGGTCACCATCACCGCCGACGGCGTCTACTGGCACCCTGTCAGTGCCGACCACGACGACCAGCTCGTCACCCGCGACATCTTTCCGCTGAGCGACGCGATCGCCGAAGTACGCAGCCGCTTCATCGAACAGCGTGCTCGCTCCAATGCCGCCGCCCAATGGTTCCCCTGCGCCTGAGCCGATCGCGCGTGATCTCACTCGAACCCAGCGCCAGCTGAGCCGCCGGCGCTGCTCAGGCCCACCGAAACGGGCGGAGGGGCAACGCCACAGGCGGCGTCGAATCGGCGCTGGCCGCGAACAAGCGTGGTCAGGCAGCAACTGCTGCCTGCCACTTTCACCTTATCGCGCACAAGGGGGCTTGCGGCAAGGCCACTGTCGTGCCTCAAACTTCTCGGCCGTGCCCATCAAACGGGCACCACGACAAGGGGTTGTGATGGTTGATGTGATCGTCGCGGGCAGCGGCCCGACCGGGTTGATGGTGGCCGCCGAGTTGGCCCTGGCTGGTGTCGACGTCGCGATCATGGAGCGCCGCACGACGCCGGAACTGGTGGGCTCTCGTGCGGGGGGATTCCACTCGCGGACAATCGAGATCCTGGACCAGCGAGGCATCGCCGACCGCTTCCTCGCCGAGGGGCAGATCGCGCAGTCGGTGGGCTTCGCGAGCACGATGCTGGACGTCAGTGACTTACCAACCCGGCATCCGTACTCGCTCGGGCTGTGGCAGAACCACATCGAACGGATCCTCGCCGGCTGGGTCCACGAACTCGGCGTGCCGGTCCATCTCGGCAGCGAGGTCATCGGGTTCAGCCAGGACCACACCGGCATCGATGTCCAGCTGGCCGACGGCGAGACAGCGCGGGCGACCTACCTCGTCGGAGCCGATGGCGGACGCAGCGCGATCCGTCAGGTCGCGGGCATCAGCTTTCCCGGCTGGGACGCGACCCGCAGCAGCCTGATCGCCGAAGTCGAGGTCGCCGAGCAGACACCGGCGGGCATCCGTCTTGACGCAACGGGGATCCACGCGTTCCACCTGATGGAGGACGGGCGGACCGTGCGGGTCGTCGTCACCGAACAACAGCTCGGGTCGGCAGCCGAGCCCACCCTCGCCGACCTGCGTGCTGCGCTGGCCGTCGTGTTCGAGACCGACTTCGGAGTGCATAGCCCAACCTGGATCTCGCGGTTCACCGACACCACCCGGCAGGCGTCGGCCTACCGCAATGGGCGGGTGTTGCTGGCCGGGGACGCCGCGCACATCCACTCCCCGTCCGGCGGGCAGGGGATCGGCCTCGGCATCCACGACGCCGTGAACCTCGGCTGGAAGCTCGCACAGGTGATCGAGGGCAGCTCGCCTGAGTCCCTCCTGGACACCTACCACGCCGAACGACATCCGGCCGGGGCCCGCGCACTCAAGCACACGATGGCGCAGTCCGTCGTCCAGCGAGGCGACGTACGGATGGAGGCGCTGACCGAAGCCATCGCCGAACTACTGGCCATGGACGAACCTCGCCAGCATGTCGCCGGACTCATCTCCGGCCTCGACGTCGGCTACGACCTGGGCGAGGGGCACCCGCTGCTTGGACGGCGCATGCCCGACCTCGACGTCGTGACCCCCGACGGCCCGTTGCGGGTGTTCGCGTTGCTGCACCAGGTCAAGCCGGTGCTGCTCGACCTCGGTGGGCCAGGCAGCATCGACATCACACCGTGGAAGGACCGCGTGCAGCACATCGGTGCCGAGTACACCGGGTCGTGGGACCTTCCCGTCCTTGGAGCCGTCGCCGGTCCCACAGCCGTGTTGATCCGACCCGACGGCCACGTGGCGTGGGTAGACGACGGAACACAGACGGGACTCACCGACGCCCTCACGACGTGGTTCGGGCCACCTCTCAGGGCCGACTAGCTCGCCGATGAGTCTGCGTGGCTCGGCCTATCGGGGGGTCAACACGCAGAACTCATGGCCATCGGGATCGGCCATGACCACCTGGCTGACATCGCCTTGACCGATGTCGATACAAGTCGCCCCGAGGGAGACGAGACGGTCGACCTCCGCTTGTTGATCACCGTGGACAGGGGGAGCGAGGTCGAAATGCAACCGGTTCTTCCCGGACTTCGGCATCAGTGGCGGACCGTCCCAGGTGATCTTCGGACCGCCACGCGGCGAGCGGATCGCGGTCTCCTGGTCCTGGTCCCAGGCCAAGGGCCAGCCCAGCGCTTCACCCCAGAAGTACCCGACCTCCTGCGAGCCGTCGCACGCAAGCGCTCCGACGAACCCGCAGTCGGCGAGGAAGTTGTTCCCCGGCTCGATGACGCAGAACTCGTTTCCTTCGGGGTCGGCGAGTACGACATGACCCTCCTCCGGGCGTTGCCCGATGTCGATGTGCTGGGCACCGAGTCCGAGGGACCTCGCAACTGTCTGCTGCTGGTCATCGTGCGACGTGCTCGTCAGGTCGAAGTGCATCTGGTTCGGGCCGACCTTCTGCTGCTGGGTCGGAAGAAACCGGATCCGGAACCCGGTGTCGTCGCTTGGCAGGAGTGTGATGTCGTCGAGGGCCCGGTTCCCGAACTCCCAGCCCAGGACGCCAGCCCAGAAGCGCGCTAGGCGGAGCGGATCGTGCGCGTCGAAGCAGAGCGCGTCGACGTGAGGGGGCATGTTGCAACGCTAAGCGCCCTGTCTCGACCAATGCAACGCGATTCACGCCGGGAGCGCCCTGAACGCGCGGACGTGCAGACGTGGCGGCCCGGCGACGTGTCCCCGCTTACCGGCATCACGAACGAGGCCTGTGGCGCCCGGAGCCGAAAGACGCTGAGGCCGCGCCCGTCGAAACGGCTTATGCTCTTTCGACGCGGAAGGGGCGGCCGGATGAGCGACAGCATTGAGCTCGGGATCCCGGGCCTGTCCCTCGACGTTGGCGACCACGTCTGCTGCTTCTACCGGGGCCGCAGCGAGCGGGACCGGATCCTCGGCTCCTACCTTGGTGCCGGGCTGCGCTCCGGGGACAGGTGCGTATGCGTACTGGACGGGATCGACCAGGGCGCCGTGCCGGCCCTGCCCGACCAGGTGCTGCCGGACGAGCCGCTAGGCGGCCAGCTGGACGTACACATGTCACAGGACACGTACCTGCGCGACGGCAGCTTCTCCCCGGCCGCGATGCTCACGTTCTGGAACGACGTCGTCGGTTCGGCGATCGCGAGCGGGTATCTCGTGTCCCGCGCCGTCGGTGAGATGACCTGGGCCCTGCGCCAGATGCCGGGGGTCGAGGAGCTCGTCGAGTACGAGGCGGAGCTCAACTACTTCCTGCCGCGCTACCCGCAGGTGATCCTCTGCCTGTACGACCTGGAGCGCTTCGACGGTGACATCCTGGTCGACATCCTCAAGACCCACCCCAAGGTGCTGGTCGGCGGCATGGTGCTGGACAACCCCTACTACCTCGAGCCGGCCGAGTTCCTGGCCGCGCGACGCTGACCGGGACCGGCGACCATGACCACCGTCGAGGCGCATTCCCACCGGGCGCGGGCCAGCGAGGAGGAGCTCCGCGAACAGCTGTCGAACATGCAGGCCCTGCTGGTGCTGTCGATGCTGATGACCGAGAGCCGTGACGAGCGGCAGATCCTGCACCTGGCGTGCACCGCGGTGCCCTCACTCGCACGTTGCGGCCTGGAGGGCGTTTACCTCGTTGACGCGGGCTGGGTCGCGCTGGACGACTGCCGGGGTGACGATGACGGCCGCATACCGGACCGCGGCGCTGTGGGGCTCGCTCAGGTCGTCGATCAGCTGATCCATCTCGGCGCCGGCGGGGGCGGTGTCGCCGCGGAGGGGCGGGGGTGGACCTGGGCGTTCCCGCTGCGCGGGATGGAGGGGCACCTCGGCTACCTGGTGGTCAGCGCGTCCGTGGCGCCCTCGCCGGGCGAGCAGTTCCTGTTGCGCGGTCTGGCCCAGCAGGCCGGCATCGCGCTGGCCAACGCGCGGCTGCACGCCAGCCAGCGAGCTACCGCCGAGACCCTGGCCGCGACCGTACGTACGCTCGAGCGCAGCACCGCGATCCACGACCGGCTTACCCGGGTCGGGGTGGCCGGCGAGGGTCAGGCCGGCATCGCCCGGGCGGTGCACGAGCTCACCGGCTTCCCCGTGGCTGTCGAGGACCGGTACGGCAACCTGCGGGCCTGGGCCGGGCCGCACCGGCCCGACCCCTACCCCAAGGACCCGGTGGCACGGCGGGAGCAGATGCTGCGCCGGGTGATCCGCGAGCACCGCCCGGTCCGCGAGGGCGGCCGGCTGCTCGCCGTCGCCCAACCCCGTGGCGACGTCCTCGGCGTGCTGGTGCTCGTCGACCCGGCCGGGTCGGCCGGTGAGCAGGAGCTGGTGGCGCTCGAGCACGGCGCCACGGTGCTTTCCATGGAGCTCGCGCGCCTGCGCAGCCTGGCCGACACCGAGCTGCGCGTACGTCGCGAGCTGGTCGACGAGCTGCTGGGGGGCACCGACGAGGACAGCGCTCTGGCTCGGGCGCAGGCGCTGGGCTACGACCTCGAACGCCCACACCGGGTGGCGGTGGTGGACGGTCGGGCGCGGGCCCGAGACGACGACGCGTTCTTCCACGCCGTACGCCGGGCCGCTCGCGACAGCGGGGTCGGCTCGCTGATGGTCGCCCGCGGTGGCGCGGTCGTCGTGCTGTCCGACACGGATGGGTCCTGGGAGGTGTTTCGGCAGGCAGTGCTGAGCGGCCTCGGCGGCGGCCGGTGCAGGGTCGGTGTGGGCGGGCGGTGCGAACGCCCGCAGGACTTCCCGCGCTCGTACCGCGAGGCGAGCTTTGCGCTGCGGCTGCAGGAGCGCTCGAATGGCTCCGACCAGGTCACGAGCTTCGACGACCTCGGCGTCTACGGGATCCTGTCCGGGATGGACGACATCACCGGGGTCGAACGGTTCGTGCGGTCGTGGCTCGGTGACCTGCTGGCATACGACGCCCGCAAGCACTCTGACCTGGTGGCCACACTGACCAGCTACCTCGAGTGCGGCGGCAACTACGACGCCACGGCGGGCGCGCTCGCGGTGCACCGCAGCACGCTCAAGTACCGGCTGCAGCGCATCCGGGAGATCTCCGGTCACGACCTCAGTGAGGCCGATGCCCGGTTCAACCTGCAGCTGGCGACCCGGGCTTGGGCCACCCTCACCGCCCTGCGCGAGGGCACCTCTGCGACCTAGCCCCTTCCCGGCCGTGGGTCGGCTGCCGGCGGGTCGGCTACCAGTCGTGCCTACCGGCCGTGTTCACCGGCCGTGCTCACCGGCCGTGCTCATCGGCCGTGCTTGTCCCAGTGCCCGGCGAACAGCTCCTCCTCGTCGATCGGCCGCGCGGCGATCGGCCGCGACACCCAGGTCAGGTTGACGAAGTGATTGGCGTTGACGTTCTCGGTGGTGATGTTGCCGCCCCAGGTGCCACAGCTGAGGCTGAGGGTGAAGGGCAGCCCGTTGCGTGCGCTGCCGGCGCCCTCGTTGAGGTTCTGGTTGACCAGCACCCGCGCGGTCCGGGTGCCGTTGGCCAGCGCGTCGACGTGCGCGTCGGTGCTCGTCTGGATCCCGCAGGTGTGCCCGAGACCCTGGTAGCCGGTTATACCGTTGACCAGGTCGATCGCCCCCTGGATGCCGCCGGTGTAGCGGTACAGCGCCAGGACCACCGACAGCTTCTCGCCGGAGAACGGGTGCTCGGGACCGACCCCGTCCTCGTGGACCACCAGGAACCGGCAGCCGTCCGGCACCTCGAACCCGGCCAGCGCGGCGATCGTGGGCGCCGACTTCGCGATCACCGCCAGCGCCGGCACGGCACCGCCGTCCGGCCACATGAGCTCGCGCAGCCGCTGCTTCTCATCCGCGCTGCACACGTAGGCGCCCAGTGCGACCAGCCGCTCCTCGAGGTCGTCGTGGATGCCCGCCTCGGCGATCACCGCGTTGTCGGCGAGGCAACTGGTGGCGTAGTCGAACGTCTTGGCGGTGACGATGGCCGTCGCGGCACCGTCGAGATCGGCGGTCTCATCGACCACGTGCACCGCGTTGCCGACCCCCACACCGTACGCCGGCGTGCCCGAGCTGTAGGCGGCCTTGACCATGGACTCGCCGCCGGTGGCGACGACGAGGTCGGCCTGCTGCATCAGCTCCCGGGTGGTGGCCAGTGACGGCTCGGGAACTACCTGCACCAGGTCCGCCGGCGCGCCCACCTGCTCGCAGGCCTCCCGCATGTAGCCGACGACCGCGGCGGTCGTTCGCTTTGTCCGCGGGTGCGGTGCCACCACGATCGCGTTGCGACCCTTGAGCGCGAGCAGCGCCTTGACCGGCGGGGTGGCGTCCGGGCCGGTCGTCGGGATCAGCGCCGCGACCACCCCCACCGGCTTGGCGATCTTGACCAGCCCACGGTCCGGGTCCTCCTCGACCACCCCGACCGTACGGACGGAGCGCATGTCGGCGAGGACGCCCAGCACCCGCTTGTTGATCTTGACCACCTTGTCGGCGTAGTTGCCGAACGAGCCTTCGTCGACCGCGAGCTGGGCCAGCTCCTCGGCCCGGTCCTTGCGGGCCACCGACCAGGCCACCGCGGTGACCAGCTCGTCCACCTGGTCCTGCGAGTAGGCCGCGATGGCGGCCTGAGCAGCCCTGGCTCGGGCAATCGTGTCGGCGATCAGGGTGGTCTCGTCCGTGTCAGCCACGGAACCACTCTGGCTCCACCCGGCCGTCGTTGGGTTCGACACCCGGGGACGAACATCCCTGGCCACCTTGCCCGCCGGGGACCTCGCCCGCGGTTCAGGGCCAGCAGATGCTCGATGGCATGGACCTTCACGACTCGCACCTGACCATGGCCGAGTGGCGGTCCCTTATCGACCGGGCCGAGACCGGCGGGGTCGAGGAGCCGATCTACAACCTGGACCGCTCCAACACCGCCGAGTACGACGCCATCTTCGTCGGTGGCGGGGCGGGCGGGCGGTTCGGCTCGGCGTACCTACAGGCTCGCGGTGGGCGTCAGCTCACCATCGACAGCTGGGCCTTCCTCGGCGGCTCCTGCCCGCACCAGGCGTGCGTGCCGCACCACCTGTTCTCCGAGGCGGCTCGCGAGCTCGACCTGGCCCGGTGGATGAGCGGCTCGCTGTGGTTCGGCGACTTCGACGAGAAGCGGGCGTCGGTGCTGGACATGCTCGAGCTGTTCCGCGCCGGCCGGAACTCTGCGCACTCGTTCATGAACTGGCAGAGCAAGGAGCAGTTGGGGATGGAGTACATCCTCAACGCGACAGCAACCGTGCTCGATGCCAACACCGTGGAGGTCAACGGGGAGAGGTTCCGGGCACGCAACCTGGTGCTGGGCACCGGGGCGAGGACTCGGCTCCCCGACATCCCCGGCATCGACAAGCCGGGTGTCTTCGACTTCGCCTCGCTGGTCGAGGAGATGGACTACGAACCCAACCGGTGCGTGATCATCGGCGGCGCCAAGGTGGCGGTGGAGTACGGCTCGTTCTTCCAGGCCGCCGGCTGCCACACCACGATCGTCACCCGCAGCCCGCTGCTCAAGACCGCGAGCCTGCACCACATCGACGAGGACCTGCGCGGCTACGTCGTCGACGGCATGCGCAAGCGCGGGATGACGATCCTGGAGGGTGCCCACCCGGTCGAGATCCTCGGTAACGGACGCGCCACCGGTGTGGTGGTCCGGCTGGCCGACGGCAGCCTCCAGACGCTCGAGACCGACTTCGTCTTCGTCGGCACCGGGGAGCGGGCCTGCTCGGACCCGTTCGTCGACGCCCTCGGCGTGCAGGTCGACGATCGCGGCTCGGTGGTCGTCGACAACCGGATGCGCACCTCGGTGCCCGGCGTGTACGCGGTCGGTGACCTGATCGGTCCGCCGATGGAGATGTTCAAGGCCCGCAAGTGCGGCATGACCGCGGCTCGCAACATCATGGGAGAGCCGTACGAGTTCGACTTCTCCGAGTACCCCGACTTCCTGCACTCGACGTACGAGGTGTCCTGGGTCGGCCTGACCGAGGCTGAGGCCAGGCAGCGCCACGACGACGTGATCGTGATCCAGATGCCACCGGGGGGGATCGGGTTCGAGGAGGTGCCGCTGCCGTGCGCCGAAGGAACGATGCTGTACGCGTTCACCAGGCCCGAGCTGACCGGCTTCCAGAAGTGCGTGATCGACGCGACCAGCCGGCGGGTGGTCGGGTTTCACCATGTCGGCTTCGGCGCCAAGGACGCCTTCCAGTACCTCGACTACCTGCTCCGCCGGCCGCAGGGGCTGACCATCGACGAGATGGCGGAGATGAACGAGCTGTTCCTCAACCCCGAGCACTTCATCCAGCTGTGCCGGCTGCGTGGCGGGAACCAGGAGCTGCGCGACCTCTGACCTGCCCACCGTCGATCCCTGCATTTCCCGCCGACGCCCGGCGGCCACCTCAGCTCGCGGCGGCGGTCTCCCACAGCCCCATCAGGTTGCCCTCCGGGTCCTTGAAGTAGGCCGCGAAGCCCATGTCGGCGACCGGCTCCTTGGCCACCACCGTGGACCCACCCATGCTCTCGATCTTCGCCAGCGCCTCGTCGATGCTGTCCACGTTCACGGTGATCACCGGGCTGGTGATCGGGCCGGCATCGCGCTGGAACATCCCACCGTTGATGTAGCCGGGCTCGCTGGGCATGCCCTGGTCGGTAATCGGACCCGAAACCGCCATGGTGTAGTCCATCCCCGACATCTCCTCGACGTTCCAGCCGAACGCCTCGCGGTAGAAGCCGCGTGCACGATCACCGTCCTCGAACGGGATCTCGAAGTGCACTACTCGTCCCTGCATTGCCGGTACCTCCTGTCGCCCGATCCTTGCCCGGCCGACGCTAGACCCGCCCCAGGTAACCCGCCAGTTCGCGAGCGGCGGCCAGGAGTGCGGCCTCGGCCGCGTCGGCGTCGGCCCTCCGGTCGTTCTCCCACTTCGCCGCGGCATCGAGGCGGCGTCGCAGCGAGGCGCAGTGTCCGCGCACACGCTCCGGGGCCGAGCCCCCGGGGGCAGTGCGGGTCTCGACGATCTGCCGTGGGTCGAGGGCGGCGGCGACCACGGTGGGGTCGACGTCAATGCTGCGACCAAGGACCTCGGAGCCTGCCCGACCCACGTCGGCCGGCCCGATCGACGCGCGCCCCGACTCGACCGCGTCGGCGACGGCGCGACCGACCACGCGGTATGCCGAGCGGTAGTCCAACCCGGCGCGCAGGACCAGCTCCTCGGCCAGGTCGGCCGCTCCGGTGAAATGTGCCGCCGCGGCGCCGGCCAGGACGTCGGTGTCGACGTGCAGCGTGGCCACCACCTCGGCGCCGAGCGCCACGACGCGCCGGGCCAGGTCCAGCGACGCCGCCACCTCGCCGTACGCGTGCAGCCAGTTGTCGGTGCGGGCAGACGGCGTGCGCTGGGTGACCAGCAAGCCGGTGACCCGCCCGACCAGCGTGCCGGCGCCGGAGCGGATGACGGCCAGCGCGTACGGGTTGCGCTTCTGCGGCATCAGCACCGAGGCGCGGCACAGCGACGCGTCCAGCTCGACGTAGCCGAACCCCGGGCTGGCGAACACCTCCAGGTCTTCGGCCAGCCGGTCGGTGGTGGTGGCCGCCTGGGTGGCCGCGAGCACGGCGTCCACCAGCCCGTCGGTCGCCCACATGCCGTCCCGCGTGTGCGAGCACGGGGAGCCGAAGCCGAGCAGCTTGCTCAGCCGAGCCCGGTCGAGCGGGACCCGGGTGCCGCCGACACCGCCCGCACCGGCCGGGGAACGGTCCGCCCAGGCATGTGCGGCCTCTAGCCGGTCCAGGTGCCGGGTGGCTTCTTCCCCGAATGCACCCAGGTAGTGCCCGAACGTCGACGGTTGCGCCGGCTGCAGGTACGTCGTGTCCGCCCACACTGTGCCCGCGTGCGCCGCGGACCCGTCGGCCAGCGCGCTGACCAGCCGACCGACCGCCGCGTGCAGGTCCAGCAACCGCTCGCGCAACACCAGCCGGAACGCGATGCGAGCCGCCTCGCGCCGGGTGCGGCCAGTGTGCAGCCACCCAGCGGCCGGGCCGTGCAGTCGCTCCAGCTCTCGCTCTCGGCTGTTGTACGAATCGCCGTAGGCAGGGTCGTACGGGAACCGCTCGGCCGGCAGGTCCAGCCAGTCCAGCAGCGTCGGCGCCAGCGCTGCCGCCGTCGCGCGGGGCACGACGCCGGACTCGACCAGCATGACGAGCTGGGCGAGGTCCGCGAGGCCGAGCCCACGGTGCAGCAGTGCGGCGTCCCCGATCTCGAGCCGGTAGCCGGCCTCAACCAGCTCCGGTGCCGGGCCGCTGCGGATACGCGCGTCACCGCCGAGATACCCCTCCGGCACCTGCCGGCCGGGCTCGGTCACGCTGCCGGCCCCGTGATGGTGAACAGCGTCGGTGCACCACCGGAGACGAGAAAGACGACCGGGCCGCCCCGACGGTCGTCCGCTCCCCGCCCGGCCACCAGCCCGGCCAGCAGCCCTGCCATCGCCTTGGCCGCGAAGACCGGGTCCAGGAACACGCCCTCGGTGCGGGCGACCAGCCGGGCGGCCGCATCACCCTCCGCCGAGCGCGTCCCGTAGCCGGGCCCGATGTGCTCACCGCGGACGACCACCGCGGCGGGGTGGGGGCCAGGCGCCCCGATCAGTGTGGCCGCTCCGGTGGCCAGCTCGCACACCCGCTGCACGCACTCGTCGACCGGGCGACTGACGCTCACCCCGACCACGTCGTACGGCAGCGACAGCCAGCGCGCCCC
>Ga0136622_10000374_pt1 | contig 18255 bp, 20 predicted proteins | sample AntDrymUQ4482106_2_FD_104803 | JGI IMG/M metagenome (GOLD analysis project Ga0136622, IMG submission 104803) | Polar desert sand microbial communities from Dry Valleys, Antarctica - metaG UQ448 (21.06) | ecosystem: Environmental > Terrestrial > Soil > Desert | place: Antarctica: Dry Valley...
GATCTCGAAGACGATCAACATGCCCGAATCGGCCACGGTCGACGAAGTGGGTCAGCTCTTCCTCGAAGCATGGCAGCTCGGCGTGAAGGCGATCGCGATCTACCGCGACAACTGCAAGGTCGCTCAGCCGCTCGCCGGCAAGGCGGACGGTCAGGCCCTCGCAATAGGTGCCGCTACGGGCGTCGCCGCACCGCGTCGGCGTCGGCTCCCCGACGACCGCACCGAGGTCGGGCGGAAGTTCCGCGTCGGCGACTACGAGGGCTACATCCACGTCGGCCTCTTCGACGACGGCACGGCCGGCGACATCTTCGTCGACATCGCGAAGGAGGGGACGACCCTCGCCGGCCTGATGAACTCGTTCATGATCTCCGTCTCGCTCGGCCTCCAGTACGGCGTGCCGCTCGAGGTCTACGTCTCGAAGTTCAGCCACATGCGCTTCGAGCCGTCCGGGCCGACGAACGACCCGGACATCCGGATCGCGAAGTCGCTCGTCGACTACATCTTCCGCTGGATGGGGAAGAAGTTCCTCACCACCGATCAGCAGGAGGAGATCGGGATCCTCTCGCCTGAGGTGCGTGCGCGGCTGGCGCAGGCCTACAACGCGCTCGGCAGCCAGCCGGCCCCGTCGGCGGCCGCGTTCGATCCGGCTCCGACCGGGCAGACGGCGCTCTTCAACAACTGGGAGGACGCGGTCGAGTGCGCGCGCTGCGGCGGGCGCATGATCCGGACCGGCTCGTGCTACACGTGCCGGGATTGCGGCACGAACACCGGCTGCTCCTGAGGTCGGCGTAAGGGCCGGGCGCGTTCGCGCCCGGCCTTAAGCTCGGTGCATGGACGAGCGAGCGCTCCGCAGGATCGACCGTGCGGGCGGCGTCGATGATCTCGCCAGTGTGCTGGAGCGTCTCGCGCCCACAGATCTGCAGACCCTCCTCATGGAGGTCTACCGCCGCCGCGCCGGCGGGCTCACGCCCGCGAAGGTATTGGATCAGTACGCTCGCAACCGCTTCGTCGCGGCCGCGCGTTGCGACCCCGAGCTGCTGCTCGAGCTCGACCGGCGCGCGTTCGGGCTTCTTCCCGACGGCTATGAGGCGATCGAGTTGGCCCCCGTTGCGCCGCTGGGGACGGCGGCCGTGCTCGGCGAGCTCAGTCAAGACTGGGCGCTCGCGACGGCACGCAACACTGAGGTCGTCAGCGACTCCACCAACGTCCTCGCACTCGAGTGCGCGCTCCGGCGCCGTCGGGATCGCCGTCTGCCCGTCAAGCTCGCGGCAAGTCACCGTCTGATCCGTGGGCAGCGTTTCGGGCCTGATCGTTCTCAGCACTTCCGGTTGCTCGGGCTCGTCGCGGCTGGCCGCGGGCGCGCGTTCGAGCTGGAGAGCCTCGTTGAGCAGCTTGCGTTCTATCGAGCGCTGCTCGGCACGGTCCGCATCGTCCTGACGCCTCTCGCGGGAACGATCGCGGAGGAAACGATCGAGCGTCTCGAAGGCAGCATCGAGATCGACGTCTCTCGGAAAGACGGTCGCAGCTACTACGTCGGGCTGTGCTTCACGATCTCGGCCGGTGGCGTGGAGCTCGTCGACGGCGGCTTCACCGACTGGACGCAGCGGCTCCTCGGTGACCGCAAGGAGCGCCTGCTCATTAGCGGCCTGGGCAGCGAGCGGGCCGCCGAAGAGCTCACCGGGCGGGGCGAGCGGAGGGCAGCACCTTCCCGGGATTGAGAATCCCCCGCGGATCGAGCAGCCCCTTGATCCCCTGCATGATCGGCACGAGGTCGCCGTGCTCGCGCTCGAGGTAGCCGATCTTCCCGAGCCCGATCCCGTGCTCACCGGAGCAGGTGCCGCCCCGCGCCAGCGCGTCCTCGACCACCCGATCGCCGAGGAGCGCGACCGCCGCCACCTCTTCGGGATCGTCGGCGTCGAGCATGCTCGCGACGTGGTAGTTGCCGTCGCCCGCGTGCGCGACGAGCGTCGTCGCCAAGCCCAGCTCCTCGGCCGTGGCCCGCGCGAATCGGATCGACGCCGGCAGTTCCGAGACGGGGACGCACACGTCCGTCGAGCGGTGGCGCTTCCCGGGCGAGCCCGCGAGCAGGGCGAAGAGCGTGTGGTGGCGCGCCTCCCACAGGCGCGCGCACGCCGCCGGATCCGACTCCGACACGAACGACGAGCAGCCCTCCGCCTCCGCCAACTCGCGCGCGGCCTCGAGCTCGCCCTCGACGCCTGACTCGCTGCCGGAGAGCTCGACGAAAAGGCTCGGCTGCTCGGGGTAGTTCGTGCCCTTGTACTCGTTGACGGAGCGGACGGTGCCGGCGTCGACGAGCTCCACCCGCGCGACCGCCACGCCCGCGCCGACGAGCGCCACCGCCGTCCGGCAGGCCGCGTCGAGGTCGGGAAAAGCGATGCGAGCGCTGACGCTCGTCTCGGGAATCCCGTGCAGGCGCACCGTCAGCTCGGTGATCACCCCGAGCGTCCCCTCCGAGCCGACGAAGAGCGCCGTCAGGTTGTATCCCGCCGACGTCTTGAAGGCCCGCGAGCCGGTCCGGATCACGCGGCCGTCGGCGAGCACGACCTCGAGCGCGAGCACATGGGCGCGCATGCCGCCGTAGCGGACGGTCGTCGTCCCGCTCGCGTTCGTCGCGGCCATGCCGCCAAGGGTGGCGTCGGCGCCCGGGTCGACCGGGAAGAAGAGCCCGTGCGGCCCGGTGTGCCGATTCAGCGCGCTGCGAAGCACCCCCGGCTGAACGGTCGCCGTGAGATCGTCCGGTCGCACGGCGAGCACGCGATCCATCCGGGTCAGGTCGAGGCTGATGCCGCCCTCGGTCGGAATCACGTGCCCCTCGAGGCTCGTCCCGGCCGCGAAGGGCACGACCGGCACTCCCGCCCCGTCGGCCCACGCGAGCACCGCCGCCACCTCCTCGGTCGTCTCGGGAAAGACGACGACGTCGGGCGCGAAGCGAGCATGCGAGGTGTAGTCGCCCGAGTGACCCTCGAGCACCGACTCGCCGGCGTTCACCCGCTGAGGGTCCGGCACGAGCTCGAGAAGCGCCGCTGCGAGGGCGCTCACGGGCGGTGACGCTCGACGATCGCCCCGGTGGCGACGCCGGGCGGCAGCGTCCCGAAGGCGAGGCCGCCGTCTCCGTCCAGCCGGGCGGCGCAGAAGGCGTCGGCGACGGTCGGCGGGCTGTGCCGGACAAGGAGCGACGCCTGCAGGGCGAGCGCCATCCGCTCGGCGAGCCGGCGGGCGCGAAACTCGAGCTCCTCGTCATCGTCGAGCTCCCGGCGCAGCACAGCGACCCAGGCGTCGAGCCGCCGGTCGGCGCCACTCGCAAGCTCGACCTCGGCGAGCAGGAGGTCGAGGCTCTCCGGCTCCTTCCGCAGCGCCCGGAGGACGTCGAGGCAGTTCGTGTTGCCCGTTCCCTCCCAGATCGAGTTGAGCGGGCTCTCACGGAAGACCCGGGCCAGCCCGAAGTCCTCGACGTAGCCGTTCCCGCCCAGGCACTCGAGGGCCTCCGCCGCGTGCACCGGCCCGCGCTTGCAGACCCAGTACTTGGCCAGAGCGGTTGCGAGGCGCCGGAAAGGCAGCTGCCCCTCGTCGAAGGCGCGCGCCACGCGGAAGGCCGTCACCGTCGCCGCCTCCGACTCGAGGCAGAGATCCGCGAGCACGTTCTGCATCAGAGGCTGCTCAACCAGAGGCCGCCCGAAGGTCGAGCGGTGCTCGGCGTAGTGGATCGCCTCGGCGGTCGCCTGCCGCATCAGCCCCGCCGTCCCGAGCACGCAGTCGAGCCGCGTGTGATTCACCATCTCGATGATCGTCGGAATGCCCCGCCCCTCGGGCCCCACCCCGTAGGCGAGCGCGCCTCGAAGCTCGATCTCGGCCGAGGCGTTCGAGCGATTGCCGAGCTTGTCCTTCAGGCGCTGGAGCTCGAACCGGTTCCTCGACCCGTCCGGAAGCACGCGTGGCAGCAGGAAGCACGAGAGCCCCTCGGGCGCCTGTGCGAGCACGAGGAAGAGATCCGACATCGGTGCCGAGCAGAACCACTTGTGGCCGGTGAGCTCCCACTCGCCCCCGCCGAGCGGCCGGGCGACGGTCGTGTTCGCGCGGACGTCGGAGCCGCCCTGCTTCTCGGTCATCGCCATGCCGCAGAGCGCGCTCGTCTTCTCGCCGGGCGGAAGAAGGCGCTGCTCGTAGGCGAGCGAGGTCAGGCGGGGCTCCCACTCGGCGGCCAGATCCGGCTCGGCCCGCAACGCCGGGACCGCGGCGAAGGTCATCGAGAGCGGGCAGCCGGCGCCCGCCTCGACCTGGCTCAGCGTGGTGAAGAGCGCCGCGCGGACGACGTGGGCCCCGGCTCGGGGCTCGCGCCAGGGCAAGGCGTGGAGACCGTGCTCGACGCCGAACGCGAGCAGCCGGTGCCAGGAGGGATGAAACTCGACCTCGTCGAGTCGCCGACCCGAGCGGTCGAACGGGCGCAGCGCGGGCGGGTGGCTGTTCGCCTCTTCGCCCCACCGGAGCGGCTCACCCGCGAGCTGCTCTCCCAGCGCAAGCACCTGGGACTCGCCCCAGGCTCCGCCCTCGCGGCGCAGAGCCTCGAGGAGGGGAACGTCGGGCGTGACGAGGTTCGCGCCGGCAAGCGGCGGCGGCTGGTTCTCGTTGCGCAGCTCCTCGCCCAAGGTCGCGCTCACGACCGCGAGGCTAGCGCACGCCTAGGCGCCGCAGCCGCCCGGCGAGCGCCCCCGCGGCCTCGATCCCCAGCCCGAGCGCCCAGGCGGGCGTCCTCCGACGCGAGGCCGTGACTGCGTCGCGCACGGCCACAGCTGCAGCATCGCCGTGCACGCCCTCGCCGTGACCGACCAGAACCCTGAGCGGTGACAGGCGGGCCAGCGCCCGTGGCGGGAGGAGGCGCAGGAACGGGTGGACGCCGAGCAGCTCCCCCGGCGCCCTGAAGTACGGCAGCGTCCCGAGGGCGTCGGCGCACACGAGGACACGTCCCTCCGGGTGCCAGAGAGCCACCTCTCGCCAGCCGGGCATCCGCACGAGCGGAACGAGCTCGAAGGGAGCGCCCGGGATCGACCGCAGCGGGACCTCGTGGTGCGGCACGCCGAGTCGCCGGGCGATCGCCGGCGAGTCGCGTTCGTGTCGGTCGAGCAGTTGGATCACGCCGCGGGGCTCGCCGAGCCTGGAGATCCGCTCGTCGAGGTCCGGCGTGTCGACCGGGTCGACGAGCCAGACTCCGCCGCCGACCGCGAGCGCGTGCGACGTGCGAGGGATGCGCTCATCCGTGATCCACCCGAGCCCCCCGGGCCACTCATCGCAGACGCGAACCTCCACGCCGCCCGCTACCGGCGCAGCCAGATGAGCCCGGCCGCGGGCAGGGCCGCCGCGAGCAGAGCCGGAGCCGACCTGAGAACGACATTGCTGCGCCAACCGTCGCCGACGGTCTCCCGGCCCCGGACGGGCGCGTAGAGGTTGCCGTCGGTGGGCGGCGCGGAGCCGTCCGCGAAGGTATCGGCCTCGATGTACACCGCCGAGCCCCACTCGCCGAGGCGAAGCGAGAGGCGCTGCTGGACGGCGAGCATCCTGCCCGAGCCGCCGACGATGACCTCTTTGCGCGGCCGTTCGGCAAGGCTGACGACCGCCCGTGCGACCTGGTCGGCGTCGTAGACGGGGCGGGGCGGCTTGACCGCGCGGCCCGTGTAGTTCGCGGTGTGCCGGAAGAGCGGGGTGTCGATCGGCGCCGGCAGGACGGCACAGGCGTGGATGTCTCCGGCACCGCGCAGCTCCTGGCGCAGCGCCTCCGTCAGCCCGCGGATCGCGAACTTGCTCGCCGAGTACGCGCTCAGGTACGGGCCCGCGACACGGCCGAGGATCGACGCGGTGTTGATCAGCGTGCCGTTGCCCTGGCTCCGGAACCGCGGCAGCGCGGCCCGCGCGCCGTGGACGGCGCCGAAGAAGTTCGTCTCGACGACCTGCCGGAAGGCCTCGGGCGGGGTGTCCTCGAACCGTCCGAGGAGGTAGACGCCGGCGTTGTTGAACCAGACGTCGATGCGGCCGTAGGTCTCGACGGCCCGGCGCGCGAGCTCCTGCACGGCCGCCTCGTCGGTGACATCGGTGGGGACGGCGAGTGCGTCGCCACACTCGCTCGCGAGCCCGCGCAGCGCCTCCTCGCGCCTGGCCGCGACGACGACACGTGCGCCGCGTTCCGCGAACGCGAGCGCGGAGGCGCGGCCGATGCCGCTCGAAGCACCGGTGACGACGACGACGGAGTCTGCGAGCGCCCTGGGCACGGCGTCTCCATGCCTCGGGCGCCCGCGGTGAAACATGCGGTCAGTACGTGACAGCCTCCGCTTCTTCGACGACCGCGGGGGCGGCTTTGTCCGCGAAGCGGTCGAGGACGCCCGAGGCGAGCAGGCGTTCACGACCGGCGCGGGCTTCCTCGGTGGAGTTGAACTCCACGAGGATGAAGACCTCGCCCGGCTGCTCCACGTTGCGAAGGATCCGGTGTCCCCTCGCAGCGCTCCTGGCTCCCGGCACGTCCTTGTCGAACATCGCCTTCCAGGCGTCGTAGTCACCGACGTCGATGCGCGTCAGCATGAAGGCCATCGACCCACCTCTCCTCGTCTGCGGCTGGAGGGCAAGCCTAGTCGGCGTGCGCCGGTTTCCCGCCGTTCCGCGGCCGGACGATCTCGTCGATCAGGCCGTACGAGCACGCCTCCTCGGGCGTCATGAAGCGGTCGCGGTCGATGTCGGCCATCACCTGGTCGACCTCGCGGTCGGAGTGGCGCGAGATGATCTCGGCCATCCGGCGCGTCATCTCGAGCACCTCCTTGGCATGGATCTGGATGTCGGCCGGCGTACCCCGGAACCCGGCGGAGCCCTGGTGGATCATCAGCTTCGCGTTCGGGAGGGCCGAGCGCTTTCCCGGCGCGCCGCCGCACAGGATCATGGCTCCGGCGGACATTCCCATGCCGAGACAGATCGTGCGGACGTCCGGCTTGACGAACTGCATCGTGTCGTAGATCGCCATGCCGGCATAGGCCGACCCGCCGGGCGAGTTGATGTACAGGCTGATATCGGCGTCCGGGTCCTCCGCCTCGAGGAACAGCAGCTGGGCGGTGATCAGGTTCGCGACCTCGTCGGCCACCTCCGTGCCGAGGAAGACGATGCGCTCCCGCAGCAGACGCGAGTAGATGTCGAAGGAGCGCTCGGCGCGCCCATCGGACTCGACCACCATGGGGATGAGCTGGCTCTGCACGGCGACCTCCTCTTGATCTGCAACTAGAAGGTTGCACGTTAGCGCAACCGCTCGGTTGCAGGTAGACTCGTCACGCCATGGAGATCCGTCGCCAGGTCGAGCTCGAAGCGCCCCCCGCCGAGGTCTGGGAGGCGCTCACCGATCCCGAGCGTCTGGGCGAGTGGTTCGCGAACACGGTCGTGCTCGACGTGCGGCCCGGCGGTGAGGGCATCTTCCGCTGGGACGACGGAACCGTCCGCCACGCGAGCGTCGAGGTCGTCGAGCACGAACGCCGCTTCGCCTTCCGGTGGCGGGAGGAGAGGGGCGACACGCCGGCAACCGCCGTCGAGATCACGCTTGCCGAGACCGCCGAAGGGACGCGGCTGACCGTGGTCGAGTCGGCCCCGTTCGGGCCGACGGCGCTTGCGGGCGAGTGGAGCTGGGGTCTCGAGCTGCTTGCCTCCCTGCCGCGGCTGCGCCGGCTCGCGCACGCCTGACCCGATGCCCGAGGGCCGTGCGGCCGCCGTCTTCGACGCGCTCGCCGACGGCAACCGGCGGCACCTCGTCGCCCTCCTCGCCGAGCGGGGCAGCGTGACCGCGACCGAGCTCGCCACCGTGCTCCCCGTGACCCGCCAGGCGATCGCGAAGCACCTTGCCGGCCTGAGGGCCGCCGGTCTCGTCGTGCCCGAGCGAAGAGGGCGCGAGACGCGTTACCGCCTGACGCCCGCGCCGCTCGGAGAGGCGGTGGCGTGGCTCGCCTCGGTCGGCGCCGAGTGGGACGAGCGGCTGGACGCGCTCCGACGCCATCTGAAGCCGTGAGCCTACGCCGAGGCGACCTGAACCCCGATCCGCTGCGCCAGTTCGAGCGCTGGTACGCCGACGCCGAGGGCGCCGGCATCGCCATGCCCGAGGCGATGGCGCTCGCAACAGTCGAGGCCGGCGCGCCGTCAGTACGAACCGTGCTGCTCAAGCGCTTCGATGAGGAGGGCTACGTCTTTCACACCGGCTACGGCAGTCGCAAGGCACGGGAGCTCGACGCCAATCCCAGCGCCGCTCTCCTCTTCCACTGGGCTGCGCTCGGCCGGCAGGTGCGGATCGAAGGGGATGTCGGCCGCATCGCCGAAGCGGAGTCGGAGGCCTACTTCCGGACGCGGCCGCGAGGAAGCCAGATCGGAGCCTGGGCATCGCGCCAGAGCGAGCCGCTCGAGAGCCGAGAGGCGCTCGAAGCGGCCGTCGGCGAAGTCGAGCGGCGCTTCGCTGGCAAGGAGATCCCGCGCCCCCCGCACTGGGGCGGCTACGTCGTCCATCCCCGGTCCTACGAGTTCTGGCAGCACTGCGACGACCGCCTCCACGACCGCTTCCGGTACCGCTTGGTGACGCATGCCTGGGAGCTCGAGCGACTCTTCCCCTGAAACTCTCGGGCCCCCCCGCTTCGGGGGAGCGCCGGCGTCACGTTTTCCGCTCGTTCTGCCGATGTAGGCACGGATGAATCAAATCCTGGTCAGCGACCGCGACCCGGCAAGCCGGGAGCTGGAATGCTTGCTCCTGTCCGGGGCCGGCTTCGAGGTCTGCACCGCCGAGACGCCGGAGCGCGCCCTCGAGCTCCTCGCTGAGGTCGACGTCGATCTCGTGGTCAGCGGCGAGCCGGAGCTGCTCGAGCCGGTGAGGCGGCAGCGACCGAGCCTTCCGGTGGTGCTCGTCGCCGATGCGCCGCCCGCCGACCCCGCGGCACTCCTCGCCCTCGCAGCCGACGGTTGTGTCGTCCGGCCGCTCACCGACGGTCGTCTGGAGGCGTCGGTCGAGCGGGCTCTCTCACGCTCGTTCCGAAGCGCCGTCGAGCTGCGCGAGCGGATGCTCACCCCCACGCTCGCAGCGCTCGGCAATGCGATCGAGGCGCGCGACGCGAGCCTGCACGGCCACTGCGAGCGCGTGGCGGCCCTCGCCGCTCGCCTCGGCGTCGAGCTCGAGCTGGACTCGGACGAGGTCGAGACGCTCCGCCTGGGTGCGGTACTGCACGACATCGGGAAGGTCGGGATTCCGGAGCGCATCCTGCTGAAGCCCGGCGCGTTCGTCTCGGAGGAGCTGATCTACATGCGGACGCACCCCTTGATCGGCGACCGCGTCCTGGAGCGGCTGGAGTTCCTGCAAAGCGTGCGCCCGATCGTGCGCCACCACCACGAGGCCTGGGACGGGAGCGGCTATCCCGACGGCCTCGCCGGCGAGCAGACCCCGCTCGAGGCGCGCATCGTGGGCGTTGCCGACGCGGTCGAGGCCATGTCGGCCGCCCGCACCTACCGGCGGCCGCTCGACCGCGAGGCGATCGTCGACCAGCTTCTGAGTGGGCGCGGCACGCAGTGGGATCCGACCATCGTCGACGTCGCCCTCGCACTGATCGAGGCGGGCGATCTGGAATTCGGTGCGGAGGGGCTTCGGCTGCTCGCGGGCCGGCGTCACGGGCCCACCCCGAGGTTCTCGGTGCTGCTGATCGACGAGGACTCCGAGGAGGCGACGCTCGCCAAGCGGACGCTCGAGCGCGAGATCGACCAGCTCAGCGTCAGCCACGCCGCCGACCTGGCGACCGCGATGAAGCTCTGCGGCGAGGGGAGGAGCTGGTCGGCCGTCCTGCTCGGGAACGAGCTTCCGGATGCGAACCGGCGCGTTCTGCTCGAGGCGCTGCGTGCAGCCGCGCCGCTCACGCCGGTCGTGTTGCTCGCCGGCGATCCCTCCGAGGCCAACGGGGTCTACTCCTTCCCCGTCGGAGCCTCGGAGACGGTGATCCAGCGCGACGCCTTTCTCAGCGAGCTCACCGATCGGGTGCGCTCGCTCCTTCCCGCGTAGACCTACGAAGCGCGCTCGAGCAAGGCGAGATCGCCGCGGCGGCGGCGCCAGCGCTCGAGCAGCGCCGCTCCGAGGACGAGAGCCAGGAACGGACTCGCGACGATGACGGCGTAGAGCAGCCAGCCGACGACCTTCCCGAGCACCGACACGGCGTCGCGAAGGGTCTCCTCGAACTGACCGGGTGGAGCCGGCGGCACCGGAGCCGGAGCCGCAGCCGCCTCGCGCGTGGTCAGCGTGAGCGACACGCGTGAGAGTCGCCCGCGCCGCACGGTTGCGGCACGGGCCCCGAGCCGTGTGGCGAGCTGGGGTCGTAGGTCTCCCAGCCGGGCGGTGAGCCGGGTGCGCTCCTCGGCGGTCAGCTCGGGATCACGCAGGCCGGCCTCGACCGACGCGATCGACGTCCGGAGGGCGGCGATGCGGTCGCTCTGACGGTTGACGCCGCCCTGGAGATCCTGGATCTCGATCCGCTGCGAGAGCAGCGTGCCGAGCTGCGAGAAACGGAGGATCGCGTCCTGCACCTTGTCGACCGGCACACGGACGACGAGCGTGCTGTCACCCTGCTTGCCGCGGGCGTAGCTCGCCGACACGATGTAGCCGCCGAGACTCCGGGTGATCCGCATCGCCCTCGACGTGGCGCTCGCGACCTGCCCGGGCCTCCGGACCTGGACGCGCAGGTCGGCGCGATAGTCCTGCAGGCGCTTCTGCGTCGGGGGGAGAGCGCTCGGAGCGACCGCCCGGCCGGCACTCGGCGCTTTCTGGGCACGTGTGACGCTCTCCTGGCCGCTCGACCGCGGCGCAAAGCGGTCGAGATTCGCTTCCGGAAGCGTGATCGCTTCCCGCTCTCCGGCCGGCTGCTCGCCGGAGCCCGGGTCGACGCTCACGACGGCCAGGGCGACCACACCGGCCGCAAGCGCCGACACGGTCCCGAGCGCGAGGGTGCGCCTCCACGGAAACGTCCGGCGCCGCACCGGCTCGGGCGACGACTCCGTAGTGGCGATCGCGGCAACGCGCTCGCGCAGCGCCGGCGATGGCGCTGGCCTGCCGGCGCGCAGCTGCGCCAGGAGCTCGTCGAAGCGTTCTTCGACCTTCCCTTCAGGCCCGGACGTCATGGCTGATCCTCTCTTCGAGCCGGTGGAGAGCACGGCTCAGTCGGGTGGTACAGGCGGTGGAGCTGATCCCCAGGAGCCGGGCGACGGTGGACGCGTCGAGCTCGAGCAGCACCCGCAGCGCGATGATCTCCCGGTCGGCGGGCGACAGCGCGCCGAGCGCCTCGTCGAGGGCGGGCGAGAGACCTTGGCCGAAGGTCGGCTCGGGCTCCTCCCGGGGCTCGCGCGCCGCGTAGACCCCCTCGCGCCGGCGGCGGCGCTCCTCGGAGCGGAAGTGGTCGAGCGCAACGGTGCGCGCGATCTGGCAGAGCCACGTCCGCGCGCTGGCGCGACGAGGATCGAAGCGGCGCCAGAGCGAGAGCGCCTTCTCGAACGCTGCGGCGGTCAGATCCTCGGCGAGGCAGCGATCGCCCGTGAGGTAGACGAGGTAGGCGTGCACGTCTTCGAGATGCGCCTCGGCCGCCGCCGCGAAGCTGGTCGTTCCGGTCTCCAGGGTCGGTCGTGGTGAGAGGGACATGACCGCGTGCACGCTCCCTTTACGCCGCAGCGCCGGGATCCGTCACAGGGCTCAGTGGCATCGCCCGGTGCCGGTGTCGGTGAAGCGCTCGCCGGCGACCGGCACGAAGCGCCACCGGTAGCTCCCGGGATCGAGGCGGAGCGAGAGGACGCCGTAGCTCCCATTGTGGCGCACCTCGCTCGCCGGGAGGCGGCGCAACGCCGGGTAGAGCCGGCGCCCGCCCGTTCCGACGACGAACTGACGCAGGCCGCGCCGGCGATCGAGCTTCCCTTCGGGCGTCTGGGGCGCGAAGCGTTCGTAGTGATGGTCGTGGCCGGCGAGGACGACGTCCGCGCCGCCCTCGTACAGCGCGCGCCAGAGATCGCGAAGGCTCGCGTCGTTCCCGTGAAAGCCCGAGCTGAAGCGCGGGTGGTGGCTGTAGGCGACCGTGCAGCGCGTCGGGTCGGACGAGAGCTGAGCGCGCAGCCAGCGCTCCTGCGGCGAGCCGGCAGCGCAGCCTCCGGCGGGCGCGCAGTTGCTGTTCAGGACGACGACGTGCCAGGCACCGAGCCGGTAGTCGTAGAAGCCGCGCGGCGAACCCGCAGCCGCGCCGAAGTAGCGGAAGTAGGGCGCCGCATCCCGGTGGGCAAGGTACTCGTGGTTCCCGAGGGCGGGCCGGATGCGCGGGCGGAACCGGCCCCAGGAGGGCCCGAAGCACCGCGCGAACTCCCCATCCGTGCCGCGCTCGTAGGCCGCATCGCCGAGCAGCGCGATCGTCCCGGGCAGTCGGGCGAGGAGCTTCGCGGTCGCCTCGTCTCCGCGGGAGTCGCAGGAGGCGACGTCGCCTGCCGCGACGAGGAACACGGGGCGCTCCGGAGCGGAAGCCGCCGACGGAGCGAGCGTTGCAAGGACGAGCCCGAGAACGAGGAGGCGCACGGGTGGCGCCACCGTACCTGGGGGCTACACGGGAACGGCAACCGGCAAGCTGAGCCCGTACTCCCGCTCGAGCACACGCTCGAGTGCGGCGACGCACCGGGAATCGAGCACCTCTTCGTAGGCCTCCTCCTCGAGGAGGCGCAGCGCCTGCTCGGGTGTCCAGGCCGGGCGGTACACGCGTCTCGAGATGAGCGCGTCGTAGACGTCGCAGGCCGACAGGATCCGCGTGTCGAGGTCGAGCTCCTCGCCGCTCCTCCCCCGTGGATACCCGCTCCCGTCGAGGCGTTCGTGGTGGTCGAGCACGAGGCGACGCACGGCGGGATCGACGGCCTGCTCGGCGAGCAGCTGCTCGCCGGTCACCGGATGGAGGCGGACGACCTCGAACTCCTCCTCGTCGAGCGGCCCCGGCTTGGCGAGGATCGGACCGGGAACGGAGAGCTTGCCGATGTCGTGGAGCAGACCCGCCTTGGCGAGCGTCGCTGTCCGCGTCGGCGAGAGCCCGAGCTGCTCGGCCATCTGCGTCGCGAGCAGGGCAACGCGCCGGGAGTGACCCTCGAGGTAGGGATCCTTCATGAAGAGAGCGCGCAGGTGCGGGCGGAGGGTCGCAGGAAGAGCCTGCTGCTCGCGCGTGACGAGGTCGGAGCCGTGGAGCACGGCGGCGGGCGACGGCGGGCGCCGGCGCAGCCGGCGGGCGACGAATCCGGCCGCGGCGCCGAAGGCGAGAGCGGAGGCGAGGCGTTCACGCCACATGAATCCGTCTATCGACGGCTCGGGCCTCGGACATTAGTAAAACGTGGGGGAACCCATGGTTCCCCCACGAGCCCCCTCCTTCCAAGCTGGACGCGCCGGAGCCGCGGGTGTAGCGCACGCCGGGCGGAACCCGGCTCCGCCGGAACAGCCGGAAGCCTGAAGTCGTCACGACGACACGAGCTCCCGCCCCCCAAGAAGGATCAACGGAAGAGGTCGCGCTCGGCGGGCATCACCAGCTCGTGCCCCGAGCCGTCGCCCGCGAGGCGCAGGCCCCGGACGATCGCAGCGGGGGCGCCTCCGGCCTTGCCCAGGACGAGCTCGGCGGCGCCCGCGATCTCGTCCGCCACCGCGATGATCGTCGACCGGAGCCTGTAGCCGACCCGGTCGCGCTCTCCGCGCAGATCCAGCAGGGCGGGGGTGCCCGCGACCCCGATCGCGACGTCGGTCGTCCCCTGCCGCCAGGGACGGCCGAAGGAGTCGGAGACGATCACCCCGACCGTCCGCCCGGTGAGCTCGCCGAGGCGCCCGCGCAGCCGACGGGCCGAGGCGTCCGGGTCGAGCGGGAGCAGCACGAGCTGGCCCTCCCCCGGCGCGTTCGAGGCGTCCACGCCCGCCGAGGCGCACACGAAGCCGTGGCGCGTCTCGGCGATCAGGAGCCCGTCCCGCACGCGTACGAAACGCACCGCCTCGCGGAGGATCGCCTCGACGTGGCGCGGGTCGTGGTCGCCCGCGAGCGCGCGCGCCGGCTCGGAGGCCTCGAGCTCGGCGAGCCGGACGACCCGCCCCTCCGCCTTCGAGACCACCTTCTGCGCGACGACCACGATGTCACCGTCCTCGAGGCCGCCGGTGCGCTCGGCCGCCTCGCCGAGCAGGCCGGCGAGATCGTCGCCTCCCTCCACCTCCGGCACCCCGGCGAGCGGGATGATCCGGAGCTCCCCCGTCACGGCAGGCCGGTCAGGCGGACGCCCGCGTGCGCCTTGTAGCGGCGGTTCACGTTGACGATCACTGCCGTCATGCCCTCGAGCGTGCGGGCGCTCGCAAGCGGCCCGGCGTCGACCGCGCGGCCGGTCACGAGGCGGGCGGCGAGGTCGAGCGCCAGCTCCTTCGCCCGCGGGTCGTCCCCGCAGACGAGCGCGTCCTCCTCCGGGGGCTCCTCGGCGCCGAGGTTCGACGCCGCCAGGGAGTGGAGACCCGCGACGACCGGCGCCGAGACCCGTTCTGCGATCCGCTCGGCGAGCGAGCGGGCCTCCGGCGTCGGCCGGACGCCGCTCTTCGAGAACGCGAGCTCGGCGGCCACCGAGAGAAGCGGCGTCTCGCCGAGGGCGTGGCGGAGCTCCTCCGCGGACGCGAGGGCCGCGTCGGCCTTCACGGCCAGGACGGCGAGGTCGACATCCCGCACCGCGTTCTCGTTCGTCGCGCCCGTTACGCCGAGCTCGCGCGCCGTCTCCTCGGCCCTGGCGGCATCGCGGGAGCCGATCACGACCTCGAAGCCCGCCTCGCGCAGGCGCACCGCGAGCGCCCGCCCGAAGCTGCCCGTCCCTCCGATGATCCCGACCTTCAACCCACGCTCGCGATCGCGTCGAGCGCGTCCCCGGCCAGCCGCCGCGCGGCGTCGGCGTCGACCATCAGGGTGCGCGTGACGAGGGGGCGGACCCCGAGCTCGGCGAGGGCCTCGGCACCGTGGGCGTCCGCCTCGTCCAGGACGAGCACGTCCACGAGGCCGGCGTAGAGCCCCGCGAGATGAGCCGGCGTCGTTCCGCCCGCGAGCCGCAGGAGCATCCGATCGGCCGGGCCCCTGACCGCACGGCCGCCGACGAGTGGGCTCACGGCGACGCAGGGAACGCGGCGGCTCGAGAGGGCCTGCCGGATCCCGCCCACCGCCAGGATCGGGCCGATGCTCACGTACGGGTTGCTCGGCGCGAGCAGGATCAGGTCGGCCTCCGCGAGCGCCTCCACCACGCCGGGTGCCGGCGAAGCCGCCTCCGCGCCCTCGAAGCGCACAGCGTCGACCTCGTCCCGGTGCCCGCGCCCCACGAACCAGGTCTGGAAGGGGAACGAGCCGGCCGGGGTGTCGAGCCAGGTGCGCAGGCGCTCGTCGGTGGCCGGCAGGAGTCGCGCCTCGAGACCGAGCCGGGCGGCCAGGCGGGCAGTCACGGCCGAGAGCGCCCCGCCGGCCGCGAGCGCCTGCGTGCGGACGAGGTGGAGGCCGATATCGCGGTCGCCGAGCCGGAACCAGCTCTCGCCCCCGAGCTCGCCCGCCGTTGCGAGCGCGTTCCAGGTCTCGTCCGCCCGGCCCCAGCCGCGCTCCTCGTCGGCACGGCCGGTGAGCGTGTACAGGATGGAGTCGAGGTCGGGCGAGACGTGCAGGCCGAGCACCTCGACGTCGTCGCCGACGTTGCCGACGATCGTCACACCCTCGGGGTCGACCACGTCCACGAGGCCGCCCAGAAAGCGCGCGCCTCCCACCCCGCCCGAGAGCGCGACGATCTTCACGCAGCGAGCCCGCGGCGCAGGACCGGCAGCACGGCACGCGTGCTGGAGCCGAGCCGGTCTGCGAGCCGCTCGAGATCCCCGGCCGTGTCGACATCGCCGGCGAGGTTCGGTAGCGAGACGTCGACTACCGGCCGTCCGAGGGCGACCGCGTGAGCGCGGAAGCGCTCGGCGCTGCCCGGGCCGTAGAGCGGCGCGAAGAGCTCGCTTGCCGCGAGCCCGAGCGCGTTCGTCGTCCCGTCGGCGGCCGCCACGAGCGCGAGACCGTCCGGCGGGGTGGAGGCGATGAGGGCGTCGAGATCCTCGGGAGTGGCGCAGGGAAGGTCGGCGTTCACGACCAGAATCCCGCCCGAGCCCGCGACGGCGACGGCGCCGCACACCGCCGCTCCCTGGCCCCCGCCCGGGTCGGCGAGGATGCGGGCGCCGAGCCCGCGGGCGAGGGCCGCCACCTCGGCGTTCTCCGTCACGAGCAGCGTCGGCCCCACCTCGACGGCGGCGACGAGGACGTCCTCCAGCATCGCGAGCGCGAGCCGGTGCCGGAGGGAAGCTCCGAGCAGGTCGAGGCGCAGCTTGGCGCCGGCGCCGCGAAAGGGGACGACGATCGCCGCCATGTCAGGCTGACACTATCGGGAGGTATGGGTGACCTCGACAACGCCGCGATCGCCGGGCGCCTGGAGGCGTTCGCGGCGCTCCTCGAGCTCGCCGGCGCCAACCCCTACAGCGCCCGGGCCTACCGTCGCGCCGCCGAGCTCGTGCGCGGCACCCCCGCGCTGGTTGCGGAGCTCGTTCGCACAGGGCGCGTGCGCGAGCTGCGCGGGATCGGGCCGGCTATCGAAGCGCGGCTGCGCGAGCTGGTGGAGACGGGCGAGATCGAGGAGCTCAGGGAGCTGGAGCGCTCGACGGCGCCCGAGCTCGTCGCCCTCGGCCGCCTGCTGGGGACGAGCCCGGCGCGGATGGCCGAGATCGGCCGCGCTCTGGGGATTCGCACGGCGGCGGAGCTGCGCGCGGCCGCGGCTCTGGGCCGGCTCTCCGAGGTCCCGGGAATCGGGCCGAAGACCGAGGCGCGCCTGCGCGAAGGGCTCGCCCGGGCCGAGCGAGCGCCCGCTCCGCGCGGTCTCACCCTCAATCGCGCGTGGGCCCTCGCGGGCACGATCGCCGAGGCGCTCGGCGGGGAGGTCGCGGGCGACGTCCGGCGCTTCCGGGATCTGTGCGAGCGCTTCGCCATCGTGTGTTCGACCCGTGACCCGGACGCGGTGCTCGACGCCTTCGCCGAGCTGCCCGCGATCGTGGCGGTGCTGGAGCGGGAACCGGGGCGCGCGGTCGGCGTGACGGTCGAGGGAGTTCCCGTGCAGGTCGTCGTCGCCCCGCCGGAGCGCTTCGGCACGGAGCTCGTGCGCGCGACCGGCCCGGTGCGCTTCGTCGAGCGGCTCGAGCCGCTCCCCGAAGCGGCGGACGAGGACGGCGTCTGGGCGGCGCTCGGCCGCGCGCCCTGTCCGCCGGAGCTGCGAGGGTCTCCCGAGGACGGCGCTCCGCCGCCGGATCTGCTCCGGCGCGAAGACGTCCGCGGCGATCTCCACTGCCACTCGACCTGGTCGGACGGCAAGGCGAGTGTGCTCGAGATGGGGCGGGCGGCGCGCGAGCTGGGCTACGAGTACCTGGCGATCTGCGACCACACGGTGGCCGTCCGCGTCGTGCCGGGCTTGGACGCCGACGCGGTTCGCCGCCAGGGCGAGGAGATCACCGCCGCGAACGAGGAGCTCGCGCCGTTCCGGATCCTGCGGGGCAGCGAGTGCGACATCCTGCCGGACGGCTCGCTCGACCTTCCCGACGACGTGCTCGCCGAGCTCGAGTGGGTGCAGGTGAGCGTCCACGCCGGGCAGCGCACGAGCCGCGCGGAGCTGACCGCGCGCGTCGTCGAGGCACTCCGGCATCCGGCCGCCTCCTGCCTCAGCCATCCCACCGGCCGGCTCCTCAACCATCGTCCGCCGAACGCGCTCGACCTCGAGCGTGTGTTCGAGGTCGCGCTCGAGACGGGCGTCGCGCTCGAGGTGAACGGCCTGCCCGACCGGCTCGACCTCCGCGACGAGCACGTGAGGCTCGCGCGGCAGGCGGGGGTGCCGATCGTTGTCTCCACGGACGCTCACTCGACCGTCGGGCTCGGGAACATGCGCCTCGCCGTCGGCACCGCGAGACGGGGCGGCGCGCGAGTCGGTGACGTGCTGAACACCCGCTCTCTTGCCGAGCTGGCTCGCCGCCGAAGGTAGCCTCCTGGCAGGTGGATGTGAGCGAGGAAAGCTTCGAGACCGACGTACTGGAGCGGTCGCACGAGCGGCCGGTCGTCGTCGATTTCTGGGCGGCCTGGTGCGGGCCGTGCCGCTCGCTCGCGCCCGTCCTCGAGGCGGCGGTCGAGGAGC
>Ga0136622_10000375_pt1 | contig 18247 bp, 14 predicted proteins | sample AntDrymUQ4482106_2_FD_104803 | JGI IMG/M metagenome (GOLD analysis project Ga0136622, IMG submission 104803) | Polar desert sand microbial communities from Dry Valleys, Antarctica - metaG UQ448 (21.06) | ecosystem: Environmental > Terrestrial > Soil > Desert | place: Antarctica: Dry Valley...
GCGACGGCGGAGTGTTGCGCTGTTTCGGCGCAGCCGATCGCGACGCCGGCGGCGGCGAAGGGAACGGCAAGCTGGGCAACGCTGGTGGTGTCGATGGACAGCGCGAGGTAGGCGGCAAGGAACATGCCGGTGCCGGCGGTGACGACGAGCAGTGGTCCGCCGGCGCCGAGTCGGTCCGATATTCGGCCGGCGGGCAGCGACGCGAGTGTGGCGGCGAGGTTGTAAAGGGTGTAGAGCGTCAACGCGAGAATGAGTGCGGTTTGGACGCCATGGGTGGCCTCCAGTTGGGTGCTGGCGCGCAGGATGAGCAGGGTCGCGGCGACGTTGCCGACTTCGAACGCGGCGACGCCTGCCATCAGCCGACCGAGGTCGCCGCGCAGTACTGGCCGGATGTGGATGCGCAGCGGGATGCGGTCACGGCGGGCGGGGATCTTCGTTTGCCGGATGGCGTAGATGATCGCCGCGGCGGCGAGCAGGCCGGGGATGACGGACAGGCCGATGGCCGTGCGGACTCCGACCAGGGCGACGAGTGCGATGGCCAGCAGCGGTCCAATGACGGCGCCGAGGTTGTCCATCATGCGTTCGAAGCCGTAGGCGCGTCCGTAGGCCGTGCTTGGGACGATGTCGGCGAGCAGGGCGTTGCGGGCTGGCACCCGCAGCCCGCGGGCGGTCCAGGCGGCGGCGCGCAGCACGCCCACCTGCCAGACGGCGGTCGCGGCACCGGTGAGCGCAGCCAGCACGGCTGTGCTGGTGTATCCGCCGACTGCCACGGTTCGGCGACGGCCCGGGTCGTCGGCGAGCGCTCCGCCGGCGAAGCGGGCGGCGCCGGCGAGGGCGTCGGAGACCCCTTCGATCAGGCCGAGGACCGCGGCTGGTGCTCCGAGGGTGGAGGTGAGCAGGCTGGGCAGCAGCGCCGTCGGGATTTCATGGCCGGCGTCGGCCAGCAGGCTGGCGGAGCCGACTCCTGCGACACCTCTGGTCAGCCACGGCGGCTCGGCCTCGGCTGGCGTGGTGTCGGCGTCGCTGCTCACCGGGGCAGTCTGCCCGAGGCAGCAGGTTTGATCATCGGGATCGGTGTTGTTGGCCGGGTGGCTGCCGAAGGTGCGTCGGGCGCGAACCGCAGTGCCGGCTACTCGGGTGCCCGGGCTGGGGAACTGGGATCGTCGGGCTTGCTCAACGGCATGCCGGTCAGGCCGATGGTGCCGGCGGCCAGGAGCAGCAGACCGCCGAGCGCGTAGACGGCTTGAATGCCGAACTGGTCGGCGGCGATGCCGACGGCGAGAGAAGCCAGTCGCCCGGTCTGCCAGATCATGTCGAAACTGGCGAACACGCGGCCGCGATGCTCGGCGGGGACCTCGGCTTGCAGCAGCGAGCTGTGGGTGACCATGCCGGTGGAGGTGCCCGCGCCGTAGAGGGTGAGCGCGGCCGCGGCGGCGGGCACGTTCCGGGTGGTGGCCAGGACGAGATCGACAAACCCGCGCAACAGGTAGGGGCCGAACACGAAGGCTGGGCGGCGGGGCGCCGGAGTTGAGGTGTTCGGAGGCCAGAACGACGAGCAGGGCGCTGGTGGCTCCGGCGGACAGGGCGGCCAGCAGTTGGACGACGGCCAGCGGCCGCAGCAGCCGGTCGCGGACCAGCAACCGTCCGCCTTCGGTGACGCGGCTGGCCCACCGGCCGGGCATCGCGGCAGGAACGTGGGGCAGCCGCAGCCGGGTCAGGATGAGCGCGGAGGCGGCGAAGCTGGCCGCGTTGACCCAGAAGGCGGGGGCGGCGCCCCAGGCGGTGACGGCGACCCCGGACAAGGGGCCAGGGCGATCTGCGCGATGACGGCGGCGGACCACAGGCCGCTGTTGGCGGCGAGCAACTCGCGTTCGTCGACGATGCCGGGCAGCGCGGAGGCCGACGCCGGGTTGAAGAACACCGCGCCGGCGGAAAGGCCGAACGCGACGGCGTAGATGCCGAGGATGTGCTGGTCGAGGAGCGGCAGCACCGCGGCCAGCGCCATCCGCCCCAGGTCGGCGGCGATCATGACCTGGACCCGGGGCAGCCGGTCGATCAGCGGCCAGGACGACGCCGGTGACGCCGAGCCCGGAGCCGGTCAGCTGGAAGGCCAGCACGACCACAGCGATCGCCGCGATGGTGTCGCCGCTGCGCGAGATGGTCTGGGCGTAGAACAGGCGGCGGTAGTCGCTGTGGGCGAAGACGGTCCGAAACCCCGGCCGCACCGTGTCGCTCACCGGGTCATCGTGCCTGGGCGGATGCCGCTGCGGCCGGTGGTGGGGTCTGCGCCGCGGTTCTGTTCCGGGCTGCAGTCGTGGCCGACGCTGGACGAGGTCGGGGGGGTCGACGGTGGAGGTGTAGCGCAGTCTGGCGTGGATGCTCAGGCCGAACAGGTCGGCCACGCGGCCGCACGTCGCCGGGGGTGGCGTGGGCCTCGTCGAGGATCCGGTCCCCTCGGGGCGTCGGCGCCTTCCCCCCACCCAGCTGGAGGAGATCGTGCTGCGGATCCTCGGGATGGCGCCACACTTCCAGCTGGAGCTGACCCGCCGCGGCCGGATGGACCACCTGACCGTCCGCGTCGAGGCGCGGACCGCGAGACGCTCGAGCGTTCTCACGGCAAGCTGCAGCGGCTGATCGATCGCCGATGACAACCACCAGCATGGAGGATCTTGCCGCCCGGCTCGGCATCAGCAAGTCGGCCATCTACCACCACGTGAGCCGGGCGGCTGACGCTGCGGCGGCGGGCGGCTCAGGGCTGACCGAATGATCAGTTCGGGCCTATGGTCGCTGCAGAGTTCTCGGAGACGGCCATAACCCCGAGGTGGTCATGTAGGCCGAGTTCAGATGGGGAATCTTGCTCGACCACGGCGCTGCTGCAGCATTGAGGGTCGCGATCGCGGTCGCGCTGCTCACGGGGTGCACGAACGCGTCCACACCGGACGATCGGCCGGATCCCTCGTCATCGGTCCCCACGGACGGCTCGGACCAACCGGCGACCACAAGCCCGGCCGAGCAGGTCTGGACTCTGGACCTCCGAGTCATCGGAGCGCCGAGGGCGGCCGGAGACGCGGCGGTGGTCTACGCCGTCGAGGGCGACACGCTGTCCCTGGTGGGTGTGGATGCCGCGACCGGCGAGCAGCTGTGGTCCCAGCCCGCCAGTCCCGGGGAGGTGGTCCCGGGAATCGCGATAGTCCCCACCGTCGTGATGACCGCAGCCGAGGAACCCCTGGCCGCCTACTTTCGTCCCGATCCCGCGGGCAATCTCTTCGCCCGGCTCGTCCTCGCCGACCCGCGGACCGGCGAGGACGTCTTCGCCACCGAACCGCTGCTGTTCCGCTCGCCACCGGAACAGTGCCCCGACGACCGGGATGTCTGCTTCCGGGCGCGAGCTGTGTACGGCGAGGCCGGCACCTCTCAGCGGTTGCGACTGACCGACGGCACGGTCGTGCAGGAGCCGCCTGGCCCCGAGGGATTCGTCCGGGGGATCGGTCCGAAAGGCCTCAGCGACGTTCGCATCGGCGACCTGGAGTACCTGGCGCGGATCGAGGACGGCGCCGCACTGTGGCAGGTGCCGATCAGCGACCTGTTCGGCCCCACCTTCTCCACCGACGGCGGCTGGGGTTGGTACTACTTCGCCGAGGAGAACCTGCTCGTCGGGCACGTCGGCCAGAGACGGGTTGGAGCGGCCGGCAGCCCGCAGGAACAGAATCTTGCCGCAGTCGTCAGCGTGGCCCTCGACGCAGCAACCGGCGAACTGGTATGGCGCGACGAAGGGTCACTTCCCAACTGCACCACGGCTCTGCCGCTGCCCCGAGCGCTCGATGACGAGGACAGCGGCGTCGGACCCGGCCCGGTCCGGTGCCGGTACGCCGGTGGGGTGGTGTTGCAGCTGGAGCAGGATCCGGTGTTCTCCGAGTTGGACGTCACTGTGGAGGGCTACGACGTACGGACCGGCGACACCACCTGGACGCTGCCGCTCGGAGCCGTCGAGGGGCTGGTCTTCGACGGCGGAGTAGGCGCGGTCGCCGGCCCGCAGGAGATCCTGCTGCCTGCCCCGGACGGACCCCTCCTCGTGAATCTGACGACCGGACAGACCGAGGAGCCAGCGGAGGATCAGGTGTTGTTCTGCGCCTCGGAGCGGGTGCGCTTCGACTACCCCGAGCCGTTCTACGTCGACGAGCTCGCACTGCGGGAGCGCTCAGGCGGCACACTGACCATCCCCTGTGGGCCGGACGGAGCCGCCACGAGCGATCCGATCCCGAGTCCGCCGGTCGAGGCCGTCGCCGTCGAGATCGCCGACCGGTACATCCTCGCCACCGAGTCCGGATTGGTCGGTTACAGACTCGAGTAGCACACTCCATCCGGGACGGCTGCCCCGAAACTGCAGGGAGTGCGAACGATGACGGCATTGCTGGAGAGCTACGTCGAAGGACACTGGTACGCCGCAGCGGATGACGGAACTCCCCTGGCGGATGCGGTCACCGGCGAGGAGGTCGCCCGGATCTCCAGCGCCGGCCTCGACGTACCGGCGATGCTCCACTATGGACGGACGGTGGGCGGGCTGGCGCTGCGGGAGCTGACGTTCCACCAGCGCGCGGTGATTCTCAAAGAGCTGGCCACCAAGCTCGGCGAGGGCAAGGGCGAGTTCTACGCACTGTCCAACCGCACCGGAGCCACCCGCAGGGACAACGCCTTTGACATCGACGGCGGACTCGGCACGCTGTTCAGCTACTCCAGCAAGGGCCGCCGCGAACTGCCGAACGACACGATCGTCCTCGACGGGCCGGCGGAGCCGGCCGGCCGACAAGGCACGTTCCTCGGTCAGCACATCTACACCTCACGGCGCGGCGTCGTCGTGCAGATCAACGCTTTCAACTTCCCGGTCTGGGGCATGTTGGAGAAGTTCGCCCCCGCCTTTCTGGCCGGCATCCCCACGATCGTGAAGCCGGCGAGCCAGACGGCGTACCTCACCGAACTCGTGTTCCGCCGGATGATCGCGAGCGGCGTCCTGCCTGAGGGGTCGGTCCAGCTGCTCTGCGGCAGCGCGGCCGGCGTCCTGGACAACCTGGCCGGCCAGGATCTGGTGTTCTTCACCGGCTCCGCAGCAACCGCGCAGAAGCTGCGCTCGCATCCCGTCGTACAGGGCGAGGCGGTCCGCTTCAACGCCGAAGCCGATTCGCTGAACTGCTCGATCCTCGGACCAGACGCGGTTGCCGGTACGCCGGAGTTTGACCTGTTCGTCAAGCAGCTGGTGGCCGAGATGACGGTCAAGGCCGGGCAGAAGTGTACGGCGATCCGCCGCGCCCTCGTCCCGGCGGCCGCGGTGGACGATGTGGTCGAGGCGACCAGGGAGCGGCTGGCGAAGGTGGTTGTCGGCAACCCCGCTGACGAAGGCGTGACGATGGGCGCGCTGGCCAGCCTCGGGCAGCGGGAGGAGGTGCTGCGCTCGCTCAAGGCGCTCACCGATGCCGGCCGGCTCGTCTTCGGCGACCCGGACCACTTCGACGTCCTGGGCGCGGACGCTGAGCGGGGCGCTTTCCTGCCACCCCTGCTCCTGCGGTGCGACGATCGCGAAGCCGCGGCGCCGCACGACGTCGAGGCGTTCGGCCCGGTGAGCACGGTGCTCCCCTACGACTCGATCCCGGATGCGGTCGCCCTCGCCGCCCGCGGCCAGGGCAGCCTGGTCGGGTCCGTGGTCACGCACGATCCAGCGGTGGCTCGCGAGGTCGTGCTCGGCGTAGCGCCGTGGCACGGCCGGATCCTGGTGCTGGACCGCGACTGCGCCAGGGAGAGCACCGGACATGGTTCGCCGCTGCCGAACTTGGTGCACGGCGGGCCGGGCCGGGCCGGCGGCGGGGAGGAGCTGGGCGGGATCCGTGGGGTGCTGCACCACATGCAGCGCACCGCCGTACAGGGCAGCCCCGACATGCTGACCGCGGTCGGCGGCCGGTGGGTGACGGGAGCACAGCATCACGATGACGGCGTACACCCGTTCCGGAAGCACCTGGCCGAGCTGCGGATCGGCGACACGATCCAGGCCGGTCCGCGCGAGGTGACGTTGGCCGACATCGAGCACTTCGCCGAGTTCACCGGCGACACCTTCTACGCGCACATGGACGAGGAGGCGGCCGCCGCCAACCCGTTCTTCGGCGGCCGGGTGGCGCACGGCTACTACATCGTGTCCCTTGCGGCAGGGCTGTTCGTCGACCCGGACCCGGGGCCGGTGCTGGCAAACTACGGCGTGGACAGCCTCCGTTTTGTCACGCCGGTCAAGCCGGGGGACGCGCTGTCGGTGACCCTGACCGCGAAACAGATCTCGCCGCGAGCCGGCGCCGAGTACGGCGAGGTCCGCTGGGATGCGGTGGTGACCAACCAGGACGACGCGGTCGTGGCGACGTACGACGTCCTCACCCTGGTCGCCAACACAAGCCCCTAGGCGTGATCACGACCGACGAGGTCCGCGAGCTGGCTTCGACCCTGCCGCGGGCGATCAGGTATCAGGACGGGTTGCTCGACGCTCCTCATCACGTGGAGGGACGCTGACACTGACCGGCCCGCGCTCCTATGATCTGCCGCGCTGACGTTTCAGCCAGGGAGGGACGACGTGGCCTACCCTCCCGGCACAGTCTTCGCCGGATTCACCCTGGACCGGGTGCTTGGCGCCGGCGGGATGGGCACGGTCTATCTGGCCCGCCATCCGCGGTTACCGCGTTGGGACGCCCTGAAACTGCTGAGCCCGGAGTTGTCGCACGACCCGGAGTTTCGCAAGCGGTTCGAGCAGGAAGCCGATCTCACGGCCAGCCTGGACCATCGGAACATCGTTCTGGTGCACGACCGCGGCTGTGAACTCGATCAGCTGTGGATCGACATGCAGTACATCCAGGGCATCGACTGCAACCAGGCACTGGAGCGGTACGGCCCGATGCCGTTCGAGTACGCCTGCGCATCGTCACCGAGGTGGGCAAGGGACTGGACCACGCCCACCGCCTCGGGCTGCTGCACCGCGACGTCAAACCCGCGAACATCATGCTGGCCCCCACCGGAGACCCCGAGGAAGCCGAACGGGTGCTGCTCACCGACTTCGGAGTGGCCAAGGCCGTCGACGCCCGTCACCGGCTCACCAGCACCGGCAATCTCATCGCGACCTTGGCGTACGCCGCGCCGGAGCAGATTCAGTCCCGGCCACTGGACCATCGGGTCGACATCTACGCATTGGGCTGTGTGCTGTACGAGCTGCTGACCGGTGTCGTGCCCTTTCCGGAGAACTCTCACTACGACACGATGCATGCCCATCTGATGAAGCCACCCCCACGCCCCAGCCAGCTGGTGCCCTCGTTGCCTCGCGTCTTCGACGACATCGTGGCGACGGCAATGGCCAAGGACCGCGACCGGCGCTTCGACAACTGCCGCGAACTCGCCAACACCGCCCGTGCGGCCTTGCGGCCCGCACCAACCCCGGCCGCGCTGAAGTCGAACCGGCCGCCCGCAGTCCGCCGGCCGAAACGACCCGCACGGCCCACCTCGGCCCGGCCAGCCGCGCCCGGTCGGGGTCGCCGTGCCATTGCCCGCGGGGTCACCTCACTCGTCGTTGCCGCGACGGGCGCCGTCGCCGTGGTGCTGCCGGCCGACAGCCATCTCAGTGTCGCCGGTGGAGCGTTGGATCTGCCGCGGTCGACCGCCCTCCCGGCCGAGGCGCTGGTCGCGGTGCTGGAAGTCGGCGGCAACGTGGACCTCTACCTCGTGGACACCGCGACGGGTGAGGCGTTGCGCCGACTCACCGACAGCCCCGACGCCGACCGGGGGCCGTCCCTTTCCCCGGACCGGCAGAGCATCATCTACGTGCGGGAGAACGGCGGTGTGCGGCGGTTACGTGTGATGGCCGCCAACGGCGCGGGCGACCGCGATCTGTTCCCGCAGCCGCTGGAGAACTGTCCGAACGTGAGCCGGCCGGCGTGGAGCATGACCGACGCCAGCACGCTCGCCGTCGTCTGCTTCGGTGAGACTCAGCGCAGCCTGCGAGTCATCGGGAGCAGCGGCGAGGTCGTGCGGACGCTGGACGCCGGTGCCGGGTTTCCGTTCGAGCCGACGTTCTCACCGGACGGCGCCACGATCGCGTTCTGGTCCGGTGACTCCGCAGATGCGACTGCGGGCGCGATCTACACGGTCGCCGCCGACGGCACCGGCGCACCGATCCGGCTGTCGGCATCGGCGGCAAGCGGTGACACCGCTCCGACGTACTCACCGGACGGGCGGGAGATCGCATTCCGAAGACGGGTCGACGATGGCACCATCGGCGGGAACGGCGAGGTCTACGTCATGAACGCCGACGGGTCCGACGTCCGCGCGATGGCCCCACACGTGGCGCAGGATGCCGCGCCGGCCTGGTCGACCGACGGCTCCCGGATCGCCTTTATGAGCCAACGGCTCGGGGTGTCCTCCGTGCAGGCCAACTACCTGTGGGTCATGGACGCGGACGGGCAGGATGCGCAGCAGGTGCTGACCCAGGAGTCCAGCGGTGTCGGCTACGCCCCGGCATGGGGTCCCCGCTAGCCCAAGGTCAGCACCCCGAGCAGCTGACGGTCGGCAAGCGCGAGTAGCGCTCCGCTACTGACCCGAACGGCTCTTGCCAAGCTGACAGGCTCGAGGCCGTCGCCATATGATCGGTCACGTTGACAGCTCTGCGGGGAGGGACAACGTGGTCTACCCTCCTGGGACCGTCTTCGCCGGATTCACCATCGGGCGGGTCCTGGGCACCGGAGGCATGGGGACGGTCTACCTCGTCCAGAGTCCGCGGCTGGACCGCGTGGACGCACTCAAGGTGCTGACTCATGATCTGTCCACAGATGCCGGCTTCCGCGCCCGCTTCGAGCAGGAGGCTCGCCTCGCCTCCCGGCTCGCCCATCCCAACATCGTGCGGGTGTACGACCGCGACTCCACCGATGGGCAACTCTGGATCCATATGGAGTACGTCGACGGAATCGACTGCAGCCAGGCCCTCCGGGCCGGTCCGCTGGATCCCCGTCGCGCGCTTCATGTCATCGACAAGGTGGCCAGCGCCCTTGACTTCGCCCACCGCCGGGGGTTGCTGCATCGCGATGTGAAGCCGGCCAACGTGCTGTTGGCGCCTGGAGACCAGCCGAGCGATCCGGAGCAGGTCTTCCTCACCGACTTTGGCGTCGCCAAGGCCGAGGGGGAAGACACCTTGCTGACCACGGTCGGCGTACGTCTCTACACCCCTGACTATGCAGCGCCGGAGCAGATCCTCGGGCGCACGACGGATCGTCGCATCGACATCTATTCGCTGGGGTGCGTGCTGTACGAGCTCTTGACCGGTGAGGTTCCCTTTCCGCTGCGTTACCGGGAGGCTACGTTAGAGGCGCACGTGCACGCCGACCGTCCTCGGCCGAGCGCCCGCGTGCCCTCCTTGCCGGCGGCTGTGGACTACGTGGTCGCGCGAGCGATGGCAGTCAACCCTGCGGACCGCTACGCCACCTGCTCCGCCTTCGCCCGAGCGGCGCAGGCTGCCCTGTTCCCGCCGCAGCCACATCATCGGACCCAGCCGCTGCCGCTGCCGCTGCGACAGAACACCACCGTCGCCGTTCGTCCGCACGGCATCGAGCCACCGATCCGGGATCGCCCGACCCGATCGGATTCGGGTCGGCCAGCGCCTCGACGCCGGGCACGCCGGATCGCTTCCCGCGCGGTCACCGCGCTCGTTGTCGCGGCGACGACGGCAGCTGCGCTGACACTGCCTGCCGACAGCTACCTCAGCGCCGCCAGCGGAGCGTTGGACCTGCCACGGTCGGCAGCCCTGCCAGACGAGGCGATGGTCGCCGTCTTGGAGGTCGCCGGAAACGTCGACCTGTACCTCGTGGACACCGTGACACGCGCAATTGTGCGCCGGCTCACCAGCAGTCCCGACGCCGACCGGGGGCCGTCCATCTCACCGGACCGGCAGAGCATCATCTACGTACGGGACAACGGCGGGCCGCGCCGTTTGCGGGTGATGGCCGCGAACGGAGCGGACGACCGAGAACTCTTCGCGCAGCCGATGGTCGACTGCACAACCGTGAGCCGGCCGGCCTGGAACCTAGCCGACGCCAGCATTCTCGCGATCGTCTGCTTCGACGGCGAGACACAACGGAGCCTGCGCATCATCCGAACCAGCGGTGAGGTCGTGCGGACGCTGGACGTCGGTGACGCGTATCCCTTCGAGCCGGCCTTTTCCCCGGATGGCTCGACCATCGCGTTCTGGTCCGGTGAATCCGCCGATGCCAGCAATGGCGCCATCTACTCGATCAGCGTCGACGGAAGCGCGCCGATCCGGCTCTCGGCGCCTGAGGCAACCGGTGACAGCGGTCCGATGTATTCCCCCGACGGGCGGGAGATCGCCTTTCGTCGCCGAATCGAGGACGGCACCGAGGGCGGGAATGGGGAGATCTTCCTCATGAACGCCGACGGGTCCGAACCTCGGGTGCTGGCCCCGCATGTGGCGCAAGACGCCGCGCCCGCGTGGTCGACCGACGGTACCCAGATCGCCTTCATGAGCCGGCGGCTCGGGCCGGACTCCTCGCAGCCCAACCACCTCTGGGTAGTGCAGGTGGACGGCCAGGACGCCTGGCAGGCGGTGTCCCAGGAGTCCGGCGGCGTCGGCCACGCCCCCGCGTGGGGCCGTCGCTAACCCAGGGCGAGCACGCCCAAGAGGCGCCGCGTGGCGGCGCCCCCGTCGGTTTCGGCGATGTCCAGCGCAGTGGGTACGTCGAGGTTGTCCAGCAACGCAGCGCTCACCGCATCGGTCGCTCCGGCAGCGGACTCTGCGCGCCCGGCAGCCGCGTAAAGCCGCTCCAGCCGGCCGGCGGCAGTGTCGAGGTCCTCCGGGCGGAAGTCCCATGGCTCACTCCATCGCCGGTCGAGCAGCAGCAACCGCACGGCTGCGGGCGGATGATCGCGGAGCAGCTCACTGACGAGAGTCAGGTTTCCGGTGGACTTCGCCATCTTGGCGCCGTTCTTCTGAACCGCCCCGACGTTCAGCCGGGACCGCGCGAACGGGTGCACGGACGTCGCCGCCTCGGCCATCGCCGCCTGGTAGACGTGGTGCGGGTAGGCGAGGTCGGCGCCGCCGGCGAGGAGGTCGACGCTGGCGCCAAAGGCGCACAGTGCCATCGCGGCGCATTCGGCGTGCCAGCCCGGCCGCCCCCACCCCCAGGGGCTGGGCCAGGCCGGGTCGTCGTCCCCGGACGGACGCCACACGGGCACGTCGAACGGGTCGTCCCGCAGCGAGTCCTCGGGCCGATCGCCGTACTCCGCCGACAGCGCTAGTGCGCGATCCCGGTCGAGGCCGGCGCGATCCACGACGTGCGCTCCGCGGAAGAAGACGTGCCCGTCCCGCTCGTAGGCCGCACCCGCGACCAGCAGCGCCAGGCCGAGCTGCACCACCTGAGGGATGTGATGCCGGGCGCGCGGTTCGTGCGCGGGACGACGTACGCCGAGCAGCCGCATGTCCTGCTCGAAGAGGTACTCCTGGCTCAGCGCGAACTCGTCGTAGTGCCGACCCCTGGCGTTCGCTGCCTGCGTCAGGACGTCGTCGACGTCGGTCACGTTCCGGCAGGTGCGCACGTCGACGCCGCTCATCCGCATCACCGACGTCGCGACGTCCGCCCAGACGAACGTCGCCGCATGCCCTAGGTGCGTCACGTCGTACGGCGTGATGCCACAGACATACACCCGCGCGGGGCTGACCAACGCGAGCCGCCGGCCGGCCAGGCGTAGCTCGGCGCTGCGTACCGGAGAGTCGTCCGGTCCGGTGACCCGGCCGCTGCGCCCGACCACCCCGGAGAACGACATCGGATGTTGATCCATGACCGCTATCCTGCCTCGTGACGCACAGCGCTGGAGGCGACGTGATCCTGGAGCAGTTCTACCTGGCGTGTCTGTCGCAGGCCTCCTACCTCGTCGCCGACGAGACCAGCCGCCGGGCCGTCGTCGTCGATCCCCGGCGCGATGTCGACGACTACCTCGGGTACGCCGCCCGGCACGACCTCAGCATCGAACTCGTGGTCCTCACCCACGTGCATGCCGACTTCATTCCGGGCTACAGCGAGCTGGCCGCTCGCACCGGCGCCGAGGTGGCGATGGCGGCCAACGCACCGGTCGACTTCCCGGTACGCCGCCTGGCCGACGGCGAGTGGCTGCACCTCGGGGATCCGTCCAGCGGGGTCGCCCTGCAGGTTGTGGCGACGCCCGGGCACACGCCGGAGTCGATCACACTGGCGGTCTTCGAGCGGGCGGACAGCCCGGCGCCGACGGCCATCCTCACCGGAGACACGCTGTTCCTCGGCGACGTGGGCCGACCGGACCTGCTGGGGTCGGCCGGTCGCACCTCCGAGCAGATGGCCCGCGAGCTCTACCGCTCCCTGCACACCCGACTGCTGCCGCTGCCCGACGAGGTGCTCGTCTACCCGGGGCACGGCGCGGGCAGTGCCTGCGGCAAGGCCCTGTCCACCGAGACCGTCAGCACGCTCGGCGAGCAGCGCCGCAGCAACTACGCGCTCGCGCCGATGGACGTCGACGCGTTCGTGGCCGTCGTCACCGACGGCCTGGGCGAACCGCCGTCGTACTTCGCCGCCGAGGTCGCCCTGAATCGGGCCGGTCACGAACCGCTGGACACCTCGCTGGCGCCGCCCGCGCTGTCCCCTGCCGAGGCCGTCGCGCGCGGTGCGAACGGCTGGCTGCTCCTGGACCTCCGCGACGAGCGGGAGTTCGCCGCCGGGCACCTGCGGGGGTCGGTGAACGTGGGGCTGTCCGGGCGGTTCGCGGAGTTCGCCGCTGCCGTCGCCGAACCGGGGCAGGCGATCGTGCTGATCGGGTCGGCCGAGGAGACCCGAGAAGGGCGGATGCGGTTGGCTCGGGTCGGGCTGGACGCAGTCTCCGGCGCGGTCAACGACCTGACCCCACTCGTCGCCCGGCCGGAGTTGCTGCAGACCGCCTCGCGGGTGACCGCGGCGCTCGCCGCCGATCTGCTCGACGCAGCCGCGGACGTGCAGGTCGTGGACGTCCGCGGCCCTGGCGAACACGCCGACGGCGCGCTCCCTGGCGCCGTCAACCTGCCGCTGCCGCGGCTGCGGACCAGCCTCGGCGGGCTCGACCGGCACCGACCCGTTCTGGTCCACTGCGCCGGTGGATACCGCAGCTCGACGGCGGCCAGCGTGATGCGCACCCGCGGCTTCACCGACGTCAGCGACCTGATCGGCGGATATGCGGCCTGGTCGGAGCACCTGGCCGAACGGCCCCCTGCACGCGCCTAGGCGCTTCAGGGTTCGGCCAGCCACCAGAAGCCCAGCGCCGGCAGTCGCAGCCGCCCGTCGGTGACCTCCATCGGGTCACTGCCCAGGACCGGCTGCAGGTCGCCCAGTCCGGCGAGGCGGCCGAGATCGACCACCGCGTCGGTGTCCGCAACGTTCGCCAGCCCGACGAAGGTGCCGCTGCGGGGGTGGCGTCGGCGCCACGCCAGCACTTTGTTGTCGCCCACGTCCAGCAGCACCGTGTCGGTGCCCCCGCGCAGCGCCAGTACGTCGCGACGCACCGCTCCCAGCCGCTGCAGCCAGCCGAACACCCGACCCTCCAGCGTCTCCGGGTCATGCCGACGCCCGGCGGCCGCCCAGTCCATCCACGGCCGGTGCATCCACCGGTTGTCCGCCGCCAGCGCAGGATCATCGAGGTACGTCCGGTCGTTGCGCAGCGCCAGTTCGTCACCCATGTAGAGCAGCGGCACACCGCCAAAGGCGTAGATCACCGAGTAGAGCAGCACGAGCCGGCGGACACCCTGTTCGAGGGCAGCCGCGTCACCACGGTCCAACGAGTCCTCGATCCCGCAGAGCGCAGCCGTCGTACCGGAGATCCTCGCGTCGCCGGTCAACGGGTTCTGCTGGAACAGCGCCCCTCGCGCGAACGAGTCGCCGTACCGGCCGCTGTAGAAGTCGTTGAGGAACCGCCGATGGCTGAACCCGTTCCAACCCATCGACGCTGCATCGGTGTCGGTGACGGCCCAGCCGATGTCATCGTGGCCGCGCACGTAGGTCACCCAGGACGTACCGGGCGGGATCGGGTCCATCCGGCCGAGGGCGTGCCGGGCTAGCTCGGCGTCCTTGGTGGCCAGGCTGCTCCACAGCATCACCATGAGCTGGTTGTGGTACGCCAGATCGCATTCGGGCCGGTAGCGGTCGTGCGCGCCCAGATACGGCACGAGATCCTCCGGGGCCACGATCGCCTCGGCCTTGAAGACCGTGGCCGGCGCGGCCAGCCGGACGAGCCCGTTGAGCGCCTGCATGAGGCTGTGCGTCTCCGGCTGGTTCAGTCCGTTCGTCCCCAACCGCTTCCAGAGGAACGGCACCGCGTCCATCCGGAAGATCTCGACGCCGCGGTTGGCCAGCCAGAGGATCTCGCCGAGCATCGCCAGCAGTACGTCGGGGTTCGCGTAGTTCAGATCCCATTGATAGGGCCAGAACGTGGTCCAGACCCAGCCGCCCGTCCCGCCCAACGCCGCGTCCACCCAGGTGAACGACCCTGGCGCGCGGTCCGGGAACACCGGGGGGATCGTCGCGTCGAACGCATCGGGAATCGTTCGGTCCGGAAACGCGATGTAGAAGTCCGCGTACGCCGGATCACCGGTCAGCCAACCCTGTGCCCAACGGTGCTCTCGCGCGGTGTGGTTGAGCACGACGTCGATGCACAGGCTCATGTCGCGGCTGCGCAGGGCGGTCGCGACCTCCTCGAGATCGTGCATGGTCCCCAGCCGCGAGTCGACCGCCCGGTAGTCCATGACCGCGTAACCGCCGTCGTTCTCCCCTGGGCGCGGCTGCAGCAGCGGCATCAGGTGCAGGTACGTGACGCCCAGTTCGGCCAGGTAGTCGATGTGCTCCGGCAGGTTGGCGAGCTTTTCGCAGAAGCGTTCGGTGTAGCAGACGTAGCCCCGCATCCGCGGTCGCTGGAACCAGTCGCGGTCCACTTCGCGGCGGCGATCGAGCAGCCGCAGTTCCTCCGGGCGCGCCCCCGCGGCGGCCAGCGCGATGCGCACGGCCCGTTCGCACAGGTCTGCGATGTCGGTGCTCCCGCCGTACACCGCATCGAGGGGTTCGATCAGGTCGGCCAGGCAGACGTTCAGGCGCGTGCCGAACGCGGTGCCTTCAGACCGGCCCAGCGCATCGAGGACGTCCGCGATCAGCCGCGGCTGCCGCTCCTGCCAGGCTGTCCAGACCCGCCTGGTTCGCTCGCTCACGATCGGTCATCCAATCACTCCCGATTCGCCCGGGTTGTCCCTGCGGTACGCCGGACCGGCCCGGCACCCGGCGGGTACCGTGGAGGCGCTTGTTGCCTGCCGGTCGCGAGCGACGGTGCACCGGCCGGCCATGCGGACCGGTTGACCGGAGCGATGCACAGGAAAGTGCCACCGAGCCGTCCCATGTGGCACTTTCTCGTGCATCCCTTCGAGTGGTCGGGGCGCACGTGAAGCTGGTGCTCGGTCGCGCCTCGGTTCGCCGACGCCGGCTGCACCGAGGTCAGCCGTCCGACACTCGACGTGCCGTGATGCGGGTCGACTTCTGATGCCCTGGGTATACGCGGCATCAGGTTGGTGACAGCCGACTGATCGGTGGGAGTCCTGCAGGGCGGCGTGGCGGCGTCGAGTGCTGTGTTACTCGAGCCAGGGTGCCAAGCGGGGTCGTGGTTGGGTGAGGACCTGCCGGTAGGCCCCACTCGAGCTGCAGAATCGGGCGCATGACGGCAACGGAACCTGCGATCTCCGTCGTGCCCGCCAACCAGGCGAGCTGGGAAGACCTGCAGACGGTCCTCGGCACCCGCGGCCAGGCGGCCAGCTGCCAGTGCCAGCGGTACAAGCTGCGGCCGCGGGAGTTCTTCGCCGGATTCCCCGCCGAGGAACGCGCCGGTCGGCTGCGCGAGCAGACCGACTGCGGCCAGCCGGAGTCGGACACGACCAGCGGCCTGGTCGCCTACCTCGACGGCGAGCCGGCCGGGTGGTGCGCGGTCGAGCCGCGCACCAGCTACACGGGCCTGGTCCGCAACAACCGTGTCCCCTGGGCGGGTCGCACGGAGGACAAGACAGACGACAGCGTCTGGGCCGTGACCTGCTTCGTCACCCGTGCGGGCTTCCGCAAGCGCGGGGTCAGCAAGGCCCTCGCGCGCGCCGCGGTGGACTTCGCCCGCGAGCGCGGTGCCCGCGCCATCGAGGGCTACCCCATGACCACGAAGAACGTGATCTCAGAAGAGCTCCACGTCGGCACCGAAGGCGTGTTCGCCGACGCCGGCTTCGGCGAGGTCAGCCGTCCGACACTGCGACGTGTCGTGATGCGGGTCGACTTCTGACGCCCTAGGTTTACCCGGCAATCGGGCTGGTGACGGTGTGGCGGGGCCGAAGGTTGTATGTCCACAAATCCGCCGAGTCATCAGGCATCGCCGCGACCGCGACTCCCCTCAGGGCTGCTGATTGGACTCCGTCGACTACGGCTGTAGTCGCTACCTACGCGGCTCGCCGATTCTCGTACCAGTCGAGCACGCGCAGGGCGCGGAGGGTGATCCAGCGACTCGGTTTGCGCTCCCCTTCGTCCACGTCGAAGTACACCTCTCCGGGATGCGGATTCTCGAGCAGCCATCGGCCGTCAGCATCGCGCTTCTGCTCGACAAGCTGGATTGCCTCGGCGCACCGTTCGTCGGGCTCGACGCCCGCGCTGCGCAAGTAGTCGAGGCCCCTCAGCACGTCGTAGTGGTACCGGGTCGGGAACGAGAACAGGCTCCAGCTGGGATCTATCACCTCACCGGTTGACAGCCGCCGCAACATCCGTCGCTCGAGGACATACGTCTCTCCCCGGTGTCTGGCTTCCGCCACGTCGGCTGGCTCACCGGTGGCTCGTTCGTGCTCGAGCAGCGTCGACCTGCGGGACGTCCAGATCGCTCGGCCGGCCGACCCGAGAACCACGATGCGGGATGACCGGGCCAGGGACGAAGCCTGCCGATGGGTGCGTCCGTGACGCTGTGGCCTAGCTGGGTGCGACCGTCCTGCGCATCACGCAGTTGCCCTGGCCCTTGGGGCGGATGTAGATGAAGCCTTCCCGCTCGTACAGGGTGCGCGTGACGTTGTAGAGAAAGGACGCCGACATCTTCTTGCCGGGGGGAATGTCGTGCGGGTATCCCTCCACGACACCGCCGCCGGCCTGAGCGATCAGGTCCACCGCACCCCGGAGGGCGACGGTGGCGAGCCCCTTGCGCCGGTATCGCCGGTCCACGAAGAAGCACGTGAGTCGGTAGTCCGGCATGAGGTCGAGGGTGGCCAGGTACTCCTTGCGGTGGTGGATGTTGGGCAGTTCGGCTGGGGGGCCGTACTCGCACCAGGCCACCGCCTCCTCACCGTCGAACACCAGCGCGGCGTGCGCCCGGCCCTCGTGGACCAGGCGCTGCTTCTTGGCGCGGCCACTCTCATCTTTGGGCTCGTTCTCGCTGTTCTTCCCGTGGAACCAGGTGCACCAGCAGCCTCCCCACACGCCGTTGTGCCGCTCGGCCAGGTCTGCGAACGCGGCCCAGGTTTCGGTGTTCAGTGGCTTGAGGGCGTACTCGGTCATCAATCCTCCTTGCCGACGGGCGGGGCGGACTTCGGGTGCCATCCGGCCGGTGGGTCCTCACCCACGCGTCCGTCGACCGCCTCGCGGAGCAGGTCGGCGTGCCCGGTGTGCCGCCCGTACTCCTCGATCAGGTCGCAGACGAGCCGGCGCAGGCTGAAATTACGCCCCTCGCCCCAGGAGAGATGGATTAGCTGGTCGAGCCCGCCATCGGCCAGGGCCGTGTCGAGCGTGGCGCGGGACCGCTCGATGGTGCTGTCCCAGAGCGCGTAGAGCTCCTCGGGGGTGTCGTCGGCGGCCGAGGCGAAGTCCCAATCGGAGTCGGAGTCCCAGTCCGTGGTGTCCCAGGGGGCACCGATCGGCGCTCCGCTGAGCTTGGTGCTGAACATCTGCGCCTCGGCCCTAGCGAGGTGCTTGAGCAGGCCGCCCAGGGTCAGTGATGAAGCGCCGATCCGGGTCTGCAGCCCGGTCGCGTCGAGATCGTCGGCCTTCCAGCGGAACGTCGTGCGCAGGCGGTCGAGCGCACCGACGAGGTGCTCGGCCTCGGTGCCGGCGAGGGGCGGTACCCACCAATAGTCGCTGCTGGTCATATCGCCACCGTAGAAGTGATTGCGGACGTTCTA
>Ga0136622_10000376_pt1 | contig 18228 bp, 18 predicted proteins | sample AntDrymUQ4482106_2_FD_104803 | JGI IMG/M metagenome (GOLD analysis project Ga0136622, IMG submission 104803) | Polar desert sand microbial communities from Dry Valleys, Antarctica - metaG UQ448 (21.06) | ecosystem: Environmental > Terrestrial > Soil > Desert | place: Antarctica: Dry Valley...
ACGAACCTTGGTGGCGGACCTCCCAGGACTGCAACGGCCAACGGCCGAGCGAGGCTGACGCCAGTCAGCCGCCACGAACCTTGGTGGCGGACCTCCTAGACTCACGCCCGTCGTCCTGACGGAGGAGAACGCCCAGTGCAGAAGGTTCTCATCGCCAACCGCGGCGAGATCGCGGTGCGCGTCATCCGTGCCTGCAAGGACGCCGGGCTCATCAGCGTGGCCGTCTACGCCGAGCCGGACCGGGACGCCGTACACGTGCGGATGGCCGACATGGCGTTCGCTCTGGGCGGGACGACGCCAGGTGACTCCTATCTCGTGATTGACAAGATCATCGAGGCCTGCCGGAAGTCCGGGGCCGACACCGTGCACCCGGGCTACGGATTTCTGGCCGAGAACGCCGACTTCGCCCGGGCGGTCATCGACGCCGGACTGACCTGGGTAGGGCCGACCCCTGAGGCGATCTTGGCACTCGGCGACAAGGTTCAGGCGCGTCACATCGCGACCAAGGCCGGCGCGCCGCTGGTTCCGGGCACCAAGGAACCCGTCAGCGGACCCGACGAGGTGGTCGCCTTCGCCGAAGAGCACGGCCTGCCGGTCGCGATCAAGGCGGCCTTCGGCGGCGGTGGGCGCGGGCTCAAGGTCGCGCGCGTTGTCGAGGAAATCCCCGAGCTGTTCGCCTCAGCGGTCCGCGAGGCGGAATCCGCGTTCGGTCGAGGCGAATGCTTCGTCGAGCGGTACCTGGACAGACCGCGGCACGTCGAGGCGCAGGTCCTTGCCGACACGCAGGGGAACGTGATTGTGGTGGGGACCCGTGACTGCTCATTGCAGCGGCGGCACCAGAAGCTTGTGGAGGAGGCGCCGGCACCATTCCTCACCGACGAGCAGCGCGCCGATATTCATGCCTCCGCCAAGGCGATCTGCATCGAAGCGGGGTATCACGGCGCGGGGACGGTGGAATATCTCGTCGCCGCCGACGGCACGGTCTCGTTCCTGGAGGTCAACACCCGGCTGCAGGTCGAGCACCCGGTGAGCGAGGAGACCACCGGACTGGATCTCGTCCGGGAGCAGTTCCGGATCGCTGCCGGCGAGAAGCTCGCCCTGACCGAGGACCCGGTTCCGCACGGGCACGCCTTCGAGTTCCGGATCAACGGCGAGGATGCCGGCCGCAACTTCCTGCCGGCCCCGGGGACCGTGACCACCTGGGTGCCGCCGGCCGGTCCCGGCGTACGGGTCGATTCCGGGGTCGAATCGGGATCGGTCATCGGTGGGGCATTCGACTCGCTGCTGGCCAAGCTGATCGTCGTGGGCCGCAGCCGCGAGCACGCCCTGGAGCGCTCCCGACGGGCGCTCGCCGAGATGCGGGTCGAGGGCCTGGCCACGCTGCTGCCGTTCCACCGCGCGGTTGTCGACGACGCCGCGTTCGCGCCGGCCGACGGTACCGCCTTTTCCGTGCACACCCGGTGGATCGAGACCGAGTTCGACAACCAGATCCCGCCGTATGCCGACGCCGTGGACCCTGATGAGGAACTGACCGAGCGGGAGACCGTCGTGGTGGAGGTCGGCGGGCGGCGACTCGAGGTGTCACTGCCGGCCGGGCTCGGCGCCGGGTCGAAGATCAAGAAGGCGGCGCCCCGCCGGGCCGGCGGTCGCACGGCCGGCGGCGGCGCGAGCGGCGATGCGCTGACCAGCCCCATGCAGGGCACGATCGTCAAGATCGCCGTGGAGGACGGCGCGACGGTCTCAGCGGGGGACCTCATCGTCGTCCTCGAGGCGATGAAGATGGAGCAGCCGCTCAACGCGCACAAGGCCGGCACAGTGTCCGGCCTCAAAGCCGAGGTGGGCGCCGTCGTCACCAGCGGCTCAGTGATCTGCGAGATCAGCGACTGACCCATCGCCTTCCGTCCTTACGTCCGTAGCTCTGAGCGCCATAGCGCTCGCTTCTACGGACGCTGCGCGGGCACCTTCGTTGCGTCCGTAACTGCGTCCAGCACCCGGGTCGGCGGCTCGATCCAGGCGATACCGGCGGCGGCATCGCGCCAGAAGCCCTCCGGATCGCTCAGACTGCGCTCATACGATGCGCGGTAGGCGCCCGTCTCCTTCATTCCCACTGCCTTCCTTGGCGTGGTCTCCTACTGTGAGGTATCCGGCGATGCGGTACCCCGGCCGGAGCAAGTCAGTCGGCTCAGCCGACGCAATGGACAGGAGACGCACATGGTCACGGTGGGCCTGCAGGTCACGCTGAGCGCCAAACCCGGTAAAGAGGAGGAACTTGGGTCGTTCCTCGAAAGCGCGCTCCCGCTCGCGCAGCAGGAGCCCGACACCACCGCATGGTTCGCGATCAAGCTGGACGACTCGACCTACGGCGTCTTCGATGTCTTCCCCAGTGACGACGGCCGGCAGGCGCACCTCAACGGCCCGATCGCCGCGGCGTTGATGGAAAAGGCAGACGACCTGCTCAGCTCGCCGCCGGACATAAAGCCGATCGACGTACTGGCCGCCAAGCTCTGACCGCTACTGCGCGCTGTCCCACCACAGGGTCGTGACACTGCGCGAAGCGAACTGATAGTCCGCTGGCAGAGCGGCGTCGACGTCGGGCTCGGCATCGACCGGGAGGCACAGCCGGCGGCGGACGAAAGCCACCGTCTGGGCGCGGTCGGTTCGGCGGGCCGGGCGCTGCCACGACTCGCTGTGCACAGTGAACCCAGCCGCCGTCAGGACCTCCGCGCAGAGCGCAGCGCTCGGTCCAGACGGCCGGTCCAGCCCGTAAAAGGCCAACCACAGGTCGTTGGTCGGCACCCACGGATGCACATCGGTCATCTCGACCACCACTCGCCGTCGGGTCGCGGCATCCAACGCCAGCGCGAAAGGGGCGAGGTCCGGAACGTTGTACGTCACGTGGTGCGCCAACACCACGTCGGCCGTCCCCGCGTCGGTGGCGACCTCCGGCCAACTGCCGAGCAATTCCCGGTGCGCCACCCCGCGCGCAGCCGCCGCCGCAGCGAACGCCTCGATCATGTGCGGCGCCGAGTCGACGCCGACGACCGCGCTCGCCGGCGGGACAAGGGCCATGGCTCCGGCACCGCCGCCGCAACCGACATCGAGAACCGTCCCGCCCACCGGCAGGGCCTCCAGCGCGTGCCGCCGCGATGGCGTGTCCGCCGGCTCCGGATCGGCCTCGAACATCCCGACCGGGAAGCCGTACGGCGATTCCGGCGCTGCGGCCAGGAGCTCCTCGGGGATTGCCCAGGCCTCGAGTTCGGTCCGCCAACGGGCCGCGGCAGCTCCGCTCACAGGTACCTCCTCGCCGCAGCGGCCGCGCGGGCGCCGTACCCGCCTCCGAACATCGCCGCATGCACGGCCAGCGGATGCAGCTGGTGCAGGGCCACCCGCTCCCGCCAGCCCGGCCCCAACCGGACCGCCTCGTCGTAAGCCGCGATCGTCCGGTCGAGGTACGGGAGGCCGAACAGCGCCAGCATCGCCAGGTCGGTCTCGCGATGCCCACCGTGCGCGGCAGGGTCGACCAGGTAAGCCGGACCCGCCGCCGACCACAGCACGTTGCCGGACCACAGGTCACCGTGCAGCCGAGCGGGGGGCTCGGCCGGTACGCCGACGCTCCCGATCCGGGCCATCGCTTGCTCGACGGTGACGGCGTCCGCCGCCGCCATTCGGCCCGCGTCCACAGCCTGCCGGACGAACGGGAGCACCCGCTGCCCGGCGTAGAAGTCCGGCCATGACGAGGCGGGCGAGTTGTCCAGCGGCAGCCGCCCGATCCAGCCCGGCCAAGGTGCGCCGAAGGCGTCGGCTCCCGAGGCGTGCAGCGCCGCCAACGACCGGCCCAGCTCGTCGGCCGCGGCGGCGGTCGGCGCCCCGGACTCGACCCACGACAGCAGCAGCATCGACCCGGTAACGGCGACGACCTCCGGCACTGAAACGCACCCGCACTCGCCCAACCACCGAAGACCGGCCGCCTCGCTGGCGAAGAAGGCGGCCTCCGCGCCGGCGAGTGACTTGGCGAAAACCGAGCTGCCGTCATCGAGGGTCAGCCGCTCTGCCCGGCAGGTGTCACCGCCGGGCAGCGGCGTCGTCCGGATCCGCTGGTGCTCGATCAACCGGTCCAGGTTGTGCGGGTGCGCCCGCAGGTAGCCCCAGTCGAGTCCGACCTCCATCTGGTCAGTCCAGGTCGCCGTGCGCCATCAGCTGCCGCCCGGCTTCGGTGATCGACCCGCTCATCGACGGATAGACCGCGAAGGTCTGCGCCAGGTCCGACACCGTGAGGTTGTTCTGGACGGCCAGCGTGATCGGCAAGATCAGCTCCGAGGCGTACGGTGCCACCACAACGCCGCCGACGACAACGCCGGTCGGATGCCGGCAGAACAGCTTCACGAAGCCGTCGCGCAGCCCATCCATCTTCGCCCGGGCATTGGTCGCGAACGGCAGGGTCACAACGCGTCCGGGAACCGGGCCCTCCTCGATCGCCTGGTGCGACAGCCCCACGGTCGCGATCTCCGGATGGGTGAACACGTTGGCGGACACGGTTTTGAGCTTCAGCGGCCCGACCGCCTCCCCGAGCGCGTGCCACATGGCGATCCGCCCCTGCATCGCTGCGACGGAGGCCAGCATGAGCACGCCCGTGCAGTCGCCCGCGGCGTACACCCCCGGGATGCTCGTCCGGGACACCCGGTCGGTGGCGATGAAACCGCCCTGGCCGAGCTCTATCCCGGCCGTCTCCAGGCCGAGATCGGCGGTGTTGGGAACCGAGCCGACGGTCATCAGGACGTGTGATCCCGACACTCGGCGGCCGTCGTCGAGCAGCACCTCCACCTTGTCGCCGATCCGGGTCACCGACGACGCCCGGGCGCCCTTGACGATCTCCGTTCCGCGCTCGGCGAATACCTGCTCCAGCACCCTGGCGGCGTCCGCGTCCTCGCCCGGCAGGACCCGATCGCGGCTGCTGACCAGGGTGACCCGAACGCCGAGTTCGGTGTAGGCGCTGGCGAACTCCGCACCGGTCACCCCGGAGCCGACGACGATGAGGTGCTCGGGCAGCTCGTCCAGGTCATACACCTGCCGCCAGGTCAGCACCCGCTCGCCGTCGGGTTCGGCGCCGGGCACGATCCGAGGCCTGGCGCCGGTGGCGATCAAGACCACGTCGGCCACGATGTCGCAAGACTTTCCCCCCGCCAAGTCTGCTCGGACACGGTGCCGGGCCAATCCCGGTTGGGTGTCGGCGAACCGGGCGGTGCCGGTCAGCAGCTCGACACCTTCGCGGAGCAGCCGCGCCCGCACGTCCGCGGATTGGGCTAGGGCGAGCGCGCGAACTCGGCCGTGCACCACTGCCGGATCGGCGTTAACCTGGTCAGCCGCAAACCCGCGTACGCCGAGCGTCCGCGACTCGCGGATCGAGGTCATCGCCCCGCTCGTGGCAATGAACGTCTTGGACGGCACGCAGTCGTACAGGACGCACGCACCACCGAGGCCGTCACGCTCCACAATGGACACAGCCGCCCCGAGCTGGGCCGCGACGAGTGCCGCCTCGTAACCGGCCGGGCCGCCGCCGATGATGACGATGCGGGTCGACGGCGTACTCACTGGCTTACTCCTCGCGGGCGCGGCTGACCAGTCATTGTCCCAGCCGTCGTTACGCTCGGCGGATGGCCCTGTACGCCGCCTACGGGTCCAACATGGATCCGGCGCAGATGCGTGAGCGTTGCCCGCACTCGCCGGCCGCCGGCACCGGCTGGGTCCGTGGGTGGCGGCTGACGTTCGGCGGCGAGCAGCTGGGCTGGGAAGGTGCGCTGGCGACGATCGTGCCGGACACGGCCGGCGAGGTTTTCGTCGCCCTGTACGACGTCACCCGCCTCGACGAGCGGATCCTGGATGCCTGGGAGGGCGCTGACCACGGGCTCTACCGCAAGGTTCGGGTGCGGACGCACTCGATGTCCGGCGACGTACTGGCCTGGGCTTACGTATTGGACGCCTTCGAGGGCGGCCTGCCCTCCGCGCGCTACCTCGGCGTACTCGCCGACGCGGCCGAGCTGGCGGGGGCGCCTTCGGACTACCTGTCCGAACTGCGGTCGCGAGAGTGCCGCTCAATGGGCAGCTGAGCCGGCCCGACCGCCATGATCACGCGGTGACCACTCTTGACGGAGATCCGGCTGAACTCTGGTGGCGGTGCTGCTGGGTCACGTCTTTCCGGCCCCGCCGGTCAGAGGGGACGAAGAGCTGCGATGCCCGATGGTTGAGGAATCCGGGGAGCCATGCGGGACGCACTTCTTCTTCGCCCCGTTTCCTACCGAGAAGGAGGCGCATCGGGGCCCGATCGTCTCAGGACCGCTTCGCTGGGCTCCGTGGTGCCGCGGAGGACTAACGGGGCTCCGCCCCAGTCCGGCGAGGCATGAGGGCGTGTGCCGGGCGTAGACGCGTGGCTGCCGAGCGAGATGTGGAGTGGACGTATCCGGCCGGCGGGATAGGTGTACTTCCCCGAAACTTGACTCAACATTCCAGCTTCGCCCGACCTTGCGAAGCTAGCGGGTGGCCTTGCCGTACTTCGCATTGAACTCAGCGGCGGACCTGGCTTTTGCCACCTCGGCGACGATCGGCGTTGTCCGCCGCCCCAACCTACGGTCGATGGTGACCTTCAACTTGGCAGCGGCCACCTGCTCCTCGGTGACTTGCAGCTTCCTGGTCACGTGCCCTCCTGGATGACGTCGCGCGGGTCTCCTCCATTGTCCCCCATCGACTCCTTGGCCGGCAACGCTTCAAGAGACTCCAAGCCCGGATCGGAAAACGCGTCCAGCACCATGAGGTCGTCCTCCGTTGCCAGCCGTGATCCGGCCAGGTTGCCCAGGATGTATAGGCCAACCGACCGCCGCCGCTCGTCCTTGCCCAAGGCAAGATCCGCAGCCCATTGAACTCGGCGCCACCACTCCTCCCGTTTGGCGCCCTTCTCTCGCAGGCTGGCGGCCAGCAGCGTCGCCGCCGCGCCGAGAGAGCCACCGAGCAAGCCGCCGACGAAACTCAGCCAGATCGCATCCACAAGCGGACGTTAGGCCTGGCTACCGACAGAAGCTGCGATGTGTTGGAGGTTCGGGCACAGTCGGCCGTTAACTGGTCGGGCGGGTCAGGCTCGTCAGCAGGGTGCGCGTCATCACCCGTACGCCGATCGCGATCGCCCGCTCGTCGATGTCGAAGCTGCCCTGGTGCAGGTCCAGTTCCTGCCCGTTGCTCGCGGTGCCCAGGCGGGCGAGGGCGATCGGGGCGACATCGGCGTACCAGCCGAAGTCCTCTGCCCCCATGCTCTGCATCGTGCCGGCGACGGCGTCCGGTCCGAGGGCGTCGATGACCCCGGAGCGGAGCAGCTCGATGGACCAGCCGTCGTTGACGACCGGGGGGACGCCCCGCGTGTAGTGGATGTCCACCTCCGCGCCGGTCGGAGCGACGACCTGCTCGATCAGGCTGCAAATGAGCTTCTCCGCGCCGTCCCAAGCCTCGCGCCGCAGCACTCGCATCGTGCCCCGCAGCTGACCGGTCTCGGGAATCGTGTTGTGCGCGATGCCCGCGCCGATCGCCGCCCAGACCAAGGACAGGCCGGCGCGCGGGTCGACCTGTCGCGACAGCAGACTCGGCACCATCGTCACGATGCGGGCCAGCGCATCCACCAGGTCCACCGTGAGGTGCGGCCGGGCGGTGTGCCCGCCGGGACCCCGCAACGTCACCTCTACGGAATCCGCCGCGGCGGTGATCGGCCCGATCAGCAGCCCCACCTTGCCGCACTCCAGCCGGGGGTCGCAGTGCAGCGCGAACACCCGCTCCAGACCGTCCAACCCTCCGCCGGCGACTACTGTTTGCGCCCCGCCGGGAATCAGCTCCTCAGCGGGCTGGAAGATGAGCCGCACCCGGCCGGGCAGCTGCGGCGCGCTCGCCAGCGCCAGGGCCACGCCGAGTGCGATGCTCGCGTGCGCGTCGTGGCCGCACGCGTGACAGACACCGTCCACTGTGGACTTGTACGGCACATCCTTCAGATCCCGCAACGGCAGGGCATCGATGTCTGCCCGAAAGCCGACCGTCCGCTTCCCTGCTCCGACGTCACAGATCAACCCGGTCCCCATCGGCAACACCTGCGGCTGCAATCCGGCGGCCCGCAGCTTCGAGACCAACAATGCGGTTGTCTTGTTCTCGCCGAACCCGAGCTCGGGATTCGCGTGCAAATGCCGGCGTACGGCGATGAGGTCGGCGGTGTGGTCGTCCACCCACCGGTCCAGCCAACTGAGACTCACGCACACAACCTGGAATTCGAAACGGATGGGGGACGGGACTGCAGTCTAGTTGCGATCCGTCACAGATTCTCGAAGGGCTCGTAGCTGCCCCAAATCTCCCGCATCGCGTCGCACACCTCGCCCACCGTGGCCCGGGCGGCCAGCGCCGTCTTCAACGGCGGCAGCACGTTGTCCGTCCCCTCCGCGGCGCGGCGGATGCCATCGAGTCCCCGGCGTACGTCGTCGTTCGATCGGCGCTCGCGCAGGGCGGCAAGCCCCTTGCTCTGGTTGGCCTCGATCGCCGGGTCGACCCGCAGCGGCTCGTAGCGCTCGTCGTTGTCGACGGTGAAGCGGTTCAGCCCGACGACCACCCGTGAACCGTCCTCTATGGACTTGGTGACGTCGTACGCCGATCGCTCGATCTCCGCCTTTTGGAAACCGCGCTCGATCGCCTGGACGGCTCCGCCCAGCTCCTCGATCTGGTCCATGAGCCGCCGGGTCAACGACTCCACCTCGTCGGTCATCGACTCGACCACGTAGGAGCCGGCGAACGGGTCCACCGTCGCGGTCACGTCCGTCTCGTGAGCGAGTACCTGCTGCGTTCGCAACGCCAGCCGGGCGGCCTTGGCGGTGGGCAGGGCGATGGCCTCGTCGAAGGAATTCGTGTGCAGCGACTGGGTTCCGCCCAGTACGGCGGCCAGCGCCTGCACCGTCACCCGCACCAGGTTCACTTCGGGCTGCTGCGCGGTCAGCTGCACGCCCGCGGTCTGGGTGTGGAAGCGCAACATCATCGACTTCGGGTTCTGCGCGCCGAAGTCCTCCTTCATCACCTGTGCCCAGATCCGCCGGGCGGCGCGGAATTTCGCGACCTCCTCGAGAATCGTCGTACGGGAAACGAAGAAGAACGCCAGCCGGGGCGCGAATTCGTCGACGTCCATCCCGGCCTGTACGGCGGCCCGCACGTACTCGATTCCGTTGGCCAGGGTGAAGGCGATCTCCTGCGCGGGTGTCGCGCCGGCCTCGGCCATGTGGTAGCCGGAGATGGAGATGGTGTTCCATCGCGGGATCTCCGATTGGCAGTACCGGAACACGTCGGTGACCAGCCGCAGCGACTCCGCCGGCGGGTAGATGTACGTCCCCCGGGCGATGTACTCCTTGAGGACGTCGTTCTGCACGGTGCCGTTGAGCGCGTCCGTGCTGATCCCGTTCTCCTCCGCGACGAGTTGGTACATCAGGAGGAGAACGGCGGCCGGTGCGTTGATGGTCATCGACGTGGATACCTCGTCCAGCGGGATGCCGTCGAACAGCACCGCCATGTCCTCGACCGAGTCGATCGCGACGCCGACCTTGCCCACCTCGCCGGCGGCGCGGTCAGCGTCGGAGTCGATGCCCATCTGAGTCGGCAGGTCGAAGGCCACCGACAGCCCGCTGGTGCCGTGCGACATCAGCTGGTGGTAACGCTCGTTGGACTCCCTGGCAGTGCCGAAGCCGGCGTACTGGCGCATCGTCCATGGCCGCTGCGTGTACATGGACGCGTAGACGCCACGGGTGTACGGATACTCCCCTGGCTCACCGAGCCGCGCCTGCAGATCCTCGGCGCCCGAGGATGCGTCGTACACCGGTGGGATCTCGAAGCCGGATTCGGCCAGGCGGCTCATGCACGAATGCTAGGCCCGACGCCGCTCGTCCGAGCCCGTCAGTGCATTGCGAGCCAGGTAGGGCGGCAGGCCAGGCGGTTACGCGTCGATAACCCAGGCCCGCTCCGGGACGACCCGCAGCGGCACCGTGTAGGTGTCGACGAAGTGCTCGGAGCTGATCCCGATCGTGACGAGCAGATCGGCGTTGAAGTGCAGGGACACCTGGTCATTGGCGGCGATGTGGGTCAGTTTCGCCGTCCCCGGCTGGCTGTAGATCACACAGCAGTCGCCCGTCCACAGGAACCACACCGGCCGCGGAGACCGCCGGCCCCTGGACGACACCGTCGTCAGCCAGGCGATCGGGTCCTCGACGAGCCTTCGCCTGATCCCATCGGTCAACTCGAACGTCACACGCGTCACTGTCCAGGCTCGTCGATCAGGCCACGCCGGTGCGCGATCGCCACGGCCTCCGTGCGCCCCGAGGCGGCCAGCTTGGCGATGATGTTCGACACGTGGACGCTCGCCGTCTTGTCGCTGATGTACAGCTCCCGACCGATCTGGCGGTTCGTCCGTCCCTTCGACAGCAGCGCCAGCACATCACGCTCTCGTGGGGTGAGTGGGGACGGTTCCCTGACGACACCAGGCAGCCCGGCGTCGAGTCGGCCGCGGCGCACCAGGGCTTCGACCGCGGTGGCGAGCGGCCGGGCACCGAGTCGACCCGCCACCTCGTGGGCTGCCCGGGCCTCGTCGGCCGCCGCTGCCCGCTCGTCCGCCGCCAAGAGCGCCTCGGCGAGCCGCCACCGGCCCCGGGCCTGCTCGTAGACGTGCCCGTAGCCATAGGCATCCACGACTGCACGCCACGGCTCTGGGTCACGCGAACCGCGCGCCCGACCCCACTCGGCCTCTGCCCGGGCCAACCAGGCGGCGGCTTCGACGCCCAGCGGGCCGCGGCAGGCGATGCTCGTCGACGTGATCTGCCGCACCTGGTCGATCCACCGGTCGGCCTGCTCGACCGTGCTGCCCGCAGCCCGCTCGTCGCCGAGCATCCGGGCCGAGTTCGCCTGGTTGGCCAGTGCCCCGAGGGCCAGCGCCAGCAGCCGCAGGAACCCGAGAACCTCTGGTCCCCACAACTGCGACACCGTCTCGATCGTCTGTTCCGTGAGGGACAGCGCACGCTCCGGCTCGGTCCACGACGCCAGGTCGACCGAACAGCTGCCCGCCGTCAGCATCCGGATCGGGTGGTCGTGTCCGAGCCGGAACTCCACTGCCAACCGCTGGCCCGCCTCGGAGTCCCCACGACCTACGGCCACGAACATCCCCGCGGTAGCGACGAACTGAGCTGACGAGGGTGCCGACGCGCCGAGGTCCGCGGCGCGGAGGCTGCCGTCCCAGTCGCCGGCCACGTAGCGCACCACCACCTGCAGATGTCGCGTCTCCGCGCCGTACAGGCTCCACGTCAGTCCGAGGTCGATGGCCCGCTGCACCCCACCGTCCAGCCAGCGCAACGCACCGACGAGGTCGCCGACCTCGTACCGGATGACGGCCAGCGTGTAGGTCGCGCGCATCTCCACGTCGCTGTCGCCCGAGCGCCGAGCCCGCTGGTGAGCCTGCTCGAGTCGAGCGGTGAGGATGTCGACGTCGGTATGGCGCTGGTCCATCCGCGTCAGCGAGACCATTGTGTCGGCCCATGCAGCGTCGAGGCCCAGCGTCTCCGCCGAACCCAGCGCCTCCTCGGCCGCCCGGCGGGCGCCTGGGATGTCGTCGACGAAGAACGCCGTTCGCACATGCGTGGCAGCCGCCCAGGTACGTGCAGCCGAGGGTGGTTCCGCCGGGAGCAGGTCCAGCGCGGCACTGGTCTCGGCGTAGGCGGCCTGGTCGAGATCGACGGTGATCAGGTTCTGAGCCAACGTGTAACGCACCCGGGCGGCCAACTCGAGGTCCGCTGGCGAATCGACCCGGTCAAGAGCGGCCCGCGTCAGGGCGACGGCGCGCTGCGACTCGCCCGCCTGGGCGGCCGCATTGGAGGCGCTGAGCATGACCGAGACCTCGTCGCGGCCGGTCAGCTCGGCGGCATCAGGCACCGCCGACCACAGCGCCAGCGCGCCCTGCAGCTGGTGCAGTCGCTCGGCGGGAGCCCCGAGCCGGCGTGCCTCCTCGGCTGCATCGAGTGCGGCGACGAGTGCGCCTGCCAGGTCGTTGCTCTCCCGACGGTGAAAGGCCAGCTCGGCGGCCGAGCCGGTGAAGCTCACTCCCTTGGCGAGCAACTCGGCGAACAGCGCGTGGAGGCGGACCCGTTCCCCGGGCAGCAGATCGGAGTACGCCGCCTCGCGCAGCAGCGCGTGCCGGAACGCGTACGTCTGGTCCTCCCCGGGCATCAGCACGTGGCGGGTGACCGCCTCGCGCAGGGCACCGTCCAGGTCGACGTCTCCGAGGCCGCTCGCATCGCGCAGCAGCGCGTGTTGGACGCGCCGCCCGGCAACCGCCGCGATCCGGACGACCCGCTGTGCCGCTGCGGGGAGTTGCTCGAGGCGGGCCAGGAGGACGTCAGCCAGGGCGACCGGAACCGCGTCGGTGTCCCGATCCAGGCTGGCTTGCAGCAACTGCTCGGCGTAAAAGGCGTTTCCTTCGGCTCGCTCGACGATCCGGGACACGTCGGTGTTCGCCATCCCGTCGGCATTCATGGACCGCACCAGCACCGCGATCTCGGCATCCGGCAGCGGCGCCAGGTGCAGGCGACCGACGTGCTGGAGCCGGGCGAGTTCGGCCAGCAACGGCCGCAACGGGTGCCGGCGGTGCAGATCGCCCGCGCGATAGGAGCCGACGATGAGCAGCCGCTGGCGCTCGAGCCGGCTGAGCAGGAAGCGGAGCAGGTCGCGAGTGGATTGATCGGCCCAGTGCAGATCCTCGATCACCAGCAACACCGGCCGCGCCGCGCTGAACTCCGCGAGCAGCGCCGCCACCGCATCGAAGACGTAAAGCTGGTTGGCCGCGCCCGGATGCGCCGGTTCCGGTGCTGCCAGGCCGCCACCGAGCAGCGGTCCGAGAACGGGGTAGCGCTGAGTCAACTCGGCGCCGGCGGTGCCCGCCGCGGTCACTGCGCGGAGGACCTCGGTGAAGGGCAGATACGGCAGGCCGACGTCACCGAGATCCACGCAATGGCCCACCAGGACGGTCATCTGCTCGGCGCTTGCGCGCCGAGCCACCTCAGCGAGCAAGCGGGTCTTGCCGACCCCCGCGTCGCCGGCGAGCAAGCATGCGGACGGCTCGCCGCGCTGGGCGGCGGCCAGCCGGTCCACCAGCCGGTCGAACTCCTCGGTCCGGCCGACGAACGGTGGCTCCTGTCCCCAGCGCGGCACAAGCGTGATCGTCTCATCCGCTACGGACACTCCGGCGCCGACGAGCTGGGCGGCTTGGGCCACGCTCAGCCCCGGCCGCCGTCTCCGTGCGGCCGGATCGCCGCCCTGGAGCGTCGCGACCAGCGCCCGCCCGGTCGCTTCCACCCGTCGACCCCCGCGGCGTCGTACAGCCGTTCCCTGCGGTAGGCGATCTCGGTCTCCAACACCGATCCGAATATCTCGAACATGTATTCCTCCTCGTCCCGAGAGGCGCCTGGGTGGCTCCTCTGCTGACAAGGACGACTCTGCTGCTGAGACCGATGTCCGGCATCGGTCAGTCGGGCAGTCATCTGCGGTCGACGGGCCGCGCTGTCACTAAGGTCGTCCATCGAGCGGCTAAGCGTCTTAGGCCGCATGGACCACGCCGACTGCCGCGCCCGGAGGAGACGGAGGTCGGCGATGCCGCTCACCGGGTCGACCGCAACCGTTAGGACCCGCATTGCCACCCGGGGACCATTCTCCCTCGAGGAGCTGGCCATGTTCGGCTTCGGCCATCGCGCCGAGTCCTCCTGGGACGGCGTCATGCGCCTGGCCTTTTGTGTCGACGGCGACGAGGACACCCACGCCGGCGTCGAGGTTCGCCAGTACGGCGACGAACTCGAACTCGTCGTCCACGGCCACGAGGATCTGGACCGCGTCTCCCAGCAGGTGGCCCGGGTGCTGTCATGCGACCACGACGGTGACGCTTTTGCCGCCCTCGGACGCCACGACCACGTCATCGGCTCCCTGCAGGCAGCCACTCCGGGGCTGCGCCCACCGCTGTTCTATTCCCCTTACGAGGCCACGCTGTGGTCGGTCATCAGCGCCCGACGACCCCGAGCCCAGGCGGCTGTACTGCGAGACCGCCTGGCGCGGGCCTCCGGCCGGACATTCGTTCTGGCCGGCGTCGAGACGCCCGCCGTCCCCGGGCCCACCGCAATCATGCGGCTCGAGCGGGTTCCCGGCCTGCCCGCTGGCCGAGTCCCACGTCTGCACGCAGTCGCTGCCGCCGCGAGCCGCGGCGAGCTAGCCGTCCAGCGACTGAATGCCATGACACCAACCGCGGCCGAGGCAGACCTGCGGCGGCTCCCAGGCATCGGACCCTTCTACAGCTCGCTCATCGTCATCCGGGCGTGCGGGCTGGCCGACGTCCTGCCGGTCGCCGAGCAACGCTCTCGCGAGCTGGTGACGACGCTGTACGGCCTGACCGAGGCCCTCGACGACGACGCCTACCGCGCGTTCGCCGCGGCGCACTGGACGCCGTTCCGCACCTGGGTGGTCGTACTCATCAGGGCCGTCGCCCGGCGCATCCTGCCCGACGAGGACCTGCCGCCACGCGAGCGCAAGCGCCGCGGACCCGTCGAAGGCAGCTGACCGGCTTCTGCCCGCCGTACACCGACACCGCCCCTGCCCCGATGGCTAGGCTGCTGCGCCGTGGCGACTACCGAGCGGGACCCCTTGGAGCTCTCGGCGGCCGGTGCGCAGGCGCTCGCCGCGGCCACCGGGGTGCAGCGCCACGACGTCGCCATCGTGATGGGATCCGGCTGGCTGCCGGCCGCCGACGCGCTGGGGCCCCCGACCAGCGAGCTCGCGGCGACCGATCTGCCGGGCTTCGCGCCGCCCGGAGTAGTCGGTCACGCCGGCAAGATCCGTTCGCTAGAGGTCGCGGGCAAGCGGGTTCTGGTGCTCCTCGGCCGCACCCACCTGTACGAGGGCCGCGGCGTCGCAGCCGTCGTCCACGGCGTCCGGGTGGCCGCCGCCGCCGGCTGCTCCACCGTCGTACTCACCAACGCGGCCGGTGGGCTGCGTCCCGAGTACAGGATCGGGCAGCCGGTGCTGATCTCCGATCACCTGAACCTCACCGCCCGTTCCCCGCTCGTCGGCGCGCAGTTCGTCGACCTCACCGACCTGTACTCGGGGCGGCTGCGCGCGATGGCCCGCGGATCCGATCCCGACCTCACCGAGGGGGTGTACGCCGCACTGCCCGGGCCGCACTACGAGACGCCTGCCGAGATCCGGATGCTGACCGCGCTGGGTGCCGACCTCGTCGGCATGTCCACCGCGCTGGAGGCGATCGCCGCCCGGGCGGCAGGTGCAGAGGTGCTCGGCATTTCGCTCGTGACCAACCTCGCCGCGGGCATCACCGGCGACCCGCTTGACCATGCCGAGGTGCTGGCAGCTGGCAAGGCCGCGGCAGCGCGGATGGGGACGCTGCTCGCCGACCTCCTGAGCCGGCTGTGACCCGGCCCTCATGACGAGGCACGTCCTCCTCACCGGCGCGGTCGGTCAGATCGGTGGGCTGTTGCGAGCCGGGCTGCCGTCGACGGGTTGGACGCTGCGTTGCCTCGACACCGCCGACATGGGCGCTGCCCGCGACGGCGAGGAACTGATCCGTGGAGACATCACCGACCTCGACGCCGTCCTGGCCGCCACCACCGGGGTGGCTGCCGTCGTCCACATGGGCGGGCTGTCCAGCGAGGCGGCGTACGACGAGATCAGGCGGGTCAACATCGACGGGACCTATCACGTCCTGGAGTCGGCTCGGCGCGCGGGAGTTCGCCGAGTCGTGCTCGCGAGCAGCAACCACGCGGTCGGTTTCACGCCGCGCGCGACCTGCGTTCCGGTCGACACCAGGCCGCGGCCGGACACGTTCTACGGCGTCAGCAAGGTCGCCGGCGAGGCGCTCGGATCGCTGTACGCCGACCGCTATGGCCTCGACGTCGTCTGCCTGCGGATCGGCACCCAGCGACCCCGGCCGGTCCACCCGCGGCACCTGTCGACGTGGCTGTCCGACGCCGACGCCGTCCGACTGGTGGACGCGGCCCTGTCGGCGGCGAGCCCGAGGTTCGCCGTGGTCTACGGCATCTCGGCGAACACCCGCGGCTGGTGGGATCTCGAACCTGGCCGGGCGCTGGGGTATCACCCCGTCGACGACGCCGAGGACTACGCCGGCGAGATCGGCGATGACGTCGACACCTACCAGGGCTTCCTCGGTGGTGAGTTCACCGGCCCGGAGTACGACCAGTGAGAGACGCCGTGGTCCAGGCCTGGATCGACGACGACCCCGACCCCGCCACCCGCGCCGAACTGGAAGCCCTGCTCGGCTCCGGCGACGAAGCGGAACTGCGCGACCGCTTCTCCGGTCCGCTGAGATTCGGCACCGCCGGTCTGCGGGGCATCGTCCGGGCCGGTCCCAACGGCATGAACAGGGCAGTGGTCCGACGGGCCGCCGCCGGGCTGGCCGGCTACCTCGCATCGATTCGGGCCGACGGACCCGTGGTGATCGGCTACGACGCCCGCCGGGGCAGTACCGACTTCGCCCGGGACACGGCCGCCGTCCTCGCCGGCGCCGGCCGGGCAGCCCTGTTACTGCCTAGCGCATTGCCAACCCCGGTGCTGGCGTTCGCCGTACGGCACCTGGACGCGGCCGCCGGCGTGATGGTGACCGCCAGCCACAACCCGCCGCAGGACAACGGGTACAAGGTCTATCTCGGCGACGGCGCGCAGATCGTGCCCCCCGCGGACGCGCTGATCCAGGTCGCCATCGCATCGGTACGCTCGGTTCGCGCACTGCCGCTGTCCGAGGACTACACGATCCTCGGCGAGGAAGTCCTCGACGCGTACCTGGCGGCGGTCTGCGCGGTACCGCCTGCTGGCCCCCGTGAGCTGACCGTCGCCTACACCGCTCTGCACGGGGTGGGGGCCGAGGTCGCGCGCCGGGCCTTTGTCGGCGCCGGGTTCGCCGAGCCGTACATCGTCGCCGAGCAGGCCTTGCCCGATCCGGCGTTTCCGACCGTCCCGTTTCCCAATCCGGAGGAACCCGGCGCGGTCGACCTGCTGCTCGCACTCGCTGCCGGCCGTGGCGCGGACATCGCGATCGCGAACGACCCGGACGCCGACCGCTGTGCAGTTATCTGCGGCCGGATGCTGCGGGGGGACGAGGTCGGCGTCCTGCTCGCTGACGCCCTGCTCGACGCCGGACGGACAGGAACGTTCGCGACGACGATCGTGTCGTCGTCCATGCTGCGGTCGTTGTGCCTAACCGCCGACGTGCCGTACGCAGAAACGCTGACGGGCTTCAAGTGGATCGTCCGGGCCCCCGAGCAGACCGGTGTACCGCTGGCCTTCGGGTACGAGGAAGCCCTCGGGTACGCCGCCGCTCCGGACATCGTCCTGGACAAGGACGGTATCTCCGCTGCCCTTCTCGTGGCCGCTCGGGCGGCGCAGCTCAAGGCCGACGGGGGCAAGACCCTGCTCGACCGGCTGGATGAACTCGCCGCCGAGCACGGCGTCCACCTCACCGACCAGGTCTCGATCCGGGTCAACGACCTGTCGCTGATCGGCACTGCCATGTCCTCGTTGCGGGCCTCCCCACCGGTGGAACTGCTGGGTCGGGCAGTCGTCTTCGAGGATCTCGCAGCCGATGCGGACGTCGTGCGGCTCCGCGGCGACGGACTTCGGGTGGTGGTCCGGCCGAGCGGCACAGAGCCAAAACTCAAGGCCTACCTGGAGATCGTGGTCGCGGTCACCGGATCGGTCGCGGCCGCGCGCGACGAGGCCGCCGCGCTGATGTCCGATCTGCGCACCGAGGTCAGCGCCCTGATGGGCTTCCCGACCTAGCGGTCAGGACCGCAAGTTCGGCGGGTTTGTCGGGGGTCGGGTCAAGATTGGTCGTCACTGAGGTGTGTGAAGGCCCCCGGCGCAGTCGAGGGCGTCTTCGGGCGGCACTTTTCGGCCCAATGCTTGGGATCTGGGCCGCAGAAGTGGACCGAAAGGTGCCACAAACAGCCGAATAGTGGCATCTTTCGGTCCACCGCATTCGGTCGGCCACCGGGCAAAGGACCAAAAGGTGCCACCGCGGCGAACACCCTGCATACGGGCTCACCGGGCCGCGGCGACAGCCAACCGAAACCCCCGACGAACTTACGTTCCTGACCACTAGCCGCCGGTGATCGCAGCCCA
>Ga0136622_10000377_pt1 | contig 18196 bp, 17 predicted proteins | sample AntDrymUQ4482106_2_FD_104803 | JGI IMG/M metagenome (GOLD analysis project Ga0136622, IMG submission 104803) | Polar desert sand microbial communities from Dry Valleys, Antarctica - metaG UQ448 (21.06) | ecosystem: Environmental > Terrestrial > Soil > Desert | place: Antarctica: Dry Valley...
GGCGGCGAAGCGGATCATCCATCCCAACCAGGCGGCGCGTCGAAAGAGCCGCCTGATGCGCAAGCTCAATGCTGGCTGAGTTGCTGGTCTCACTCGCTGCGCTCGTTCGACTGCGCCTCGTCCTGGCGCTTCCCTCGGCGCCTGACAGCAGACCGTCCACATCCTGGGCGCCAAAGCGGTCACGCCTAGGGTCCGCCCTCTTCAAGCGCCCAGTCGGGACAGACGCGCCACGAGCACCTCGAGCACGATGTCGTCGGGGAGCTCACGTGCCCCGCGCAGGTCGAGGTCGGCGGCGGCGAGCAGATCGAACGCCCGCCGGATCTTCGTGCCGCCGAGCTTGCGGGACAACTCCAGCGCTTTGCGGGCCGGGAAGCCAGGCTTGATGCCGAGCAACGAAGCGGCCTGAGCTTCGTTGCGGGCGTCGGCGCCATCGAGCTTCGCCAGCCGGGTGTAGTGGCCGTGCAGGACGGCCATCACCTGCAGCGGGTGACGTCCGCCGGAGTGGACCATCCGATCGAGCATCCCGAGAGCCTCCGGCGTGCGTCCCCGATCGATGGCATCGGTGAAGTCCCACGGCGGGACGCCGCCACGTTCCCCGAGGAACGGTTCGACATCGTCGACCCGCAGGCGACGGTCGGGGCCGAAGGCAGCAGCGAGCGTCTCCAACAGCCCAGCGACCATGCCGACGTCCTCTCCGAAGTGCGCAGCGACCAGCGAGCCGGCGTCGGCGTCGAGCGACACACCGTGACGCTGGGACATCTCTGTGATCCACTGTTGGCGGTCTCGCTGCCGTAAAGGCGGTGTCGTGCTGACGGTCGTGCCACCGGCGGCGGCCAACGCGTCGGTGAGCGACTTTGGAAGCCGTCCAGAAGCGGCCACGAGCACGAGCGACGTCGATTCGTTGGGCGTAGCGAGGTAGGCGATCAACGGGCGTAGCTGCTCGGCGGTGAACCGGCCGATGTCGCGGGCGAGCACGACCCGGGAGTCGGTGAACAGTGGCGGGGTGTTGGCGGCGGCGATCACGTCGGCCAGCTCGTAGTCGGGATCGTCGTACTCGTCGACGGCGAGCGAGCGGTGGGTGTCGCCGAGCAGCTCCTGAACGTGGGCCGACACGGCGTCGCGCAGGACCGACTCGTCGCCCCCCGTGAACAACGTGGCACTCATCGGTGCTTCATTCTGCCTGGTCATGACGAGCCTCGTCCGTGCCACACGGCCGCCGCCACCCCGATGCCCACAAGCACCCATCCCGTCACTACCCATGGGGCCGGCGGTTCGAGGGCGCTGGCGACGATCGCAACGGTGTCGACCCAACGAACGCCGACGTCGACAGGGGCCATCACCGCCCCGGCCATGGCGGGGACGTTGGCGGCCACCAGCCCGGCCGGCAAGCCGTAGAGCATCACCACGCCGGCGACTGGGACGGCAAGCACGTTGGCCGGCAGGCTGACCAGCGGCAGCCGCTGGAACACGAGCAGCGCCGGCAGGGCAACACCGAGCTGGGCACCGAGCGTGATGCCGGCAGGCAGGGCCAGCGGCCCCAAGCGGTGCAGACGGCGGGCCAGCCACGGACCCACCGTCGTGACGCCGAGCGTGGCGCCGACCGACAGCCAGAACCCGATCGACGACACGAGCAGCGGGTCGACCGTGACCAGGGCGATCACGCTCAGGGCCACGATCCGCACCGGACGCTGGGGGCGCCCGACCACGAACGCCGTCGCCGTCAGGCCGGCCATCACGCCGGCCCGCAGGATCGACGGCTCAAAGCGTGTGAACGCCACGAACCACAGGATCAACGCGCACGTGAAGGCCCAGCGCCACCACGCCGACAGCAATCTCAGCAGCGGTCCTGCCGCCGCCAGCACGAACGCCACGTTCTGGCCCGAGACGGCCGTCAGGTGCGACAACCCGCTGGCTCGGAACCGCTCGACCATCTCGTCGGGCTGATTGCGGTCGTCACCGACCACGAGGCCTAGGTACAGGGCGTCGTGCGGCGCGCCGAGCTGCGTCGATGCCCTTGTGACGGCGTCTCGGACACGGTTCGTGAAGCGATGCAAGGCCGCGCCGGCTCCCTCGTCGGCCACCCAGTCGATGTCGAACCGCCCGACGATGTGCTGGGGAGCCACCCAGCTCACGCGGTCGGCGTCGAGCGCCCGGCGAGTCCCGGACACGAGCTTTCTCTCTCCGACCTGCCACCGCGAGATGCGCAAGCCGGACGCCCGTCCGTACTCGCGGACCTCGAAGCGCTCGCCATCCACCTGGAGGACCACCCGCCAGGCGCCGAACGACGGCTCGGGGTCACGCATCACGGTCGTCCAGCCCTGCCACTGGCCGAGCTGATCGGGCTCGAGCGCCTGCCATGCCTGATCACCGCGCACCGATGCGACGGCAGCGAGACATGTCAGGACGGCGATCACCTGGACGATGCGTGGACGCCGCAGGATCGCGATGGCGATGAGCGCCCCAAGTCCGGTGAGGGCCAGGATCCAGCGCGGATCGGGTCGCCACCACGCCGCCAGCGCGATCACCGCAGCCGCCAACGCCACATGTGCGTCGGCGGCTGCGTGTACTCGATGTTCGATGTCGATCCCGTAACGTGACGGCATCGGACGCGCACTGAGCTCACTGGAATCGCTCGGCGAACCCCCTCGCCGCGGGCGTCGCGGCCACGGTGATCCTCCCGCTGGTAACGGGGACTCGTTCCGAGCCGACATGGGCCCGGCGCCCCCCTCGGCGCCGACGCCTGCGCCGCCAGGCGCGCCCTCGGGTTCGTCGGGTTCGTCGGGTTCGCTCATCGGAGGGCCGCGTTGGTACCGCTCGCGCATCCGTGCCTTAGGCCCGTTCGTGGCCCTGATCCCGCCCGCCATCGTCGGCATTGGGGGTGCTGCACTGTTGCGCATCGGTGACTCACGCCCCACCGGGATCGCCGGCCTCGTGACCGGGTTGTGGGCGGCACCGGGCCTGCTGGTACTCGGAGCGCCGCTGTCGGATACAGACCTGCACCCGTTCGGCATCGGGCTGAGCATCGTCGTCTGGCTGCTGATCGGCTTCGTCGCCTCCCGCCGGGCGACGCGTGATCCAATGGCCGACTGGTCGCAATACTGGCGCCACTACCTGTGGGCGGCGGCCGGCATCCTGCTCGGCGTCGTGGCAGCACTCGTCGTGGTGGGTGTCGTCTTCCGCGAAGCGTTGCTCTGACGCACAACTTGATCACACGCTGACCAACTCTCGCACCGCCGCCAGCTTGGCGGGACCGATGCCAGGCACAGCCTCGAGGTCGTCAACAATGGCGAACGGTCCACTCTGCTCTCGGTGCAGCACGATGGCCGCTGCCGTGGCCGGACCGACGCCGGGCAGCGTGTCGAGCTGCTCAACCGTTGCCGAGTTGAGGTCAACGGGTTCGACCGGACCCGTTGTCGGTGCGGAACCGGCCGGCACGCCGGACGCCACCGGCACCGCCTCACCCGGCTCGGGAACGAACACCTGGCTGCCGTCGGCCAGCGCCGCCGCCAGGTTGACGACATCGAGGTTGGCTCGCCGTGTGGCGCCGCCGGCGCGCACGATGGCGTCGTTGACGAGCGATCCGGGAGGCAGCGTGTACACCCCTGGCCGAGCGACCGCGCCTGCTACGTGCACGGTGACGTCGTCAGTCGAGGTTGCAGCAGTCGGCGACGACGATGGGGTGGCACCATCGCGACCGGGTGCCGGCGCACTGCTGCTGGTGGTCGAGGCGTAAGGCAGCGCCGCCTCGGTGGGAGGGCGCGGCGACCGTACCAACCACCATCCACCGATCGTGATCGCCACCACTGCCAGTGACGTGGCGACAAGCCGACTGGCGCCGAACCAGATCACCCACGCCCGAGCCTGCTGCGCCCAGTGAGGAGCGGCGCCAGGCCGTCGCAACTGCCGATCAGCGTCAACGTCGTCCTCGAGGTGCTCACCGGACGGGACGGCCATCCGCCACCTCCTCGCCCACCGCGCCCGTGATCCGACGCGTCGTCATCGGGGGAAGTCGGATGCGACCCTAGCGACGCCGCAAGCGCCGCCGACGCCGGACGGGCGATCCGATCAAACTGTCAGAACAGGCGCGACGTGAGCTGCTTGCGGTATCGAGCGGTCCGCGGGTCGTCGGGACCCATCAGCTCGAGCAGGTCGACGAACCGCTGGCGGGCGTCGTCGTCATCGCGCACGGTGTCGAGCAGCGTGGTCAACTGCTGCTCGTAGTCGTCTTCAGGGGCATCACCGAGCCGGGCGGCAGCGGCGATCTTGCGGGTGCGGTCCGACTCAGGGATGCGCTCCAGTAGCGCCAGCGCCTCGTCGTTGTCGCCCCGCTCGACGAGCAGCTCGGCCAGGGCGACGATCGCGTCTTCGTTGCCGGGCTCGCCCTCGAGCACCTTACGTAGGCTGGTCTCGTCGCCGGCGGCGAGCAACTCGGCCTGCAAGGACTGCCCGGCCGTCGGCAGCAGCTTGTCGACGAACTCCTGCACGAAATGCTCTGGATAGCTACCCATGAAGCCGTCGACAGGCTGACCGTCGCGCAGGGCGTACACCGCCGGGATCGACTGCACGCTGAACGCTTGAACCACTCCTGGGTTCTCGTCGATGTTCACCTTGGCCAGGATGACCTTGCCGTCGGTGGCGTCGATGACCTTCTCGAGGATGGGGCCGAGCGTCTGGCACGGTTCGCACCAGGGTGCCCACATGTCGACAACGACGGGAGTGGTCTTGGAGCGCTGGACCACCTCGGATTCGAACGTGGCATCTGTGACGTCGACGGTCATGCGTTCAGGCTATCGGTGGCATCTCGCAGGCCCGATGGCCCGATGGCCCGATGAGCCCGGTGGGCCGGAAACCTCCCTCGGCACGACCGTCGGTACTGTGGCGCCATGGTCGACGTTCCCGGGATCGACGCTTCGGCGGTGTCGGAGTGGCTGGAGGTCACCGTGACGGGAGCCCAGGGTCCGTTCCACTTCGAGCGCATCGCCGGCGGTCACTCGAACCTCACCTATCGCGTCGAGAGCGCAACCTCTGCACCGATGGTGCTGCGCAGGCCACCGCTCGGCCACGTGCTCGCCAGCGCCCACGACATGGGCCGCGAGCACCGCATCATCTCCGGGCTGGCGCGCTCCGACGTGCCGGTGCCACCGGCGCTCGGCTTCTGCGAGGACGCCGACGTCAACGGTGCCCCGTTCTACGTGATGGCGTACGTCGACGGGTACGTCGTGCGCTCGGACGAGATCGCCGCAGCGGTCCTGGTGCCGGCCGCTCGCACCGAGGTGAGCCGGACGCTCGTCGATACGTTGGCCGCGATCCACAGCGTCGACCTCGACGCCACAGGGCTGTCGGGGCTCGCACGCCACGACGGGTACATCGCCCGCCAGCTCAAGCGGTGGTACGGCCAGTGGAACCAGCAGAAGACGCGCGAGCTGTCCGGCGTCGATCGCGTACACGAGGCGCTCAGCGAGCTCACGCCCGCGCAGCAGGAGGCGACGATCGTCCATGGCGACTACCGCCTCGACAACTGCATCGTGGGCAACGACGGGAAGGTGCGAGCCGTCCTCGATTGGGAGATCTGCACGCTCGGCGACCCGCTGGCCGACCTCGGGATGCTGATGGTGTACTGGACCGGACCAGACGACGAGACGTCGGCATGGCCGGGTGGCCGGGCGACGACGCTCGAAGGGTTCTGGAACCGGGACCGCATCGCCGCCCGTTACGCCGACGTGTCGGGCCGAGACCTGGTGGCGCTCGATTTCTACGTCTCGTTCGCGTTCTGGAAGCTGGCCTGCATCCTCGAAGGTGTCTACTCCCGCTACCTCGGTGGAGCGCTCGGCGAACGGGACCGATCCGAGCTGGAGCCATTCGCCCGTCAGGTCGAGGCAGCCGCGCGGGCCGCCGAGCAACGTTTGGAGCTCGTGCGATGAGCCCCAGCAGCGACTACCGCCTCGTGGCCGAGGCCGGCGGGCTCGACAGTCCGACGCTGATCGTGATGTTGACGGGCTGGATCGACGCCAGCGAGTCGGCCAGCCGAGCCATGCAGGCACTGCTCGACGAGTGTGGCGGTGATCCGCTGGTGGAGTTCGACGACGACCAGTACATCGACTTCCGCGCCCGGCGGCCGATCATGTCGCTGCGCGACAGCGTGAGCACGGAGCTGTCATGGTCGTCGATCGAGATGCGCTCCGGACGGGACCTGAAGGGCAACGACGTGCTCCTGCTGTGCGGGCCGGAACCCGACATGTTCTGGCACCGCTTCGCCGAGCGCATCGGACAGCTGGCGCTCGACCTCGGCGTGTCGAAGATGATCGGCCTCGGCGCCTACCCGTACGCCGTGCCGCACACGAGGGCGCCGCGGCTGTCAGTCACCACGCCGTCGATCGATATCAGAGACCGGATGCCAACCCGGCACAGCAGCATCGACCTGCCGGCAGGCATGGCGGCCGTGCTGGAGCACACGATGCACGACCGCCACATCCCGGCCATGTCTTTGTGGGCCCAAGTGCCGCATTACGTGGCCTCGATGGCGTACCCAGCGGCAACGGTGGCACTGATCGAAGCACTCAACGAACACGCCGATGTCCTGATCGACGGCGCCGATCTGCGTCATGAGGCCCTCGGCCAGCGCGACCGACTCGATCGGCTCGTGAGCTCCAACGAGGAGCACCAAGCCATGGTCGTGCAGCTGGAACGGATCTACGACGCCGACGAGGACCCGACCATCGGTGACGCCCCCGCCGACGGCACGACGATGGGAGCGGGCCCGCTCCCGAGCGCCGACGAGCTGGCCGGCGAGATCGAGCGCTACCTTCGCGACCAAGGTAAGTGAGGGATCAGTCGATCAGGGCCAGCTCTTCGTCGAGGTACTGCTGGCGACACTTCGAGCGCTGCAGTTTCCCAGACGACGTCTTGGGCAGCGTGCTCGGCTCGACGAGCATCACGTCGCGGGGCGGTAGGCCACACACCTGCAACGTGCGGTGGTGGATGTCGTGGCGCAGCGCGGACACGGCTTCGGTGTCGCCGGCATCGAGACGAGTCTCGGCCACGACCACAACGCTCTCCTTGCCCTTGTAGCCCTCGACGCCGAACGCCATCACGTTGCCGGCGCGCACGCCGTCGATGCCGTTGACGGCGCGCTCGATGTCTTCTGGGAACACATTGCGCCCGCCGACGATGATCACATCCTTGATCCGACCGCACAGCACGAGCTGGCCGTCGAGCAGATAGGCGAGATCGCCCGTGCACAACCAGCCGTCGCGGAACAGCTCGGCGGTGGCCTCCGGACGCTTGTAGTAGCCCGGCGTCACCGACGTGCCCCGGATCAGCAGCTCACCGACGTGACGGTCGGGAAGCACCTCGTTCGTGTCGACGTCGACGATCTTCATCTCCAAGCCGGGCACCGGCGCTCCGAGCAGCGGCAGCCGGCGTACGGCGATGTCGTCGGGATCGCTGAACTCGATCGGTTTCGCCACGCGATCGCGTTCGAGCACGATGCGGTCGACGACGTCGCACACGAGTCCTTGACCACGCGCCGGGAACGAGCCGCCGATCGCCAATTCGGCCATTCCGAACGCAGGGAAGACGCCGCCGGGATCGAAGCCGAACCGGCCGGCCTCGGCCACGAACGCTTCGACGGCATCCGGGTCGACAGGTTCTGCCCCACTCAGCGCCAGAGAGAGCGACGACAGATCGAGGTCCTTCATCCTGCGCAGGGCGCTCGTGGCGAGCACCCAGGAGAAGTTGGGGCCGGCCGTCGCCGTGCCGCCCCAGTCGGAGATCCACTGCATCCAGTTGCCGGGGTGTCCCAGGAAGTCTTGCGGGGCCGCCTGGACGAGTTGCACGCCGTGGGTCATCGCCGTTCCGAGGATCCCCACCAGCCCCATGTCGTGGTACAGCGGCAGCCACGACACGAGCACCTCGGTGGGTTGCAACCCCGCCGCCTGCGAGATGCCGTCGATGTTGGCCGTCAGAACGCGGTCGGGGATCATCACGCCCTTGGGCTCGCTCGTGGAGCCGCTCGTGTACTGCAGGATGACGAGCCGCTCGGGGTCCGGGTCGGGGCGCTCGAAGGCGTCGGCGGTGGGCAGACCCGACGCACCGGGCAGCGTCTCGGCCAGGCGGGACGTGGGCGGATCGCCGGCCTCAGGTTCGTAGAAGTCGGCCAGCAGGTCGTCGATCAACAGCAGCTTGGCATCGCCGTGGCGGATCCTGGCCCTCGTGGACTCGACGAACGCCTCGAGCGACCCCATGCGCATCGGCAGCGGAAGCACCATCGACGCCAGGCCGGCCATCCAGCACGCCCGCAGGGCAGTGATCAGGCCCCGACTCGTCGGGCCCAAGATGGCGACGTGATCGCCAGGCACCAGGCCACGGGCCTGGAGCGCAGCGGCGACGACGGCGGCCTCGTCGTGCAACTGGCGCCACGGCACGTAGATCGAGCCCTCGGTGCCGGCGTTGGACGAGCCGACGAACCGCACTCCCGCGTCGGCGTCGGCGGCGTGTTCGAGTCGCTCGATCGTCGACATCGGATTTCCCATCGAGTGCACGTTAGTAGTGACCGGTTCTCGACCGACATCGACTGCGAGGTCACCCAGACCGAGGATGTGAAAACCTCGGCGGATGCGATTCGTGGTGTTTGGGGCCGGCGGCGTCGGTGGGGTGGTCGGCGGGCGGCTGTCCCAGCACGGGCACGACGTGACGCTCGTAGCCAGGGGCGAGCACCTCACCGCCATCCAGGCCGATGGTCTGCGCTTGGAGTCGCCCGACGACAGCGTCACGCTGGACGTGCCCGCCGTGGCCAGCGCCGCCGATATCGATTGGGGTCTCGACCACGTGTGCCTGCTGACCGTCAAGTCGCAGGACACCGATGCCGCGCTCAACGCCTTGGCGGCCGCTGCGCCGCCGGAGCTGCCGATCGCCTGCGTGCAGAACGGCGTCGACAACGAACGCCGGACACTGCGACGATTCGCAAACGTGTACGGCGTCTGCGTGATGCTGCCTTCGACGTTCCTGCGCCCAGGTGTCGTGCAGGCGAGCTCTGCGCCCATGACCGGGGCACTCAACGTCGGCCGCTACCCGCTGGGCATCGACGAGTTGACCAACGATCTGGCCGCAGCCTTCTCCGGCGCCACGTTCCTGTCCGATCCCGACGACCGGGTGATGGACCAGAAGTACGCCAAGTTGTTGATGAACCTCGGTAACGCCGTGGAAGCGTTGTGCGGCACGGCCGATCGCGACGGCGAGCTGTTGCGCCGAGCCCGCCGGGAGGCGGTCGCCGTGCTCGATGCCGCCGGCGTCGTCGTGGCGCCGAAGGGCCACGACGCCGAGCAACGCCGCCACATCTCGATCCGTCCGATTGGCGGCGAGCGTCGCGGCGGCGGCTCCACCTGGCAGAGCCTCGCCCGCAGCGCCAGCAGCGTGGAGACCGACCACCTGAACGGCGAGATCGTGCTGCTCGGACGCCTCCACGGTGTGCCGACGCCTGCCAACGCCCTGCTGCAACGGATGGCCGCAAAGTTCGTCCGCCAGCGTCGCCCACCCGGTTCGGTAAGCGAGTCGGAGTTGGCGGCCATGCTGCGGGAGTGAAGACAATGGCCGAGGACGGCGACGACGTCACGCCGTAAGCTGACGAACGCCATGTGCCCTGCTCACGACACCGAACACGTCGACGACGAACCGCCGTTCCGCTACACCGCCGCGCTGGCGCTCGACCTCGAGACCCGCTGGCAGCACTGGTGGGATGAGCACGCCACGTACGAGACGCCGAACCCGTCCGGTCCCCTCGCCGACCCTGAAGCGCTCGACAACGGCCGCACCAAGCTGTTCGTGCTCGACATGTTTCCGTACCCGTCTGGTGAGGGCCTGCATGTCGGTCACCCGCTTGGCTTCATCGGCACCGACGTATACACGCGGTTCAAGCGCATGACGGGGCATCACGTGCTGTACACGATGGGCTTCGACGCCTTCGGCCTGCCGGCCGAGCAGTTCGCCGTGCAGACCGGCCAGCACCCCCGCCTCACCACCGAGCGCAACGTCACCACCTACCGCCAGCAGCTGCGGCGGTTGGGGCTCGGGCACGACCCGCGCCGCGCCATCAACACGTCCGACCCGCGTTACTACCGCTGGACACAGTGGATCTTCTCCCAGATCTTCAATGCCTGGTTCGACCGTGACGCCGACGACGGCCGGGGCAGGGCCCGCCCGATCGGCGAGCTGATCGCCATGTTCGAGGCCGGCGACCGCCCGACGTCCGACGGCCGCAAGTGGTCGAGGTTGAACGCCACCGAGCAGGCGGCCGAGATAGACATCCACCGGCTGGCCTATGTGGCAGACGCCCCGGTCAACTGGTGCCCAGGTCTCGGGACGGTCGTCGCCAACGAGGAGGTCACGGCCGACGGACGAAGCGATCGCGGCAACTTCCCGGTGTTCCAGCGCACGATGCGCCAGTGGATGATGCGCATCACCGAGTACGCCGATCGTCTGATCGACGACCTCGAGGTGCTCGACTGGCCAGACTCGATCAAGACGATGCAGCGCAATTGGATCGGGCGCTCTCCCGGATCCCGGGTCCGCTTCGACTCGCCGGCTGGGGAGGTCGAGGTGTTCACCACCCGAGCCGACACGTTCTTCGGAGCCACGTTCATCGTGCTGGCGCCAGAGCACCCGTTGGTGGCGTCGCTGACCACCGGGCCCCACGCCCCCGCTGTCGTCGAGTACAAGCAGGAGGTCCGTCAGCGCAAGGACTCCGAGCGCACCGACGACACACGCGCCAAGACCGGCGTGTTCACCGGCTCCTACGCCGTCAACCCGTTCACCCGCAAGGAGATCCCGATCTGGATCGCCGACTACGTGCTGATGGGCTACGGCACCGGAGCCATCACGGGCGTGCCGTGCGGTGACCAGCGCGACTTCGAGTTCGCCCGCAACTACGGGCTCGACATCGTCCCCATCCAGCAGCCTCCCGACGAATGGTTCGAGCAACATCGCATGGAACCGACGCTCGACACAGAGCGATGGCCCGAGGCGTACGTCGGCGACGCCCCGTACGTCAACTCCAGCGGCAAGAAGCTGGACCTGAACGGGATCGAGTCGGTGCGCCAGGGCGTCGACGTCACGAACGAATGGCTGGAAGCAACCGGCCACGGCGAGGCCACCGTCACGTACAAGCTGCGCGACTGGTTGTTCAGCCGGCAACGGTACTGGGGCGAGCCGTTCCCGATCGTGTACGACGACATGGACATCGCCCATGCCGTGCCCGACGAAATGCTGCCTGTGGAGCTGCCCGACACAGAGAGCTTCTCACCGCGCACGTTCGATCCCGACGACGAGAACTCGGATCCCGAGAGCCCGCTCGGGCGGCTGAGCGACTGGGTCGAGGTGGAGCTCGACTTGGGTCAGGGTCTGCGCACCTACCGGCGCGACACCAACATCATGCCGCAATGGGCCGGATCGTGCTGGTACGAGCTGCGTTACTGCGACCCGACGAACGACGACGTTCTCGTCGACCCCGACGTGGAGCGGTTCTGGATGGGCCCGCGCACCGACCTACGCCCCGATCATCCCGGCGGCGTCGACCTGTACGTCGGCGGCGTAGAGCACGCCGTGCTGCACCTGCTGTACGCACGCTTCTGGCACAAGGTGCTGCACGACCTGGGTCACGTGTCGTCGATGGAGCCGTACGCCCGACTGTTCAACCAGGGCTACATCCTGGCCGCCGCCTACCAGGACGAGCGCGGCATGTACGTGGAGGCCTCCGAGGTCGAGCGCCACGACGACGGTACATACACGTTCGACGGCCGGCGGGTCTGGCGCGAGATGGGCAAGATGGGCAAGAGCCTTCACAACGGCGTGTCACCCGATGAGATGTACGAGCAGTACGGCGCCGACACGCTTCGCCTGCACCTCATGGCAACGGGGCCGCTCGACGCCTCCCGGCCGTGGGAGACCCGAGACGTGGTCGGCATGTACCGGTTCGTGCAGCGCCTGTGGCGCAACCTGATCGATGAGGAGACGGGGGAGCTGTCGATCACCGACGAGCCGGCGACCGACGACACCCGCAGGCTGCTGCACCGCACGATCGACTTCGTTCGCCAAGAGATGGACGCCCTGCGCATGAACACGGCGATCGCCAAGCTGGTTGAGCTGAACAACCACGTGACGAAGCTGACGTCCACACCCCTCGAGGTGGCAGAGCCGCTGGTGCTGATGCTGGCACCTGTGGCACCCCACATGTGCGAGGAGCTGTGGCGCAAGCTCGGCCACGAGCACACGCTGACCCGTCACCCCTTCCCGGAGGCCGATCAGGCGTGGCTACTCGACGACACCATCGAGATACCGGTGCAGGTCAATGGCAAGCTGCGTAGCCGCGTCACGGTGGCCGTCGACGCCGATCACGCTGCCGTCGAGCAGCTGGCGCTGGCCGATCCGAAAGTGGCGGCCGCCATCGACGGCGCCTCACCCAAGAAGGTCATCGTCGTCGACGGCCGCATGGTCAACATCGTGCTCTGACCCGGTGTCCCGCGCCCTCGTCCGCCTGACCCAGCGCACCTCCTCGGCCAGCGAGACAACGACGCCGACGGCCACCAGGTATGCGGCGAGCGAGAGCAGGTCCCTCCCCTCCCTGACGGCCAACTGTCGCTGCGGATTGACGAAGTACCAGTTCGTCAGCACGAAGCCTGCCACGCCAGCCGCGCTGCCCGGAAGCGCCCCGCCCACCCGAGCAACGACGACCGCGAGCACGAAGTAGGTCAGCAGCACGCTCGACAGCGTGAACGTCGCCCGCTGATGCGTGAACAGCACCGTCAGCCCGGCGGTACCGCCGACAGCCAGCACCCACGTGGCAACCCGCCGCGCGGCGACCGTGCGTCAGTCCTCGTGGAGCACTTGACCGACGAGGTGGCGTACGTCGGACGGCTTCAGCACATCGAGGCTCATGAGCCGGCGGACCATGATGGCGCCGGCGAGGCAGTCAGCCGCGAGCTCGGGATCAACGTGCCGCGGCAGCTCGCCGGAGGCGACCCCTTCGCGCAGCAACGACACGAGGAGCTTGCGTCGTCCCGTGCTGATCTTGCGCTGCAGCTTCTGGGCGACGGGATCGCGCTCCGCGGCCTCGATCATCGCCGGCAGGCATGACGACCAGTCAGAGCCGGCGATGTGGGTGGCGAGCTGCTCGAGCAGGTCGATGATCCGATCCCGGACGGATCCGCCGACGCGGACCTCGAACGGCGGCTTCAGCTCTGCGAAGGCGTCCTCGAGCAGCTCGACCTTGCCCACCCAGTGCCGGTAGATGGTGCTCTTGGCCACGCCGGAGCGAGCAGCGACGGCCTCGATGGTGATCCCGCTGTAACCGAGTTCGCCCAGCAGGTCGATGGCTGCGGTGAGGACGAGGCGCCGTGACCGCTCGATGCGGGGATCGACCCCGAACGTGATCGTCTCGGTCATCTGGTCAGTCTGCCGCAGCGCCGACCGGTTCGCCAGCAGCAACCCGCTCGCCTACGACGGCCCCGGCTCCGGCCGACCCGCCTGGAAGGCCCGTCGCCGTGAACGCCGAGGCGGCCTCCTGCTCCTTGCGCCGGCCGAACGCGACGGCGACAGCCGCCGCGGCGGCGAGGGCGATGGCCACCGAAACGTAGCTCGTCACCTTGAAGGCGTCGGCGAAGGCGTCGGCCGCACGGCTCGCGACCAGGGCGCCGCCGTCGCCACCGAGCTGGGCTGCAACGCCGTTGGCGGCACCGGCGGACTCCGTAGCCTGCGCCGCGTCCTCCGCCGACAGAGCGATACCTCGGAGGTCGACACTCGATCGGTAGTTGGCGCTGACGATGCTGCCGAGCACGGCGATGCCGAGGGCGCCGCCGAGCTCGCGAGTGGTGTCGTTGACCGCCGACCCGACGCCGGCCTTCGAGAGCGGAACGGCACTCATGATGCTCCCAGTCGACGGCGCCGCCGTGATGCTCATGCCGACCGCCAGCAGCACGAGGGCGACGGCCAACACGAGATACGGCGACGACACGCCCACGAGGGTAAGCACCCCGAAACCGGCCGCCATGAAGACGAACCCGAGCACGATGATCGGTCCGCCGCCGATGCGCTCGGCCAGTCTTGCGCTGCGCGGCGCCACCACGATCATCGTCAGGGCGAACGGCAGCGTCGCCACCCCTGTGAGCAGTGCCGAGTACCCCCGACCGAACTGTAGATACTGGCTGAACAGGAAGAAGAAGCCGAACATTGCGAAGAAGGCGACGGTGATGACCCCGCTGCCGACGCTGAAACGGCGGTCGCGAAAGAAGTCCATCGGAAGCATCGGGTGTTCGGTGCGTCGCTCCCAGCAGACGAACGAGCCCAGCACCACGGCGGAGAGGCCGAACGAGCCCAGCACAACGGTGCTGGTCCAGCCGCGCTCGGGGCCTTCGATGACGCCGAACAGCAGCGCGGTCAGCCCGACGAGCGACAGGACCGCGCCGGTCGGGTCGAGCGGGGTGGCATCGTCGTCTCGCGACCTGGGGGCGAACACGGCGACCGCTACGGCGACGATCGCGATCACAGGCAGGTTGAAGATGATCGTCGAGCCCCACCAGAACTCCTCCAGAAGCGCGCCGGAGATGATCGGGCCGAACGCGCCACCGGCTCCGGCGAACCCGGCCCAGATGGCGATCGCGCGGGAGCGCTCGTGAGGAGGAAACACGGCCGTGATCAGCGAAAGCGTCGCCGGCATCACGAACGCCGCGCCGACGCCCATCACGACGCGCCCGGCAATGACCATCGTGGCGGTGCCGGCGGTCCCGGCGATCAGCGCGCCGAGGCCAAAGATGCCGAGCCCGGCGAGGAGTGCACCTTTCCGTCCGAACCGGTCGCCGATGGCACCGGCCATGAGCAGCACGCCGGCGAACACGAGCGCATAGGAGTCGAGGATCCAGTGGATCTCGCTGGCCGAAGCTTCGAGGTCCTGTTGCATCGTCGGTAGGGCGACGTTCAACGACGACACGGCTACGACGACCATCACCAGGCTCAGGCACATGACGCCGAGCACGAACCACCGGCGGCGGTGCATCTCCTCCTGCTCGTGGAGGGGTAGGGCGACGGTCATGGAGACCTCCGATCGAGTGCGGGCAGTAACGAAACGTAGTCGTAGCGCACCGCTACGCCTACGTCGCATATGTCACAGCACGATCCCGGGGTCACGCCGGTAGATGTGCCAGCCTGCCTGCCGGCAAGATGCTCACTGTCGACTTCGAGCTGACGGGACAGGCCCTCGAGCGCCCGCTCTCCCACGTCCCCGCCGACCCGATGCTACGCCGTCGACTCGGCGGGGAGGGCGTCGGTGCGGACTGCTGCGATCTCGACGGGTCCGGTCGTTCCCTTCCGCGCGGTGGCCATCACGAGTCCGCCGAGCACGGTGGCGGCGAACGGCACGGTGAGCGCGGTGCGGAAGTCGCCGAGCGAGGCGTTCGCCGCGTCGCCCGACTCCGAAGCGCCCACCAGCACGGCGGTGACGACCGCCAGGCCGAGAGCAGCGCCGAACTGGAACGACATCGTGAGCAGCCCGCTCGCCAGGCCTTGCTCCTCCTCAGCGACACCGTCGGTGGCGGCGATCGTGAGCGGCCCGTAGGTGAGCGAGAAAGCGACGCCGAGCGTGAGGAACGTGGGCAGCATCGCCATGTACGTCCAGTCGGCACCGAGCGGCAGGAACGCGGCGTAGGCGGCGACCCCGGCGACGAGGCCGGCGACGATCACCTGCGTGTTGCCGAACCGAATCACCAGGTGCGGCGTCACCAGCGGGGCGAGGATGGCGTCGATCCCGATCACCATCAGCGCCAGGCCGGTCTCGAGCTCCGACCAGCCGCGCAGCTCCTGCAGGTAGAGGACGGCGGCGAATTGGAACCCGACGAACGCTGCGATCCACAGCATCCCGACGACGTTCGCCCGCACGAGCGCGCCGGATCGGAGGATCTCGAACCGCATCAGCGGCGATGCCGACCGCCGCTCGACGGCCGCGAAGCGCGCCAGGAGTCCCACGCTCGCGGCGACCGCGAGCAGCGTTTGCCAAGCCGCCACCTCGGTCACGCGCACGACGGTGTATACGGAGGTCAGCATTCCGGCCGTCAGCAGCGCCGCGCCGGCGAGGTCGTACCCTCCGGTGCGAAGGCGACCGGGGTCGTCACTGGGGATCAGCCGCAGGGCGCCGACCAGGATGACCGCCGACACGAGCACAGGAGCGAAAAACACCCACCGCCAGTCGAGCGACGTGAGCAGGCCGCCCGCCACCATGCCGAGCGAGAACCCGCCGGCGCCGGCACCGGCGTAGACGAGGACCGCCTGGTTTCGCCGTCGGCCCTCGGCGAAGGTCGTCGTGATGATCGACAGCCCCACCGGCGTGAGGAACGCCGCGGCGACGCCGGTGACGAAGCGGGCGAGGACCAGCATCCAGCTCTCCGTCGCCAGGCCGCCGAGCCCTGAGAAGGCGAGGAACACGGTCAGGAACGTGATGAACACCCGTCGCCGACCGAGCAGATCGCCCGCCCGACCGCCGAGCAGCACAAGGCCGGCGTAGCCGAGCACGTACGCGCTCACCACCCATTGCAGCCCGCTCGTCGACATGCCGAGGTCCGACCGGATCGAGGGCAGGGCGACGCCCATCATCGACACGTCGATGCCCTCGAGGAAGATCGCCCCGCTCAGCACGAGCAGCAGCGCCCACTGCGTGCCGGTCAGGCGGTCGCTGTCCGAATCTGTCGCTTCGTCGATCGCAGACATCGCTGCTCCTCGTTCTCGTCGGGTCGTTGGGTCCGCCTGGCGGTTCTGTTCAGTAGGTCGGTAACCACTTGTAACTGAGTTCATCTTCGTGCATAATCAAGAACGATGGAAGTAGGCACTTTCGAGGAACCGACGCATTCGTGCGATACCGACGACGCCTTCCAATGGGACACCCGCGAGGACTGCGAGGTGCGCCAGATCCTCGACCGCATCGCCGGCAAGTGGTCGCTGCTCGTCGTCGCCCTGCTCGATGGCCGGACGCTGCGCTTCACCGAGCTGCGGCGCACGATCGACGGCATCAGCCAACGGATGCTCACAGTCACGTTGCGCCACCTGGAACGAGACGGGCTCGTCGAACGCCTCGTGTACCCCGTGGTGCCCCCGCGGGTCGAGTACCGGCTGACGCCGCTCGGCAGCTCGTTGCACGACACCATCCAAGGACTCGTCGACTGGACCGAGCGCCACCAGACCCGCATTGCCGCTGCCCGCGAGGCCTACGACATTCGAGCCGAGCCCGAGCCGGTCGCGGCGCCCTAGCAAGAACCGGGAGGTCGAGCGCCTCGCCGCCGAAGTTGCCCGACTCACCGGGGAGATCAAGATCGAGGCCGTCCGGCGGCGCTGTCCGAGCGCAAGCAGCGCCTGGCGCGCCGGATCGACACCCGCGACCGCGGCGCTCGCCCCTGCCGCTTCCTCACATACGCGGTGGCACGGCGGGCCACGCCCTCGTTCCGGCAGTCACCGGACGAGATCGATGGTCACCCGATGGCGATTGGCAGTCGCCGGTGCTCCAGCCATCCGGGCATCGAGCGTGACGAGCGGGCAGTCGAGCGCCTCAGCCAGCGCCACGTACGCTGCGTCGTACATCGTGAGGTTCGCCCGGAGCCGCCACATCGCTGGCAGCAGCGGCTCGTGTGGATGGTGGGCCACGTCGAGGTCGGCGAGGTCGGCGATCGCCTCGCCACCTCGCGCCGCAGAGATCTCACCGCTGGCGACATGGCGCCGGACGACCTGGGCGACTTCGACCCCAAGCAGGTGGGGAGCGTGCAGGGTCTGGTCGGCGTCGGCAAACCGCTCGGCGACGGCGCCGGCGAGCGGCATCCCGAGCAGCCATTCGAGGATCGCCGAAGCGTCGGCGACGATCACCGGCTGTCGCGCTCGGCTCGCACCGAGTCGGCTGCCGATTCGCTGACGACCGCACGCTCCCGTGAGCGCACTCGCTCGAGGAGTTCACGCCGCGTCGGGCGCTCGAGCGATCGCCGCAGTTCGGCGAGGGCGTAGTCCGACATCGATTGGCCCTCGAGAGCCGAGCGCGATTTCAGCGCGCGGTGGACGTCGTCAGGCACGTTCCTGATCTGGAGCATTTTCATGCTTACAACATATAAGCATGTGATGTGCATGGTAGTGGTTTAGGGTGGAGCTGAGGGGAATCGAACCCCTGACCTCTTCCATGCCA
>Ga0136622_10000378_pt1 | contig 18183 bp, 19 predicted proteins | sample AntDrymUQ4482106_2_FD_104803 | JGI IMG/M metagenome (GOLD analysis project Ga0136622, IMG submission 104803) | Polar desert sand microbial communities from Dry Valleys, Antarctica - metaG UQ448 (21.06) | ecosystem: Environmental > Terrestrial > Soil > Desert | place: Antarctica: Dry Valley...
ACGATGACCTTCACTGTCGTCTCCTTCGCATCACGTCTCTTGCCAGTTCGCCGGGTTGATCCGGCTGGGCTGCACCCGCGGTGGCTCCCCCGGCATCTTCGGGTAGTCAGGAGGGTAGGGCATTTCGCCGAGACCCGCCGCCTCGTCCTCGTCGTACATCTCCAGCAGCTTCTCCAACGAGTACGCCGTCTCGTCGATCCCCTCGTGCGCGTCACCGAGCGACGCGAAGCGCTCCGGGACGGTGTGCAGGTTGAACGCCTTCGGGTCCACCTCCGGAAGCTCCTCCCACGACACCGGCGTGGAGACCGGAGCGCCCGGGATCGGCCGCAGGCTGTAGGCGCTCGCGATGGTCCGGTCGCGGCAGTTCTGGTTGTAGTCGACGAAGATCCGCTCCCCCCGCTCCTCCTTCCACCAGTTCGTGGTGACCTCGGGAGTACGACGCTCGAGCTCGCGTCCGAACGCGATCGCCGCATGTCGTACGTCGACGAAGGTCCACCGCGGCTCCACCCGCACGTAGACGTGCACGCCGCGGTTGCCGCTCGTCTTGGGGAAGCCGGCCATGCCCAGGTCCTCGAGCAGCTCCCGCGCGACACCCGCGACCCGCGCCGCGTCCACGAACGAGGTGCCGGGCTGTGGGTCGAGGTCGATCCGCATCTCGTCGGGGTGGTCGACGTCGTCACGTCGCACCGGCCAGGGATGGAAGGTCAGCGTCCCCATCTGCGCCGCCCACGCGACCACCGCGACCTCGGTCGGGCAGACCTCGTCGGCGGGCCGACCGGACGGGAACTCGATCCGAGCCGTCTCCACGTAGTCCGGAGCGCCTTTCGGCACCCGCTTCTGGTAGAACGCGTCGCCGTGCCGGTCCTCGCGGGTGGCGAGCACGATGTCGTCGTCCACACCCTTGGGCCAGCGCTCGAGCGTGGTCGGCCGATGGTCGAGCGCGCGCATGATGCCGGGAGCGACGGCGAGGTAGTACTCCACCACCTGCAGCTTCGTGACCTCTGCCGTGCGGTCGGTGGCCGGGTAGATCACCCGGTCCGGGCTCGAGACCCGCACCGCGCGCCCGGCCGCGTCGACCTCGGTCGCGGGGCTGGCCATGGGCTCAATCTAGTGGCCCCCACCGGCGACGTCGTCCGTCGCGCGTCGCAGCCGAGGGAGCCCGGCGTTGTGCCGAGTCAGTAGCCTGGTGTCCATGAGCTACCAGGTGACCAAGAGCGACAAGGAGTGGCGTGAGCAGCTGACGCGGCAGGAGTACGCCGTCCTCCGGAAAGCCGGTACCGAGCGGCCGTTCACCGGCGAGTACACCGACACTAAGGCCACCGGGGTCTACCGGTGTCGCGCCTGCCAGGCCGAGCTGTTCCGGTCCGACACCAAGTTCGAGTCCCACTGCGGGTGGCCGTCGTTCTACGCGCCGCTAGCCGAGGACCGGGTGGAGTACATCGAGGACCGGGCGATGGGTATGAAGCGCGTCGAGGTGCGCTGCGCGAACTGTGGCTCCCACCTCGGTCACGTCTTCGAGGGCGAGGGCTACGACAACCCCACCGACCAGCGCTACTGCATCAACTCGATCAGCCTTACCTTGGAACCAGTCGAGGAATAGGACGGGCACAGACATGGACCGCGACAACAGGGACCGCGACAACAGGGGCCGCGACGAGAAGCGCGACGAGAAGCGCGACAGGAAGCGCGACGAGAAGCGCGACAGGAAGAACGGCGACGAGGAAGAGGTCCTCGACCCCACCCAGCGCAAGATGCGCCACGACTGAGCCCGCACTATCGGGTGGTCGAGCCGCACCATCGGGTGGTCGAGCTTGTCGAGACCACTAACCACCGGCGGCTGAGGCGGCGAGCACGAGGCGTACGGCGTCGGGGAAGTCGCTCACCACATGGTCGGGCTCGGCGTCGGAGTCGTAGACGAGCGGGTCATAGTCGCGCTTGACCCACACCGTGCGAGCACCCACGCCCGCACCACCTGCGATGTCGGCGTCCAGGTTGTCGCCGATCATCCACGCGCCGCGCAAACTCTCACCGGCGCGCTGCGCGGCCGTCTGGAAGATCAGCGGATCGGGCTTGCTGACCCCGACCTCCTGCGAGATGCACACCGCGTCGGCGAGGTCGCCGATGCCGCTTGAAGCCAGCTTGTGGCTCTGCATCTCGGTCGGGCCGTTGGTCACGACCGCGAACGACCAACCAGCTGCCCGTGCCCGGTCGAGTGCGGAGTGCGCCTCGGGCGTCAACCGGTAGCTGCCACCGAACTGCCGGTTGTAGTCGAGCAGGAACTGGTCGAGGTCCACCTCGTAGCCGACGCGGGCGGCGAGCTTCGGGAGGAACTCGTCACCGCGGGGGCGGTGCCCGCCGTGGTCGAGCTCGACAATCCAGTCCACGAGCTCCGGGTCGGCGCCGCGCTCGGCAAGGAACGACTCCGCCCAGGCGCGGAACAACGGCGGTCGCTCGACCAGCGTGTCGTCGAGGTCGCACATCAACAGCGGCATAGAGGATCCCAGTCTCCAGCCTCAAGGCAGGTCGGCGATGAGGTCGGCCGGAGCCCGGCGCCGTCCGGTGTAGAACGGCACCTCCTCCCGCACGTGACGGCGGGTCTCCGAGCCACGCAGGTGGCGCATCAGGTCCACGATCCGGTGCAGCTCATCGGCCTCGAACGCGAGCAGCCACTCGTAGTCGCCGAGGGCGAAGGACGACACAGTGTTCGCCCGCACGTCGGGATACTCGCGCGCCATCATGCCGTGCTCAGCGAGCAGCCGGCGGCGCTCGGACTCCTCCAGCAGGTACCACTCGTAGGAGCGCACGAACGGGTAGACGCACACGTAGCTGCGCGCCTCCTCCTCTGCGAGGAAGGCCGGGATGTGGCTCTTGTTGAACTCCGCCGGCCGGTGCAGCGCCATCTGCGACCACACCGCGCGCAGCCGCGCGCCGAACGCCGTCCGGCGGAACCGGTGGTAGGCGTCTTGCAGCGCGTCTGCCGTCTCGGCGTGCCACCACACCATCAGGTCCGCGTCGGCGCGCAGCCCGGACACGTCGTACACGCCACGCACGACCACGTCGGCGCCGTCCAGCTCCTCGAACAGCTTCTCCACCTCGCGCGACTCAGCCGCGCGGTCGGCGTCGCCGAGCACGCGCTCGAGCGCGAACACCGACCACATCGTGTAGCGGATCGACTCGTTGAGCTCTCGCGCCTGCTTGCCCTGGCTGCGGCGGGCCTGCCCGTCCCCGCCGGACTCATGAGTCTGCGTCATAGACCTATTCTCCCCGCGCGACAAGGCCGTCCAGCACCTGGGTCACAGCCAGCTCAGCGGAGGCGACGCAGGCCGCGATGCCGATGCCGTCGTACGCCGCCCCGCAGACGGCCAGCCCCGGCTCGCGCGCCAGCGACGCGCGGATGCGGCGCACTCGCTCGACGTGACCGACCGCGTACTGCGGCAACGCACCTCCCCAGCGCGTCACGAGCGTGTCCACCGGCTGCGCCACCAGCCCGATCGCTTCGCTCAGTTCGGCGCGCACGCGAGCCACCAGCTCCGCGTCGTCGCCCTGCAGGGCATGCTCCTCCCGATGCCGCCCGATCGAGCACCGCAGCAACAGCACGTCGTTGCTCTCCCGCCCGTGGGCACGGACCCAGTCCCACTTCGCGAAGGAGTACGTCGCCGCCTTCACCTCACGACCCTCGACCGGCGGCACGAGGAACCCGGAGCCAGCAGTCTCGGGAAGGTCCGCGGCACGCAGCGCGAGCGTGACCACCGCCATCGACGCATACTCCACGCTCGCCAGCTCGGCAGCGGCGTCCGGAGCGACCTCCCCGAGGAGCCGCGCCGTCGACGGCGCAGGTGTGGCCAGCACGACGGCACCGGCGGTCATGGCTTGGGGGGCGTGAGCGGAGCCGACCTCGAGCAGCCATCCTCCGCCGTCGCGGCGCGTCAGCCGTCGCGCGGCGGTGTCAGTGCGTACGTCGAGCCCGGCGGACGCCGCGACCGCCCGGGGCAGCTGTCCCACCCCGCCGACAAGCCCGGCGAAGACCGGCACCTCCTGCATCGACCCCGCCGCCTCCACCGTCTTCGCGGCGGCGCGCACCAGAGACCTCCCGCTCTGCAGCAGCGCGACCACCTGCGGGACTGCAGCTCTCGCGGAAAGCTCACGCGCGTGACCGGCGTACACCCCACCGAGCAAGGGCTCCACGAGCCGCTCCACGACCTCAACGCCAAGTCGGCGCTCGACGAGCTGCGCGACGCTGACGTCTTCGTCCTCCTCCAGCCGCGTCGGAGGGATGACGAGGTCGAGGGCTGCGCGCGCTACACCTGCGCGGGACACCACCCCACCAGCCGCCAGTCCACGGAGGTCGGCGGGCACTCCCATCACTGTGCGCGGCATAGGGCGAAGGGTGCCGCGCGACCACAGGTTCGCTGCAGACGTCGCGGGGTGGACAAGCCGCTCTGCCAGGCCGGACCGCCTCGCGAGCTCGGTCGCCTCCGGACGACGGTTGAGCATCGCCTCTGCGCCCACGTCGACGGTGACACCGGCGACCTCGCCGAGGGCAAGCTTGCCGCCGATCGCCGGCGACCCCTCGAGGACGGTGACCGTCAGCCCGCGGGTGCGCAGCGCGGCAGCCGCGGCCAGCCCCGAGATCCCCCCGCCCACCACGACCACATGCGGACCAGAGCCCGGTGACTCACTCGGCTGGTCGAGCCTGTCGAGACCACTCTTCTCTGAGCCCACCGGTCACCCCCTCGGGTGGTCGAGCTTGTCGAGACCACTCTCCGCCGCGCCCACGGGTCACAGGTTGGCAAAGGTCCGGACACTTCTCCAACTCGACGGAACCAAAGGCGCGCGGGGGGCGTCACAGTGGCACGACAACCACCAGCCGAGGAGACGGCCATGACCCAGTCGCATCGCAGGATCGCCCCCCTCGCCGCGCTCCTCCTCGCGCTGCTGGCGCTCACCGCCTGCAGCGGCAGCAACGACAGCGGCGGCGACTCGGCCGCGGGCGATGACACGGCCTTGTACGAGGGCAGTGGCTCCACCAATGCAGACATCGCAGAGCCTCAGGAAGCGAACCGCGGAGTGAACCGGCCTCCTGTGCAGACGCGGGCGGTCATCAAGACCGGCTACGTCGCGGTGACCAGCGAGGACCTCGAAGCTGTGCGCTTGGAGCTAGACACGTTGCTCGATGCCTTCGGTGGCACGGTGAACAGGGAGCGCACCTACAACGACAGGGACGGCGACATCGAGTCGTCGAATCTGGAGCTGCGCGTGCCGGTGGCTGACTTCGAAGCCACCATGGACGCCCTGAAGAAGCTCGGCAAGCTGGAAGGCTCGCGCAGCAACGCCAAGGACGTCACGACCGAGGTGATCGACGTCAACGAGCGGGCGCAGACGATCCAGAACAGCCTCGACCGTCTCCAGCGGCTGCAGAAGCGATCGGCCAACCTCGAGGACCTGATCGACTTCGAGGACCAGATCACCAGTCGCGAGTCGGAGCTCCGGTCACTGCAGGCGCAGCAGGCCTACCTGGCTGACCAGACCTCGCTGTCGACGATCAGCCTCTACCTGTCGACTCCCGACGAGTACGTCGAGCCCGACGCACTCGAGGACGCCGGCTTCGTGGCGGGACTCAAGGGCGGCTGGGAAGCGCTGTCAGACGCCGTGGTGGTCGGGCTGACCGTGCTGGGTGCGGTGCTCCCCTTCGCGATCGCCTTCGGCCTGGTCGGCGTGCCCCTGCTCTTCTTGCTGCGCTCGCAGGCCCGCCGACGCCGAGAACCCGCACCCGTCCCCCAGGAGTAGCCGATCCCAACGGTCAGCGTTGAGTGTGTTCGTGGACGAAGTCGGTGAGGCGGGCGAGCTGGTCGGGGTCGGTGGCCGGCAGCACCCCGTGGCCGAGGTTGAAGATGTGCCCGTGAGCGCCCGCGCCTCGCGCGAGCACGTCGGCCGCCTGTGCGAGGAGGACCTCGGTAGGTGCGAACAGCAGCGCCGGGTCGAGATTGCCCTGCACGGCGCGGTCGCCGACCCGGCGTACCGCCTCGTCCAGCGGGACCCGCCAGTCCACACCGACGACGTCGGCGCCGGCCGAACCCATCAGCCCCAGCAGCTCACCGGTGCCGACCCCGAAGTGGATCCGCGGCACCCCGAGCGCAGCCACCCGCTCCAGCACCGACGCCGAGTAGGGCAGGACATGCCGCTCGTAGTCGCTCGGCGATAGCGCGCCCGCCCAGGAGTCGAAGAGCTGCACCGCCGCCGCCCCCGCCGCGACCTGCACCTCGAGGTACCTCGCCGAGATCGCGGCGATCTTCGTCATCAGCGCCTGCCACAGCTCGGGTGCCCCGAACATCAGCGCCTTGGTCTTCGCGTGGTCCTTCGACGGCCCGCCCTCGATGAGGTACGACGCCACGGTGAACGGCGCGCCCGCGAAGCCGATGAGCGGGGTCGGCCCGAGCTCGACGACCAGCTCGCCGACGGCCTCGGTGACGAAGGAGACGTGCTCCGGCGTCAGGTCGGGGATGGCCGCGACGTCGGCGAGCGACGCCACCGGAGCGGCGACCACGGGACCCACCCCGGGGACGATGTCGAGGTCCACCCCGACCGCCTTGAGCGGCAGCACGATGTCGGAGAAGAAGATCGCCGCGTCGACTCCGTAGCGGCGCACCGGCTGCAGGGTGATCTCCACCACGAGCTCAGGTCGCATGCACGCGTCGAGCATCGCGACTCCCTCGCGGATGCTGCGGTACTCCGGGAGGGAACGGCCGGCCTGCCTCATGAACCACACCGGCGTGTGCGGCACGTCCTCCCCACGAGCGGCGCGTAGCAGCGGCGCATCGGTCACGGAGCTGGCGGGCACGGGGGCGATCTTCCCAGGTCAGGCGGCGCGTCGAAGCACCGGCACAGTCGAAGCGCGCTTAGTCTGAGCCAATGGCTGCACGACAAGAGCCGCATCGGGAGCCGACGCCGTCGCCGGAAGCGTTCCGGGTGGCCGTGGAGCAGATGCAGGCTGCGCGCTTGCGCCCTGAGGTCGCCTGCGAGGAGATGCCGGCGCCGCAGCGGATCGCGCCCTTCGCCTCCGCGCTATCCGCCGACGTGACCCTCGACGGAGCCGAGGTCGGCACCGGGCGCATCGTGCTGCTGCACGACCCCGCCGGCAACGACGCGTGGGAGGGGACCTTTCGCTGCGTCGCCTACGTCCGCGCCGACATCGAACCCGAGACGGTCATCGACCCCTTGGTCGCGGGCGTCGGCTGGTCCTGGCTCACCGAGGCGCTCGACGCCCACGGTGCCGCCTACGCCGCCCCGTCTGGGACGGTCACCAAAGTGGCCTCGGAGAGCTTCGGGGGGATGTCCGACGAGGACTCCACCGCCCAGCTCGAGATCCGCGCGTCGTGGACACCGGCCGGTGACGTGGCCGCTCACGTCGAGGCCTGGGGGGAGCTCCTGTGCACCGCGTCGGGGCTCCCGCCGGTGCCCGAGGGTGTGACGTCGATGCCGAGCCGCCGGGGACAGCGCGGCCGCAGCTGATGCTCCGCCAAACCCTTCGTGGTTGAGGAGCGAACGACATGATGGTGGTTTCGCGACGGCCTGGGCTAGTGCCTCGCCCTCCTCAACCACCCGATCGCTACCGGTGGTTGAGGCGATGTCGTGAGGAGCCGAGGGGGTGAGCACCGCGAAGGCCGAGGCCGACGAACCTGTCGAGAGTGCACCCGAGGCTCCGCTGCTCGAGCTGCGTGACGGTCTGCCCGACGTCGCGGAGACACCCGCGGCGCTGAGCGACGTGGTCGCCGGCCTGCACCGCGGGCACGGTCCGATCGCGATCGACGTCGAGCGCGCCTCCGGCTACCGCTACTCCCCCCGGGCCTATCTCATCCAGCTGCGCCGCGAGGGCTCCGGCACCGCACTCGTGGACCCGATCGCTTTCGACGACCTGAGCGAGCTGGCCGAGGCGCTGCGTGCCGACGAGTGGATCCTGCACGCCGCCAGCCAGGACCTGCCTTCGCTGAGCGAGATCGACATGCGCCCGAGCGTCCTCTTCGACACCGAGCTCGCCGGGCGACTCCTCGGCTACCCACGGGTGGGTCTCGGCACGCTGGTCGAGACGGTCACCGGCTTCCGGATGCGCAAGGAGCACTCCGCCGTGGACTGGTCGAAGCGGCCGCTGCCCCAGCCGTGGCTCGAGTACGCCGCCCTCGACGTCGAGGTGCTGATCGAGCTCCGGGAGCGGTTGTCGCTCGAGCTGGAAGAGGCGGGCAAGACCGAGTGGGCACGACAGGAGTTCGCGCATGTGCTCTCCGCCGCGCCCGCTGCCCCACGGCAGAACCCCTGGCGACGTACCTCCGGACTGCACCGGGCCCGGGGACGCCGTGCCATGGCGGCTGTGCGCGAGCTGTGGGTGACCCGCGACGAGATCGCCGCGCGCCGCGACATCTCTCCCGGCCGGATCATCCCCGACTCCGCCATCGTGGAGGCGGCGAACGCGCTGCCCACGGACCGACGGTCGCTGCTCGGCCTCAAGGGCTTCCGAGGGCGGGGCGCCGAGCGGTACTCGCGCCAGTGGGTCGAGGCGTTGGAGGTCGCGCGCCGGCTGCCCGACGCGGAGCTGCCGCCGCTGACCGCGAAGTACGACGGGCCGCCGCCGCCCCGCGCCTGGGCCGAGCGCGACCCAGTCGCGGCGAGACGGTTGCGGGCCGCGCGCGCGGCGCTCACCACGCTTGCCGAGGAGCTGAACCTCCCGTTGGAGAACCTGCTCACACCCGACTACGTGCGGCGCCTGCTCTGGGAGACGCCCGACCCCGGTGATGACGCGCTGCCCGAGGTGGTGGCCGAGAGGCTGCGCGGTCTCGGCGCGCGCGCCTGGCAGGTCGAGCTGACCACAGATCTGCTCGCCGAGGCGATCGTGTCTGCTGGCGCCGACCCCGCCGAGCCGACCGCGCCCGCCGAAGAGGTCTGAGACTCACGCGGCTCACTCGGTCTCGGGAGGCTCCTCTGGCGCCAGGATGGTCTGCGAGCGTAGGTCGATCTGCGGCAGCAGCACGTCCAGGTTGACCACGGGGGCGTAGTACATCTGCTCCAGCAGCGGGCGTGTCTCGCGCACGACCTTGGGCCAACCCGCCACCCGGGGCGTCTCGTCCGCCCGTCGTACGGTCTCGCTGAACAGAAATGCGTTCCGCGGCTGCCGCGTCGGCTGGGTGAAGGCAGGTGAGGTGACCACCGTGACGTTGGCGGGTACGACGTAGCCGGACCGGCTGGTGATCGATGCCCCCTCCCGCCCCGCGGCGAACGCCACGAGGTCTGCGGCCTCCTCGACGTGGCTGGTCGTCGACGAGATGCAGTAGCCGGTGATCGAGGAGACCGTGCGGTACGACCCGAGATTGGGCAGCGGGAACGCCTCGAAGTCGAGGCCGCGAGCCGCGCGGAGCTGCGGAGTCACCCCGCGGGTGCCGAGAATCATGCCGAGTCTGCCGCGTGCGAAGCGCTGCACTGCATCCTTCCGTGACAGCTGCGCACGGGTTGGGGTCACGCCCTGGTCGCGGAACAGGGTCAGCAACGCCTCGAGGACCGCTCTGGTGTCGTCCTCGCTCAGCGCCAGGGACGTCGGCTCCTCCAGGTCGTCGACGAGATCACCTCCGCCGGACCAGATGAAGGGCGCGAGCATCTCCAGGTCGGGCTCGATGTGGACGCCGTTCGCCGTGCCACCGCGGGCGATGCGCCTGGCCGCGAGGGAGAACTGGTCGAAGGACCACCCGCTGCGCGCCGTGGGGCCCGGGTCCGTCACGTCGTCGACCAGCTGCGAGGGGTCCAGCAACCGCTCGTTGTAGTAGACGACCAGCGGCGAGACGTCGTGCGGCATGCACTGCAACGCGGAGTCGGCGCTGAATGCCTCCAGGCCCTCGCGCTGGTAGCCGTCGCCGAACTCGATCCCTCGGTCCTCGAGCAGCGTGTCCACCGGTTGCACTCGGGCTTCGGAGACCAGCCGCGGGAGCTGGTCGCTGGCGGAGAGGAACACGTCGGGGGGCAAGCCGTCGGCCTCCGTGGACTGGAGGTCGCGTTGTGCCGCGGTCGCGTCACGTGCAGCGAGAACATCCACCGTGATCCGCGGGTTGCTGCGCGTGAACGCCTCCGCCAGCTCGGTGTAGGACGCGACCAACGCCTCGTCGCCGTACACCGCGAAGCGCAGCGTCACCGGCTCGCCGGTCGCCCCGGTCGGGTCGGCGGTCGAGCTGGTCGAGGGCTCACCTGGCCGGGACTCACCGGGGGTGCACGCGACGACGGCTGCGAGGGCGGCCACCAGGGCGGCTGCCAATGCCGCGAGACGCGGCCGCGCGGGCTTCCGCACCGTGTCGCACCTCTTTCCCGCTCGTCGCCGCCTGCGGCAAACCCCCGGCCGCCGATCTAGCGGTGTGTCTCTTGACTGCTCAACCAGTGGCGACGCCCTGCATCCCGCCTGGCTACGTTGTCGTCACTCACAGGAGCCCCAACTACAGCATCGCTCCTCCGCCTTGCCAGCCGGGCGCAGGACGCCGCCCCTACCGGTCAACCAATCAAGAGACACACCACTAGCACCGTATCCGGACACGCACACCAACACGGTCCCGATTTCCCGGGTGCGGCGGCTCGCGACTCCTAGGGTGGCTTCCCATGGTGGCTCGCGCACGCGTCCGCACCGTGCTGGTCCTGGTGGCCCTGGTGGGCGGAGCCACGGGGTGCGGTGACGACGGCACCGGACGTGCCGAGGAGTCGCCGTCGGCCGGCCAGTCCTCGCCCTCGCAGTCTGCGTCGTCCACCGAGTCGCAGTCTCCGTCAGAGTCGCCGAGCTCGGAGGCCCCGAGCCCCTCGCCGAGCGAGACCGTCCCCACGGCCCCCGCCAGCACGGGCCTCGCACGCCTGTTGAGCGGCCGGCAGATGCCGGGGTTCAACGAGTCGTTCCGGTGGCGGGTCGCCTCGACGAAGCGGGGTGAGGGTCGTGCTCCCTTCGGCACCTGTCACCGGTTCGCGATGACCTCGATCGGCGCCGAGGAGGTCGCCGTACGACGCTTCGTGCCGGTCGGTCCTGCGGAAGGCTCGAGCGCCTCCCATCTGTTGGCCGACTTCGCCGACGAGAAGACCGCCAAGCGCGTCTACGCGGTGCTCACCTCGTGGCGCGCGCAGTGCCGGGACCGGCTCCGCCGCTTCGACCGCGTCGAGCTCGGCGGGCTGCAGACCGTGGACCTCTCTGCGGGCGCCCGCAGCGGGGGCAACTGGTATCTCCTGACCTACGGCCCCCCTCCCGGTGATCCCGACGCCGGCTACTTCGACGCCCAGGGCATCACCCGGGTGGGCGACACGATCTCGGTGCTGCAGATGCGCCTGGTCGGCCAAGACTTCAACTACCTCCCCGGCGAGGAGCCCATGGTCGCCGCCGTGCAGACCGCCGCCGCCAAGCTCGGCGCCTAGCAAGCGACCTGATCTTCACTCGGTACGAAAAGCACCTTCAACCGAGGGGCTTGCTGCGTTTCGCACCAAGTGACATCCCCAGCCGTGCGGGTCGTGGTCTCGACAGGCTCGACCACCCGGGGCGGGTTACGCCGCGTCGAGGGCCTCGAAGTCGTCGGGGTCCAGGGTCAGGTCGGCGGCACCGGCGGAGTCGGCGATCGACTCGGGGCGGCTCGCTCCCGGGATGGGGATGACCACCGGTGACTTCGCGAGCTGCCATGCGAGGGCGATCTGCTGCGGGCTGACGCCGTACTTCTCCGCGATCCGGGCGAAGACGTCGAAGCGCGTGCCGAGCTCGCCCGCCTCGCCCATCCCGCCCAGCGGGCTCCAGGGCAGGAACGCGATGCCGCGCTCCTCGCAGAGCTCGAGCTCGGGCTCGGACGAGCGGAACTTCGGCGAGAACTGGTTCTGCACGGAGACCAGACCGTCGCCCAAGACCTCCGACGCTGTGCGGATCTGCTCGGGGTCGGCGTTGGAGATGCCCGCTCGGACGATGAGCCCGTCGTCGAGGAGCTGCTTGAGCGCACCCATCGACTCTGCGTAGGGCACCCGGGAGTCGGGCCGGTGGTGCTGGTAGAGCCCGATCGCATCCACGCCGAGCCGGCGCAGCGACGCCTCGCACGCCTCACGCAGCCACTTCGGGCTCCCATCGGTCCCCCAGTCGGCACCGTCGCGGGTCATCCCGCCCTTGGTCGCGACCAGGACGTGGTCGGTGCTCGAGCCGTAGGAGCCGAGCGCCTTGGCGATGACGTCCTCGTTGTGGCCGAGCGGCGCGTCGTTCGGGGTGTAGACGTCGGCGGTGTCGATGAGGGTGACACCCTCGTCCAGAGCGCGGTGCACGGTCTGCACGCCACGGTCCACGTCGTTGGTCTCCCGCACCGACATCGGCATCCCGCCGAGCCCGATCGCGCTGACTTCCCTGTCTCCGATGCGTCGTTGGTCCATCTGAAAATCCTAACCAGCCGACTCAACACGAAACCCCGGCATCGAGTCTCCTCGCGCCGATCCCCACTAGGCTGTCGGTGATGTTCGAGACACCCAGACACCGGCGACCGTCCATGCCGGGCAACGGTCACTTCGAGACGATGCCCGCGGACGTGGACCCTGCGCTGCGCGTCGAGGCCGCCGACCGCAGCGCAACGCTGATGGTGCGCGGCGCACGCGACATCGACGACGAGGAGATGGTGGCCCGGGTGGTTTCGCTCGCCGAGTCCGAGGGCCTCGAGACTCTCGCTGCCCTGTGGGCGAGCTCGCCCGCCGACTCGCTGGCCGGATGCCTGTGGCGGCTCTACCTGTTGCGCTCCTGGGTGTACGGCGACCCTGCCGCCGCCGCGCGAGAGTTCGACGCCGGCAGGTCACACAGCCCGGTGCACGAGGCCGTGGCCGGTGTCGTGGAGCCACCGGGACCCGACGAGGTGCGCCAGCTCGTCGACCAGGTGCTGCGAGGAGTGGTGCGTGGTGACTTCGCGGACACGCTCTACCGGGCGGCGGCCTTCGCCAGGGTGACCGCGGCCGGGCGAGCCCACATCGGCTCGACGAGCGCACCCTCGGAGTACGCATCGGACCTCTCCGCCTCCAAGCTGCTCACCATGGCCGACCAGCTCGAACACGCCGCGCGGCTCGAAGTCGACGGATATCTCGCCTGAGATAGAGGTCGGCCTTGTATGCTCGACATCGCGTCGGGCCGCGGCAGCCCCGGGTCCCAAGTAATAGCCGCTACGAGCGGCCACGCGCCGTGAGGCGCTCCCGGCCCGACGCACATACGATCCGGGCGGCCAGTGCCGCGTTGTCCACCACCAGCCCGACGTTCGCCGCGAGGCTCGCGCCTTGGGTGTGCTCGTGGAAGAACGCCAACAGGTACGGCGTCACGTCCTTGCCGCGCACACCGGCCGACTCGGCCGACGCGAGTCCGGCAACCAGCGTCTCCTCGTGCAGCCCGCGGTCCATCTCGTGCTGCCGCGGCACCGGGTTCGCCACCACGATCCCCGACGACAGCCCCAACACCGCGCGACGCTGCATCACCGCGCCGACCTCGGCCGGCTCGTCGGCCCGCCACGGAACCGGCAGCCCGGAGTCTCTGATGTAGAAGCCCGGGAAATCGTCGGTCCGGTAGCCCAGCACGGTGACCGACAGCGACTCGAGGCGCTCCAGCGTCGCAGACACATCGAGGATCGACTTGACCCCGGCGCACACCACCGTGATCGGGAGGGACCCCAACGCGGCGAGGTCGGCCGACTCGTCCCACGTCTCTCGCGACCCGCGGTGCACGCCGCCCAGGCCACCGGTCGCGAACACCGAGATCCCCTGCGCCAGCGCGAGGTATGACGTCGCGGCGACCGTCGTCGCTGCGGTGAGTCCCCTCGCCATCACCACGGACAGGTCACGGATGCTCGCCTTCACCACCACGGCCGGCTCTCCGGCGACCCGCTCCAGTGCCTCGTCGGAAAGCCCGACGTGCAGCTCCCCGTCGACGACCGCGAGCGTCGCAGGCACGGCACCCTCGCGTCGTACCGCATCCTCGATCTGCCGCGCGGTCTGGGCGCTGCTGTCTGCGGGCAGACCGTGACTGAGCAGTGTCGACTCCAACGCCACGACTCCGGTGCCCGATGCAATAGCGTCGGACACCTCGTCGGCCACACGCACCGGCAGGTCGGGGCTCGGCGTCTGGGTCATCTCCCACCATTGTGCCGGACGGAAGGGGCGCGAAGTGCTGGTGTGCTGCCTCGGCGACGTGATGCTCGACGTGATCGTCGACGCGCCCACTGGCATCGTCGCCGACGACGACACCACGGCTCGGATCGCCCTCGCACCAGGGGGACAGGCCGCCAACGTCGCAGCGTGGGTGGCCGCGCTCGGCGGCGAGTCACGAGTGTTCGGTCCGCACGCGGAATCAGGTGCGGGAAGGCTGGTCGGCGACGAGCTCAGCGGCGCCGGTGTCGAGATGCACGGACCAACTACCGCCCAGCCGGGTGTGGTGATGTCACTTCTGACGCCGGGCACCAGGTCGCTCGCTTCCGACCCAGGGTCGCTCGACTGGCTCACCGAGATCGCCCCTGGTCCGTGGCTGGAAGGCGCCGACTGGCTATTCGTCTCGGGCTACGCGCTACTGCGGAGCCCCCAACCACAACAGATCATCGACCTCGCTGCGACAGCGAGGAGTGCCGGCACCAGTGTCGCGGTCGACCTCTCGTCCGCCGCGATGATCACGCAGTACGGCGCTGCTGCCTTCCACCGGCTGTGGCGGGCCCTGCGGCCCTCGGTCATCTTCGCCAACGACGACGAGTGGGCTGCGACGAACGCCGGCGACGGAGTGGACACCGACGACTCCGCTGGCGCGTCGGGTGTCGCTGCCGGTGGTGGAGCCGTGCTCGTCCTCAAGCACGGAAGCCGCGGAGCGACCTTCGTGATCGACGGGATCGCCGACCATCGGCCCCCGGAGCCCGCGCAGATCGTGGACGTCACCGGCTCGGGGGACGCGCTGAGCGCCGGCTACCTCGTCGGCGGTGTCGAGCTGGCCATGACGGCGGCGGCACGCTGCGCGTCCCACACGGGCGCGCAGCCACCCCGCGCTCTGCGGGCAGGGTCCGAGGAGTCAGAGTGAACGCGCCGATCCGGGTGCGCGGTCTGGTGATTCCCGAGGCGGAGCTGTCCTGGCGGTTCAGCAGGTCAAGCGGCCCGGGAGGGCAGTCGGTCAACACGACTGACAGTCGCGTCGAGCTGAGCTTCGACGTCGCACACTCCTCGTCGCTGCCGCCTCACCTGCGTGAACGTGCGGTCACTCGGCTGCACAGCAGGCTGGTCGACGGGGTGATGACGATCGCCGCGTCGGAGTACCGATCGCAGCACCGCAACCGCGCGGCGGCACGCGCCCGTCTGGTCGACGTACTCACCGAAGCCCTCGCACCACCCGCGCCGAAGCGACGGCCGACGAAGCCCTCGCGGGCGGCACGGGAGCGGAGGCTCGCCGGCAAGAAGCGGCGCGGCCAGACCAAGGCGCTGCGCCGCCCGCCAGCCGAGTGACCGGCGGCTCGGCCCCGATCAGCGCGCGAGGCCGAGACCGGCTCTTCACAATCGAGGGTGTAGGCGGGGTCTGAACCCGCCGGACTCGAGCAGTGATCTGGCGATGTAGTTGGTCAGGTTGCGGAACCCGAGTGCTGAGCCGCGGAGGTGCTCGAGGCGTCCGTTGATGGCCTCGGTCGGCCCGTTTGAGGTGCCGGGTCGGTCGAAGTAGGCCAGCACGTCGGCGGCACGCTGCTTCAGGGTCCGCCCGAGCGTGACGACCTCGCTGAGCACAGCCGGCACGCCTTGGCTGACCGAATCGATGAGCGTGACCATCAGCTCGCGGCCCTTGGCCCGGTCGGGTTCGCGATAAGCGGCGATCATGCGCTGGTAGATCCCCCAGGTCGCCTCGACCTGGACGTGGTCGTCGGACTCGAACAGAGCGTTCAGTCGTTCGCACTGCCTGTCAGTGAGCAGGTCGGCGCCGGTGTGCAGGGTCCGACGTGCGCGGTAGAGCGGGTCGTCCTTGCGGCCACGATGGCCATGGATCGCTAGCTGGACACGGCGCCGGCACCGGTCCAGGGCGTCCCCGGCCAAGCGGACCACGTGGAACGGATCCATCACTGCCACGGCGTCGGGTAGCTCCTCGGTGGTGGCGGTCTTGAATCCGGTGAACCCGTCCATCGCGACGACCTCCACGCCGTCGCGCCAGGCCTGCGGTCGTTCGGCGAGCCAGGTCTTGAACGCGGCCTTGGAGCGGCCCTCGACCATGTCGAGCAAGCGGGCGGGGCCGGTGCCGTCGCGGATCCCGGTGAGGTCAATGATCACGGTGACGTACTTGTCACCGCGCCTGGTGTGACGCCACACGTGCTCGTCGACCCCGAGGACCCTGACGCCGTCGAACCGGGTCGTGTCGTCGATCAGGACCCGCTTGCCCTCGGCGAGGACGGCGTCGTTGGCGGTGTTCCACGCGACCCCGAGTCCCTCGGCAACGCGGGCGACGGTGAGGTGCTGACACACGATCCCCGCGAGCGCCCACGCCAGGCCGCGACGTGAGAGCTTCGCGCGTGGCTCGGCCGCGCGGCTGGTGTCTTGACGCCACACGTGCCCGCAGCCGGGGCACCGGTAGCGGCGGACCGCGACATGCAACGTCGTGGGGCGCCAACCCAGCGGCTCGTGCGCCAACCGTCGCACCACGGTGTCGCGAGGCGCCCCCTCGCAGCCGCAGCGGCGACACCACTGATCCGGTTCGACGACCCGACAGGCCAGCACCGCACGATCCGGATCGAGGCGCTGCCCGAGGACCTCAAGGCCGAGCTCCTCGAGGCGGCAGAACGTAGTCAGGTCAGGGCAAGCGAAGGTAGCGTCAGGCACGTCGAGGTCTTCCAGATGGGCAGTGTCAGAACTTCCATCATCGGGAGACCTCGACGCCTACGCGTCCCCGCCCGACCATGCCGCCGTGGGTGTGTCGGCGCTGGCACGATGTGTGCACCGTGCCCAAGCCATTCCCCAAGGAGTTCCGTGAGGACGTGGTCCGGGTCTACCGCAACTCGGACGCCTCAATAGCCCAGGTCCCAGGAGGCCCGCGCTCGCGGCGACAGACCCACTACGCCAACAATCAGAGATCGACTACTAGAGATGGAGAAGTAGAGGCAGACATGAGCGACACTTCGGTCCCCAGGGACACGCTGCGGGTCACGACGTGCGACACCGACGAGACGCTCGCAGCGGCCAGCGGCCTGTTCAACCAGTACAGGCACCACTACGGCGAGCCGCCAGACGCGGACGAGCGCACCCTCGGCTGGCTCACCGACATGGTCCAGTCGAATATGCTCACGGTCTATACGGCATCCGTGGACTCGCCGGCGGACGCACCTGCGATCGGCCTGGCGACCGGCCACGCGGTCCCTGCATCTCTGGTCATGGGATGGTTCTGGCAGCTGCGTGACCTTTACGTGCTCCCCGGGTCCCGTCGCCAAGGAGCGGCAGCCGCTCTGGTCAGCGCAGTCCGCGAGGCGGCACTCGCAGCAGGCGCAACACGACTGTCTCTCGTGACGGAACCGGACAACCAAGCCGCGCTCGGCCTCTATCGGAGACTTGGATTCAGGCCTACCGAAGATCTGGCATCGCTCAGCCTCGACCTCGCTCCCCAAGAGATCAGGGAGTAGGGCGTCATCGGGCAGGACGTTCCCGCACTCGGCTTCCGCAACCTGACCAACTACATCGCCAAATCGCTGCTTGTGGCCAGGCGGTTCAGACCCGGACTACACCCTGGATTGTGAAGAGCCAGAAAAGAACACGGGAAATAGCGGCCCCAACGCAAACCGACGCTGCACCCAACGGCAGGACCATCACTACTTTGGAAGTCCCCATCTCCCCGCTTTTTCAGCTATTTGCACGCGCCGTCCGTCACGCGGGTAGCGAGCGCCCATGCCGATCTCCGACGTTCGGCGCTACATCGACCGCGCCCTCGTAGGCTCGACCGATCTCATTTGGAATCGATCTCGCCTCGACTCGATCTGGTACCTCGCGCCTGCACACGGCGACTGCAACGGGCGCGAGAGCAACCGGCCACCCACCGCAGACGAGGTGCGGCGTCTCGTCGCCCCGGACGGCCATGCTGGGGAGCCACACTGTCACTGGCCCCGCCCGGGGTCACTGCACGGATCCAGGCACGCCGCCAGCGGACCGCACCGCCTAAGGGTGGGTACCCCATAACCCGTGTTA
>Ga0136622_10000379_pt1 | contig 18163 bp, 22 predicted proteins | sample AntDrymUQ4482106_2_FD_104803 | JGI IMG/M metagenome (GOLD analysis project Ga0136622, IMG submission 104803) | Polar desert sand microbial communities from Dry Valleys, Antarctica - metaG UQ448 (21.06) | ecosystem: Environmental > Terrestrial > Soil > Desert | place: Antarctica: Dry Valley...
CCAGGCCCAGGCCGAGCTCGGGCAGCGAATCGTCGGCTTCCGGTGTGAGTCGGCTCGAGGTCAGTCCGGAGTCGTGGAGCAGCTGCCAGAAGGAGTTGCCCTGGCCGGCGTAGTAGTGACCGCGGTCAGCCGAGCACGGCACCGCGACGCCGCAGACGACGGCGGCCAAGTCCGCCTTGATGATGTCGGGAAGGGTTCGCACGCTGCCATCCTCACTCGAAGTGCAGGAGCTCGTCGACCTCGACCGGGGTCGAGCCGCTGGCGTACAGCAGGTCAGCGGCCAGCGAACGCACCTGCGCCACCGTGGCCGAGCTGTTCAGCGTCGCCGCCTTGGGCAACGCGAGGGTGGCCGCGCGCGCCGCTGCGACGAGCTGCTGTTGCGCCTCGTCGAACTGGTCCTGCTCGGCCAGGTCGTCGCTGAAGATGCGTACGGCTGTCGCCAAGGAGGCGACCGCCTGCTCCATGTCGTCTGGGGGGACCTCATGCTGACGGATCATCGTCTCGACCCGCCGCGCCAACACCCGGGCGTCGCGAACGGCGTTGTCGATGTCACGCACCGTGCTGGCGTACAGCCGTACGTGCCCGCGCTGGCGCCACCGGATCGGCGAGATGCGCGACAGCTCGTCCGCGATCGAGACCGTGGCGTCCAAGTCGTCCAGCGCCGGCTGCATCGCCCTGGCACTTTGCAAGGCAGTCCACGCAGGGCCGGGATCCTGGAGCCGCATCGACAGCGCCACCTCGTCGAGCACGTTCGCGAGGTCCGCGAGGATGTCCTGCACCACGCGGTCGACCGCCCGCACCGGGTTGCCGGGGATGACCGCCGTCACGACGAGGCCCACGGCACCGCCGATGAGGGCGTCGGTGAACCTGTTGATCGCGGGGTTGCCCGACCCGGCGATGGGGACCACCGCGGAGATGAGGATCGCCGAGGTCGTCGTCTGCGTACGGGCAAACCCCTTGAGCCCAAGAAGCGAGGCGGTGGTCGCCGCGAGCGCCACGATGACGGCAATCTGCCAAGCGCCGTGGCCGATCCACAAGATCAGGAACTGGCCCACCAAGATCCCGATCGACACACCCAGGACGAGCTGTAACAGCGTACGGCGGCGCTGGCCCACGCTGGCGTAGATCGTCAGGACGGCGGCGATCGGCGCAAAGAACGGTTGCAGGTGCCCGACGAGCTGGTTCGCGATGAACCACGCCACCGACGTCCCGATCGCGAGCTGCGCGATCGGCGTGCGCTGGAGCTTGAGGTCGGCGAGTCGCTGCTGCAGGGAGCGCGGGATGCGGGTCGCGCGCCGGTCGGGGTTGTCGGTCACCGCCGCGGGCAGCGCCGGGACCTTACGACGCCAGCGCGCCACGGGGTTCGCGCTCATCGCGACGTAGTCAGTCCTTCATGACCTTGCGGGCCACGACCACCAGGGCGATGAACGCCACGACGCCGCCGACGACGGGGACGATGGTCTCGAATCGCGGCGAGCCGCTGGAGTCGACGAACTTGGCCTTGACGGCTTCGACATTGCGGCGGGCGATGTTCTTGGGATTGGTCCGGTCGACCAGTGCGTCGACGGTGCCGGCCAGCCGTTCACGGATCACGTCGATCTCGTCGACGAGCTCGTTGGGGTTCGCGTTTTCGTTGCCGCTGGCCACGACACTCTCCTGAGGATTGGGGTACGGGAGCGTACTGCTCCCCACACGTTACCGATACGCAAGGATGACCGCATGACCACACGCCTTCAGCCCGGCGATCGAGCCCCCGCCTTCACCCTGTCCGACGACGAGGGCAACCCGGTCAGTCTCTCGGACTTCGCCGGTCAGCGCGTCATCGTCTACTTCTACCCGGCCGCCATGACGCCGGGTTGCAGCAAGCAGGCGTGTGACTTCACCGCCACCCGCGAGGCGTGGAGGTCGGGAGGGTACGCCGTGGTCGGTATCTCCCCGGACCCGCCGGAGCAGCTGGCGACGTTCCGCCGACGCGACGACCTGTCCATCGTGCTGCTCTCCGACCCCGGCAAGGAGGTCTTGGTCGCGTGGGGGGCGTACGGCACGAAGCAGCTGTACGGCAAGGAGATCGAGGGCGTCATCCGCTCCACCTTCGTCGTCGGCGAGGACGGCGTGATCGAGCTGGCACAGTACAACGTCAAGGCCACCGGCCACGTCGCGAAACTCCAGCGCGACCTCGGGGTCCCTGTCGGCTGACCCACGCGCACTCAGCGTGCATTCAGCCAGCGTTCAGGCGACGCGTGCCACAGTGAGACGTGCGTGTCCTGGTGGTCGACGACGACAGGAGCCTGGCGACGGCGATCCGTCGCGGCCTCGTCGGCAAGGGTTTCGCCGTGGACGTCGCCTTCGACGGCACCGATGCGCTCTGGTACGCGACCGAGAACACTTACGACGCGATAGTCCTGGACATCATGCTGCCCGGGCTGACCGGGTTCGAGGTCTGCGCCCGCCTGCGTGAGGCGGGCAACTGGGCGCCGATCCTGATGCTCACCGCCCGCGACGGCGAGATCGACGAGGCGAAGGCTCTCGACACCGGCGCCGACGACTACCTGTCCAAGCCGTTCTCCTACGTCGTGCTGGTGGCACGGCTGCACGCATTGCTGCGCCGCGGCCAGCAGGTACGCCCGTCGGTCCTGCGGGTCGGCGACCTGGAGCTCGACCCCGCGTCCCACACCCTGCACCGCGGCGACGACGCCATCTCCCTGACGCCCCGGCAGTTCTCGCTCCTGGAGTTCTTCATGCGGCGCCCTGGTGAAGTCATCTCCAAGGCGGAGATCCTCGGTCATGTGTGGGACTTCGCCTTCGAGGGCGACCCCAACATCGTCGAGGTGTACGTCGCGCAGCTGCGGCGCCGGATCGACACACCGTACGGACGGTCGGCGCTGCGTACCGTGCGTCTTGTCGGCTACCGGCTCGACCCGGACGGCGGCTGAGATGGACGGCCGAGGCGTGCTCGCCCCACTGCGGACGGTCCGGGCGCGGACCACGATCTTCGCCACCCTCGCGGCAGGGACCGCACTTGTCATCGCGGCAGTGGCTCTGCTCGTCACGCTCCAGGCCCAGCTCGAACAGGGCAACGACGCCGCCGCCAAGGGTCGGGACCGTGACGTCGCTGCTCTGGTGCAGACCGGAGCGCTCCCCCGGTCGCTTCCCCTCACCCAGGACGACACCTTCGTGCAGGTCCTCGATGCCGGCAGCAGCGTCGTCGCCTCCACCCCGATCGAACGTTCGACCCCGGTCGTCGACGACATACCCGCAGGTGATGCCTTCGAGCTGCATGTCGTGGACGCCGAGGTGGATGTCGGCGAGATCGACGAGTTCCGCGTGTGGGCCCTTCGGGTGCCGAGCGCCGAGGGCGACGTGGTCGTCTACGCCGGATACAGCACCGAGTCCATTCAGGAGGCGACGACCGTGGTCCGGCGGGCGCTGCTGGTAGGCACGCCGCTGCTCGTCGCGGTCCTGGCGGCGGTGATCTGGCTGCTCACCGGGCGCGCGCTGCGTCCGGTCGAGTCGATCCGGTCCGAGGTCGAAACGATCTCCGAGACAGACCTGGGCCATCGCCTCCGGGTGCCGGCGACGAGCGATGAGATCGAGCGGCTCGCCACCACCATGAACACCATGCTCGACCGCCTCGAAGGCTCGGTGACCCGCCAGCGCAAGTTCGTCGCCGACGCCTCGCACGAGCTGCAGAGCCCGCTCGCGGCGCTGCGGACCCGGCTCGAGGTCGCCCGTACCCCTGACGAAGAGGTCTCGCCCGAGCCCGCCGAGTCCTTGCTCGACGACGTCGGCCGGATGGAGCAGCTGGTCAAGAACCTGTTGTTCCTCGCCCGGCGGGACGCCGTCCAGCTGCCACCGCCGACACAGGACGTCGACCTCGACGACGTCGTGCTGGAAGAGGTCCAGCGGGCACAGAGCCAGACCCGCGTACCGATCGAGACCAGCACCGTCTCGGCGGCTCCAGTACGAGGCGGGCGGGAGGACCTGGCCCGGTTGACCCGCAACCTCCTCGACAACGCGGTACGCCATGCTCACCGGCAGGTGCGGGTCGAGCTGGGCGTGCACGGTGACCACGTGGTGCTGAGGATCGACGACGACGGGCCGGGTATCGCCGAGGCCGACCGCGAACGGGTCTTCGACAGGTTCGTCAAGCTCGACGACAGCCGCACCCCGGCCGTCTCGGGCTCCGGCCTCGGCCTGGCCATCGCGCGCGAGATCGCGGAGCAGCACAGCGGGACCGTCACGGCCTCGACCGGAGCCCTGGGCGGCAACCAGTTCGTCGTCACGCTGCCGGCACAGTGACGTTCAGCGGGTCTTCAGCGTGCCCGGTCAAGACTCAAGACATCCCCGAGCTCGCAGGGAGACCGGGACGTCCCTAGGAGTGACCGTGAAGACCACATTCGCAGCCGTCTCGGCAGTTGCAGTCGCGGCGGTGCTCACCGCTCAACCCAGCATCGCGACCGCCCCCCTCTCGCCGGCGCAGGCCCAGGACGGGGGTCGTTGTCGCCTGCCCGGACCGTACGAGCTCCCCCACGCCGGGCAACCGGTCAATCTGCGTCCAGATGACTTCACGACGAAGATCGACAACGTGTACTGGCCGATGCGGCCAGGCACCATCTGGCGCTACGTCGAGAAGGTCGGCAACGCCACCGAGCACATCAAGGTCCGGGTGACGCACCGCACCAAGATGATCCGCGGGATCAAGACCCGCGTCGTGCGCGACACGGTCACCGAAGGCGGTGAGCTCGTGGAGGACACGCGCGACTGGTTCGCCCAGGACTCCGGCGGGAGCCTTTGGTACCTCGGGGAGAACACCAAGGAGTACGACAACGGCGAGTTCGTCGGCACCGAAGGATCCTTCGAGTACGGCAAGCACGGCGCTCAGGCCGGTGTCATCATCCCCGCGGAGAGCCGACCCGGATGCGCGTACCGGGAGGAGTTCAAGCGCGGCGAGGCCGAGGATCGCGCGAGGATCCTGTCGACCAAGGCCTCGATCAAGGCGCCAACGGGCTTCTACCACCGGATGCTGAACACGGCGAACATCACTCCCCTGGAGCCGAAGATCCTCGAGCACAAGTTCTACGCCCGCCATGTCGGACCGGTGCTCGAGCTCGGTATCTCACCCAAGCCGTCGCGTGCCGTGCTCGTCAAGATGACCCGTCATTAGGCCCTAGCGGGTCTCGGCAGTGCCCGAAGGAATCGACTTGGTGGTTGCTAAAGCGACCATCAGGTCGATTCCTTTCGCGTGAGGACGAGGACGTGCCGCACCACCGGTTCTAGACTGCTGGTGCGCCGAAGTGGTGGAACTGGCAGACACGCAGGACTTAGGATCCTGTGCCTTCGGGTGTGCGGGTTCGAGTCCCGCCTTCGGCACGCAGGGTCAGCCCGAGCGTGGCCAGGTGATCGGGTGCGCGGTCAGCTCCTTGAGCACGTCGAGGAACGCGGCGGTGGCAACCGGGAGCGTGGAACCGCCGTACGTCGCGACCTCGACGACACGCGCGTCGCCCGGTAGTCGGTCGATGCGTACGCCGGGGTTGCGGCTGGCCCGCAGAGCCAGCCCCGGCAGCGTGCTCACGCCCAAGCCGGCGGCAACCAGGGCCTGGGTCGCGACGAAGTCGTCGGTCTCGAAGCCGATCGTCGGGCGGAAGCCGGCCCGCTCGCACGAAGCGAGCAGATGGGTACGACACCGGTCGCAACCGCCGATCCAGCGCTCGCCCTGGTACGTCGCCAAGTTCGTGCGCTCCCCCGACCAGCGGCGGGCGGCGGCAGTCACGACGTACAACGGCTCGCTCAGGACCGGGCTCGCGGTGACGTCGCGGTACGCCGGCGTCTCCGCCTCACCGTGACGGAACACCACGGCGACGTCCACCTCACCCGACCGCAGAGTGGTGATCGCATCGGGCGGTTCGGCCTCGGTCAGTGCGACGTCGATCGCCGGGTACAGCGTGGCGAACCTTGCCGTGGCCAGCGGCACGATGGTCGCCAACGCCGAAGGGAACGCCGCCAGTCGCAGTCGACCGGCGGTCAGACCCGCGTACGCGGCAACCTCACTGCGAGCGGACTCGAGCTGACCGAGGATCTCCTCGGCGCGTGCGGCGAGCAGCCGCCCCGCCTGGGTCAGCTCCAGTCCGCGGCCCACGCGGGTGGTCAAGGTGACGCCGACCTCGTGCTCTAGCCGCGCCAGATGGTGGCTGATGGTGGGTTGGGAGTAGTTCAGCGACTCCGCGGCAGCGGTTACCGATCCTTCTCGGGCGACCGCGGCAAGAGCGCGCAGCCGGGCGAAGTCCATACGCGATCATAAATGGTCTCGATGAGTCCAGTGAAAGGATTCATTGGACTTATGTGTCGGCACACGCCATCGTCGCAGGATGAACACAACGGCGATCCCGACCCTGGACGACATCCAGGCGGCGCAACGACTCCTGGCGCTGTATCTGCCGCCGACCCCGATGTGGTCCTACCCGTCGCTGGACGCCGCTACCGGAGCACGAGTCGCGGTGAAGCTCGAGAACGTCCAACCCGTCGGCGTCTTCAAGGTCCGCGGCGGTCTCAACCTGGTGGCCAACCTCAGCGCGACCGACCGCAAGCGCGGCGTCGTCGCCTACTCGACCGGCAATCATGCCCAGTCGATCGCCTACGCGGCGGCGCAGCTCGGCGTGCCGTGCGTCATCGTGATGCCCGAGAACCCCAACCCGATCAAGGCAGCGTCGGTACGCGCCCTCGGCGCCGAGCTCGTCGAGCACGGACCGACGTTCGACGAGGCGTCGGCGTACGCCGTGAGCCTGGCGGAGCGCCGCGGCATGTACCTCGTCAGCGCGGCGAACGACGCCCGGATACTTGCCGGCGTCGCCACGCTGTACGTGGAGATGCTCGAGAAGCAGCCCGACCTCGACGTCATCGTGGTGCCGGTAGGGAGCGGGACTGGCGCGGCGGCCGCGTGCCTGGTCACCCGCGCACTCGCACCGGGCTGTCGGGTGATCGCCGTCCAGTCATCGGCGTCCCCTGCCGGTCACGACTCCTGGCACGCTGGTCACTGCGTCACACGACCGAACCGCACCCGGGTCGAAGGCATCGCCACCGGGTCGGGATTCGAGCTCACCCAGCAGATCATGCGCGAGCTCCTCGCGGACTTCGTCCTGGTGCTGGACGACGACATCGCCGCCGCGCAACGGATGATGCTCCGCACCGCCCACACACTCCCCGAAGGTGCGGGTGCCGCCTCGCTCGCGGGGGTGCTCGCGCTGGCTGACGAGCTGTCGGGTCTCCACGTCGGAGTCGTCTGCACCGGTGGCAACGCCAGCGAGGACGAGATCCGAGCGTGCCTTCGGGCCGATCGACTAGCGTGACGGCACCATGTTCCGGATCGTCTACTTCGAGCCTCGCATCCCGCCCAACACCGGCAACGCGATCCGCCTGTCGGCGGCGACCGGCGCGGAGCTGCACCTGGTGGAGCCGCTGGGGTTCGACCTGTCCGACGCCAACCTGCGCCGTGCCGGCCTGGACTACCACGACCTCGCCTCGGTGACCGTGCACGCGGACCTCGACGCAGCGTGGGCGACGCTACGTCCGACGCGCGTGTACGCCTTCACCGCGCAGGCGTCCAGGTCGTACGCCGACGTCGCTTACCTCGCTGGCGACGTCCTGCTGTTCGGACCCGAGCCAACGGGCCTGCCCGAGCACGTCCTGGCTGACCCGCACGTCACCGCACGCCTGCGGGTGCCGATGCTGGCCGAGCGCCGCTCGCTCAACCTCGCCAACACGACTGCGATCGTGGTGTACGAGGCGTGGCGTCAGCACTCCTTCGGCGGAGCGACCTAGGCGTTCGGAGCGAGCACGGTGCCGACATGGGGCGCGATGGCGCGAAGCGCCTTGCCACGGTGGCTGATCGCGTCCTTCTCCGCCGGTGACAGCTCAGCGGTCGACACGTCGTACCCGTCGGCGCAGAACAGCGGGTCGTAACCGAAGCCGCCGTCGCCCCGCGGCGCACGCAGGACACGTCCGGCCATGACGCCTCCCTCGACCACCTCAACGCCTGGGGCGCACAGCGCGATGGCGCACCGGAACTGCGCGCCGCGCTTGTCGTCGCCGAAGTCGGCGATCTGGGCCAGCAGCAACGCGTTGTTGGCGGCGTCGTCCCTGGCATGGCCGGACCAGCGGGCCGACAGCACCCCCGGCATCGCGTTGAGGGCGTCGACACAGATCCCGGAGTCGTCGGCGAGCGACGGCAGGCCGGTCGCGGCCAACGCTGCCCGCGCCTTGATGAGCGCGTTGCCCGCGAAGGTCAGCTCGGTCTCGGCAGGCTCGTCGAACGCGGTGACATCGTCCAGCCCCAGGACCTCGATGCCCGGGACGACGGGCGTGAAGATGCGCCGCATCTCGATGAGCTTCTTGGGGTTGCGACTCGCCAGCACGACCTGGACAGTCGGCGCAGGGCTCACCCGAGCGCCTCACGCTGCATGCGGGTCAGGTCGGCGCACCCCTTCTCGGCGAGGTCGAGCAGGCTGTCCAGCTCGGACCGGTCGAACGGTGCGCCCTCGGCCGTGCCCTGGACCTCGACGAAGGTCCCGCTGCCGGTCATCACGACGTTCATGTCGGTCTCGGCGCGGACATCCTCCTCGTACGGCAGATCGAGCATCGGCGTGCCGTCGATGATCCCGACCGAGACAGCCGCGACTGAGTCACGCAACGGCTCGCCCTTGAGGGCGCCCTGGCCGCGCAGGTGCGCGACGGCGTCGGCCAGTGCGACGTACGCGCCGGTGATCGCAGCGGTACGGGTGCCGCCGTCGGCCTGGAGCACGTCGCAGTCGATGACGATGGTGTTCTCCCCGAGCGCCTTGTAGTCGATCGCGGCGCGCAAGGACCGACCGACCAACCGCGAGATCTCGTGGGTCCGGCCACCGATCCGCCCCTTGACCGACTCCCGGTCCGAGCGGGTGTTGGTCGCTCGCGGCAGCATCGCGTACTCAGCGGTGACCCAGCCGAGCCCGGAGTCCCGGCGCCAACGCGGCACACCGACGGTGACGCTCGCGGCGCAGAGCACCCTAGTCTTGCCGAACTCCACCAGCACCGAGCCCTCGGCGTGGTCGAGCCAGTTGCGGGTGATCGTCACGTCGCGGAGCTCGTCGGTCGCGCGGCCGTCCTCGCGCACGGCGGGTGTCGTCTCGGTCATGCACCGACCCTAACGTCGCTCAGATGTCGTACGTCGCACCGGGCTGCACGACCTCGAAGCTCCCGTCGAAGGTGGTCTTGGTGTCTGCCTCGACCTCGCTGCGGTCGGTCCAGGCCGGCAGGTGGGTGAGGAGCAGGCGGCCCACACCTGCCCGCGTCGCATGGTCGCCGGCCTGGGCGCCGGTCAGGTGCACGTTGGGCGGGTTGTCGCCGGACTCGACGAACGACGCCTCGCACAAGAACACGTCGGCGTCCCGGGCCACCTCGACGAGCAAGTCCGTCGGTCCGGTGTCGCCGGAGTAGACGAAGGTGCGCGATCCGGCAGAGACACGCAGCGCGTAGGCCTCGACCGGGTGGTCGACCCGCACGGCGGTGATCTCGAACGGACCGACCTGCTGCGTGGGCTTCCAGGGCCGGAAGTCGAACTCCTCGCTCATCCCCGGGGCGAGCGGCAGGTCGTACGCCGACGCCAACCGGGCAGCGGTCTCGGCGGGGCCGTAGACCGGGATCGGTGCCATCGGTCCGGCGGGGTGGTACTTGCGGAAGACGTAGAAGCTGCACAGGTCGATGCAGTGGTCGACGTGCAGGTGCGACAGCGCCACCGCGTCGACGGCCTCCAGGTCGGTGTGGCGTTGCAGGTAGCCGAGAGCACCGTTGCCGAGGTCGATGAGCAGGGAGTACGTTCGGCCCTCGTGCGGTGCCTGCAGCAGGTAGCACGAGGCCGGCGAGTCCGGGCCCGGGAAGGAGCCCGCGCACCCGACGACGGTGAGCCGCATCGCGGCCGTCACACGCCCACCCACGAGAACTGGTCGACCGACTCGACCTCGGGGCCGAGGAAACGGCGACCGAGCTCGCCGAACTCCGCCGGCTGCCCGGTCGTCATGAACCGGTGCCGCGGGACGGCCGTCGGTTCGCCGTCAAGGCCGTGCCGCGCGAGCAGGGCATAGACATCCTTGGCGGTCTCCTCGGCACTGGAGACGAGCGTCACCGCGTCGCCCATGACGTAGGAGATGACACCGGTCAGCAGCGGGTAGTGGGTGCAGCCGAGCACGAGGGTGTCGACGCCGAGGTCGGACAGCGGACCGAGGTAGTCGTGTGCGGCGGCGAGCAGGTCGGTGCCGCCGGTGACACCGCGCTCGACGAACTCGACGAACCGTGGACACGCCACGACGTGCAGGTCAATCTGCGGCGCGGCGGCGAACGCGTCCTCGTACGCCATCGACGTCGCCGTCGCGCGGGTGCAGATGACGCCGACAGTGGCGTTGCGGGTGGCGGCGACGGCGCGACGGGTCGCCGGCAGGATCACCTCGACCACTGGCACGTCGTACCGCTCGCGCGCGTCGCGGAGCACCGCCGCGCTCGCTGAGTTGCAGGCGATCACGAGTGCCTTGACCCCCTGGGCGACCAGGTGGTCCAGGCACTCGAGGGCGTGCTCGCGCACCTCACCGATCGGTTTGGGACCGTACGGCTGCCGCGCCGTGTCGCCGAGGTACAGCACCGCCTCATGCGGTAGCTGGTCGATCACCGCGCGCGCGACGGTCAGGCCGCCGAAGCCGGAGTCGAAGATGCCGATGGGAGCGTCGTTCACGGGTATGACACTAGGTCGACGTGCCGACGATCCGGAAGCAGATGCGTCGCATCCCACATCGGCGACGAGGCGATCAGAACGGCAGCTTGGGCTGGGGCGGCCCGTGTGCGGGGTCGACGCCGTCGAACAGCGAGCTGATCGACTCACCGGCGTGGATGCGTGCGATCGCCTCGCCGAACAGCGGCGCCACCGACCGTACGGCGAGCTCCGGCCAGCCGATCGGCATCGGCACGGTGTCGGTGGTGAGCACCTCATCGATCGAGGGGTGCGAGCGCAGACGCTCGACGGCAGGACCGGTGAACAGGCCGTGGGTACACGCGACCGACGCCCGATGGCACCCTTCGTCGGCAAGTCGGTCCATCAGCTGCACGATCGAGCCGCCGGTGGCGATCTCGTCGTCCAGGACGATGGCGCGCTTGCCGTCCACGTCTCCGACGATCGCGTCGATCACCACCTTGTCGTCGCTCAGGCGCTGCTTGCTGCCGGCGGCGACCGGCACCCCGAGCAACCGGGCGAACTGGGTCGCGGTCTTGGCGTTACCGAGGTCCGGAGAGACGACCACGACATCGGACAGGTCGCGGCTGCGGTAGTGGTCCGCGAGCTCGCCGATCGCGGTCAGGTGGTCGACCGGCACGGAGAAGAAGCCGTGCACCTGCGGAGCGTGCAGCGTCATCGTCAGCACCCGGTCGACGCCGGCTGTGGTCAGCATGTCGGCGACGAGCCTGCCGCCGATGGAGATCCGGGAGGCGTCCTTCTTGTCCGATCGGGCGTACGCGAAGTGCGGGATCACGGCGGTGACGGACTCCGCCGACGCACCGCGTGCCGCGTCGATCATCAGCAGCAGCTCCATCAGGTGCTCCTGCGTCGGCGGCACCAGCGGCTGGATGATGTAGACGTCGCGCATCCGGCAGTTCGCGTGCAGCTGCACCTGCAGGCAGTCGTTGCTGAACCGGGTGGTGGCCGCCGGGGACAGTGGCGTGTCGAGCTCGGCGCAGATGCGGGCCGCGAGATCGCGATGCGCGCTGCCGGAGAAGACGACGATGTCGGGCACGGGGCAACTGTGCCTCATCCGAGCCCGAGCGGCAGAGTCGGTGCCGCGGTCCAGCGACGAATCAGGCCCAGAGCTGGCCGTCCAGCCGCTCCGCTGCCTCCTCGACGGTGCCCTCGTAGGCACCGGTCGAAAGGTACTTCCAGCCGCCGTCGCACACGACGAACACGATGTCGGCGCGCTCGCCGGCCTTGACCGCCTTTGCCGCCTGGGCCAGCGCCGCGTGCAGGATCGCACCGGTGGAGATGCCCGCGAAGATGCCCTCGGCCTGCAACAGCTCACGCACCCGGCGCACGGCGTCGCGCGGCCCTACCGAGAACCGGCCGTCGATGAGGGCGGCGTCGTACAGCTCGGGCACGAAACCCTCGTCGAGGTTGCGCAGCCCGTATACGAGCTCGCCGTAGCGGGGCTCGGCGGCAACGATGCGCACCTCGGGCTTGTGCTCGCGGAAGAAGCGGCCGACACCCATCAGCGTGCCGGTGGTGCCGAGGCCGCCGACGAAGTGGGTGACCGTCGGCAGGTCGGCGAGGATCTCCGGTGCGGTGCCGGCGTAGTGCGCGTCGGCGTTGGCCGGGTTGCCGTACTGGTAGAGCATCACCCAGTCCGGGTGTTCTGCGGCGATCTGCTTGGCGACGCGCACCGCCTCGTTGGACCCACCGGCGGCCGGTGAGGAGATGATCTCGGCGCCCCACATGTCCAGGAGCTGCCGTCGCTCGACCGACGTGTTCTCCGGCATCACGCAGACAAGGTGATAACCGCGCAACGTGGCGACCATCGCCAACGAGATACCGGTGTTGCCGGACGTCGGCTCCAAGATCGTGCAGCCGGGCCGGAGCAGTCCCTGCTCCTCGGCGCGGACGATCATCGCCAGCGCGGCACGGTCCTTGATCGAGCCGGTCGGGTTGCGGTCCTCGAGCTTGGCCCACAGCCGCACGTCGTCCGAAGCCGACAAGGCCGGCAACCCCACGAGGGGGGTGCCTCCGACGGAGTCGAGCAGCGAGTCGTACCGCATCGTCAGGCGGAGCCGCCGGCGACCGCCGGCAGGATGACGACGACGTCGCCGTCGGACAGCTCGGTCCTGAGGCCGCCGGAGAAACGGATGTCCTCGTCGTTGACGTAGACGTTGATGAATCGGCGCACCTGGTCGTCCTGGACCAGCCGTTCCTTGATGCCGGTGTGCGCGTCCTCGAGGTTGTCGATGGCTTCTGCGACGTTGGCACCGGTGGTCTCGACGGCTTTGGAGCCCCCGGTGTAGGTGCGCAGGATCGTCGGCACGCGAACTTCGATCGGCATCGTCGGTCTACTCCTTGGTCGCTGGCTGCGCCACGTCGGCATCTGTATAAGAGTCCACGACCCGGATTTCTTCCTCGCTGACCTGCTCGTCTGCGATCCGGTACGACCGGAAGTCCACCGGGCCGGCACCGCTGCCGCACTCGCGCGTGGAGACCAGCACGTAGTGAGCGCCAGGCTCGGAGGCGAGGTCGATGTCGGTACGCGAGGGGTACGCCTGCGTCGCGGTGTGCGAGTGGTAGATCACCACCGGCTCCTCGTCGCGGTCGTCCATCTCGCGGTAGAGCGCGAGTAGGTCGGTCGAGTCGAACTCGTAGAACGTCGGTGACCTCGCCGCGTTGAGCATGGGCACGAACCGCGTGGGCAGGTCCGACCCCGCCGCCCCGGCGACGACCCCACAGGCCTCGTCGGGGTGGTCGCGGCGGGCGTGCGCGACGATCGCGTCGTACGTGGCCCGGTCGATGGTCAGCACACCGGCCAGAGTATCGACTGACCTCGCATCAACCGAGCGACTGCACCAACGTCTCCTGGACGTAACCGAGCCAGTCGTAGATGTCCGACATCACCACGACGGTCTCGTCGTCGCTGTCGGCCACGGCGACCAGGTCCTCGTCGGACTCGATGCCCAGGCGTACCGCCACCGACAGCCTGATGTCGGTCAGCGAGCGGAGCCACGCCTGCACCGCGGCGGCGTCGAGCTCCACCTCGACCTTGGCGTCGTTGGTCTCGACGTCAGCGGGGTCCAGGCCCCCCTCGACCAGGCTCGCGATGACCGTACGCGCGTTGGCCACCTTGGTCTCGGACAGCGCCCGCTCGGTGTAGCGGCGGAAGTCGCCCGAGGCGTCGAGGTCGTCGGTGTAGCCGTCGGGCAGCAGCCGTTGCAGCACCGGGTCGTCGGGCGGTACGTGCGACCCACCCATGCCGAGCTGGGCGAACAACGGGTCCGGCGCGGATTCGTCCTCGCCGTTGCGGTCGCGCAGCAGCTCCACCAGCTGTCCGAGCAGGTTGACGAGAAGGTGTGCCTCGGCGGCCTCGAAGACCGCGTACACACCGCCACGCTTGCGGCGCTTGAAAGGTCTCACGCTTGCGGGTTCCTCACGTGTCGGCCTTCTGCAGTGTCGCCCACAGGCCGTACTCGTGCATGGCCTGGACGTGGCGCTCCATCTCCTCGCGCGATCCCGTCGCGACGACCGAGCGGCCGTCGTGGTGGACCTGCAGCATGAGCTCGGTCGCCTTGGCCTCGCTGTAGCCGAAGTACTCACGAAAGACGTAGGTGACGTAGGACATCAGGTTGACGGGGTCGTTCCACACGATGGTGACCCACGGCTGGTCGAGCTCGACCGACTCCTCGGCCTCGGGTTGCTCGACCTCCACGGGAGCGGGACTACTGGTCACCTCGCCATTGTGCCCACACTAGGCTGGCTCCGTGACATCGACCGCGCTGCTCACCGACCAGTACGAGCTCACGATGCTGCAGGCGGCGCTGCGTCACGACACCGCCGGACGACGGTCGGTGTTCGAGCTGTTCGCCCGCCGGCTCCCCAACGGCCGCCGGTACGGTGTGGTCGCCGGCACGGGGCGGCTTCTCGATGCGCTCGCCGACTTCAGCTTCGACGACACCGCCCTGGCTTTCTTGCACGACGAAGACATCGTCGACGAGCCGACCCTGCGGTGGTTGGCGGACTACCGTTTCACCGGTGACATCTGGGGCTACCCCGAGGGCGAGGTCTACTTTCCCGGCTCCCCCGTCCTCATCGTCGAGGGGACGTTCGCCGAGGCCGTCCTGCTCGAGACGCTGCTGCTGTCGATCCTCAACCACGACGGCGCCATCGCCTCGGCAGCGGCTCGGATGACGAGCGCCGCCAGCGGACGCCCGTGCATCGAGATGGGATCAAGACGCACCCACGAGCACGCCGCCGTGGCCGCCGCCCGCGCCGCGTACGTCGCGGGGTTCGCCTCGACGTCGAACCTGCAGGCCGGCATGACGTACGGCATCCCCACCGCCGGGACCAGCGCCCACTCGTTCACGCTCCTGCACGACACCGAGCGGGACGCGTTCACCGCACAGGTCGAGTCGCTGGGCGAGGGCACGACGCTCCTCGTCGACACCTATGACATCACCGAGGCCGTGCGCGTCGGTGTCGAGATCGCCGGTCCCGGTCTCGGCGCGGTCCGTCTGGACTCCGGCGACCTACCCTCGCTCGCCCGCACCGTACGCAAGCAGCTCGACGACCTCGGCGCGACGAAGACGAGGATCACCGTCACCAGCGACCTCGACGAGTACGCCATCGCGGCGCTGGCGGCCGCACCGGTCGACGGCTACGGCGTGGGTACGTCGCTGGTGACCGGGTCCGGCGCACCCACCTGTGGCTTCGTCTACAAGCTCGTCGCCCGCGCCGCCTCGGACGCCGCCGGCGCCGATCTGGTCGGAGTAGCGAAGATGAGCTTGGACAAGCTGTCCGTCGGCGGCCGCAAGTACGCCCTGCGGCGCCGCAGCCCAGCAGGCGTCGCCGAGGCCGAGGTGATCGGAATCGATGTCCGCCCCGATGACGACGGGGACGACCGCCCGCTGCTCGTGCCACTGGTCAGCAACGGCGAACGCGTCGACCACGAAGGGCTCGACGACGCGCGCGCGCGCCTGCGCCGGTCGCTTGCCGAGCTCCCCCAGCAGGCGTGCCAGCTGTCGCGCGGCGAGCCGGCCATCGAGACCGTGTACGAGAGCTGAGGAGAGCCATGAACAGGACACTCGTCGTCGTCGACGTCCAGAACGACTTCTGCGAGGGTGGCTCACTCGCCGTCGCCGGCGGGACGGCAGTTGCGGTGCGGGTCGCCGAGGTGATCGCCTCCGGTGACTACGACACGGTGGTCGCGACGCGGGACCACCACATCGACCCGGGCTCGCACTTCAGCGCGTCGCCGGACTTCGTCGACTCCTGGCCGCCGCACTGCGTCGTCGGCACCCCCGGTGCGCTGTTCTGCCCACCGCTGACCCCCTCGATGTTCGACGCGGAGTTCCTCAAGGGCGAGTACGCCGCGGCGTACTCCGGCTGCGAAGGTGCGACCACCGCCGGCGAGAGACTCACCGACTGGCTCGCAGAACGCTCGATCGGGGCCATCGACGTGTGCGGGATCGCCACCGACTACTGCGTGCGCGCGACTGCCCTGGACGCGGCCAGGGCGGGTCTCGCCGTCACCGTGCTGATGGACTTGACCGCAGCGGTCTCGGCCGACAACCTCGTCGCGACGACGGCGGACTTCGACGCAGCCGCCGTCAGCTGGTCACGGTGATCGGCTCTTCCTGACGGCTGACCTCCTTTGGCTCCGCCGTACCAGGTTCTCCTGGTACGGCGCCGCTGCACCGGGGTTGCAACCTCGGTGAGGCGACCGCGAGCCCGGAGAAGTAGGCGCGGAGTAGACGAGGCGGCCGGCCCGACACCAACGGACCCCAGCGGTGCTCAGGGCAGGTCCGGCTTGTCGCCCGAGTAGAGCCACGCGTCGAAGAACGAGCCCAGGTCCTCCCCGCTGATCCTCTCCGCGAGCCGCCGGTAGTCCCCCGTGCAGGCGACACCGCCCGGTCGTTTCACCCAGCGCCGGCTCAGCTTGAAGAACGCGTCGCCACCGATGCGGTTGCGCAGCGCGTGAAGAGTCATCGCGCCCCGAACGTACACGGCGCCGTCGAAGATGTTGTTGGGACCGGGGTCACCGATCCGCAGCTTCCAGAAGGTGTCGCCAGCGCTGTAGCGCTCGTACAGGTCCCGGAAACGCCTTTCCGCAGACTGTCCGCCCCTGTCCGCTGCGAAGATCCACTCCGCGTAGGTGGCGTACCCCTCATTGATCCAGATGTTCTTCCAGCGCTGCAGCGCGACCGCGTCCCCGAACCACTGATGGGCCATCTCGTGCACGATGACGCTAATATCGCGGTAGAAGAAGAACGCGGCGTCATAGATCGGACGGGTCTGTGTCTCCAGGGCGAATCCCAGTCGCGCCGTGGTGGCGACACCTCCGATCTGGTCGTAGGGGTAGCTGCCGAACTTGTCGGTCAAGAAGCTAGTTACCGGGCCAGTCCGCCCGATGGCGCGGCGGGCGTTGTCTGCGACGTTGTTCCCCATCTGCTTGTCGTAGGCGTAGAGGAACGGCAGTCCGGTCCCGGTCGTCCCTCTGTCGATCTGGTAGTTGCCGATCGCCGTGAAGGCGAGGTACGTCGCCATCGGCTGGGGCATCCGCCAGTGCCAGGTCGTCCTGTCGTTCTCAGTCGTCTTGTCGACGAGGGCGCCACCGCTGATCGCCTGCTTGCCGTGGGGCACGGTGACCGAGATGTCGAACCTCGCCTTGTCCGAGGGGTGGTCGTTGCTCGGGAACCACCAGGCGGCCACCTGGGGCTGGCCGAGCGCGACCGCGCCGCCTTTGGTCGTGAACCACGCTTTCTCGCCACGGTGCCTGAGACCGGCCGGCTCACCGGCGTAGCGCACTCGTACCGTGAAGCGTGCACCAGCGGCCAACGGCTGGGCCGGCGACACCTTCAGCTCGTGGTCGGACTGTTCGAAGTCCGCCTGCTGTCCGTCGACCGTGACCTCCGACGCCGGGGCGAGCAGGTCCAGGTTGAGCCGGGTCAGCGCCTTGCCGGCCGTTGCGGTGATCGTGGTGTCGCCGACGAGCCGTCCCGACGACGGCTGGTAGTCGATACCGATGTCGTAGTGCTCGACGCGGTAGCCGCCGTTGCCGTCCTCGGGGAAGTACGGGTCGCCGATCCCGGTCGCACCCACGGTGGGGTCGACCGATGTCACCGCTTGCCCGGCCACGGCGGCCGGCGTACCGGCGGCCACGAGAACGATCGACGTCAGCAGGCCTGCAGTTCGTCTACGCACCAGCGCAGCGTATACCGGACGTCCCTATTGTTCGCCGCCTGGAGAGATGGACTCCCAGATCTCCTTGCACTCGGGGCAGACCGGGAACCGTTCTGGGTCCCGGCTCGGCACCCAGACCTTGCCGCACAACGCGATGACGGGGGTGCCCTCGATCATGGCCTCGGTCAGCTTGTCCTTGGGGACGTAGTGCGAGAAGCGCTCGTGGTC
>Ga0136622_10000380_pt1 | contig 18157 bp, 15 predicted proteins | sample AntDrymUQ4482106_2_FD_104803 | JGI IMG/M metagenome (GOLD analysis project Ga0136622, IMG submission 104803) | Polar desert sand microbial communities from Dry Valleys, Antarctica - metaG UQ448 (21.06) | ecosystem: Environmental > Terrestrial > Soil > Desert | place: Antarctica: Dry Valley...
CTCGGGGGGTGGGACTCGAACCCACAACGACTCGATTAACAGTCGAGCATTCTGCCAATTGAATTACCCCCGACCGGTGTAATGGACCCCCGCCGCCTCAGATACGAGCACTGGGTTGAGGATCCGGCTCCGGAATAGTAGCGATTCGAGCCTCGATCTCCGCATGACAGTTGGCGCAGAGCAGAACACACTTCTCCGCTTCAGCGAGTGCCCGCTCGAGCGAACGGGCCACCCCGCGGTCGGCGATCGAAAAGGTCTTTTGCAGCGGATCCACGTGGTGGAATTGAAGCGCCCCGGGATACCGGTCGTAGCCGCAGAGCCGGCACTCTCCGCCCGCGGCACGCACGAGCGCGAGCTTGACGCGGCGACGGCGGGCCGAAACAGCGGCGACTCGACAGCGCCGACACCGGTAGCGCTTCCCACCTGAGGTCAGCACATGTTCCGTGAACCCGTGGGTTCGGCACCGGCGAACAACTGACGCAGGCCGTTCGTCGGGTGACATGACAGTCATACGCGCCGTCGAGAGCCCGTGCTTCTTCAGCCAATAGCGCACGCTTGTTGCGCCGCACCCCAGTTCCTCGGCGATCCGCTGCACGGTAAAGCCGTCCGCTACGAGCGCCTCGAGCTGCTCGCGCGGGATGCCGCCGCGCGCCGCGTGCTTGCCCGCGTGCGCGGAGACCAGGCCGTGCTTGTTGACCCAGTAGGCGACGGTGCTCGGATGACGGCCGACGTCGCTCGCGATCGCCTCGATGGATCGGCCTGACGCGAGCTCGGCAGCGAGAGTAGAGCGATCCATGAGGCGAACACTAGTTCGTGTCGCGGACGGAACCAGCGCTCAGACGAGCAGGTGACGGATCGCGTCCTGGACGCGCTGGCGCTCGCCCGCAAGCGCAGTCACCGGCTCGCCTGAGCGCTGTGCCGCGGCGATCTCTCGGTCCAGGCGGTTCTTGTCGAGCTGCAGCCGCTCGATCTCGAGCGCCGCCGGGTCGGCTACGAGGTCGCCCGCGCGGATCACGAGCTCCGCGACGAGTCGCGCGAGGTCGTCGGCGCCCTCGGGGAGCGACTGCCCGGGATGCTCGAGGTGCTCGGTCAGGTAATGCGCGGCGCGACGCGTGAGCTCGAGCGAGAAGGAGGCGTCGACGTCCATCTCCTCGAGCGCCCGCCTGCCCGCCTCCTTGATCGCGAGGCAGCGGGCGAGGAAGGCGCGCTCGGTGTCCTCGCGCTTGTCGACCGAGGTCATCAGGCGGGCAGGGGGCGCGGGTGCGGTCCCGGACGAGCGGCCGTTGGAGCGCGGCGCGCGTTGCAGCGCCTCGCTCGTCATCGACTCGGGCATCTGCAGTCGATTGGCGATCAGCTGGATGAGGTCGTACTGCAGCGGCCCCGGTTCCAGCCGGCCGACGATCGGCGCGACCGCCCGCAGTGCGTCGTCGCGGCCCTCGGGCGTGCCGAGCGCGCCGGCCTCGAGGGCTCGCTCGACCTCGAAGCGCGCGACCGGCACCGACGTCTCGAGCAGCGCGCGCATCGCAGCCGCGCCGTCGCGCACGACGACATCGGCCGGATCCTGACCGGGTGGGAGCCGCACGACGCGCAAGTCGAAGCCGCGCAGGTGATGGCCTTCGTTGAAGACGCGAATCGCGTCCTTGCCCTTGGCGACCGCCTCCTGCCCGGCCGCGTCTGGGTCCTGGCAGAGCAGCACCCGGGGTGTCAACCGCTTGAGCGCGTCGAGTTGGCGCTCGGTCAGCGCGGTGCCCATCGAGCACACGGTCTCGGGGATCCCCGCCTGGCGCAGCGCGATCACGTCGGTGTAGCCCTCGACGAGCACGAGCCGACCCGAGCGCGCGGCCGCCGCGCGGGCGAGATCCGCGCCGTAGACCAGCGAGCCCTTGTGGAACAGCTCAGAGTCCGAGGTATTGAGGTACTTGGGCTGATCCTCGGCCGTCAACGTGCGCGCGCCGAAGCCGAGCACGTGCCCCTTGGCGTCGGCCAGCGGGAACATGATCCGTCCGCGGAAGCGGTCGAGCAGCCCGGCCCCCTCGCGCCGGCGCGAGGCCAGCCCCGCGGCCAGCAGCTCGGCGTCGGAGTAGCCGGCGCCGTGCGAAGCGCGGATCACCCGGTCCCACGAGCGCGGCGAGAAGCCGACGCGGAACTCGCGCAGCACGTCCTCCTCGAGCCCGCGCCCGGCGAGGTACTCGCGGGCCGGGGCAGCCTCGGACGACTCCCAGAGCACCCGCACGTAGTAGGCGGCGGTGCGCTCGAGCAGCGCGAGCAGGCGATCGCGCTGGGCGCGCCGCTCGGCGTCGCGCGGGTCTTCGGCGTCGCGCTCCAGCTCGATCCCGGCGCGTTCGGCCAGCGCCTCGAGCGCGCTCGCGAAGTCCAGCCCCTCGGTCTCCATCGCGAACTTGAAGAGGTCACCGCCGACTCCGCAGCCGAAGCAGTGATAGAGCTTCTCGACCGGATCGATCCCGAACGACGGCGTGCGCTCGTCATGGAAGGGGCACAGCCCGGTCAAGCGGCGCACTCCGGCCGGCTTGAGCTCGGTCCGCGCGCCGACGAGCTCGACGAAGTCGACGGCGTCGCGGACGCGCTCGCGCGAGTCGTCGGTGTAGCGGGCCATCAGCCCACGGCGCCGTGCGGCACGAAGCGGTCGCTCCAGGCCCGCAGCGCGAAGCGGTCGGTCATGCCGGCGAGGTAGTCCGTCACCCGCTCGGCTTCCGAAGCGCCGGCAGCACCCTCGGGCAGCTCCTCGGGATGCTCGCAGTACCAGTCGAAGAGCCCCTGCACCACGCGCTCGATCTTGATGTGCTCATCGCGCGCGGCCGGCCCGAGATAGACGCGGTCGAACATGAACGTGCGCAGCCGCAGCATCGCGTCTCCGACGGCGGCGCCCTGGACGATGTCCTGCGCCGGCCCCGAGTGCTCCACCAGGTCATGCACGAGCGTGTCGATCCGCTCCGAGCCGCTGGCGCCGAGGATCTCGATCTCCGTGCTCGGGAGGTCGCCGGCGGCGATCACCCCGGCGCGTAGTGCGTCATCGATGTCGTGGTTGATGTAGGCGATCCGGTCGACGAGCCGCACGATCTTGCCCTCGAGCGTCGCCGGGTCGCCGGCTCCGCCGGAGTGGCGCAGGATGCCGTCGCGAACCGGCGTGGTCAGGTTGAGACGCTCGAGCACCTCGACGACGCGCAGCGAGTGCTCGTTGTGACGAAAGCCGCGGCCGAAGCGCTCCCGCCCTGCGCGGTCGAGCACCTCCTCGCCGATGTGCCCGAACGGCGGGTGCCCGAGATCATGACCGAGCCCGATCGCCTCCGTGAGGTCCTCGTTGAGCCGCAGCGCGCGCGCCACCGTGCGCGAGATCTGGGTCGTCTCGAGCGTGTGCGTCAGCCGCGTGCGGTAGTGATCGCCCTCCGGCGCCACGAAGACCTGGGTCTTGTGCTTCAGCCGGCGAAACGCCTTGCAGTGCACGATCCGGTCGCGGTCGCGCTGGAACGGCGTGCGCAGGCCGCATTCCTGCTCGCCCCGCTCGCGATCGGCCGGATAGGAGCGCGCCGCGACCGGTGCCAGCGCGTCCTCCTCCCAGGCCCGCATGCGCGCTTCGAAGGCCGGATCGGTGACGGACGCGCTCACGTCGTCCATTCTGACGCCCCGCGGGTCCACTTCCGCGCGAACGCGCAGTTTCGGTGCAGAAGCCTGTGCCCGGAGCCGAATGCCGCGCTGCTCAGCCCACCGGCCGCAGCCGCACGTGAGCGTGGTGCTCGAGCGTCTCGATGATCGCCCGCTCCGCCTGCGACAGCGCGCGCGCTGGAGCGTCGGGAGCCTCGGCCAGCGGCCGGCCCAGCGCGCCGACGAGGAAGTCGTGCGCGTCCTGGCCTAGAGCGAAAGCGCTCGCCTCACAAGCCGAGCACACGACCCCGCCCGCCGCGCCCGAGAAGCCGGCGAGGTGCTCGTGCTCGCCGCAGCTCGCGCACGCGGCCAGCTGCGGCGCGAAGCCCGCAGCGAGCAGCAGCTTGAGCCGGAACGCGAGCGCGTTGGCGAGCTTCGCGCGCGCGGGGTCGGCGTCGAGCAGCGCGAGCTGCTTGGCCAGCAGGTGGTAGACGCCGCTGTGCGGGTCGCCGTCGCCGAACAGCCGCGCGACCGCGTCGCAGGCACGCGACGCGCCGTCGAGCGCGGCACCGTGCTCGCGCAGGCGCGGGTGTCCGTCGAGCGTCTCGGCGCTCGTGACGGTGAGCAGCTCGCTGCGGCCCTGATAGAGCACCAGCCGGAGCCTGAAGTACGGTTCGAGCCGGCCGCCGAAGCGCGACTTCGAGCGTCGCACCCCCTTGGCGATCACGGAGAGGCGGCCGTGTTCGGGCGTGTACACGTGCAGGATCCGATCGGCCTCGCCGTAGCGCATCGAGCGCAGCACGACGGCCTCGGTCTTCAGGCTCCCGGGCACCGGGTTCCCTCGCGCCGCAGCCGTACTATACTTTGTGAAGTAATGAACCGAATCACCGTATACACCACTGAACCTTGCGGCTACTGCCGGACGGCAAAGGCGCTGCTGGACCGCCGCGGCGTGCCCTACGACGAGATCAACCTCTCCAAGGACGCCGAGGGTCGTTCGCAGCTGGTCGCCCGCACCGGCATGATGACCTTCCCGCAGGTCATGCTCGACGGCGAGCCGCTGGGCGGCTTTCAGGAGCTCGTCGTCGCCGACCGCTCAGGTCGCCTGAGCGACCTGCGCGCCGCCGCGTAGCGCGGCAGCGGCCCTGGTCCCGCGCGGGCGCGGCTGGCATCGCTCGCATACGTAGGTGCCGCGCCCCGCGACGCGCAGCTTGCGTACCGGTCGCCCGCAGACCAGGCACTGCTCGCCCTCGCGCAGGTGGATGAGGAAGCGATCCTGGAAGGAGCCCTGCACGCCATCCGGATCGCGGAAGTCGTCGATCGAGGCTCCCTTGGCGTCGAGCCCAGCCTCCAGCGAGGCGAGCACCCCGTCGCGGAGCGCCGCCACCTGGGAGCGCGTGAGCCGGCCCGCCGGCCGCAGCGGATGGATCCCGGCGCGGAACAGAGCCTCGTCGGCGTAGATGTTGCCGACGCCGGCGATCCTGCGCTGGTCGAGCAGGAACGCCTTGATCGGAGCGCGCCTTGCGCGCGTCAGCGCGTAGAGGTGCGCGCTCGTGAACTCGGGCGAGAACGGCTCCACGCCGAGCCGGCCGGCGAAGAACTCGTCGAGCGCGTCTGAGCCGAGCGCGAGCTCGCCGGTGCCGAAGCGGCGCGGGTCGTCGAAGTACAACTGCTGGCCGTCGTCGAAGGCGGCGCGTACGCGCCGGTGGCGCGGCGGCTCCGCCGGGTCCAGCAGGAGCGTGCCCGTCATGCGCAGGTGCATCATCAGGTGGACGTCGTCGTGGAGCTCCCAGATCAGGTACTTGCCGCGCCGCGTGAGCGCGTCGACGCGCCGCCCCTCGACGGCGGACGCGACCTCGTGAGCGGCGAGCGGACTGCACCAGCGCGCGTCCATCACCTCGAGCTCTCGCAGCACGCGGCCCTCGACGCGCGGCGCCAGGTGGCGGCGGATCGTCTCTACCTCGGGGAGCTCGGGCATCTGGAATCAGCTTGACACCGCGCGGCCTGCGTGACGAGCGCAGGCTCAGCGCCCGGCGACCGCCGCCTCAAGCTCCGCAAGCGACATGTCCAGCGTTCGCCGCAGGGCCCGATCGGTCGTAGCGACACACGTCGGGCCGTCGATCGCGGGGTTGTTGAACGCCTCATAGAGCCTGAGCAGGCCCTTGGTGCCGCGCCGCGCCACGATCACCTCCGCGGCGCCGGAGCTCGCAGCGTATGCCGCCCCCTGCTCGCGCCCATCGAGCGTGAAGATCGAATTCGGGCGGCAGAGCTCGCGCAGCCCGACGCTCGCGCCTGCGCCTGCGCCCGCGGCACGCAGCCGCGCCTCGGCGGCGCGATCATCACCCGACAGGTGCAATGCCACAGCCTCCGCGAGCCACGGCGGCGTGCGCCCCGAAGTGGCCGTGTTGAGCGCGGTGTGCGTCAACTCGTGCACGAGCGTGGACTGCCGCTCGGGGGCCGGCAGCTCGCTCCAGCGCGCGTCGATCACGATCATGCGCTCGGCCAGCACACGCTCGACCGCCAGCGCCGGCTTCGGGCCGAACTGCACAGAGGCATTGGCGAGCGCGACGACCCCACGCGCGATCCTGCCCGCGAGCTGCCCGGCCTGGGATGCATCGCGCGCTGCGATGACCAGCACGCTGCGCGGCAGCTCGCGTTGCGGGAGTGCGCTCTCGAGCTCGCGGTACGCGCCGGACAGGCCGGAGCGCAGCCTGGCGGCGTCAACACCCGGCGGCGACAGGAGCACGAGGTGAGGCGCGCGCGTCGCCTTGAACGGCGCGACCTCCCACGGCAGCGGCTCGCGCCGTGCGGCATCACGGCTGACGCGCCAGCCCGCGTATGTCCTGCGAGCCGTGAGCCTCCGGGCGGTGAGGAAGGGCCGGCTCATCCCGCGCACGCGATAGGACAGCGTCAGCGCGATCTGCGCGTGGTCGCCCGTGATGTCGAGCTCGTCGGAGACGACCCGGACGCGTAGGCGCGAGAGCTGCGCCGTCCAGCGCACGCTGCGACGATCGCGACCGCGCTGCGGTCCGGCGGCCGTGCCCGTCAGCGCGGCGACGTCACGCCGTTCGAGCGCCAGCGCCCGCTGCCGCAAGAGCGCCTCGATCGCGCCGGCATCGTCCGGCGGGCGCCCGGTGGTCTCCGCGGGTTTCGATCGGGGCGCGGGTGTGACCGCAGGGGCGCCGGCGCCGGTCCCGCCGCAGCCCGCGGTGACGAGGATCACAAGGCCGGCCGGGAGCAAGCGTCGCGCCATCCTGCGGCTGATATTGGCAGGCGGTACCCGCCGCCAGCGGCGGTCAGGTGAACGGCGTGCCCGGCAGCCCGTCGGCCTCGCGGCCTGCGAGCCAGCGCAGCACGCTCGCTCCTACGTCGCAGAAAGGACCGTCGTGGCGGCGGCCGCCGTGGCCTGCGAACGCAGCCAGCAACGGCACGTGCTCGCGCGTGTGGTCGGTGCCGGGCGTGGTCGGGTCGCAGCCGTGGTCGGCGGTCACCACGAGCAGGTCGCGCCCCGGGTCCAGCCGCGCCACCCACTCCCCCACGGCGACGTCGATCGCGCGTAGCGCGTCGTGGAAGCCGGACGTGTCCTGGCGGTGGCCGTAGACCTGGTCGGTCTCGACGAGGTTGGTGAAGACGAAGCCGTGCTCGAGCTCACCGATCAGCGCTGTCGTCGCGGCGATCGCGGCGGGGTTCGTCGCTCCGGGATGCTCGCAGTCGACGCCGGCGTGGTTGAACACGGACCCGATCTTGCCGACCGTGTGAACCGGGATCCCGTCGGACTGAAGCTCGTCCAGGTAGGTGCGTCCGGGGGGGTCGAGCGCGAAGTCCTTGCGTCCGTCCGTACGCTCGAACGCTCCCGGCGAGCCCCGGAACGGGCGCGCGATCACGCGCCCGACGGCGTGCTCGCCGCGCATGATCGCGCGCGCGGCCGCGCAGGCGGCTTCGAGCTCGGGCTGCGGCACCTCGTCCTCGTGGGCGGCGATCTGGAGCACCGAGTCCGCCGACGTGTAGACGATCAGGTCGCCCGAGCGCAGGTGCTGCTCGCCGAAGTCATCGATCACCGCGGTGCCCGAGTAAGGGAGGTTGCACAGCGCGCCGCGACCCGTTGCGTCGCGCAACTGCTCGATCACCTCCTCCGGGAATCCCTCGGGGTATGTGCGCAGCGCGACCGGCGTGACCGCGCCCATCAGCTCCCAGTGGCCAGTGATCGTGTCCTTGCCGGGGCCGAGCGGATGCAACCGCCCATGGAGGACCGGCTCGGGCGCGGGCGGGCACCCCTGCAGCGGCAGCGCGGATCCGAGGCCGAGTCGTTGCAGGACGGGGAGATCGAGTCCGCCGCACGCCTCGGCCACGTGACCGAGCGTGTTCGAGCCCGCGTCGCCGTACTCATCGGAGTCGGGCAGGTCGCCCGCCCCGCAGGCGTCCAGGACGATGACGAAGGCGCGCCGATCCACGGCGCGCATGCTCGCATCAAACCGCCGACGGCGGCCCCAGCACCAAACCGCCTCCCCCAGCGGCGGTCACGAGGTCAGTCGAGCCGTGCCCGCGGGTGGGCGTCGAAGTAGACGTCCTTGAGGCGCTCGGCCGAGAGGTGGGTGTAGAGCTGCGTCGTCGCGATGTCGGCGTGTCCCAGCATCTCCTGCAGCGAGCGCAGGTCGCAGCCACCGGCGAGCAGGTGGGTCGCGAAGCTGTGGCGCAGCGTGTGCGGGCTCATCTTCGCAGCGAGACCGGCGCTCGCCGCGTGACGCTGCACGATCTTGTAGAGCCCTTGGCGTGTCAGGCCGCCGCCGCGCTGGTTGACGAACAGACGCGACTCCCAGCGGTTGCCGACGAGCCGTCCGCGACCGCGCTGCACGTATGCGCCGAGCGCCCGTGACGCCGCCGATCCGATCGGCACGAGCCGCTCCTTGGCTCCTTTGCCACGCGCGCGCAGGATGCCCGCCTCGAGGTCGACGTCGCCGACCTCGAGACCGATCGCTTCGGACGCCCGCAGCCCGCAGGCGTACATCGTCTCGAGCAGCGCGCGGTCGCGCAGCGCCGCGGGCGCGGTCCCGCGCGGCTGGCGCAGCAGTTCGGCGACCTCGTCGCGACTGAGCACCTGCGGCAGCTTGCGGCTCTGCTTCGGGACGCGCAGGTGCGCCGTCGGGTCACTCGTCAGCACCGACGTGCGGCGCAGGTGGCGGTAGAAGGACCGCAGGCAGGCAGTCTTGCGCTGCAGCGTGGCGGGCGCCGCCGCCGGCCGGTCGTCGCGGCCGCTGGCGATCTCCGACGTGAACGCGCTCAGCTCGGCATGCCCGGCGGTGAGGGGATCGTGGCCGGTGCGGCCGAGCCACTCGCCGAACTGGAGCAGGTCGGAGCGGTAAGCCTCCAAGGTGTTGCGCGACAGGCCGCGCTCGAACTCGAGGTAGGCGAGGAAATCGAGCAGCAGGTGCTCGAACGGCTGGGCGCGCGGCGCAGCCGGTGAAGACGCGCTGTCAAGGCGGGTGTCCGGTTGCGGGATCGCGATCGCCATCGGCTCCTGGGGTTCGGCGCATGCCGCCCCAGCCCTGCCGATGCAAGCCGCGATTCAGGCGTCCAGGCGCGTCCGCAGGAGCTGCAGGCCGATGATCGTCTTGGCATCGCGGCACTCCGCGAGCGTCGCTTCGAGCTCGGCGAGCGGACGCGCGACGATGTCGATCCGCTCGTCCTCCAGCTGGTATCCGGACTCGTCGCTCAGGTCCGTCGCGAGGAAGATGTGGCACTGCTCGTCGGTGAAGCCGGCCGACGTGTAGTAGGTCGTGAGGTGCTCCCAGCTCGCCGCCGCCTTGCCGATCTCCTCGGCAAGCTCCCGCTGCCCGCACAACAGCGCGCTCTCCCCCTCCTCGTCCAGTTTGCCCGCCGGCAACTCGAGCAGGTCCGGGTCACCCGTCGCCTCGCGTGGCTGGCGCACGAGCCAGACGTGGTCACCGTCGTGCGCGACGATCGCGACCGAGCCCGGGTGCGAGACCCACTGGCGGGTGACCTCTTGGCCGTCCTCGTGGCGAAACTTGCCCTCGCAGACATCGACGATCGTGCCCTCGAAGACGGTGCGCGACTCCAGGCGCTCGAAGCGAGAGCTCATGCGTCCGCGATGCTCGCACGCCGGGTCATGCCGCGGCGGCCTCATCGAGCAGCGCCAGGCAGACGTCCAGCATCCCCTCGAGCGCGACGACGCTCACACGCTCGGTCGGCTCGTGGTTGTGCTCGGTGCCGTTGGCCAGGTTGACGCACTCGATGCCCTTGAGCGCGAACACGTTCGCGTCTGAGCCGCCGCCGGTGACGATCCGGCTCGGCTCGTAGCCGCACCCGCGCAGGGCCGCCTCAGCAGCGAGCAGTGCCGGTGCGGTGCCCCTGGTCCGGTAGCCGTCGAAGAGCTTCTCGCAGACCACGTCGACGTCGCACTCGCCGGCCCCTGCGCCGTCCTGGACGGCGTCGATCATCAGCGCGACGACCGCCTCGACGCGCTGAGGGTCGAGTGAGCGCGCCTCGGCCAGCACGCGGCAGCGCTCCGGAACGACGTTGGTCGAGCCGCTGCCGCCGTGGACTGAGCCGACGTTCGCGGTCGTCTGCTCGTCGATGCGGCCGTGAGGCATCGCGGCGATCGCGTGCGCGGCCGCAAGCACGGCGCTGCGTCCCGCCTCGGGCCGGATCCCGGCATGCGCCGCGCGACCGTGGAAGTCGGCGCTCAGTCGGTAGTAGGTCGGCGATGCGGTCACGATCTCGCCGATCGGAGTGGCGTGGTCGAAGACGTAGCCGAAGTCGGCCCGCAGCAAGGACGCGTCGAACGCCTTGGCGCCGGCCAGCGCATCCTCCTCCTCGACCGTCAGCAGCAGCTCGAGAGCGACCGGCGAGCCCTCGACGCTCACGCGCCGGGCGACCTCGAGGAAGACGGCGACGGCGGCCTTGTTGTCGGCGCCGAGGATCGTGTCGTGGGCGTTCTCCCAGCCATCGTCGACCAGCACCGGTTCAATCTGGCCGTGCACCTCGACGGTGTCGAGATGCGCGCAGAGGAGCACCGTGCGCTCCGACCGCCCGCGCACGCGCGTGAGCAGGTTGCCGCTTGCGTCGGCCTCGACGCCCAGCCCGAGGCCCTCCAGCTCGCGCGTCACGTGTGCTGCGACATGATCCTCGTGTCCGAACGGGCTGGGGATCGCGCAGAGCGATGCGAAGCGCTGGTTGAGCCGCTGCTTCTCGGCCTCGCTGGCCGGCCGCACGGTCAGCGCTGCTGAAAGCGGCCGGTGGGCTCGTGCAGTGGCTCGGACAGCGCTTCGGCGTCCTCGGGCCGGCCCGCCTCGATCGGCTCGTCAGCGTCGGGCAGCTCATGTGCACGTCGCTCGCGCATGTTGCGCTGGGCAGCGCCGACGAACTCGCGGAAGAGCGGCGCGGGGCGTTCGGGACGCGACTTGAACTCCGGATGGAACTGCGACGCGACGAAGAAGGGATGGTCGGGCAGCTCGATGATCTCGACCAGGCGCTCGTCCGGCGTCGTGCCCGAGACGACCAGCCCGGCGGCTTCCAGGCGCCGTCGAAGGAAGTTGTTGACCTCGTAGCGATGGCGATGACGCTCGTAGATGACCGCCTCGTCGTAGATCTCACGCGCCCGCGTGCCGGGGTGCAGCTTCACCGGATCGGCACCGAGCCGCATCGTCCCGCCCATGTCGGCGACCTCCTTCTGCTCGGGCAGCAGGTCGACGACGGGGTACGGCGTCTCCGGATCGAACTCGCTGGAGTTCGCGCCGTCCATCCCCACGACGTGCCGGGCGAAGTCCGCCACCGCGATCTGCATGCCGAGGCAGACACCCAGGTACGGGATCCCCTGCTCTCGCGCGATCCGCGCGGCAGCGATCTTGCCCTCGATGCCGCGCACGCCGAAGCCACCCGGGATCAGGATGCCGTCGGCGTCCTCGATCCGGCGGCGAACCTCCTCGTCGCCGAGCGTCTCGGAGTCGACCCAGTCGACCTCGACGCCGCAGCCGTGCTGGAAACCCGAATGGCGCAGCGCCTCGACGACCGAGAGGTACGCGTCCGCGAGCTGGACGTACTTGCCGACCAGGGCGATCCGCACGGGCGGCCGGCTCTGCGCCTCGGTCGCCTTGCCGATGAAGCCCTTCCAGCTCTCGAGGTCTGGCGGTGCGGCCTCGATGCTGAAGTGGTCGAGCACGAAGTCATCCACGCCTTCGGCCTGGAAGAACAGCGGGACCTTGTAGATGTTGTCGACATCGCGCGCCGACACAATCGCTTCGACCGGCAGCGAGGCGAACAAGGCGATCTTCTTGCGGATGTCGCGCGAGAGCGCTCCCTCCGAGCGGCAGACAACCATGTCGGGCTGGATGCCGATGCGGCGCAGCTCGTTGACCGAATGCTGCGTCGGCTTCGTCTTGAGCTCGCCGGCGTGGCCGATGTAGGGCACCAGAGTGAGATGGATGTACATGCAGCGACGCCGCCCGACATCGACGGGGAACTGGCGGATCGCCTCCAGGAACGGCAGCGACTCGATGTCGCCGACAGTGCCGCCGATCTCGGTGATGACGACGTCGACGTCCTGGCTCTCGCCCACGAGCTGAACCCGGTACTTGATCTCGTCGGTGATGTGCGGGATGACCTGGACGGTGCCGCCGAGATAGTCGCCGCGGCGCTCCTTGCGGATCACCGAGTTGTAGATCGCGCCGGCGGTCACGTTGGACGCACGCGAGGTGTTCGCGTCGGTGAAGCGCTCGTAATGGCCGAGGTCCAGGTCGGTCTCGGCGCCGTCCTCGGTCACGAACACCTCACCGTGCTGGAACGGCGACATCGTGCCCGGGTCGACATTGATGTAGGGGTCGAACTTCTGGAGCGCGACCTTCAGCCCTCGGGCGACGAGCAGGCGGCCGATCGAGGCCGCGGCGATGCCCTTGCCGAGCGACGAGACCACACCGCCGGTGACGAAGATGTAGCGGGTGCGCGGGCGGGAGTCAGGCATGTTGTTCCGGCTTCGCAGTCTAGGACGCCGGTCGGCGGCATTGCCGCCGTGACCGCAAGCAGCGGGAATCCTGTTTCAGGGTCCACGGCGACCGCCGCGGCGTGCGCGCGCTGGCGCGCAGGCGGTCGAGCCCCGGGTTCGAGTCCGGATCGACACCCCTAGGCCGCCTTCAGGAGCTCCTTCGCGTGCCGTCGCGCAGCGGTGTCCGCACCGTCGGCGCCCAGCATCCGCACGATCTCGCCGACGACGGCGGCTCGCTCGAGCAGGGTGACCGTGGCGCGCGCCGGATCGGCAGACGCGTCCTTGACGATCGTGAAGTGCCGCCCGGCAACTGACGCGATCTGCGGCAGATGGGTGATGCAGATCACCTGCCGATCCTCGGCAAGCGAGCGCAGCTGATCGCCGACCGCACGTGCGGTCTGGCCCCCGATGCCGGCGTCGACCTCGTCGAACACGAGCGTCGCGGGGCCGGCCTCGGCCGCGACGCTCATCAGCGCGAGCATCACGCGTGAGAGCTCGCCGCCGGACGCCGTCTCGCGCAGCGGCCCGGCCGGCACGCCCGGGTTGGGGGCGATCAGGAACTCGACCTCGTCCGCGCCGCTCGGCCCGTACTCCTCGCGCGGCACCAGCCGCACCTCGAAGGAGGCACCTTCCATGGCCAGTCCGCGCAACACGTCGACCACCGCATCCTCCAACCCGCCGGCGGCCCGCGTGCGCTCGGCCCGCAGCCTCTGCGCGTGCTCGGCGAGCTCCGCCCGGGCATCCGCGAGCGCCTCCGCGGCGCCCTCCAGGGCCTCCTCGGCGCCCGCCAACTCGTCACGCCGCGCACGACAGGCCTCGGCGTGGGCCAGCACCGTCGTGATCGTGCCGCCGTGCTTCCGCTTGAGCCGCTCAAACAGCGCAAGGCGCTCCTCGACTTCGTCCAGCCGGCCCGGCGGCGCGTCGACTGCCTCGGCGTAGCCCCGCAATTCCCGCGCCAGGTCGTCGGCCTCGACCGCGAGCGCCGCCGCGCGACCGGCGAGCACGTCGAGCGCTGCGTCAACGCCACGGATCGCATCGAGCGCGTGCGAGGCGCCCGCCAGCGCAGCGGCGCCACCCTCCCCGCTCTCGGGCGCCAGAGCGTCGATCGCGCCGGCGGCCGCGAGGCGCAGTCCCTCGAGGTTGCGCAGCCGCTCGCGCTCGGCGGTGAGGCTTTCCTGCTGGGGCTCACTCGGTGCCGCGGCGTCGATCTCAGCCAGCTCCCAGTCGAGCAGGTCGAGCTCGCGGTCGCGTGCGCCGGCGCGCTCGCGCAGCACCACGAGCTCGCGCTGGAGAGCGCGCTCACGCGCTAGCACCGCCGCGAACTCCTGGCGTCGCTGCGCGTGCCCGGGACCGCAGAACCCGTCGAGGATCTGCAGCTGCGACGCGGCCAGCGTGAGCCTGCGGTGCTCGTGCTGGCCGTAGAACGACAGCAGCGTGCCACCGACATCGCGCAGGTCGCCCGCCGTCGCGCTGCGGCCGTTCAGGTAGGCCCGCGTGCGCCCTTCCGCGCTCACGCGTCGGGCGAGCACGAGCTGCTCCGCAGCGTCGGGGATGCGCTCGCCAAGCTGCGCCCGAAGCGCGTCGGGCAGGTCGAAGCCGCCCTCCACGTACGCCTCCACGGCGCCGGGGCGCACGATGCCGGCGCGCGGCTTGCCGCCCAGCAGCAGGTCGAGCGCGTGCGCGAGCACCGTCTTGCCCGCGCCGGTCTCGCCCGTGAGCACGTTCAGCCCCGGCCCGAGGCGCAGCTCGGCCCGCTCGATCAGCAGCAGGTTCTCGACACGCAGCTCTTCCAGCACGAGTGACGGTCTATCAGTCGCACCCGACAGACCGGCGTGCATGCGGAGAGCTGGTGCAGATTCGGCACGCATGCGTCACGAACACCGGTTGTCCCGCGCGGGATCAGGCGTGACGCTTCCCCGATGCCATCCCCAGCCGATCAATCAGCGGCGCTAACGCGCCAGCCGGCCGAAGCGCTCGCGCAGTCGGTGGTAGAAGCTCGCGCCAGGAAGCTGGGCGAGCACCGCCGTCGCGAGCGCGAACTCGACGCGTATGTCCTCGCCCGGCGCGAGCTGGAGCACCGGGCGGCCATCGACGTGGACCTCCACGGGCTCGTCGCGCGAGCGGTTGTTGATCGTCAACAGGTCGTCGGGAGCGACGACCAGCGAGCGCGCGGTCAGGGAATGCGGGGCTATGAACGAGACCACGAAGCCAGCAACTCCCCAGGCCAGCACCGGTCCGCCGTTGGCGAGGTTGTAGCCCGTCGAGCCCTGCGGCGTCGACACCACCAGCCCATCGCAACGGACGCGGCCGATCTCCTCGCCTGCGAGTGCGTAGCCGAGGTCCGCGACGCGAAAGCCCGGCTTGCGATGGACGGAGATGTCGTTCATCGCGAGCCAGCTGCCATCGGCGTGCCCGACGGTGATCCCCGGCAGCTCGAGCGTGTCGAATCCGCCCGCGAACGCGCGATCGAAATCCGCATCGAGTCCGTCGGGATCGAGCGTCGCGAGGAAGCCGACCTCGCCGAAGTTGACCGCGAACACCGGCACGGTGGTCCCTGCGTAGTCGCGCAGCGCCGTGAGGATCGTCCCGTCGCCGCCCATGACCATGCACAGGTCCACGTCGCGGGCGAGCGGCGCGTCGACGTCGATCCCCCGCTGCGCGACGAGACCGTGCTTCTTCGTCTCTTCGGCGTCGAAGCGCAGCGTCACGCCGGCACGCTCGGCGGCAGCGATCAACGCTGCCAGTGCGTCGACCGTGTCGGTTGCACGCCGATGGGTGAGCACGGTGGCGACGCGGATCACGGCTCGACCGCCAGGATGGCCGCGCCCACGTCGCTCAGGTTTTCCTCGCGCCCCCCTTCAGCCAAGTGCGCGAAGGTCTCGCGGTTGCCGGCCGGTCCCGGAAGTCCAGACGAGGCAAAGCCCAGGACGGAGGCACCCTGGGCGCGCGCCGCCGCGGCGACGCCGACGATCGCCTCGCGCCTCAGCGCCGGGTCGCGGACGACGCCGCCCTTGCCGATCCGCCCGCGGCCGACCTCGAACTGCGGCTTGACCATCACGAGGGCGTCAAAGCGGTCCGCCGAGCAGGCGAGCACTGCGGGCAGGATCTTCGCGAGCGAGATGAACGAGACGTCGGCGACGATCAGGTCGGGATGGTAGGGCAGCGTCGCCGGATCGAGCGCGCGCGCGTTGGTGCGCTCGACCACCGTCACGCGCGGATCCTCGCGCAGCGCGAAGGCCAACTCGCCGTAGGCGACGTCGAGCGCGACGACGTGTGCCGCGCCGCGCTGGAGCAGGCAGTCGGTGAAGCCGCCGGTGGAGGCGCCGACATCGAGTGCTTGACGACCGGTGACCTCGATCCCGACTGCGTCGAGCGCATTGGCCAGCTTGATCCCTCCCCGCGATACGAAGCGGGGCGGGGCGGCTACGTGGAGCTCGACGTCCGCCGCCACGAGCTGCCCTGGCTTCTCTGCTCGGCGCCGTCCCGGCCCGAGATGGACGTCGCCGGCGATCACCGCGGCCGCCGCTCGCGAGCGCGATGGGAACAGCCTGCGCTCGGCGAGGAGGAGATCAAGCCGTACACGGATCATGGCGCGCGAACGCTACCGACGGTGCCAGGGCCGCTACGCCGCCGCGACGCTGCCGCGCGGCTGCAGCACCGCGGCCTGGATCCGCTCGGCGATCCGCTCCGCCGTGTACCCGACCTCGGCATGCAGCAGCTCCGGCGCGCCGTGCGTCACATACCGGTCCGGCAGTCCGACCCGCAGGATGCGAGGGGCCAGACCGCCGTCGGACAGCGCCTCCCACACGCCGGTGCCGAAGCCGCCCGACAGCACGCCTTCTTCGACGGTGACGAGCAGGTCGTGCTCTGCCGCGAGCTGCGCCAGGAGACCGGTGTCGAGCGGTTTGGCGAAGCGCGCGTCGGCGACCGTCGCGTCGAGCCCGCCCTCGGCCAGCACATCCGCAGCGCCCAGCGCCTTGCCGACACCGCTGCCGTAGCCGACGATCGCGACACGCTCGCCCTCGCGCAAGATCTCGCCGGTGCCGATCTCCAGCAGCTCAGGGACGGATGGGAGTGCCACGCCGACGCCCACGCCGCGCGGATAGCGGATGGCGACCGGCCCCGTTTCGTGGCGCAGCGCCGTATGGAGCATGTTCACCAGCAACGCCTCGTCGCGCGGCGCCATCAGTGTGATGTTCGGCAGGCAGCGCAGGTAGGCGATGTCGAACACGCCGTGGTGCGTCGGGCCGTCGTCGCCCACGAGCCCCGCGCGGTCCATCGCCAGCACGACAGGAAGCCGCTGCAGGCAGAGATCATGGACGATCTGGTCGTATGCGCGCTGCAGGAACGTCGAGTAGATCGCCGCGACCGGGCGCGCGCCCTCCAGTGCGAGGCCGGCCGCGAACAGCAGCGCCTGTTGCTCGGCGATGCCGACGTCGAAGTAGCGCTCGGGCATCGCCTTCTGGAGCAGGTTCAAGCCCGTGCCGGAGTTCATCGCCGCGGTGATGCCGACGACGCTGGGGTCACGCCGGCACTCGGCGATCAGCGCCTCGCCAAAGACCTGGGTGTATTGGGGCGCCGCGGGCTTGGAGGCCGGCCTGGATGGCGCCGGCATGCGCTTCGCGATCGAGTTGGGCTTGGCGGCATGCCACTGCTCCATTCCCTCGAGGCCGCCGTCCTCCGCGGGCGCGAAACCCTTGCCCTTCACCGTGGCGCAGTGCACGACGACCGGCCGCTCGGCTTCGAAGGCGGCGCGCAGCGCACGTCTCAGCGCGCGCACGTCGTGGCCGTCGACGACGCCCATGTAGGCCCAATCGAGCTCCTCCCAGAACAGTCCTGGCGCCCAGAACGCCTTGATCGACTCCTTGAGCTGAGGTCCGAGCCGCTCGAACGCGGAGCCGATCCCGGCGGGCAGTTTGGTGAGCCGCTCCTCGACTCCCTCGCGCGCCTTCCAGAGACCCGGCTCGAGCCGCACGCGGTTGAAGTAGCGCGACAGTGCGCCGACATTGGGCGCGATCGACATGCCGTTGTCGTTGAGGATCACCACGAGCGGCGTGCCGAGCCCGCCGGCCTGGTGGATCGCCTCGAACGCGACGCCGCCGGTCATCGCGCCGTCGCCGATCACCGCGACGACCTTCCCGTCGGCACCTGGGCCGGACTCGCCCTGCGCCACCCGCAGCCGCATCGCCTCCTTGATCCCGACGCCGTAGCCGATCGACGTCGAGGCATGGCCGGCGCCCATCACGTCGTGCTCGGATTCCTCGATCGCGCAGAACGGGGCGAGCCCGCCGTACTTGCGGATCGTGGCGAGTGCGTCGCGGCGGCCCGTGAGGATCTTGTGCGGGTATGCCTGATGACCGACGTCCCAGAGGATCTTGTCCGTCGGCGAGTCGAGCAGAGAATGCAGCGCCACGGAGATCTCGCAGGCGCCCAGGTTGGCGCCGAAGTGCCCGCCGATCTCGCCCACGGTGTCGATCAGCAGCTCGCGCACCTCCTGCGCGACCTGCACGAGCTCGTCCTCCGAGAGGACGTGTAGATCCTGCGGTCGATCGATGCGGTCGA
>Ga0136622_10000382_pt1 | contig 18099 bp, 18 predicted proteins | sample AntDrymUQ4482106_2_FD_104803 | JGI IMG/M metagenome (GOLD analysis project Ga0136622, IMG submission 104803) | Polar desert sand microbial communities from Dry Valleys, Antarctica - metaG UQ448 (21.06) | ecosystem: Environmental > Terrestrial > Soil > Desert | place: Antarctica: Dry Valley...
GCAGGGAGCCCGAGATCCCACTCCAGCGAGATCAGTTCCCGCTCGGCATCACGCACGATGCGCTCCCGGTTGCGACGGAACTGTGGATCGTCGCGAGGCAGCAGCACGAGTCGGGCGAGAGCCCTGGCCCGGAACGCCTCCAGTTTCGTGCGGTCGCCCCAGTCGCCATAGATCTCCCAGTGCGGGGCCACAGACCCCAGATAGACGATCCTGGCATGCGCCACAGGCGGTTCGTCGGGGGGAGTTTCGACGTGACTCATGGCTGGCAAGTCTACTGGTGCGGAAAAACTTCGCCCGAGAGGGAACCCAAGCGGGTTCCGCTACGTATCTATGAGTGTGAACATCGACGATGACACCGCAACGGCCTGGATGCAGGACGGTAACTGTCGTCTGTATCCCCCTGCCACATTCTTCCCGAGCGACGGGGTGGGCGTCGAAAAAGCGCGCAAGATCTGCGCCACATGCCCGGTCAGCGCGCCCTGCCTCGAGTACGCCCTCGACAACCGCATCGAACACGGCGTGTGGGGCGGACACAGCGAGCGCTCTCGACGCCGGATCCTGAAGGGTCGCCGGCTCGAGCTGACGGTCCGCTGAGTCGCTGCTCAGGCAGAGCCTGGCGGCACGTCGCGGTGCGCCGGGTCGACGGTTGTCGGCGCCGTCGGGGCGATCGACGTGTTGGTGTCACGCCGCACCTCGGTGGGCTCCGTATCGGCATGGCCGGTGTCGAGCCCGTCCTTGAACTCCTTCTGCGCCTTGCCGAGGTTCTTCGCCAGCTTCGGGAGCTGCGAACCGCCGAACAGGACAAGGATGATGACGAGGGCGATGATGGCCTCGGTGGGACCTACGTTCATGGGGCCACGCTACCGCGGCCAGGTGGCGATGTGCTGGCAGGCGCGATCAGGCGCCCATGACGCTGCGCGCCGCCTGTGCCCGTTGGCGCCGTATGCGGCGTCGCTCGCGCTCGGAGAGTCCGCCCCAGATCCCGAACTTCTCGCCATTGCGGAGCGCGAACTCGAGGCAGTCGTCGCGCACGACGCAGCCACGGCACACCTCCTTGGCCTCCCGGGTGGAAGCGCCACGCTCTGGGAAGAACAGGTCAGGATCGACACCCAGGCAGTTGGCGTGCTGCTGCCAACTCTCGTCGTCGAAATCGCTGGCCGCGTCGTACTTGGACTCGATGAGATGTTGCATGCTCAGGACCCCTGCCTCAGGCCCCCACCCTCTGGTGGCATTGCGGTGTGGTGGCAATTCCGATGCTGTAATTACATCGCTGTCATTGTCGCATACCACATCACATGAGCGCAAGCGCGCATTTCGGCGCGGCGACGCTACGAGGCCCGGCGGATCATGCGACGGTGGTCGAGGAAGTCGACGAGGACGTAGCGACCGAGGTCGTGGTTCGTGGTGAAGAACGCCCGGCCCCGGTTGATCTCGGTCAGGCGTTCGATGAACGACGAGAGAGCACTCGTGGCGTCGAGCATGAACGTGTTGACGCGGATGCCGGCCTTCGTGCACCGCACGACCTCGCGAAGCGTTGCCTCGACTGTCTCTCGCACGGGCGGGTAGTGGAAGATCACGTCTCCATCGGGCGAGATGTGCGCCGTCGGTTCGCCATCCGTGATCATCAGGATCTGCTTGGTGCCGTGCTGGCGATCGAGCAGCCGGCGGGCGAGCGCCAAACCGTGCTGCATGTTCGTGCCGTACACGAAGTCCCACGACACCTCCGGTAGCTGCGAGGCGCTGAGCACCCGCGCCGTCTCGGAGAAGCCGACTATGCCCAGGTAGTCGCGGGGGAACTGGGTGGAGATCAGCGAGTGCAACGCCATGGCGACCTTCTTCGCCGGTAGGAAGTTGTCGCGCATCGGCATCGACAGGGAAAGGTCGAGCATCACGACCGTAGCCGCCCTGGCGAGGTGCTCGGTGCGCTCGATCTCGAAGTCGTCGGGTGACAGTCGGACGGGCACGCCGGGGCCCTGGCGGGCGACGGCGTTGCGCACGGTGCGGTGCAGATCGAGCTGGAACGGGTCGCCGAACTCGTACGGCTTGGACTCGTCGGTGCGCTCCATGCCGAGCCCCGCCTGGCGGCGGCTGTGCTGGCCCAGCAGGTCGCGGTCCACGTGCTGGAACAGATCCCGGACTGCGTTCTGGCCGATCGCCCGTAGGCCCCTGGGTGTCAGCTCCAGCCGCCCCTCTCGCTGCTCGATGAGTCCAGCCTGACGCAGCATCTCGGTCAGCTCTGCCAGCCGTTCGAGCGAACGGGCGGCGTCGTCGCCGAGCAGGTGGCGCACGCGATCGATGTCGACCTCTGCCAGCGCCGCCGGGCTGGACGCCTGCTGCAGCATCCGCTGAAGCTGGTCGAGCTCGCCAAGCTCCCCGATGGCCTGCATCGCCTGCGCCATCCCGAGTGGGTCCTGACCGCCGAAGTCGTACTGCGCGTCCCAGCCCATCTGGGGAAAGGCGGCGGCCAGGTTGGACGACAGCTGGTCGAGCTGCCACTGGAGATCCATGTCCTCCAACAACTGTTCTGACAACTGGGCGAGCTGCGCCCGTTGCTCCGGCGTCATCGAGTTCAGCATCGCCTGCATCGCCGCCATCCGGGCGGCAAGGTTCTCCAGCAACTCGTCGAGCGTCTGCGGGTCGCCATCGAACATGTCGCCGAACTCGGCCATGAACGCTTCGAAGCGCGGGTCCTCGCCACGCTGACGCCGCTCGAGCATCTCGTTCAGCGCCCCCAGCATGTCCTTCGTCCTGGCGAGGTCGGCTGCGGACATGTTCTGCATCGCCGACGACATCCGGTCGGTCACCTGCTGCAACAGCTGCTGGCGCAGACGCTCCTTGAGGGCCTCGAAACGGCGTTCGGCTTCTGACGACTCGAACGGGTACGTGTCGAGCTCGCGCATGCGGCCGGCCAGGTCGTCGGGCAGCAGATCGAGGCGCAGCCGGCGATCGTCGGCCGCTGCCCGGGCCGTGGCGGCCCTTCGCTCATCGCCGCTGTTTCGAGCCGAATGCTCGCCGGCGTCGACAGCGTGACGCTCCTCATCGACGATGTCGGTCAACTCGTCGGCGATCTCGTCGTAGACGCCACCGAGGTCGTGCTGGTCGAGCCTCTGTTGGCGCTGCACACGGAGGCGTTCGAGCAGCTGGCGCAACCCTTCGAGGCGTTCGCCCTGGTGCTCGAAACCCTGTTGCATCATCCGTCGCAGCGCGGCGTTGACGTCACCGTGGTACAGCAGCTCGTCGGTGAGCTCACCGAACAGCGCGTCGGCGTCGAACTCGAACCCCCGCTGTGTCCCGTCCCACCGCGAATACGTGAACCGCGCGACCATCGCACTCACGGTACCCCGCTTGCCTACCTGGCCTCACTCGCTGCGCTCGCTCGGCTGCTCCTCGTCGCTGGCGCTTCCCTCGTCGCCTGACACCAAGCCGTTCACATCCCGGGGGCCGAAGCGGTGCGCCAGCGGGTCACGTTCCGTACCCGGGGCTTCTGTGTCACGGCAAACGACGGCTTCGGGCGTTTGTCGTGACACAGAGCCGACGACGCGGTGCTCGGGCCTTAGCCTCTAGGTATGCGTGTCCCCCGCACGTTTGCCTTCGTGGACTTGTCCGGCTTCACGAACTACACCGCCGCCTTCGGCGACGACGCCGCCGGACGGCTGCTCGGAGCCTTCCGTACGATCGTGCGGCAGGTGGCGTCCGAGCGCGGGGTCCGGATCGCCAAGTGGCTCGGCGACGGCTGCATGGTCGTCGCCGTCGAGCAGCCCGACGCTGTGGCGTTCACGCTCGACCTCGAGGTGCGCGCCAGTGCAGTGTGCGCACCGCTCACGCTGCGGGCGGGCCTGGCCACGGGCTACGCCTTGCTGTTCGAGGGCGACGACTACATCGGTTCGGCGGTCAACATGGCCGCCCGGCTCTGCGACACGGCCAAGGGCTACGAGGTGCTGATGCCGACGATGCACCTCGAGCGCCTTCCCGCCGGCGTCACGGCGACACCCCACGGCCCCGTCGAGCTGCGCGGCTTTCCAGGACCCATCGAGATCGTCGAGCTCACCGGCAACCCCGAGGCTGCGCCGCAGAACGACACCGGCGAGCTGTGGACCCGCCAACCCTTCGTCTAGGAGGCCGCCAGAGTCACCGGCAGCGACCAGAGTCAGCGGGAGCGATAGGTGGAGCGGGACCCCGACGTGTCCTTGTTGAGCCGTTTCGACAGGTGGAGTCCTTCGAGCACGAAGCCAACAGCGCTGGCAATGGCGGCCGGGGATTCGTCGCCGCCGGTCAGCTCGGCTACGGGGGCACGCAGGGCCTCGATCTCGTCCACCACGCCGGCCAGCTCCCGTGAGGCGATGTCCTGGCCCGTGTGGGCTACGATCCCCTCTTCGAATGCGGCCGTGATCGCCACGAGCGTCTCGGGAGCAACCCGCTCACGGAACACGGTCAGCACGGCGCCGTCGAGCAGGTTCTCGACGATGGCACCGTCACGCCCGTCCTCGAGGGACTCGATCTCGATCTTGCCGCTGGTGCTGGCGGGCAACGCCTCGAGATCCTCCACCCGGGCCACGACCACATCCTCGCCAGAGCGCAGGCCGCGCCGCAGGGCGTTGGCGGCCAGCGCCTCGTAGTTGCTCACCGACAGGCGGACGCTGACGCCGCTGCGTTGGTTCACATGGCTGCTGGCCCTGGCCAGATGGCTGAACGTGGCGATGACGTCGACGAGGTGATCGGGCACGGCGACGCTCCGGCCGTCGATGTCGAGCGCCTTGGCTTCGGCCAGGATGATCTCGACCTCGTTTGTCACGTCGAGCGGGTAGTGCGTGCGGATCTGGCTACCGAAGCGGTCCTTCAGCGGTGTGATGATCCGTCCGCGGTTCGTGTAATCCTCGGGATTGGCCGATGCCACGAGCAGCACGTCGAGCGAGAGACGCACCATGGAGCTGCGGATCTGCACATCGCGCTCCTCCAGCACGTTGAGCAAACCGACCTGGATGCGCTCTGGCAGGTCGGGCAGCTCGTTGATGGCAAAGATTCCGCGGTTCGTGCGCGGCACGAGCCCGTAGTGCAGCGCCAGTTCATCGGACAGGTAGCGACCCTCGGCCACCTTGATGGGATCGATCTCACCGATCAGATCGGCGATCGACGTGTCGGGTGTTGCCAACTTCTCGGCGAAGCGGCGGTCCCGCGGTACCCACTCGATCGGTGTGCCGTCACCGTGTGCCGCCACCAGATCACGGGCGTGGCGCGACACCGGATGGTACGGATCGTCGTTCATCTCGCTGCCGGCCACGATCGGCATCCACTCGTCGAGCAGCGTGGACAACGAGCGGATGATCCGCGACTTCGCCTGCCCACGCTCCCCGAGGAAGATGACGTCGTGCCCCGCCAGGAGGGCGTTCTCCAGCTGTGGGATCACGGTGTCGTCGTACCCGCTGATGCCCTCGACCAGAGGCTTTCCAGCGACGATCCTGTTGATGACATTGCGCCGGATCTCATCCTTTACCGGCTGCGAGGTCCATCCGCACGCACGCAGCTCGCTCAGCGTCGACGCTCGCTCCAATTGGACCGCCGGCTCGGATGGAAGGGGCATGAGCCGAACCTACCGCCGAGGGGCGAGCGCTGCGACCAGGTACCAAGCGGCCATGCGCCCGTTTCGGGGGTCAACGGGGGCGGAGCCCGTGTGTACGCTCACCGCTCGTGGATCTGTCGGGCACGTGGCGGGCGCAGGTCGCAGACGACGAGATCCGCAGGAGCGGCATCGACCTCGAAGCCGACGATTCTCACTGGGTCGACATCGACGTACCTGGTCACTGGCGGGATCACCCGACGTTCGCCAACGGCGACGGACCACTCATGTACCGCACCGGCTTCGCGCTGGAGGCGCCAGCATCAGGCCGCCGGCGCTGGGTGACGCTCGACGGGATCTTCTACCAAGCCGACGTCTGGCTCGACGGCGCCTACCTCGGCGATCCAGAGGGCTACTTCTTTCCACACACGTTCGACATCACCGACCTCAGCCGGTTCTCCGACGAGCATGTCTTGGCCGTCGAAGTCACGTGCTCACCCCAGCACAGCCACCGCAACCGGCGCAACATCACCGGCATCTTCCAATTCGGCGAGAGCCTCGACAGGTCGTGGAACCCCGGTGGCCTGTGGCGCAGGGTGATCGTGCACGAGACCGGTCCGGTGCGGATCCACCGCCTGCGCGTGACCTGCCGGGACGCCGACGAGTCCAGGGCTCACCTACGGCTCTACGCAGCGCTCGACACCGACATCGCCCGGCGCATCCGGCTGCGCACCCGCTCGGACGGGCTGGCGCTCGAGGAGTCGGAGCACCAGTTGGCAGAGGGGATCAATGAGATCGAATGGAATCTCGATGTGCCCCGCCCGGCGCTGTGGTGGCCACGCGCGCTCGGCGATCAGCACCTCACCACGATCGGCATCGAGGTGCTGGTTGGCGGCGCCATCAGCGACCAACGCGAGCGTCGCACGGGGTTCCGTGAGGTGGCGTGGAACGACTTCGTCTGCTCGATCAACGGCGAGCGGCTGTTCTTGAAGGGCGCCAACCTGCTGCCGACCCGAGCTGGGCTGGCCAACGCCTCCGCCGACGATGTGCGGGCCGATGTGGACGCAGCGCTCGACGCCGGGCTCGACGCCCTGCGCGTGCACGGACACATCGCCGATCGGGCGCTCTACAACGCCGCCGATGAGGCCGGTCTGCTGCTGCTGCAGGACTTCCCCTTGCAATGGGAGCAGGCTCGCACGGTCCGCCGCCAGGCCGTGCTGCAGGCGGTCGAAGCGGTCAACTCGCTCGGGCACCATCCCTCGATCGTGCAGTGGACGGCGCACAATGATCCGGCGGCGTCGGCGCTGCGCATCGGCGGCGACAGCGGTCGGAGCCGCGTCGCCGCGATCGTTGGCCAACAGCTTCCGTCGTGGAACCGCACGGTGCTCGACCGCTGGGTGAAGCGGGCCTTCGAGCGAGCCGATCCGTCTCGTCCGACCGTCGCCCACAGCGGAGTGATCCCCCACCTCCCGGCACTCTCTGGCACGGACAGCCACCTGTACTACGGCTGGTACACGGGCGATGTGGAGCAGCTGGCCCGGTTGGCCCGCACGATTCCGCGCCTCGTGCGATTCGTCAGCGAGTTCGGCGCCCAGGCCGTGCCCAACAACGCCGAGTTCTGCGAGCCCGAGCGCTGGCCCGAACTCGATTGGGAGCACCTGGCGGCGCACCACGGCCTGCAGAAATGGGTGTTCGACGAACGCCTACCCCCCACCGAGTACGAACGGTTCGAGGCATGGCGCGACGCCACGCAGCTGTATCAGGCGCATGTGCTGCGCACGCAGATCGAGACGCTCCGACGGTTGAAGTACCGGCCGACCGGTGGGTTCTGCTTCTCCTCGCTCGCCGATCCCGAACCGGCGATCTCATGGTCCGTGCTCGACCACCGCCGCGAACCCAAACTCGGATGGCAGGCGGTCCGCGATGCCTGCCGGCAGGTGATCGTCGTCGCCGACCCGCTGGCGGTGTTCGTCAACGCCGGCGACGAGCTCTCGGTCGACCTGCACGTCGTCAACGACACCCGCGAGGCCATCCCAGGCTCTGCCGTAGATGCCAGCTTCGAGTGGGCCGGCGGGACGCAGGAGTGGCGTTTCGAGGGCGACATCGGCGCCGACGAGTGCGTCAAGGTCGGCACCATCGAGTTCACAGTGCCGGCCACGCTCGGTGCTCTACGGCTGGAGCTGGCGATGGCGCCGCTCGGGATCACCAACGCCTACACCACCGCCATCACCATCGCCACCGCGCTGTGACGGCGCTGTGACGGCGAGGTGAAGTAAGGATCGCCGTCAGCAGGCGGGGATCGCCGTCGGCTCGATCGGCCGCCGGGGCCTCACGAGCGGCTCAGGGACTTGCGGTTCTTGAACTTGGCCTTGAGGTAGTCGGCGTTCATCAGGGCGATGAAGTCGATCGAGATCTCCTTCGGACAGGCCTTCTCGCACTCGCCGTGGTTGGTGCACGAGCCGAAGTAGTCCTCCATCGTCTCGACCATGCCCTCGACACGCTCGTAGCGCTCGGCCTGGCCCTGCGGCAGCAGGTTCAGGTGCGCCACCTTGGCGGCCGTGAACAGGTTGGCGGCGCCGTTGGGGCAGGCCGCCACGCACGCCCCGCAGCCGATGCAGGCGGCGGCGTCCATCGCCGAGTCGGCCACCGGCTTGGGCACAGGGATCAGGTTGGCGTCGGGCGCCCCGCCCGTCGGGGCCGTGATGAACCCGCCCTGCTCGACGATCCGGTCGAGCGTCGAGCGGTCGGTCATCAAATCCTTGATGACCGGGAACGCGCTCGCCCGCCACGGCTCGACCACGATCTCGGCGCCGCTGGCGAACTTGCGCATGTGCAGCTGGCACGTCGCCGTGCCGAGCTGCGGCCCGTGAGCCTGGCCGTCGATCATCAGCGAGCACGTGCCGCAGATGCCTTCCCGGCAGTCGTGATCGAACACGATCGCATCCTGGCCCTCGGAGATCAGCTTCTCGTTGAGGATGTCGAGCAGCTCGAGAAACGACGCTTCCTCGCTGATCTCCTCGATGCGGTAGCTCTCGAAGTTGCCAGGATCGTGGGGGCCTGCCTGGCGCCAGATCTTCAGCGTCAGGTTGGTAAGCGCGTGGGCGGTATCGGTCACTTGTAGCTCCGGGTCTGGAACTGCACCTCTTCATACTCGAGGTCCTCCTGACGCCGCTCGGCGGCAGCCGGATCGCCCGTCCACTTCCACGCCGCCACATGGGCGAAGTGTTCGTCGTCGCGCAAGGCTTCGCCTTCGTCTGTCTGGTACTCCGTCCGGAAGTGGCCGCCACAGCTCTCGTTGCGCTCCAGCGCGTCGCGGCACATCAGCATCCCGAGCTCGAAGAAGTCTTCGACCCGGCCGGCCTTCTCCAGCGTCTGGTTGACGTTGTCAGCAGAGCCGGTGACGCGCAGGTCCTTGCGGAACTCCTCGTACAGGGCAGGGATCTCCGACAGCGCCTTCTCCAGGCCCTGAGCCGTGCGCTCCATGCCGCAGTAGTCCCAGATGATCTTGCCCAGCTCGCGGTGGAAGTGGTCGGGCGACCGCGAGCCGCCGATCGACAAGTAGCCGTCGAACCGGCTTCGGGCCCCGGCTTCAGCGGCAGCGAAGGCAGGGTGGTCGGTGTCGGGCACGGGTTGGTTGAGCATCGGGGCCAGGTAGTTGCCGATCGTGTACGGCAGCACGAAGTAGCCATCGGCCAGGCCCTGCATCAGCGCAGAAGCCCCGAGCCGGTTGGCACCATGGTCGGAGAAGTTGGCCTCCCCGGTGCAGTACAGACCGGGAATCGTCGTCATCAGTTCGTAGTCGACCCAGAGTCCACCCATCGTGTAGTGCGACGCCGGGTAGATGCGCATCGGCTCGGCGTACGGGTTCTCGCCGGTGATCCGCTCGTACATCTCGAACAGGTTCGTGTAACGCTCTTCGACGACGTCCTTGCCGAGGCGGGCGATGGAATCGGCGAAGTCGAGGTACACACCGTTCTTCAACGGGCCGACCCCTCGCCCCGAGTCGACCGCCCGCTTGGCGGCACGCGACGAGATGTCACGGGGCGCCAGGTTGCCGAAGCTCGGATACAGCCGCTCCAGGTAGTAATCGCGCTCTGGCTCGGGGATCTCCGCCGGTGGACGGGTCTCATCGGCGTTCTGGGGCACCCATACCCGACCGTCGTTGCGCAGCGACTCGGACATCAGCGTCAGCTTCGACTGGAACTCATCGGACTGCGGGATGCATGTCGGGTGGATCTGCGTGTAGCACGGGTTGGCGAAGTAGGCGCCCTTGCGGTGGGCCCGCCATGCCGCCGTCACGTTGCAGGCCATGGCGTTCGTCGACAGGAAGAAGGCGTTGCCGTACCCCCCGGTGGCGAGCACCACGGCGTGGCCGGTGTGCGAAGAGATCTCCCCCGTCAGCAGATCGCGGGTGACGATGCCGGCGCAACGTCCTTCGACGACGACGACGTCGACAAGCTCCATGCGGGTCCACAGCTTCACGTTGCCCAAGCCGACCTGACGGGCGAGCTGCTGGTAGGCGCCGAGCAGCAGCTGCTGACCTGTCTGGCCTCTGGCGTAGAACGTGCGGCTCACCTGGGCCCCGCCGAAGCTGCGGTTGTCGAGCAGGCCGCCGTACTCCCTGGCGAACGGCACGCCTTGGGCGACCATTTGGTCGATGATGTTCAGCGACACTTGCGCAAGGCGGTGGACGTTGCCCTCACGAGAGCGGAAGTCGCCGCCTTTGATCGTGTCGTAGAACAGCCGGTGCACGCTGTCGCCGTCGCCCCGGTAGTTCTTGGCGGCGTTGATGCCACCCTGGGCGGCGATCGAGTGCGCCCTGCGCGCCGAGTCGTGGAACGTGAACGCCTCGACCTGATACCCCAACTCGGCGAGCGTGGCAGCGGCCGAGGCACCCGCCAACCCGGTGCCGATCATCAGGATCTTGAACTTTCGCTTGTTGTTGGGGTTCACCAAGCGGGCATCCGAGATGTACGTGTCCCACTTGTCGGCGACAGGCCCGCCAGGCACCTTGGCCTCGAGCGCCGGATCGCTGCTCGACGAGCCTGGTCCCGCCGTCACGGGGGCATCGAGGGTGTCCGTCATCGCCGAACCTCCGTCAACTCGAGACCTCAACGATCCCGGCCAGTACGGCGATCGGGAACGAGACGTTGCCGACGACGATCGCCGTGGCGATGCCGGTGGCCAGCCCGCGCCGCCAGCGGTTGAATCGGGGGTTGTTCCACCCCATCGACTGGAACAGGCTCCACGTGCCGTGGAACAGGTGGATCCCGAGGGCGATGTTGGCGACGACGTACAGCGCCGCAACCGGGATGCGCGAGAGGCTGGCATCGGTGTTGCGGTACACGGCGCCGCGCTCGAAGCCGGGGTTGAGCCAGCCCCACGTGAAGTCGGCCAGGTGCCAGGCCAGGAACAGCAGCACGATCACGCCGGTCCAGCGCATCGTGCGGCTGGCGAAGTTGGCAGCCACGTAGTCCCTCGACGATTGATACTTGACGGGCCGAGCTCGGTGGTTCATCACGGTCAGCGTGTACGCCGCGTGCACGTGCAGAACGAGGGCGGCGATCAGCACCAACCGCAGTCCCCACAGGAAGTACGTGCGAGGCAGGATCGGCACGAGGATCTCGCGCAGGAACTCGCCGTACACGTCTATGTCGTACACCCGCTCGCCACCCTCGGTGATCAGGCCGAGGTACATCTTCAGGTTGCCGACCATGTGGCCGATCACGAAACCGATGCCAATGATGCCCGTGATCGCCATCACGTACTTTTTGCCGACGGCGGTGGAGTACAAGTCGAGCAGGAACGGCTTGCGCCTGCGCTTCTTGTCGATGGCGGTCCCCGAGACCGGACCTCGCGTCACGGCGTGTGCCATGAGCCCGACGCTATCCGGCGTCCGAAGCGCCGGAGAATTCCCGGGCCGTGTGGATTCGGTCAGACGGGACGTTCGTAGAGGGCGCCGCGGTGGACGATCTCGAAGCCGAGCGACTCGTAAACGCGAAGGGCACGGTTCGGGTTGTCGGTGTCGACGCCGAGCGCTGCTTCGTCGAAGCCGAGGCTGCGGAGTTGGCGCAGGCTGGCGGCAATCAGCGCCGACGCTACGCCTTGTTTGCGCCACTCGCGGCGAGTGGAGATGTCCTCGGTCCACCCCCGGCGCCGCCCGGAGCGCTCGCTCTCCTCTGCGTTGAAGCGAGTTCGCACCTGACCGACGACGATGTCTCCTGACCACGCAACCTGCCACAGCGTTGTGTCGACCTTGGCGTCCGCACGGAACCTCTCCCAGTCCTTCTCGGTCTGCTCGACGTAGTCGTTGTGGTCGCGGAACGCCTCGATGTCCGCTTCCCAGATCTGGCGCAGGTGCAACGGCTCGACGGCGCGGATCTCGAGCCCCTCTGGGAGCGCGGCGTCGGGGATGTCGGCCAGATCCGGTCGGACCATGGCGGCGTAGAACATCCTCGGCGCGAACCCTCGCTCCATCAGCAGCGCTTGGCGCTCACCCCCGTCGTCGGCCTCCGTACCGAGACGGCGGTCGTCGGCCTCGTGGCCCGCAGCCACCTCGAGCGCCCGCCGCTCGACCCAGTCGAGCAGCCCGATCTCCAGCCCGGGTATCGAAGGATCGACGTTGACCACCAGCCAGTACTGGCGGAAGCCCTCGGCGAGGTCCTCCCACATCGTGCGGGCGTAGCCGACGACCGCGCCATCGGGGTCATCTGCCACCACGATGTCCCGGTCAGGGTCGCAGCGCTGCAGGTGTTCGTACTGCGCCGCCATTCCGGCCACCGTCAGATGCTCGCCATCACCGTCTCGATCCACCTGGCGGTTCGCCGCAGCTGTCATCCCGGGAAGATCGGATGCGCCGCAGTAGGCGCGCAGCGTGAAGCTCTCGTTAGCCATCCCGAGCCACCGTAGGAGACGGTGCTGCTACAACGCCCAGCAGTTCAGCCGGATGGCGGTGCTGCCGCCGAGCGCCTGGCGGATCCCGGAGTACACCGTGCCGTCGAGGATCAGTCCCACGTGGCCGACCAGCCTCGCCCAGCATTGGTCCTGGATGCGCACGTTCACAGCCCCGTCGAACAGGGTGGCGTTGTCGACGGGCCGCACCAACTCGTCCTGGGCGGTGCGGAACGTGGTGTAGCGCACGGCGCCGATCGTGTCGTCACCGGCGTTCAGGGCGGCCAGGTAGTCCGAGCCGATGGCCATCTGACGGCACGCCGTGACGGCCAGGCAGTTCCCGAAGCCGAGGAACGAGACCAGGTTCGCCACGTACGTGCCCCGGTTGGGCGTACCGAGCGTGATCAGGCTGTCGACCTCGCCGACGCCACCGAACGACTTCACGTAGGAGCGGGCGACGAGCCCGCCCTGGGAGTGCCCGACCAGGTCGACTTTGGCGGCTCCGGTCTGCGAGCGCACCGAGTCGGCGTACGTGTTCAGCGACCGTGCCGACGCGTTGATGTCCTGGGTGCCCAGCGTCGGTAGTTCGAAGATGTACACGCGGTACCCGTCGCTGCGCAGCCGCTGGGCCAGCGGCTCGTTGGCGAACGCAGGTGAGAACGTGCCGGCGACGACGATCACAGGATCGGCGGGCGCGGCGGCGGCGGGTGTCGGAGATGCCGTGACGAACAGCGCAGCAAGCGTGGCGAGCGCAACGGCGACAGGGCCGGGACGTGTGCGCATGGAAGGAGCTCCTGACGACGGGACGTGACGGACATCACATACGGTAGCGGCTGCGAACTCCCGGGCAGCTCTCCGGCACGTTGCCATAAACTCCACCGATGACCCTGAGTGACGAGAAGTACGTGCTGTTGACAACGTTCAAGCGCGACGGGACGCCCGTGGCCACACCGGTGTGGTGGGTGCCGATGGAAGGCGAACGGTTCGGGTTCTACACCAGTTCCACGAGCGGGAAGATCAAGCGTCTCGATCACACCGAGCGGGTCACTGTGCAGCCGTGCAACGCTCGAGGCAAGGTCAGGGAGGGCACTTCGCCAACCGAGGCCACGGCACGGGCGGTCACGGGCCCCGAGCTCGGCTCCATCACGTCCAAGGTGCGAGAGAAATACGGGTTCGCCACCAAGGTGACAAAGGCCCTGGCAAGGATCGGCGGGCTGATCAAGCGCCGCCACCAGCCCTACGCCGATCGCGGCGTCGTCGTCACCCCGACATCGGGCGGGAGCGCCAACCCGACGACGTGAGCACCCAGTCGGCCACGGTGCCGTCGGGGAACCGGAATGGCGCCCGTAGGCCGGTGTGCGCCCGTGCGTTCGGCAGTGGCAGGGCACCAAGCATGTCGCCCCAACGGTGCCAGCGCCATGCCGGCACCTCGACGACCTCGAGCGACGGCCGATCGGCGACGTCGATGCGACCGTGCACGACGCCCGACTGCTCGTAGCCGTTACCGATGACCGACGGCGCGCCGGTGGCGTACCACTCGAGGTCGAAGGCGATCGCCGTCGGCACACCGTACACCCGTTGCAGGGCCTCGTCGGGATCGTCGAGGGCGGCGGCGTACGTCTCGTTGCCGATCGACCACTGCTCCATCGGGGCGTCGATCGTGTGCTCTGCCCAGAGGGCATGGGCCTTCACGATCATCGGGTCGTGGTCACGAACCGACACGTCCCACTCGCCGATGTGCAGCAGCGGATGGCCGGCCTGTACGAGCGCCGCCCAATACCAGGCCCGGCGCCCGATCAACCGGTGTGCGGAGATCAGTCCGACATCGGCATTCGGGGTCCACGCCGCGAACACCCATTCCTCGATCATGGCGTCCGTGTGGCGCCCGTCGTCCGATCCTGATGCATCCACGATCGGGCAGACTACGGAGGTGGTGCGCTACCTCAGCTTGGACTGGATCGACGATCTCGGTCGGGAGGTCGACAAGAGCGAGCGGCTCGCCGAGCTGGCGGGCAAGCTCGATGTCGGTGTCACCCAAGTGGTGACGGATGGTCCCGAAGGCACCGTCACCTACCACCTGCAGGTGGGTGATGGTGTCGCCCGCTTCGGAGCCGGCGCCGCCCACCCGGAGCACGTCCGCATGGAGCAATCGTGGGACACCGCCGTCGCCGTCGCCACGGGCGAGCTCAACGCTCAGGAGGCGTTCATCGGCGGGAGCATCCTGCTGTCCGGCGACCAGCAGAAACTGCTCGATGCCCAGCCCGTGTTCGGCGCGCTCGACTCCGTGTTCTCGTCCGTGCGTGATCGCACGGAGTACGCCTAGCCGGAGACGGTCGCGCCGTGCCCGAGATCCCCGAGATCCAAGCCCACGCCGAACGGCTGGAACAGGACTACCGGGGCGCTCGGCTGTCCCGGTTCGTCCCCATCACGTTCACGGCGTTGAAGACGGCGGTGCCACCGCCCGACGATGCCTATGGCGAGGCGCTCGACTCGGTAGGCCGGCGGGGCAAGTACCTGCTGCTGCGCTTCGAGCCGATCACGTTCGTGGTGCACCTGATGCAGGGCGGGCGCCTCCTTCCCGACGTCAAGATGAGCGCCAGGCCTCGCGGCGGTCAGGCCAGGTTCCTGTTCGACGACGGGATCCCTGCGCTGCTGCTCACCGAGGCCGGCACAGAGCGCCGGGCCGGTGTGTGGTGCCTCCTGACGTCTGCGGCTCTGGCGACGCCACCGCTGGCCGATCTCGGTCCGGAGGCCAACGACATCGAGCCCGAGGAACTGGCGGCGCGGTTCATCGAGAAGTCGACGAGGCTGCACACCTTCCTGCGCGACCAGCGGATGATCGCCGGGGTCGGGCGCCGTCTCGCCAACGAGATCTGCCACAGGGCCAAGCTGTCGCCGTTCGCTTCGACGAAGAAGTTGGGCCTGGCAGGCGCTACCAAGGTCGTGACAGCGATGCGCGATGCCATCGCCGAGAGCCTCGCGTTCGAACGGACTCGAACCGACATGAGCAAGTCGAAGCAGCGGCCGTCACGGGTGCACAACCGCACGGGTGAGCCGTGCCCGGTATGCGGCGACACGGTGCGTGCCGTCGAGTACTCGTCGTACACGGTCAACTACTGCCCGACGTGCCAGACCAGCGGCAAGCTGCTCGCCGACAACACGACGAGCCGGTTCCTCAAGTAGCCAACCGACACGCATTCTCATCGCCATCTGATGCCAACTGTGGTCGAGTTCGCGCGAGAGAATCCCTCGTATGCCCGTTCACCTCCGCGCCGAGGAAGGCGACTACGCACCCGACATCCTGTGCCCTGGGGATCCCCGGCGCGCCCGCTACATCGCCGAGACGTTCTTCGATCCCGGCGCCCGCCTCGTCAACGAGGAACGGGGGATGCTCGGCTTCACAGGAACGTTCGAAGGGCGGCCGATCAGCGTCCAGTCGACGGGGATGGGCTGCCCTTCAGCGGGGATCGTGTTCGAGGAGCTGGTGATGCTCGGCGCCCGGCGCCTTGTTCGCGTCGGCACGTGCGGCGGGCTGCAGGAGCACGTGCGCCTGGCCGACGCCATCGTCGGGTCAACGGCCTCTGCCGACGACCGCACGCCGATCCGCTACGCCGAGATGGACGGATACGCGCCGGCAGCCACGTTCACGCTGTGCGAGGCGGCGGCGCGCCTTGCCCGAGAGGGCGGGGCGACGGTGCACGTCGGCCCGATCGTGACGAGCGGGCTGTTCTACGACCCCGACCCCGGCACGTTCGCCCGCTGGAAGCGGCTCGGCCACCTGGGCGTGGAGATGGAGGCAGCGATGATGTACACCATCGCTGCCGTGAAGCACATCGAAGCGGTTGCCGTCATGACGTGCAGCGACCTGCTGTTCGAGAGTGGCGAGAGCCAACGCATCAGCGACGCCGACCTGGCTCGCGGCGTCGACGACATGATGCGCCTCGCCTGCCACGTCGCTGTTCATGATGCGGCCGCCGAAGCGCCTGGAGGCGACCGTTCATGATGCGGCCGCCGAAGCGCCTGGAGGTGCTACCGGTGAGTTCGGTTTCGGGAGGCATGGGATCTCGCGCGTCGTCTGATACCCAGGGCGAGGAGGGCGGAGCCTCCGGCGAGAATGGGTGCGATGACGATGCCGCCGATCGGAGATGGTGACGTCTGGCGCTCGATCGTGGTGGTCGAAGCCTTGGCTGGGATGGTCGCTTCGGTCGTTGGTGGTGATGCTTCGGTCGTTGACGGTGATGCGTCGGTCGTCGTGGCGGGCGCCCTACCGGTCGTGACAGCTTCGGAGACAGCGTCCGTCGTGGGGGTGTAGACGCCAAGCGCGATTGCGGTGGTTCGGTCGACGACGCCGCTCACGGCGACGCCACGCTGGCGTTGGAACGTCCGGACGCCAGCGGCGGTCTGCGTGCCGAAGGCACCGTCGACACCGCCGACTGCGGTCAACCCATCGTCGATGAGCGCCTGTTGGACCCTGGCGACCCGGCCCCCGTTGTCGCCTTCGCTCAGTGTGACCCACGGCGGAGCAGGAGGAGTCACGTTCTCGCCGGCTAGCACGCGTCCGACCTGGTCGGCGATGAAGGTGGTCACGCCGTCGACGCCCTCGGCCGTGAGGTGGACGCCGTCGTACTCGAACCAGCTCGATTCGCCGGTCGAGTGCCCCGCCCAGTCAGCGACCTGCAGGTAACCGCCGTGCTCGGCCGCTGTGTCGAGCAGGAACTGGTTGCTCTCCCGGTACGTCTCGGCGTTGGCCAGATGGAGCGGCTCTTCGTAGCTGACCTCGGAGGTCGGCAACGTCAGCCACATCACCCGCGGAATGCCTTGACGCTTCGCCTCGGCGATGACGGCATCGACGGCGTCGTCGAAGCCGTAGCCGGGGTCGTTGTACCCGCTCATCATCACCAGCACCTCGCCCCACTCGCCCGACAGTCGCTGCATCGTCCGCAGAGCGGTCTCGGCGCGGTACTGCTCGCGACTCCAGCACGACGTCTCCAACGTTCGCCGGCACGACTCGGCGTCGAAGACGAAGTTGTACTTGCGCAGGTCGCCATAGTCGTCGTACCAACGAACTCCCGACAGGGATGAGTCGCCGATCAGTCCGATGTCTGGGGCGTCGCCTGCTTCGTCGTACACGACGGTCGTGCTCGAGTCGGCGTTCGCCCGGTCCGCTCCAGCAAGCATCGCCGCTGCCAGCCCGATCACGATCACCGTGATCCCACGGCAAACCGGGTTCTGGAACTGTCGAACGTGGCGTAGAGGCTGCATGTGTCGGGTTGGCAGGTCTCGCTGCTCCAGGGCTCCTGGCGCAGGGTGAGGGTGTGCTCACGGGAGGCTACCCCGGCGGTCGTCGCCGCTACACGGCGCACACCGAAGAGCTCGGATACTTAAGACATGCAGATCTCGTCGGCGTCACACCAAACCGAGCTGGCGGACGGCGTCGCGCTCTTCGGTCAACTCGGCCACTGAGGCGTCGATCTTGCGGCGGCTGTAGTCGTCGATGTCGAGGCCCGGCACGATCTCGTAATGACCGTCCGTGCAGGTGCACGGGAAACTCGAGATGATCCCTTCTGGCACTCCATAACTGCCGTCGCTGGAGACTGCCATCGAGACCCAGTCACCGTCGGGAGTGCCGTGGACCCAGTCGCGCAAGTGGTCGA
>Ga0136622_10000383_pt1 | contig 18082 bp, 18 predicted proteins | sample AntDrymUQ4482106_2_FD_104803 | JGI IMG/M metagenome (GOLD analysis project Ga0136622, IMG submission 104803) | Polar desert sand microbial communities from Dry Valleys, Antarctica - metaG UQ448 (21.06) | ecosystem: Environmental > Terrestrial > Soil > Desert | place: Antarctica: Dry Valley...
GCGCGGCCCCGAGGAGGCGAACCACTTGTTGGACGGGCCCCCTCCCGGTACGCCGCACTCGTGGCGGTGCCTTGATCAGCCCGTTGTGCGCACTGATTCCTCCCGAGGATGACGTACCCACTTCAGGGCCGGACCAAACATTACGCCGAGGAATTCTTCGGCATGATGGCCATGTTACCCCGGCCTGTCAGTCTGTCGTCGAGCCCATCGACGGCCTCCTCCGAGTGCCCACCAGAAACCAGGAGCGTTGAGGGTCAACGCCCGCGCTGCGCATCCTTCGGCCCGCCGGTACCAGCGGCCGGCGTACATGCAGCATCGAGCAGGCGGCGTTGCTCGCTGAGGTGGGTTGAGGATGATGACCCGGCCCAGGACCGTTGCGCCGAGACTCACACGCGAACAGGTGATGCGTCCTCAAGGTTTGACGGGCTGACAAGTGTCCGGAGATACCCGGAGAAGCCACCCGGAGCACGGCCGACAAGGCGTGCTGAGGTGATGACCTCGAGCCCAGTTGCGGCGGGGGCTCCCGCCGCGACGAGCGCCTCGACCAGGCTCCGGTCCTCGTGTTCGACCAGCCGAGCCCAGCCGCCGGCTGCGCGGTAGTCGTCGTGGCGAAACCCGAGGTTGGCTCCATGAACGTGAGTGCCCACGGTCGACGACGCGTGGCGCTCCTGCCAGCGCCGCCACACGCGGGCGTCGAGCTGATTCCGGTCAGGGACAGCGCGGCCGATGACCAGGCGGACACCTGAGGCCGCGAGACGCATCTGATGTCTCAGCCAGGCCGGCGGGACCTGGGTGTCGGCGTCCGTGCTCGCGATCCACATTTGATCCTGGGCAACGTGTGGCATTAGGGCGATCCCGGCCTCGACCCCGCTTCGACGCGCGGTGCCGACGCATCCTTCGTCGACTCTGACCACGTGGGCTCCCGCCTCGCGGGCGACGGGCACGGTGCGGTCCGAGCAGCGGTCGGCCACCACGACCACCGCGGTCCCGATGTCAGGTCGAGAGACATGCAGCGCCTGGACGGCTTGGTTGACGGACTGTAGACAGGGCGGGAGGAGGGCCTCTTCGTCGTGGGCTGGGACGACCACGATCAGTCCCCGGATCGATCCGGTGCTCACGTCCTGCCCTGAGGGTCGGGGAGTTCGCGCTGCGTAGCGAGGACGAGCAGCTCGAAGTCACGATCGCGGTACTCCGCGACGACGGGACGCACGGCGGTCGACGTCACGAGGCGGTGCACGTCGGGGCCGTCCATTGGCCAGCCGACGACCTCGTGTCTCCAGTGGCACAGGATCAGGACACCGTCGGTCGCAAGACTGGCGCGGATCTTCTCGACCAGGTCGTCGAGGTCACGTGGGCTGAGGAAGTAGCCGATCTCAGAGAGGACGATCAGGTCGAAGCCGTCGGGCGGGGGCGCCAGCCACTGCCGCGGCACGACCATCTCTTCGACACGTACGGCGTCGAGGTGGCGCAGCCGAGATCGGGCGGCGCTCACGGCCTGCGCGCTCGCGTCGACGACTAGTAGGTCTCCGCAGCGAGTCGCGAGGTCTCCGGCCAGGGCGCCGGTCGAGGAGCCGATCTCTAGTCCGTGTCGGAACGTGGGACGGGGCAGTGCCGACAGGAGCAGCGATCGCTTGCGAGTTTCGTACCAGCGTGAGTCGGCCCCCCACGGGTCGGCGTCGTCGGCGTGCAGGTCGTTGAGGGCAGTGTCCTCCGGAGCCTCGAGGACATAGATCTCCTGAGGGCCACCGAAGTGTCGGAGAAAGTCTGCGCTCAGAAGCACCTCGTCGCCTGGCTGCCCGGACAAGGGCTCGATCTGGCTGCGTTGAGCCGACTGCGCGTTCGCCTTAGCAGCGACCTCGGACGGCTCGAGGTGCAAGCTCTGGAAGCGGTCCCAGCAGGCCTCGGCCGGCCTGCCCCAGTGCCAGAACCAGATTGGATACTCCAGAAGACGGGCACCGGTTCGCGCCGCTGCCGTGGCGGCCGCGCGGCCGGCGGCGTCGTGGTCGGCGTGGCCGTCGTGTCGCCAAGGCGCGACGATCAGGGTGCGGCGGCCGTCGCCGACGAGTTGGACCAGTGCTTTGAGCAGATCCGCCTCATGGGCTGTGAGGTCTCCGTCAGGGAGGCCGAGCGCACGGATCGGGGTCCCAGGGGCGAGGACGTCGATGGCGGCGCGCAACTCGGTTCGCCGCAGGGAAGATAACTGCGACGGGGGGTGGGTGGACGAGGTGGGGTGACTGGCCTCCCCGTCCGTGGCAGCCACCACGACGATCTGAATGCCGGCCCGGTGGGCACGCGCCATGAGCCCGCCGGAACCCAGCGACTCGTCGTCGGGGTGTGCGGCTATCACTACGAGGCGGTGCACGTCGTTCTCGAGGTCCAATGCCGGGAGCTCGGCCGCGCGCGGGTGGACAGCCCACTCCTCGGCGCTGGTGCCCGGGCTGGCGTGGGAGAAGGTCACCACGGCGGGAAGCCTTCTGGTGGCTCGAGCAGCACCCGACCGAGTTCGGCGGCATCCCGCTCGGCGTGGTGCTGACGTAGGTAGAGCGCAAGGTCGGCGACTCGTGCGACGTGCTCGGGCTCGCGGCTCAGCGGACCAGGTCCGAGGGCATGGGCGACGTGCTGGGCGACGTCCTCGGCCGCGGTGGCGACGACATGGCGCACTCGGGCAGCAAGCACCTTCGCGTGGTGGCCGGTGACGCTGCCTCGGTCGATCTGGTCGGCAGCCTCATTGAGTGCGGCGCGGGCCGCAGCCAGACAGGCGTCCACCTCGCCGAGGTGCATCAGGGCCAGCTGGTCGGGCTCACGTGACGAGACCTGGGCGGCGAGCCGTCTGGTCAGGCCGACCGCGCCGCCGTACCAGATTGCGGCCACGCCGATGCCTCCCCACCAGAACCCGTCGCGGCTGAGGTACCAGCCGGCCGGGCCAATAGGTCGCCCTGGCACCGCGGTCATGGCGACGGGGTTGGTGATGACTCGGGCCAAGCCGGCCGGCGCCCAGGCGTCGTCCTCGAGGTGTATCCCCGGGTCGGCAAGCTCGACGGCGAAGAGCTGCCTGTCATCCTTCTCGACCCACGCGGTCACCAGGGCGTGAGTGACCGACCCGGCCAACGAGCACCACGGCTTCCGGCCGTCCAGGAGCCACCCGTTCGACTCGTCCTTCCGCGCTGCTAGTCGAGCGCCTGGCCCCTCGGCGGCCCAGACCCCCCATGACGAGGCTGGGTCGGGAGGTCGACCGTCCTCGGCAAGGATGGCGAGGGCGTCCAGGTGTGGTTCGAGGACGCGAGCCACGGTGAGATCCTGGGCCGCGACGGTGGCCAACAGCTCCCAGCGGCTCACGGTTGCGCCTCCGCCTGGGAGGGCTAGGTCCGGGCCGGTCAGCACCGCCCATCGCAACATCGTGTGGACGTCGGACGTAGCCAGGTCTTTAGCTTCGCTAGCGACCTCGGCGAGATCATCACGGTCCCGTGCGGTCGGAGTGATGCAGACGGGTCGCCGGTCGGGCTCGGGCACGGCGGACCTGACCTTCGTCGTCGGAGGAACTCTCTGTCGAGAGTCTGCCTATCGCTGGGCGCCAGCGCCAGCGCGGTACCTGCGCCCGCCCGCGGGCCACCCGCGCAGCAGCAGCGAACGTGCGTGGCCCGGCTTGCTGGTGTGACTGACGGTTTGACGCTACCTATAAGCAGAAGTTATCTTTCAGTTATGCGTAGCGAAAGACCGGCCCTGCTTCCGGTGTTCCGATCGCAGCACCAAGCAGAGCTTCTGATGTGGCTCATGCTGCACCCCGATCAGGAGTTCAGCGTGAGCGACCTGGCCACGCGTTTGGAAGTGCCGCTGTCCACCCTCCATCGCGAGGTTGTCCGCCTCGACGAGGCCGGCCTCATCGCCAGCCGCGTCCTCGGCCGCAACCGCCTGCTGCGGGCCAACACGAGCCACCCGGCCGCTCCTGCACTCACCCAACTCCTGCAGGTCACCTTCGGCCCCAAGGCCGTCGTCGCCGAGGAGTTCGCCATCCCGGGTGCCGAGCGAGTGTTGATATTCGGGTCGTGGGCTGCGCGATACGCCGGCCAGGCGGGACCGCCGCCGCATGACATCGACGTGCTCGTGGTAGGCAAGGTCGACCGAGCTGATCTATACGACGCCGCAGACCGGGCACACGACCGACTGGGCATCGAGGTCAACCCCGTCGTCCGCACGATGAAGCAGTGGGACGACCCGTCCGATGCCCTGGTCTCCCAGGTGAAGGCGTCGGCGTTTGCTGTCGTGCTCGACACCCGTGAGCTGGTGGGGGCCTGATGGCCCGCTGGAAAGGTGGCGAGGTCGAGGTCGAAGGTCTTATCGCAGCCGGCGACTTGCAGAAGCTCACCGGGGACGCAGCCAACGGCGACCGATTCCTGGAGAAAGCCGCCACAACGTTGGAAACCGCACGGTCAGCGATCGAGCGCGACCCGGACTCGGCTTACGTGCTTGCCTACGACGCGGCTCGGCAGGCGTTGACCGCGCTGCTGGGCCACCAAGGTCTCCGCCCCACGACCAAGGGTGGTCACTACGCCGTCGAGCAGGCCGCCCGTGCGCAGTTCGGTTCCGGCTTCCGCCAGTTCGGCGCCCTGCGCCGGCGACGCAACGAACTGGAGTACCCGGAGCGCCCTGGCGACGACGCCACCGACGACGAAGCGCGTGAGGCGGTCGAGAGCGCTCAGACAATCATCACTGCCGCGGAAGGCCTGCTCGATCAGCTCGGCTTGTTCTGACTCGCCCTCAGCGAGTTTGGCGGAGCGCGGCACACGCGAGAGCGGCTGCGGCTGTGCTTACCCAGTTGCGGTCGCCAAGCTTGGCTTGCTTGTCGGCGACGTTGCAACCGAGGGTGTCCGGGGCGACGACGTCACCGACGAGCAGATCAAGCTGCTCACCAGCGAGGGGACGCAGGCGATTCATCGCCGATGCGCACCGCGCCGCGCTCGCCGAAGTGCTCGACTTCATGGAGCGCGAGGTCATCGCAAACCCGAGCCGGCGCCAACGGCGGTCGGGCAGCTGAGCGGCGGGGGGGCAGCGAGTTGCAGCGACCTGCGGGGCTCAAGCCGCTTCTACGCGATTCTCCTGCAGCTGGTCGAGGAAGATCGCCACCTCTTCGCGCTCGACTCGCCTGTGTGTCAGCTGGGTAGTGGCGCCTCTGGCGTTGTCGATGGCTCGACTCCGGTCTCCGAGCTGGCGCAACAGTCGCGGTACAAAGATCAAGGTTCCGTCCTCCTCTTCGCACCCAGGACCGCTATTGTGTAGTAAGTCAGTCGAGAAAATCAAGAGCGCCGCGCAGGGCTTCCTCTATCGTGGCCGCTATTGCGGTCACGGCGCGAGGAGGGCGTGCCAAACGACGCGTATCTAACAGATGGACGACTCGCTATCTAACATCTCGACAGGTTTCTGTTAGGCGATTGGACGCCTTCTCGCGCCGAGGTCACTCCGCTGGCTCGAAACCTCTGCTGCTCTCCGCGTTGATGAGATAGCGGCCGCGTTGGAACACGAGGTCGAGCATGGTGCGCCCTGGTCGCTGCTCGCGGTTGGAGAAGCGCACTTGGTAGCTGACAGCGAGGGTGCCGGGGTCGGCGGAGATGTTGAGCACCTCGCCGGTGCCGGCGCCGCCCCAGAACGCTCGGTAGTTGTCGAGTCCGCCGCTGTCTCGCTGGAACTTCGGGGTGAGCATCTGCCACGCGACGTCAGGGTCTGTCGACAACGCCGCCACGTAGTCGCGGATGAAGGTCTTCATCCCGGCCTCGGTCGGCCTGGCTGGCTCGGCGTCTTTGCTGGCTTCGGTGTCCGACGGGCTTGCCGACGGGCTCGGCGCCGCGGTATCCGTCGTTTGCTCGCTGTCGTCGAGGGCGACGTACAGCACCACTGCCAGCACGAGCGAGAGGACGAGGCCCGCGAGGATCCCGTTCCTCGCGCTCCAGAGCCCTCGGCGCGCTGGGGCAGGCGACGACGCGACTGGTTCCGATGCGGCCGTGTGTCCGACAGGTCCCAGCACCCGAGTCGAGCTCAGCACCGCGGTCCGATCTGGCTCGACCCCGCCGTCGCTCGGCACCACTCGGCCGGCGGGTTCGGCGAGGAAGTCGCGGACCTGCTCCATCGACCATCGTCGGGAGGGGTCCTTGACCATCGTCGCCTCGAGCAGCGGCGTCATCGAACCGGCATCGGCCAGACGCGGCGGCTCGTCGTGGACGATGCGGAAGAGTGTGTTAAGCGGGTGATCGCCGACCTCGTACGGCGGCTGGCCGGAGAGCACGTGGAACATCGTGGCCCCCATCGACCACACGTCGGCCGCCTCGTTGCCGCGTTCGCCGGTCGCGACCTCCGGCGCCAGGTAGGTCGGCGACCCGATGATCAGGCCGGTTTGCGTCAACGAGGGGTCCGTCGCGATCCGCGCGATGCCGAAGTCGGTCAGCTTCACCCGCTGGTCGGCGTCGACCAGGATGTTCGACGGCTTCACGTCTCGGTGCACGATGCCCGCCGAGTGGGCCGCGACCAGCGCGTCGGCTGCCTGCCACAGCAACGGTGCGGCGTCCTCGGGCGAGAGCTTGCCGCGCTCCTTGACGAGCTGCCCCAGCGTCATGCCGTCGACGTACTCCATCACCAGCCAGCGGTCGGCGGTATCGGCATCGACGACGAAGTTGAAGACCGCGACCACGTGAGGGTGGTTGAGCCGCGCACTCAGGCGCGCCTCCCTCTCGGCGCGCGCGAGGTCTGTGCTGTCGGTGCCCTGCAGCAGACCGATCTTTTTGAGCGCCACCTGTCGCCCCAGGACCTCGTCGCGACCGAGCCAGACCGCACCCATGCCGCCTCGACCGATCTCGTGGTCGAGCGAGTACCTTCCTGCGATCACGGGTGCCCTTTGGTCTGAGATGATTCTGTGGCCGGCTCGATCGTAGCCGCGCTGCACCGGGCGCTTTTGTCGTATGCGGCGGACTCAGGCGCCGGTGACCTCGAGGCCGAGCCAGGCGGCGAGGTCGTCGATCTCGGCGCGGACCGCGGCGGTGATCGCCTTCGTGAAGCGGACGTCCTCGTGGATCGCGTTGACCACGAGGGTGCCGGCCTTGCGATCTGCCTTGGCATCGAGCTTGCCGACGAGCCGGTCCTCGTGGAGGACGGGGAGGGCGAAGTAGCCCCACCGGCGGTTGTCCTTGGGCTTGTACATCTCGAGGATGTACTCGAATCCGAAGAGCTGCTCCGCGCGGACGCGGTCATGGATGAGCCGGTCGAACGGCGAGAGCAGCGCAGTGCGGCCCGTGAACGGCAGGCCGACGTACGCCGGGTGGACGCGCCACGTGCCAGGTGTGCCCTCGACGGTGGCCTCGACACCTGCCTCTCCGACGTACGGCGGCTCACCCGGCATCTGCGTGCCGGTGGAGCGAGCGATGCCGAGCGCGGCGAGCCGACGGTCGTTCCGGCTCTGGAGTGCGGCGTCGCGATCCAGGGTGGGCAGATCGGGCGGGTAGACGCGCTCAGGGATGTCCCAGTAGCGCTGTCGCCCCTTGCGACCCGAGATCGCGACGTGCCCGCGCAGCGACAGGGACTCGAGCATCTTGGTGATGTTGCGGTTGTTCGTCCAACCGGTCGACGGCCAGGGCTCGACGCTCGTGTCGGGGATGTCGCGCGAGAGCAGCGGGCCCTTCTTCTCGAGCAGCGCGAGGATGTCGCGCCGGAAGGGCTCGTTCGTCTCCAGCCACCTCGCAGCGAAGGGGTCCGTCTTCCCGTCACGGACCTCTGCGATCACGGCCGGCACGTCGCGCGGGGATCTGATGAAGGCGACGGTCTCGACGAGGGTGCGGTCGTGCTCGATGGCCCTGGTCAGGTCGGCCGGTTGGTAGGCCGAGCCGAGCCGGCTCCACAGGACGAGGTCCGCGCTCGGGGCGATGGCCGCGGTGGGGTCGATCTGCAGGAGGGTGAGGCGGTCGACGACGTCGACGAGGTCAGTCGGTCGCGGAGCGTCGAGCAGCTGCGCGTGGATCGCGATTCGACGCGCTTCGACCTTGGTCAGACGGTAGACGTCCACGGCGCCGACCTTAGCGCCCGTCGACTGTCCCTCAGTGGTAGCGGAACCCGTCCATGAACCGGCGGAAGAGCCCGCCCTTTCGGGGCAGGGGCGGTGCGGGTGGGGGAGCCGTGGGCCGCTGCGACGCGATCGGCTTGTCGTAGTCGGTGCGGCGGATCGCGTCGATGACCTGTTCTTCGGTGAAGCTGTCGGAGCCCTCGATCGACGGAACGTAGCCGACCAGCATGCCGTTGCGCATCACCTGGGCTTCGAGTGCGGCCGTGCCGTCGGAGTCCCACGTCGCCTCACGGCCGTCGGGCAGCTTGACGCTGACCCCGAACTGGTAGACACCGACCCGAGCCAGATGGGCGTCCGTGCCCGACTCGCGCAGGGTGTCGACGACGCGGCGTGCCTTGTTCTCCTCCATCGTGTTCGAGCCTACCCGCGGGCTGGATCGAGGTCAGACGGGACGCATCGGCATCAGGGACCGAGTGTCCCAATGGGGACGACGACTACGCCGTCGGGTCGGCGCCCGGCGAAGCCGGTGCTGGTGATCACACCAAGCACGGCGGGCGCACCGTGCCGGGTGGTGTCGACTCCGGCGGCGAACCGCAACAGCGAAGCCGCGGCCTCGTCGATCGCCGCCGGGTTGAGTTTCACCTCGAATGCACCCCAGCGCCCGCCCGGGAGGGTGAGCAGGGCGTCGACTTCACGGCCGTTGGCGTCGCGCCATGAGTCGACTGTGCCGCCAAGAGGTTGGGTGTAGACGCGCAGGTCACGGACTGCAAGTGCCTCGAAGTGGAACCCTGTCGCTCGCAGATCGGCCAGCAGCTCTGCGCTTCCTATGCCCAAAGCTGCGGCCCCGATGGACGGGTCGATGAAGTAGCGCACGGGAGCGGTTCGAAGTTTGGTACGAGACCGCATGTGCGGTCGCCAGGCCTCGGAGTTGTCGGTCAGCATGAGCCGGTCGAGTGCGTCGAGGTACGCGTAGAGGGTCTCTGCAGCGACCGCACCGCGGTCGCCCCCGATGTCCTTGGCGAGCTCCACCAGTTTCACCGGCTGCCCGATTGATCGTGCGAGTGACTCCAGAAGTCGTCGGATGTTGCGCGGGTTGCGTCGATGTCCCAAGGCGGGGACGTCGACCTCGATGAGTTGACCGAGGTAGTCGGCCAGCCAAGCACGCGCTTCTGATTCAGCTGCGTCGATCAGGCCAGGCCACCCGCCGATCACGATCCGGTCGACAAGATCCGGCACCGTTAGGCCCGTGTCCGGCGCGGTCGGCGCATCTCCTTCGAGGAGCGCCGCGAGGGACACCTGGCCGCTCGAATGCCCGGACTCGAACAAGCTCATAGGTCGCATGCGGACGGTTCCGATGCGTCCTGCGCCGGAGTGACGGTGCGTGTCGTCTCGTGGCGTCGCCGATCCGGTCAGGATGTAAAGGCCGCGTTCGCCGCGGTCGTCGACCTGACGTCGCACGCGATTCCAGAGGGCGGGCTCGATCTGCCACTCGTCAAAGAGGATCGGCGTCGGCTGCTCGAAGAGCGCATCGGGATTTAGCGTCACAACTGACCGTGCGTTCGCATCCACATCGAGGCGGACGGTCGTGTGAGCCACCTGGGACGCCGTCGCCGTCTTGCCACAGGCCTTAGGTCCCTCGATGAGGACGGCGCCCATGGCAGCCAAGCGTTCAGCAAGCTCGTGGTCCGCCACGCGGGGTAGGTAGCCAGCCATGCCGTAAGTCTATGTTTTGCGTAGCAAGAAATCTATGTTTTGCGTATTCTAGAGTCGATGTTTTGACTAACGAGGTTCAGTCGCTGAACGCCAGAGGCAGGCCCCCCAACGTCATCCGGATGCACCTCATGCGCGCAGGAATAGTTGAGAGTTCATCCAGGTTGTGCCGTGTGTACGCGACATGTCGCTGACTCGGCGACGTACGCCGACTCTCCCCGAGGAGCACGCATGACCACCACGAGTACGACGCCCGCAGCCATCGCCGACCTGTCCGGCACCTACGTGATCGACCCCGGCCACACCCGCATCGGCTTCCAGGCCCGTCACGCGATGGTGACCAAGGTCCGAGGCGCGTTCAACGAGTTCGAGGGCAGCGCGGTCGTCGACCCGGCCGACCTCACCATGTCGACCGCTCAGCTGACCATCCAGGCCGCCAGCATCGACACCCGCAACGAGCAGCGCGACGGTCACCTGCGCAGCAACGACTTCCTCTCGATGGAGGAGCACCCGCAGATCACCTTCGCCTCCACCGGCGTCCGACAGAGCGGGCCGACCAGCCTGGAGCTCACCGGCGACCTCACCATCAAGGGGGTGACCAACTCGGTCACCATCCCCTTCGATTTCGAAGGCGCCGCGACCGACCCGTTCGGCAACCTGCGTGTCGGCTTCGAGGGCGCGGTCACGATCCACCGCAAGGACTGGGGCATCACCTGGAACGCCGCGCTCGAAGGCGGCGGCGTGCTTGTCAGCGACAAGGTCGTCCTGGAGTTCGAGGTCTCCGCCATCAAGTCCGCCTGACTCTCGCGGCCCAGGGGAAGTAGGCCGTCGAGACCTCGGGCGTTGAGTTGTCAGGCGCTGACGTCGCCATAGCGCGCTCAGCGCCTGACAACTCGGTCAGTCCACGACGCGGACGGTCACCGAGCCCAGTCGGTCGAACTCGGCGCGGAAGACGTCACCGGCTTCCATGGGGCAGGCGGCGTGTAGTGCGCCGGTCATCACGAGATGACCCGGTTCGAGTGCGACGCCGTGCTCGCCGAGCGTGTTGGCCAGCCACGCGACGACCCCGAGCGGGTCGCCCAATGCAGCGGCGCCGGCCCCGGTGTCGACCAGCTCGCCGTCCTTGGTCAAGACCATGCCGACGAGCCGGGTGTCGACCTCGGCCAGGGGCACCACCCGGCTGGAGATGGCGGCGGCGCCGTTGCTGGCCAGGTCGGCGACCGTGTCGGCGAGCTTGATCCGCCAGTCCGCGAACCGTGAGTCGACGATCTCCATCGAGGCCGACACTCCCTCGACCGCCCGCACCACGTCGGCCACCGTGACGCCTGGGCCGCGGAGCTCCTGACCCATCACCGCGACGATCTCCGCCTCGATCTTCGGCTGGATGAACGAGCTGAGGGAGATCTCGTCGCCGTCGCCGTAGATCGTCGAGCCGAGCACCGGCGCGTAGTCGGGCGTGTCGACGCCGATCATGCGCTGCATCGGCTTCGAGGTCAGCCCGACCTTGTGGCCGACGATCGTGTCGCCGTCGGCGAGGATGAGGTCGACCAGCTCCCGCTGCACGGCATACCCGTCGGCCATCCCGAGCGTCGGGTCCTCGTCGGTGAACGGCTCGATGGCCACTCGGGTGCGTCGGGCGTCGTACAGCAGGCGGGCCTTCGCCCCGGGATCGACAACCGGCATCGCAGCCCTCTCGTGTCTGGATGGCTCAGGCGACCACCCCGCGCGCAAGGATACGATCCTGGCGAGCCGGTGATGAGGCGCCCATGATGCGGCACCGTGGCGCCGCGCCGGGCGACGAGACACCAGAGATGGGACCTATGAGCAACAAGTTGGCATTGGCAGCCATCATCGGGCCGGGCAACATCGGCACCGACCTGCTCGCGAAGCTGAGGCGCAGCGACGCGATCGAGGTCGGCTATATGGTCGGCGTGGTCGAGTCCGACGGGCTTGCCCGAGCTCGCGAGCTGGGCATCGAGGCCTCAGCCGGCGGGCTGGACTGGCTGATGCAGCAGGACCCGTTGCCTGACATCGTCTTCGACGCCACCTCCGCCAAGGCGCACCAGGCCGCCGCTCCCGTGCTCGAGAAGGCCGGGGTCGTCGCGATCGACCTGACGCCTGCCGCCGTCGGCCCCTTGGTCTCGCCGACGGTGAACTTCCGCGAGCACGTCGACGCGATGAACATCAACATGATCAGCTGCGGCGCACAGGCGACGGTGCCGATCGTGCACGCGGTGTCCTCCGTCGTACCCGTGCCCTACGCCGAGATCGTGGCCAGCGTCGCGTCAAAGTCGGCCGGGCCGGGCACGCGCGCCAACATCGACGAGTTCACGCACACGACCTCACGTGCGGTCCGCGAGCTCGGTGGCGCAGACCGCGGTAAGGCGATCGTCGTGCTGAACCCGGTCGAGCCGCCGATGCTGATGCGCGACACGATCTTCTGCGCCATCCCGGCCGACGCCGACGAGGACGCGGTCACGGCATCGATCGAGAGCAGGGTGCGCGAGGTGCAGGAGTACGTCCCCGGCTACACGCTGCGCCAGCCCCCGCAGTACGACCCACCCCGGGAGATGTGGGACGGCAACGGCCGGGTGTCGGTCTTCCTCGAGGTGAAGGGCGCCGGTGACTACCTTCCGGAGTACGCCGGCAACCTCGACATCATGACCGCGGCAGCGGCCCGGATCGGCAACCTGGTCGCCACCACCCGGATGCAGCAGGTGCCGGCATGACGCAGATGCAGCAGGTGCCGGCGACCACGGCAAGCACAGTGAGCATGAACGGCGTCGGCACCAGCCGGCCCGTCCGGCTGACCGACACCACGTTGCGCGACGGCAGCCACGCCATGCAGCACCAGTTCACCGAGGAGCAGGTGCGGGCCACCGTGCACGCGCTCGACGAGGCCAACGTCGAGGTGATCGAGGTCAGCCACGGCGACGGGATTGGCGGTTCCTCGTTCAACTATGGGTTCTCCAAGGTCGAGGACATCACTCTGGTCCGGGCGGCGAGGGAGGAGGCCGCGCGGGCGAAGATCGCGATCCTGCTGGTGCCCGGCATCGGCACGATGGACGACCTCCGCAACGCGCGCGAAGCAGGTGCCTCCGTGGCCCGGATCGCCACGCACTGCACCGAGGCCGACGTCTCGATCCAGCACTTCGGGCTGGCCCGATCCTTGGACATGGAGACCGTCGGGTTCCTGATGATGGCGCACCGCACCAGTCCCGAGGAGCTCGCCCGGCAGGGCCGGATCATGGTCGATGCCGGCTGCGAGTGCGTCTACGCCGTCGACTCGGCCGGCGCGCTGGTGCTCGACGAGGCGGAGTCCCGGATCAAGGCGCTCGTCGACGAGGTCGGGGGACAGGCGCAGGTGGGCTTCCACGGCCACCAGAACCTCTCGCTCGGGGTGGCGAACTCCGTGCTCGCGTTCCGCACGGGCGCCCGTCAGATCGACGGCTCGCTGTGTGCACTGGGCGCAGGCGCTGGCAACTCGCCGACCGAGGTCTTGGCGGCGACGTTCAACCACCTCGAGGTCGAGACCGGTGTCGATGTGGGGGGAGTGCTGGACGCGGCCGAGGAGGTGGTCCGGCCGTTCCTCCCGCGCTGGCCGAAGTCGGACCGCACCGCGATCGTGCAGGGTTGGGCCGGCGTGTACTCGTCGTTCCTGCTGCACGCCGAGCACGCGGCGGAGCGCTACGACGTCCCCGCTCACGTGATCCTCCAGCGCGCGGGCGAGGCGGGCTATGTCGGTGGCCAGGAGGACATGCTGATCGACATCGCGCTGCAGCTCGTGCAGGAGCGCGACCTCGCCACGACCGGAGCGCGCTGATCTGCTGTTCTGGCACTCAAACGAACTTATCAACACACCTGAGTGGAGCGTCCGCGCCCAAGCTACTCGTTCCCTCGGCCGGCGGAACCCAACGCGCCGGCCGGCGGGCACTACCGGGTCGAGAGGCTCTCCTCGGTTGCGGCTCCTCCGACCAGAGCCACCGGCGGGTCCAGTGTGACGACCAGCTCGGGGTCGACGCGGCGCTCGCGCGAGACGAGCCGGGCCGAGTCGAGGTCGAGGGTGGCGCTCACCAGGCAGTCGCCTCCGCGCAGGCCGACCAGGCACCCCTCTCGCACGATGGCCGCTAGTCCGACCACGTCGAAGGTGAGGACGAGCGCGAGCTCGATCTTCTTCAGGGTGGTCTCGCCGAGCATCAGGTCCACGTGCGGGCGGTAGGCCGAGGTGAGCCGGTGGGTGGCGAGCTCTACCACCTCGGTGCTTCCTGGCGAGTGGACCGTACGCCGGGCCGCGTCGGTGATCGCGGTGTACTTGCGCCATCCGGCGATGAGCACCTCGCCGAGGTCGAGCTCGAGCAGCCCAGCGGCCACTCTGCCGATCTCGACGTCGACGGCCTCGAGCGACGAGCGCGTGAAGCTCCGGGCACCCAGAAGCACCCCGTGAGCCGTGCCGCGCTCGCTGATCGCCTGGCCCAGTGATCGACCGAGCGCCCCTGCACCAGCCTCGTCGCCGTAAAGGACCGCTCGGGCAGTGAGCGCTCCGGTGGTCGTCGTACTCGTCATCTCTCGACCTCCTCGAGGACGTGGCTGCCGGCGTCGCGTTGCGGGACCAGCCTCACCGGCGGGGGACGTGCGGAGGCACCTGGCGGCTCGGACACGGTCGGGTCGGGCGACGCGGCCGGGACGGGCTGGATGTGCACCTCACGCAGCCATCGCCTCTGCCGCCAGCGACCGCGTGCCAGCCAACCCGCCAGCAGGAGACCGACCAGGATCGCTGCACCTGCCGCGAGTGGGACGAACGAGGTCGGCTCTGCCGCCACGACGGTGACCGCAGTCCCGACGGGCACCACGGAGTCGGCCGCCGGACTCTGGCTCTCGACCGTGTCCGCCCCGTCGGCGTCGTTGGCCAGCACCAGCCCAGCAGCGGCGAGGAGTACGACGCCGTCCTCCACGCTCTCGCCGACGAGGTCGGGGACGCGCGCCAGGGGAGGGGGACTTGCGCCGAGGACCACATCGACCGTGGTGCCTGCCGGCACCTGGCTGCCCGCTGTGGGCACCTGCTCGACGACCACGTCGCCGTTGCCTGACACACCACCCAGCGCCAGGCCGGCCAGGGCGACGGAAGGTCGGGCCTGGTCGAGCCTGCCTCCCACCACGTTAGGCACGACGACCAGGGCGGCGCTCGCCCCGTCCTCGAGCGTGATGCCGACGATGGTCTTCGTCGGCACCGGGGTCCCGGCGGCCGGGTCCTGGCTCTCGACCAACGGCCCGTCACCGGAGGTCACGAAGGCAGAGAGCCCGGCGTCCTCGAGCACCACACGCGCGTCGTCGAGCGAGAGCGCCACGACATCCGGCACGATCACCGGGCCCTCGGGCGGCGCGGTCACCTCGAAGGTGGCGGCGGATGCCACGCTTTCGGCGGCAAGACAGCGTGCCACCACCTGGTGGATCCCCGGTTCGACCGTCTCTGCGACCACGAAGCTGGTCGCGCCCTCGCCCTTGGTGGGGACGCGGCTGAGCTCGTCGACGCCGTCGAAGGTGAAGACGATCGTGGGACTCTCGTCCACGGTCGCGGGGCAGGCCTCGAAGCCGGTCGCCACGGCCTCGACCTGGGTCCCGACCGGACCGCTGGTCGGGTCGAGCGAGACGGCCGGCGTCGGGATGTCGACTGCCATGGAGTCCGCGGAGAACAGTGGCCCCGCCATCGCTACGACCACGACGACGACCAGGACCGCGATGACGCGGGCGACCAGCCTGCGCATGAGTGACATCCCCACTCCCCGGGACTCGACTCTTGGCTCCTTTGTACTCCGTTCCGGCCGTTGTCGCCATGCCCGCTCGGTTGCGGTGGTTTCGAGACGGCGCGTTCCTCGCCTACTGAACCACCGGTCGGCTGAAAGGGTCAGTAGCCGCCGCCTCCGCCGGTCCCCCCGCCGGAGCCCCCGCTCCCGCCCCCGCCGTACAGGACCACGAACAGCACGACCACGATGACCGCGACCGCGACCGCGGCACCGATCCAGACGAGCCTTCTCGAGCTTCCCGCCTCTGCCATGACCAAGCCTCCTCGCATCACGCGCTTGTGCCGTTGTTCGGGTCCGCTCGTTGCTTCGGATTGGTCCGCCGCGGAGCAGAGACCGGGCTACAGTCGACGACGTGGAGGCTCGGGTCCTGGTTCGACGCACCTGTGCGGCTGCTCTGGTGGCCGGACTGTCCCTGGCCGCGACACCCGCGCTCGCCGGCCGCCAGGCCCGCCGAGGCGGACTACTCCGGTGGTGCGGTGCGGTGAGGTTCTACTCCGAGGGTCTCTATGTCGCGGTGAGCTGCAACGACTACCCGCAGCCCTACTCGGTCACGGCGCCGTTCGCGAAACGTGAGCGGCAGCTCCGGCGGTCCTACGCCGACCTCCGACGGCGTACCCCCGACGTCTTCAGCCCGTTCTCGGTCCGCGAGTGGACCACCTCGCCGTACGGCTACTACGACTCCTGCCTGCGCTGGCCCTCCCCGAGCCGTCGTGTGCCAGCGATCCCCGACGACGCGACCTACCCCGACGTGCCCACGCTGGTGCTCGCCGGTGACCTGGACTCACTCACCTCGCCGGAGGGTGCCCGCGACACCGCCGCGGCGTTCCCGCGCTCGACCTACGTCGAGGTCGCGAACACCACCCACGTCACCGCCCTGGTCGACTTCGACACCTGCACCTCGTTGCTGGCCCGGCGGTTCGTCCGCACCCGGTCGGCGGGGGACACCTCATGCGCCGATGACTACCACGAGAACCGGCTGGTCCCGCGCTTCACCCGCACCGCAGCGGCTCAGAGCTCGTCGGGCCGAAGAGCCACCACCGCGAGGGTCGCCGCGGCCACGGTAGGCGACGTCGTGGCGCGGTGGCTGTCCATGTACGGCGAGCGTGGCGTCGGTCTGCACGGCGGCTCGTTCACGACTCGGGGCGGCGGGTTCACCGACCGTCCCTCCGTCGCACGATGGAGGTTGCGCGAGGTCCGCTGGGTGCGGGACGTCGCCGTCTCCGGTGAGGTCAGCTGGAACCGCCGCACCGGGGAGATCCGGTCGGTCTTCACCACGAGAGGACCGGGAGCGTCCCCGGGACGGCTGCGACTGAGCTGGAACGACCTCGACCGCCACGCGCGTGCGAGGGCAGCGGGCGTGCTGGGCGGCCGGACAGTCCGGTTCGACTTCCCGGCGCCATGAACCGGGGGCTCTGGCTCTCCTCGGCGGCCGCGCTGCTGGTCGCCGCATCTGCCTGCACTGGTTCCGAGATGCCGGGCCGCGTCGCCTCGGAAACGCCGCGCACGGCAGTGGCCGCGGACTCCTCGCTCGCCGACCGGGCCGTGCACACCGCCACCAGTCTCAACGACGAGGTCACGCTCGTCGCCGGCGGCTGCGCTGTCGACGGCTGTGTGTCGGCAACGCGCTCAGCAGTGCTGGTGAGCGCCGACGGCGACCGACCTGTCGATGCGATGGGCGTGGCTCGCGACGGGCACACCGCCACCCTGCTCGAAGACGGGCGGGTTCTCGTCGTGGGCGGTTTCACGGCGGAGGGCCAGCCACCCCTGTCCAGTGCCGAGGTGTACGCGCCGGACACGGACCGATGGATCCGCGTCGGCTCGACGAGCACGGGTCGCGGCGGCCACGCCGCTGCCCGCCTCGGAGATGGCCGGGTGCTCGTGGCCGGCGGCTGGCTCGAGTCCGGCCGCTACACCGCGACCACGGAGATCTTCGATCCTGTCTCGGAGCGCTTCACGCCGGGGCCGCGGCTGCCCAGGGGCCTCGACGGCCTTGCGGCTGCCAGCCTCACCGATGGCAGCGTGCTGGTAGCGGGCGGGCAGCCGAGCCCCGGCCTCGCGACCGACCTCGCCGTGCTCATCGCCCCGGACGGCTCCAGCAGCCGCCGGGTCGGTGCGCTGTCCTCGGCTCGGTTCAAGCACGCGCTGGTGTCCCTGCCCTCGGGCGAGGTCCTGGTCATCGGCGGGACCAGCGACGACACCGAGCTGCTCGCCAGCACCGAGGTGTTCGACCCGCGCACCCGCTCCTTCTCGCCGGGACCGACCATGTCGTCGGGTCGCTACAAGCTCAGCGGGGGAGCCAGCCTCCTTCCCGACGGCCGAGTCCTTGTCGCCGGTGGGGGGCCGGGCGTCGAGGTGATCGACGTCCAGGCCGGGACCAGCGAGCCCCTCGCCAGTGCGCCGCCGGTGCGCTCGTCGTTCTCCACGGTCAGCGTCGTCGCCGACACCGTCCGGGTGGTCGGCGGGTATGACGAGGGCATTGCGCTGACCGGGACCAACCTCCGAATTCCTTTACCTTCCCTGTGATGACCCAGTA
>Ga0136622_10000384_pt1 | contig 18056 bp, 15 predicted proteins | sample AntDrymUQ4482106_2_FD_104803 | JGI IMG/M metagenome (GOLD analysis project Ga0136622, IMG submission 104803) | Polar desert sand microbial communities from Dry Valleys, Antarctica - metaG UQ448 (21.06) | ecosystem: Environmental > Terrestrial > Soil > Desert | place: Antarctica: Dry Valley...
CGGGCGGCGTCCTCGGCGGCGGCGACAGCTCGGGGTCGACGGCGACCCAAGGGGAGTACCCCGAGGGCTCGGTGCCCCCGGTCGAGACGGCGGACCTCGAGGAGGCGGCGAGGGCGGCCGACTGCAAGCTCGAAACGCCGCCCGAGGAGGGCAGCACTCACGTCTCGACCGACACCGCCGTTCAGTACGAGGCCAACCCGCCGACCTCCGGCGATCACTATGCGGTGCCCGCCGAGGACGGCGCATACACCGAGACTCCGCCTACCGAGACGCTCGTCCACACGCTCGAGCACGGGCGGATCTTCATCCAGTTCGACCCGACGGTTCCGGACTCCGTCAAGGGCGACCTCAAGGCGCTCTTCGACGAGGACCCTTACCACATGATCATCGCCCCGAACGACACCGACATGCCCTACGAGGTTGCAGCGACCACCTGGACGCAGACGCTCGGGTGCTCCAAGATGAACGACAAGGTGTTCGACGCGATCCGAGCCTTCCGGGACGAGTACCGCGACCAGGGTCCGGAGTTCGTCCCCTGATGACCCCAGCGCTCTAGCAACGAGCGATGGCCGAGGCGGCCGCGGCGGTCGGCGCCATCGGCGCCCCCCTGATCGTGCTGGCATCGTCGCGCGCGGCGCTGCTCGGCGGTCTGGCGCTCGTCGCGGCCGCGATGGCGGGCCTGGTCTCGGCTGCCGGTCAGGGCGGCGCGATCGAGACGCTGCTCGCGTCGACGGCGGGTATCGGCGCGGTGCTCGCTGCCCTGGCGGCGCTCGCTGCGCTGGCCGCCGCGTTGCACCGCTGGCCGCTCGCGATCGTGCCGGCGCTACTCGCCGTGGCGCCGATCCGGCTCCCGATCGCGTCGGACCCGGATAGCCCGGTCCTACTGGGCCTGGCCGGCACCGGCGGGCTCGGGCGCCTCTACCCCCTCTTCGGGGTGATGGCCGCCGCCGTCCTCGCGCTCATCTGGCGCACCGCCCGCGGCGCGCCAGTCCCGGCGCTTCCCCGCGCGCTCGCGATCCCGGCAGCCGCGTTCGTCGCCCTCGTGTCGATCTCGCTCCTGTGGTCGGACGACCAGGGCGCGGCGACCAACGATCTACTGTTCGTATGGCTGCCGTTCGCGGTGCTGCTCGTGGTCTGCGCCCGGGCGCCCTTCGCGGCACGCAGCCCGCGGTGGCTGACGATGACGCTCGTGGCGGTCGCGGCGGTGTTCGCCGCCGTCGCCGTCTGGCAGGCGGCGACCGAGCGCCTGCTCTTCTTCACTGTCTCGCTCGAGCGGGCGAACGAGCTGTCGGAGCTGTTTCGCGTGACCGCGGCGTTCCAGGACCCGAACCACCTGGGTCGGCACCTCGTGCTCGCGCTCGGCGTGCTGCTGGTGGCGGCATGGGCCGCTCGCCTTGGCGGCGCGGCCACCGCGGCGCTGCTCGGCCTCCTCGGGGCGGGCCTCTGGTTCACGTACTCGCAGTCGAGCCTGGTGACGCTTGCGGTCGTGGCCCTCGTGGTGGCGTTGGCGGCTGCGAGCGGCCGGCCGCGACGGGTCGTGGCCGCCGCCTTCGCCGTGATGGCGGTCGCGGGCGTCGTGGCGGCCGCGGCGCTGGTCGCCGGCGGGTCGGCGGCCGCGGTGACGAGCGACCGCTCGACGCTGATCACCGACACGGCCGCGGTGGCCGTCGGCCACCCGCTGGCGGGCGTGGGCGTGTCCGCGCAGCCGCTCGTGACGCGCGAGGAGCAGGCGCCGGACGTCGCGAAGCTTCAGAACGTCTCCCACACGACGCCGCTGACGGTCGCCGCCGAGCTCGGCCTCGTCGGGCTCGTCGCCTTCTTCGCGCTGATCGCGGGCACCTGCGTCGTGCTCTGGGAGCTGGGGCGGCGCGATCGGGCGCTGGCAATCGGCCTCGGGGCGGTGCTGCTCGCCCTGCTGGTCCACTCGCTCTTCTACGCCGGGCTGTTCGAGAACCCGATCACCTGGGGTGCGCTCGGGGTGGCTGCCGCCGCGGTCGCCCAAGGGCACGGCGCGCCCGAGCGGCCGAGGAAGCCGCACCCGGCACTGCGATCATGAGCGCTGGCAGGCGATGAGGGACGATCACGAGAGCAGCCCGCGCGAGCGCCTGTCGAGCGGCCGCCTGCTCGCCCGCAACACGGGCTTCAGCCTCGCCGGCCAGGGCGCCACGCTGGTCGTCGCGTTCTTCGCCGTCCCGCTGCTCGTGGACGGGCTCGGCACGGCACGGTTCGGCGTCCTCGCGCTCGCCTGGGTCGTCATCGGCTACGCGCAGGTGTTCGACCTCGGGATCGGACGGGCGCTCACCAAGCTCACGGCCGAGCGGCTGGGGGCGGGGCGCGAGTCCGAGGTGCCCCACCTCTTCTGGACCGCCCTGCTCGGGATGGCGGTCCTGGGTCTTCTCGCCGGCGCGGTCGTAGCGCTCCTGTCGCCGTGGCTCGTGAGAAGCGTTCTGAACGTCCCCGCGGACCTCGAGCGCGAGACGCTGCACACCTTCTGGGTGCTTGCCGCCGGACTCCCGCTCGCGATCTCGGGCGCCGCGCTGCGGGCGCACCTCGAAGCGTGGCAGCGCTTCGACCTCGTCAACGCGGTGGTCATCCCCGCCTCCGTCCTCACCTACTTCGGCCCGGTGCTCGTGCTCCAGGTCACGGACTCGCTCGCCCCCGTCGTGGCCGCCGTGGTCTTCAGCCGCGTCGTCAGCTGGATCGTGAACATGATCCTCGTGCTCCGCATCACCCCCGCGGTCGGCCAGACGATCGCGCTGCGGCGCTCGGCGCTGCGTCACCTCGTGGGCTTCGGCACCTGGGTGACGATCTGGAACGTGATCAACGCGTTCCTGATCGCGGCCGACCGCTTCCTGGTGGGCGCGCTCGTCTCGATCACGGCCGTGGCCTACTTCGCCACTCCCTACGAGGTGATGACGAAGCTGCTCGTCGTCTCGGTGGCGCTCGCCGGGGTGTTCTTCCCCGCGTTCGCGCTCAACCTCGGCAGCAGTCCCAGCCGGATCGCGGCGATCTTCTCCGGCGGCATCCGCTTCGGCTTCATCGCGTTGTTCCCAGTCGCGCTCGTGACGGTCGCGTTCGCCGGCGAAGGGCTCGACCTCTGGCTCGGGGCCGAGTTCGCGGAGAACAGCGAGGTGGTGCTCCAGTGGCTCGCCGTCGGAGTACTGATCGCCAGCCTCAACCAGATCGGCCTGGGGCTGGTCCAGTCGAGCCGCCCCGACCTCCCGGCCAAGCTGGCGCTGGTGGAGCTGCCGCTGTACCTCGGCCTGTTCCTCGTGCTGCTCAACGCCTACGGCATCGAGGGCGCGGCGGCCGCTTGGGCGGTGCGCGCCGCGGTCGAGGGCGTGGTGCTGCTCGCGATGGTGCGCCGACTCTCGCCGTCCAGCGTCGCGGCGCTGAGCCGCATGGGCCCCGCGGCCGTGGGAGCGGTGGGGGCGCTCCTGCTCGCCTCGCAGCTCGAGGGAGCGGCGGCAAAGCTGGCGCTGATCGGCGTGATGCTGCTTGCGTTCGCGCCGCTCGCCTGGTTTCGCATCCTCGGCGCGGGCGAGCGCGGGCGCGTGCTGACCCGTCTGCGCGCAGCGCGCGCGTGATCGGGGCGACGGAGGCCGCCCGGTGACCGCGGCGGCCGCGTGCGCCGGCGCGCTCGGCACCGCCCTGCTCCTACCGGCGCGCTCGCGGTGGCTCCTGCTGGCCGGTCTCGCACTACTGGCCGCGGCCGAAGCGGGCCTGACGATCTCATTCGTGGAGGAGCTCGGCGGAGTCGGCGAGGCGTCCGTCTCGCTTTCGGCCGGGCTCGTGGCGGCGCTGGCCGCAATCGCGCTGGCGCTGGCCGGGCTGGCTGCGCTGCTCGTGCGCTTCCCGGCAGCCGTGCTGCCATTGCTCCTGCTGACCGCGCCGCTGCGCCCGCCGCTCGACCCGGACCCGGCGTCGCCGCTCCTCGTCGCACTGCGGCCGGACGCGCTCGTCGGCTACTACCTGCCGCTGTACGCAGTGCTGGCGGCGAGCGTCCTCGCACTCGGCTGGCGGGCGCTTCGCGGCGAGCGCCTGCGGCCGATCCCCCGCAGGCTCGCCTACCCCGCCGCGGCGCTGATAGCGCTCACGGCGCTGTCGCTCCTGTGGTCGCAGGACCGCGAGACGGGAATCAACGACGTTCTCCTCTACTGGCTCCCATCGGCGGCGCTGATCGCGGTCGTAGCGCACGCCCCGTTCCCCGGCTGGACCCCACGCGCGCTTGCCTGGATAGCCGTCGGGCTCGGCTGCGTCTTCGCCGCGGTCGGGATCGGCCAGGCGCTCGCCGGCGAGGTCTTCTTCTCCACCCCCGCGCTCGCGGACGCGAACGCGACGACCGACCTGTTCCGCGTCACCTCGCTGTTCCAGGACCCGAGCATCTACGGGCGCCATCTCGTCGTCGCGATGGCGGTGGTGTTGGTCGCGCTGTGGCTCACGCGGCTGCGGCTGGCCACCGGTACAGCGGTGCTCGTCCTGCTCGCCGCGGCGCTGGTCCTGACCTACTCACAGTCGAGCATGGTCGCGCTGGTGGCGGTCGCGCTCGCGATCGCGCTCGCGGCCGGCGACCGGCGCGCGCGGACGCTCGTGGCGGCGCTCGTCGCGGCGGGGGCGCTCGTCGTCGCCGGCGCGCTGGTGCTGGCGGTGGCTAGCGGCTCGGCCGCGGACCTGACCCGCAACCGGTCCGTGCTCGTGCTCGACACGGCGACCGTCTTCGCGAACCATCCGCTCGTGGGCGTGGGCGTCGGTGGCCAGCCGGTCGCGACCCGCGACGAGGCGGAGACCGGCACGTCGCTGGGCCGCAGCTCCTCGCACACGACTCCGCTGACGGTCGCCGCCGAGCTCGGGCTGCTCGGGCTGGCCGCCTACGTGGCGCTCCTCGCCGGCGCCGTACTGCTGCTGCGCGACCTTCACCGTCGCGAGCCGGCGCTCGCGCTCGGCCTCGGCGCCGTGCTCCTCGTGCTGTTCGTCCACGCCCTGATCTACGAGGGCTTCTTCGAAACCGCGCTGAGCTTCGGCGCGATCGCGGCCGCCTGCGCCGCGCTCCGGGCGAGCGCGGAGCGCCGATCGGTCGACCCGTCCGGTCGCGAGCGCGACCCGTCCGGGCGACCAGCGATCACTTGAGTCTGGGTCGCCCCACCACGCTCCCGCCCTCGGGGAGCCCTCCGAGCGTCCGGTACGGGCAGAGCGGTCCGTCCGCGCCGACCTGCGCACGCAGGTCGGCGTGCACCTCGGCCTCGCCGACGATGAAGCGATCCGGCTGACCGCCGGGTACCGTGCGGCCGGCCACGAAGGCGACGAACGGGGATCCGGAGTAGGGCGCGCCGGGCGGGCACTCGCCGGCCCGGTCGGCGGCCAGCCGCACCTGATCCTCGGACAGCTCGTGCCCCGGATCGCGCGAGAGGAACGGGTTCCCGAACCCGAACGGGCCCTCGGGACGGGCGAAGAGGACCGCCGACTGGAGGACCACGACGGCGCAGGCCGCGCCGACCGCGACCGACGCGAGCCGGCGCCGACCGCCGAGCAGCGATCGGTCCTCGAGGAACCAGGTGAGCCCCACCGCCGCCAGCGCGACCGCCGCCGGCTCGACCACGGCGAGCGTGTTGAGGTAGGTGCCGCCCTTGAGGAAGGTCACCCCGAGCGCGAGCGAGCCGGCCAGGAGCGCCACGAGCGAGCGGAAGAGGGCGGGGTCGCGCGCGTGGCCGCGGGCGAGCACCGCGAGCGCGCCGAGCGCCACCAGCGGTCCGATGTTCCAGACGCTCTGGCCGAAGAGGCCGGGCAGCGAACCGAGCTGGAACCCGGTCTCGCGCTGGGCGCTCACCAGGTTGTCCCACACGGGTGGGCCCCAGGCCGCGAACGACGCGACCGCGAGCGCGGCTCCGGCCACCAGCGCGCCCGCCAGGAACGGCCTTCGCCTGCGCGCCGCGACCGCGATCGCGGCGAGCGGAAGCAGGAACGCGAGCTTGAGGCAGGCGGCGAAAGCGGCGAGCGCGCCGCCGATGGCCGCCGCGCGCGAGCCCGGTCGCGCAGCCAGGAGCGCCGCGCCCAGCAGCGGCGCCGCGGCCAGCGGGTCGGGCGTCAGCGTGGCGTGCTCGCGGACAGTCCACGGCGTGAGGAGCGCCGCGAGGCCGGCGGCCACCCCCACGGCGGGGCGCCCTGTGATGCGGCCGACGATCACCGCGACGAGCGCGCCCACCGCCACGGTGCTCAGCCCGAGCGCGCCGCGCACGAACAGCAGCGACTCGGAGATCGCCATCAAGCCTGCGCCGAGATAGAAGAGCGGCGGCGGCTGGGCGGCCGCGATGCCCGCGTAGAGGTCCTCGCCGTCGAGCACCGCGCGCGCCGTGACCAGGTAGACGCCCTCCGAGAAGTTCCAGTACGACTCGCCGCGCCAGACGTGCTCGAGCGCGACGATCGCCACGGCGGCGAGCGCAAACACCAGCGCCCACGCCCAGCGAGGCGTCCGGCGCGACGCGCGCGACCCCGCGTGCGCCGGACGGCCCGGGGCGTCCACGGACGTCGCTCCGATCACCGCTCGAGCGCGACGTCGCTCGGTATCTCGAGCGTCCGGTCCGGCGCCGAGAGGTCGAGCTCGAGGCGGTAGTCGCCGTTCGGCGCCGGCCGCCCGGCGTCGTCGGTGCCGTCCCAGGTCAGCGTCTCGCGTCCGCCGGCGCGCAGCGCGCCGTCGAGGAGGACGCGGACCGGCGCGCCGTCGTCGTCGATGACGGTGGCCGTGAGGGGTTGAGCTCGCTCGAGCACGAAGGAGAGGTTCGCGACCTCCCGCGGACAGTCGCAGCCCGGCCGAAGCTCACGGTCGATCTCGATCCCTCCGACCGGCGCGTCCTCCTGCTTGAGCACCTGCGTCCAGACGAAGGCGGCGGCGCTCAGGAAGACGATCGCGAGCGTCAGCGCGGTCATCGCCCGGCTGCGACGCGGCGAGGGCCCTTCGGCCGGCGCCGAGAGCACGCCTGTCGGGGGCGCCGCGCCGGCTGCGGGCGCGCCCGGTGCGGGGACGCGGCTCGGCCTGCTCACGCGGGAAACCCTAGTGGCGCGAGCAGCGCGGTCGACCGTCTCGGGCGCGCGTCCCCGTCATCCCAGCACCCGCGCGAGCTGGTCGCGCAACGCCGCCTCGGCCGACGGCAGCTCGCTGCGCCTCGCGGTGGACTGCTCGCGCGCGTCGGCGATCCGCACGTCTCGGGCGTCGATGTCGCCCTCGACCGCTACGACGGCCCGCTCCCGCGCGAGCCGCTCGACGAGCTGCTGCTGGTGCTCGGTGCGATGCTCGCCCGCGGCGCGCCGTCGGGCGAGCACCAGCGGGCGGTGGCCGGCGGCGACGGCCCCGGAGACCATCGCGGCGCCGCCGTGGCAGACGACGTAACGCGCCTGCGTCATCGCCCGCTCGACCTCCTCCGGCGCCATCCACGCGCTGGCCGAATAGCTCACGGGTCGGTAGGTCGAGGTTCCCGACTGCGCTACGACTGGGCCCGGCAGCGTCCCAGCCGCCACCGCTCGGTCCACCGTCGCGAGCAGGCGATCGAACGGCTCCGGCCGCGTGCCGACCGACACGAACGTGCCCTGGGCGCCGGGCGTGGCGGCGTGGTCGCCGGACTCGAGGAGCGCCGGCCGACAAACCGTCGCGCGCCGGTAGACGGCGCGCATCTCCGGCCACTGGACGAGGACGGCGCGGGCGAACGGCGCCACGATCCGCCCGGTGAGGCTCGCTCCGGTGACGCGCGCCATCGTCTCCATGAAGAAGAGCTCGCTGCCCGCCGCGCGCGCCATCAACGCGTAGGGCACGACCGTGCCTGCGCCGGTCGTCACCAGCGCCGCCGCCGGCGCGGACCGAAGGACCCGGCGAGCCGCGCGCAGGTTCGGCGCGAGCCCCCGCAATCCCGGCGGGTCCCGACCCCAGGGCGGGAGCTCCCTCACGTCCTCGCCGGCCTCCCGCAGCGCGTCAGCCTGCCTCGAGGCGCCGGTGACCCAGATCCGGGGGCGGCCGTCGAACGCGGCGCGCACCGAGTACAGCTCCGCCATATGGCCGCCGGGGGAGGCGGCGAGGCAGACGGCGTCCGCCGCGGACGCGGCGCTGGGCCTCATCGCGGAGTCCGACGCGTCGAGGGGATCACCGCCGCCACCCTAGATGCCTGATTCACGGCCGCGTCAGTCTGGGAGCCGAGCGCTCGCGGAGTGTCGTGTAATCATCGCGCGCCCGTGCGGGTAATCGTCGTCAACAGGTACGCCACCGTGGCCGGCGGCGCCGACAAGCACGCGGTCGGGGTCGCGGAGATCCTGCGCTCGCGCGGTCACGCGGTCGCTTTCCTTTCCACGCAGTCGGAGGCGAACGCGGAGCGCGAGGGCGCCTTCGTGCCGCTCTCGGGCGCGGACTTCTGGCGCGGGGCACCGCCGCGACGGGAGCAGGTCGAGGTGGCCGCAGCCGCCCTCTGGAACCGGCGCGCCGCTGCCGCGGCGGAAGCGCTCATCGAGCGCTTCCGGCCCGACGTGGTGCACCTCCACGACATCTACCCGCAGCTGTCGGTGGCGCCCGTGGTCGTCGCCGCGCGGCGCGGGATCGCGACCGTCCAGACGCTCCACAACTACGAGCTGATCTCGGCGAGCCCCACCGACCACCGCGGGCGGTGGCTCGATCGCGGCCCGGAGCCGGCCCCGGTCAGGGCGCTTCGCACGGCGCTAGGCGTCGTTCGCAGGGTCGTGCACGTGCCGCGCATCTCGCGCTTCGTGGCCGTGTCGCGGCACATGGCCGAGACGTTCGCGGCCCACGGGATCCGGGCGGACGTGATGCCGAACTTCGTCGAGCGCGGCGCCGACGACGCGCGGCCCGGCTTCGCGGAGCGCGCGGGGATCGCCTTCGTCGGACGGCTGACCGAGGAGAAGGGCGCCCGCGACGCGATCGCGCTGGCGCGATCGCTGCCCGACGTAGCGGTCACGATGATCGGGCACGGACCGCTGGAGGGCGAAGCGATCGCGGCCGCGCGCAAGCTGGAGAACCTCGAGTGCACCGGCTTCCTGAGCGAGGACGCGGTCGCGCGCAGGCTCAGGTCGAGCCGGGTGCTCGCTGTTCCCTCGCGATGGGAGGAGCCGGCCGGGCTCGTGGCGCTCGAGGCGATGGCGGAGGGCACGCCCGTCGTCGCGTACGCGAGCGGGGGACTCGCCGAGTACGTGAGCGACGCCGGGGCGGGGTTTGTCGTGCCGCGCTCGGAGGAGGCGCTGGCCGCCGCCTGCCAAGCGCTCTACCACGATCGCGAGGCGTGGGCCGCGGCGTCCGCCGCGGGCGGGCGGGCGGCGGCGCGCGACCACTCTCCGGACCGCTATGGGGAGCGGCTCGAGCGTCTCTACGCGCAGGCCGGCGCATCCACGCGCGCGACCGGCGACCGCCGCTACTCGGCCTGATCGGCGCCGACGACCACAACGACATCGGCCGTACCGGCGAGGTCCTGGGTGTCGGTGTCGACCGGCTCCAGCTGACTGATCCCGAGCTCGCGACCGACCTCGCCGGCGGCGCTGCGGGCACCCTCGGCGAACAGCACGGCCGACTCCGCCGAGGTCTGCTCGGTCGCGTTCGCGACGTTGCCGATCTGAAACCCGGCCTGCTCGACGCTGTCCGAGACGGACTCGGCGGCACCGGAGATCGAGGTCCCGTTGAGGACTGCGACCTCGATCGTCGAAGGGTCGAGCGGAGCGCTCGAATCGCCGGCGCCGGCGCGCTCGACTCCCGCGCCGTCGGAAGCGGCCTCGTCGCCGCCCTCGCCCGCGAGCGTGGCGATCCCGAACGCAGCGCCGGCGCCGAGGACGAGCAGGCCGGCGACCAGCAGCACGATGTAGCGCGGAGCCAACCGGCGATACCAGGGTGGCTTCGCCTGGGTCGATCCCGGCAGGGGCGGTATCCGCCGCGCGGCTCCCGGGCGTGGGGCGGGTAGTCGCGACGGCGCCGGGCGCGGAATCGGGCGCTGGGCGGCGCCCTCACCGGACGGCGCCGGGGTCGCCGGCGGGGCACCCGCGTTTCCGGCTGGCTTGGCCGGAGCCGGGGTGGCCCCCGCTCCGGTCGCGGCCGGCGCACCACCTGCTCCGGTCGCGGCCGCTGCGCCGGCTCCCTCCCCCTGCGCGGCGGGCGGCGCGGCCGCACCCTTTGCGCCCGCCGCCGGGGCCTCGACAGCCTCCGCCCCGGCCGGCCGCGTCCCAGCCTCCTTGACGGCGGCGCTCTGACCGTTGCCCTCGCGCGCGACGGCGGCCGGCTGAGCCTGCGCGGCGGCCGCGGGGGCGGCCGTCCCCGGCGCCGGTGCGCCCTGTTGCTGCTTGCCCGCAGCCGCCTGCGCGGCGGCCGCGGCGCCGGCTGCGGGCACCGCCGCGCCCGGCCGCTGCGGGCCGCGCGCAGTTACCGGGCGGGCGGGAGCGGCTTCCGCGCGCTCCTCCGCCTCGCGTAGGCGGCGGACGTCGCGCGCCTGCGAGAAGTAGAGCGCGGACAGAATCGCCAGGCCGACGATCGCGGCGAGGCCCGCGTAGGAGCCGATCTGCTCGATGATCTCCATCTAAAGGTGGCGGAGGCGACCTGGCCTTGGCACCGACGCGCCCCGGCTGCCGGCCGAAGCTGGCTGTGCGCCGCCCCTTGGGCGAGCCGCCGAGCTTTTCGCAGCGTGAGTGTAGACAAAGCCCCCGTCGGGAACCCGGTCTTCGACGGGCGTTGCGGTGGTTGAGGGAACGGCGCTCAGGCCACGCCTGCGAGCGCCGTCTCGCACGCCGCCACCACCGCGGCGATCGCGTCGTCCGCGAGCTCCGTGCCCATCGGAAGCGCAAGGTTGGTCCGCGCCGCCATCTCGGTGCCCGGAAGGTCGCCGCTCGCGAAGGCGCGCATCGCCGGCTGGCGGTGAACCGGCGTCCGGTAGTAGGCGCGCGCCGAGACACCCTGGCGCTCGAGCGCCGCGATGGTGTCGTCGGCGCGCTCCTGCCGCGCGACGTAGAGGTGGAACACGTGCTCGGCGCCCTGGGTGGGGCGCGGCAGCGCCAGGCCAAGCTCCCCCAACCCGTGCTGTTCATAGGCGCGGGCGGCCTCGCGGCGCGCCTCGTTCCATGTGTCGAGCTCGGGCAGAAGCAGCCGAAGGATTGCGGCCTGAAGCGCGTCGAGGCGCGAGTTGTAGCCCACCTCCGTGTGTACGACCTTGTCCTCGGAGCCGTGGAAGCGAAGCCGTCGGGCGGTAGCCGCCACCTCGTCGTCATCGGTCGTGATCGCGCCGCCGTCGCCGAGTCCGCCCAGGTTCTTCGAGGGAAAGAACGAGAAGGTGGCGGCGTCGCCGAGCGAGCCTGCACGCCGGCCCGACAGGCGGGCGCCCGCGGCCTGCGCGGCGTCCTCGAGCATCGGGACGCCGATGTCGCCCAGCTCGTCCATGGGCGCGACGTTGCCGAACAGGTCAACCGGCACGATCGCCCTGGTCCGCGGCGTGAGCGCCGCCTCCACCGTCTCACGGGTGACGCAGAAGGTCTCCGGGTCCACATCGCAGAAGACCGGCACCGCGCCGGCGTTGACCGTCGCCTCGGCGGTCGCATAGAACGTGAACGAGGGCAGCACGACCTCGTCGTCGGGGCGGACTCCGAGCGCCCGAAGGGCGATCGTCAGTGCGTCCGTGCCGTTCGCCACGCCGACGCAGTGGCGCACGCCGAGGTAGGCGGCGAACTCGCGCTCGAACGCATCCACCTCCGGTCCAAGGATCCAGCGCCCGGACGCCGCGACCTCGGCGAGGCGCTCGGCGATCGCCGGCTGGTAGCGATCGAGCGAGCTTGCGAACAGCGGCACCGGCACGACCGCTAGCCTAATCACGCTTCATGCTCCCGATCGCCTCGATCACCGATCCGATCGTCGAGGTGGCCGTCGATGTGGTGGCGGAGCTCGGGCTCGCCGGCGTATTCGTGCTGATGCTGCTCGAGAGCGCGTGCGTCCCGGTGCCGAGTGAGGCCACGATGCTGTTCGCCGGCTTCAACGTGGCCGAGGGCGAGTACAGCCTGTTCGCCGCGGCCGCGGCCGGCTCGCTCGCCAACCTCGTCGGCTCGTGGCTCGCCTACGCGATCGGCCGGGCGGGGCGCGTGGACGTCCTCGAGAAGCACGGCCGAAAGCTCCACATCAAGAAGAGCCACCTGGAGTGGGCGGACCGCTGGTTCCAGCGCCACGGCGACGCGACCGTGTTCTTCTCGCGCATGCTCCCGATCATCCGGACGTTCATATCGCTGCCGGCGGGCGTGGCGCGGATGCCGTTCTGGCGCTTCAGCGTCCTGACGCTGGCCGGCTGCATCCCGTGGGTGCTGGCGCTCACCTTCATCGGCCAGCAGGCGGGCGAAAACTGGGAATCGTGGAAGGACTCGCTTCACTACGTGGACTACGTCGTGGCGGCCGCGATCGTTTTGGGGCTCGCGTACCTGGCGTTTCGCCGCTACCGCCGCGGCGGGCCGCCCGCGTCCCCGGCGCAGGGCTCGGAGCCGGCGGGCAGCGGCCCCGCCGCCGAGACCACCTGAGCCGGCCCGCGTGCGTCGCCCAAGAGCTCGTCGCCGGGGCAAGGCCGCCTCGTCGCTGCCGGCTCGACACGCAATCGCGCTCGGCCTGCTCCAGGGACCGACCGAGCTGCTTCCGATCTCGAGCTCGGGGCACGTGGTGCTCGCGCCGGCGCTGCTCGGCTGGCCCTACGACCGCCTCGACGCGCCCCTTCGCAAGGCGTTCGAGGTCGCCCTCCACGCCGGCACAGCGGCGGGCCTGACCGTCGCCCTGAGGCACGAGGTGGCGGAGGTCGCTCGCTCGCTCGACGCGCCGCGCCTGATCAGGCTGTTCCTCGCCACGGCTCCCGCGACGGTCGCCGGGCTCCTGCTTCACCGCCCGATCGTGGGGCGGCTGAGCTCGCCGCGCAACGTGGCGATCGCCCAGATCGCGGCCGGTGCGACCATGGGGCTCGCCGACCGACGGCCGGCCGACCGAAGCCGAGACGACACGCCGCTCCTCGACGCGGTGGCCGTCGGAGTCGCCCAAACGGCGGCCCTCGCGCCGGGCGTCTCGCGCGGCGGCGCGGCGCTCACCGCGCTCCGGCTTCGGCGGCTCGAGCGGCGCTCGGCCAGCGAGATCTCCCGCCACGCCGCCGCGCCGATCGTCCTGGGCGCCGCTGCGCTCGAGGCCGCGCGCCTCGTCCGGCGACCGCCTCCCGCCGCCCTCGCGCGTCCGTTCGCGGCCGGTGTCGCGGCGTCGTTCGCCTCGACGATCGCCGCCGCCGGCCTGGCCCGGGCGATGGACGACGCGCGCTCGTATGCGCCGCTCGCCGCCTACAGGATGGCGCTCGGCACAATCGCTTTCGCCCGGCTCGGTCGCCGTCGCCCGCCATCGGGTTGAATGGCCGCGTGAATCACGACGCCTACGGGCGCGCCGGCGTGGACGCGAGCAGGGCCGACGCATCGGTGGCCGCGATCGTGGACGTGCTGAGCCGGATCGACCCCGGCCGCGCCAAGCGATCGCTCCTCGGCTCCGGTCACTACGCGGACGTGGTCGCGCTCGACGAGCGGACCGGGATCGCGCTTTCCACCGACGGCGTCGGCACCAAGGTGATCCTCGCTGAGGAGCTCGGGCGCTTCGACACGATCGGCATCGACTGCATCGCCATGAACGTCAACGACCTCGTCTGCGTGGGCGCCACGCCGCTCGCTGCGGTGGACTACATCGCTGTCGAGCAGGCCGACCCGGACGTGCTCCGCGAGGTCGCCGAGGGGTTGCGCGCCGGCGCCGAGGAGGCCGGGATCGAGATCCCGGGCGGTGAGCTGGCGCAGCTGCCCGAGGTGATCCGGGGCCACCCGTCGCCGCACGGGATCGACCTCGTGGCGGCGTGCTTCGGGACCGTCGGGCTCGACCGCGTCGTGACCGGGGAGCGGATCGAGCCCGGCGACGCCGTGATCGGCCTGCCCTCGAGCGGGGTCCACTCGAACGGCCTCACGCTCGCGCGGCGGGCGCTTCCCGACCTCGGCGAGACCCCCAGCGAGCTCGGCGGCTGGACGGTCGGCGAGGCGCTGCTCGAGCCGACCGTGATCTACGTCCGCGCGGTGCTCGAGCTGCTCGAGTCAGAAACCGACGTCCGGGGGCTCGCGCACATCACGGGCGGTGGGCTGCTCAACCTGCTGCGCCTTGGCGACGGCGTCGGCTACCGGATCGACCGACCGCTTCCGCGCCCGCCGATCTTCGACCTGATCGCCCGCCGGGGCAAGGTCTCAGAGGAAGAGATGCTCGAGGTGTTCAACCTCGGCTGCGGGTTCTGCTGCGTCGTGCCTGCCGACCGCGCCGAAACGTCCGTGAGTGCGCTCGGCGCCCGCCACCCGGGCACGGCCGTGACCGGCGAGGTGACCGACGCGGCCGGGGTGGTCGAGCTCCCGTCCTTCGGGCTCACGGGCAGGGCGAACGGCGGCTTCACCTGACCGACTCGCCGGGTGCCCTCACGCCGGCTCCCACAGCTGCCCCGTCAGAACCCGCACCGGTTTCACCTTCCACTCCCCCGCCAGGCGCCACAGCTCGGCGGCCGCGCGCGGCTCGGGCAGGTCGCAGACCGCCTCCACCTCGCGCCCGGCCATCCGGCCGAAGCGCCGCAGGGCGTCGAGCACCCCGGGCGGCTCGCCCTCGGTTGGCCGCGCGCCGGCGGCCCGCGCCGCCGACCGGTAGTCCTCGTAGGGCTTGTGGCCGAAGACGCTGTGCTGTGAGCCGTTCTCGGCCACGAAGACCGCGGTCGGGAAGCTGACCCGCTCCCGTCCCTGCCCGATCTCCTTGACGTGACCGCCGGCGCGCGCCTCGTCCGGAACCGCCCGCGCCTCCTCGAGGTCGTCGCCGAACGCCTCGACGATCGCGTGCGAGCCGAGGTCGCGGCGAAAGCGCTCCACGTCGAGCCGCGCGCGACGGGCCTCTTCGACGAGCGCTTCGGTGGTGTCGAGCTTGCGGCGAAAGCACATCAGGCCCTCTCGCACCGCGCGAAGGTAGGCGTAGGCAGCCTCGGGCCCCTGCTCGGCGCCGGCCTTGACCGCCATGCACGCCGGGTAGGTCGAGCCGATCGGGCCCTCGCTCCAGAGCCGCGGGTCAAGCGGCATGCGCCCCTCGTCGGAGACGTCGAGCCAGTGGACGATCAGGCCGGGGAACGGGCCTGCCGGGCCGCCGATGCCAGCCTCGGCGTCCGCGTACCCTTGGTCGTAGCGTCGGGCGAGGCCGCCCATCACCCAGGTCCATTGGAGGCCCTCGCCGAACTCCACCATGAGCTTCCTCACGACGGGCTCGACGGTCCACGACCAGGAACACGCTGGGTCGGTGATGAAGCGGACTCGGATCGGCACCGATCGCGCAAAATAGAGGAATCGATGATCGAGCCACGAAGCGCTCGCCGCGGGGCGCACCCGCCCGCGACGCCATGATCGGGACGCTTCTGAACGGTCGCTTCCGGCTCGACGACAAGCTCGGGGCGGGCGGGATGTCCACCGTCTACCGGGCATTCGACGAGACGCTCGAGCGCTGGGTGGCGATCAAGCTGATGCACCGCGAGTACTCGTCGGTGCCTGACCAGCTCGAGCGCTTCCGGCGCGAGGCGCGATCCGCCGCCAGCCTCTCCCACCCGCACATCGTGACCGTGATCGACGCCGGCGAGGACGACGGGCATCCCTTCATCGTTCTCGAATACGTCGAGGGAGAGACGCTCAAGGAGTGCATCCACCGCGTGGGGCCGCTGGCCGCCGCGGAGGCGGTGGCGTACGCCATCGAGATCGGGCGCGCATTGGAAGCTGCCCACGGCGCTCGCCTGGTCCACCGTGACATCAAGCCGCAGAACGTGCTTATCGACCCCGCCGGGCGGGCGAAGGTGACGGACTTCGGCATCGCCCGCTCGCTCGAAGGCGATGGGATGACGCAGGCCGGAAGGGTGCTCGGCACGACCGACTACGTGTCGCCCGAGCAGGCGCTCGGAGAGCCGGTCACCGAGCAGTCCGACATCTACTCGCTCGGGATCTGCCTCTACGAGATGCTCTCGGGCGAGGCGCCGTTCGGCGGCGACACCCACGTGGCCGTCGCGATGAAGCACGTCCGCGAGCCGATGCCGGACATCCGCGCCCAGCGACCGGAGCTGTCTGCCGCGCTCGCGGCGGTGGTCGAGCGGTCGACCGCGAAGGAGCGCGATCATCGCTATGCGACCGTCGGCCGGATGGTGGACGAGCTCGAGGAGGTGCTCGCGATCGAGGCCGCCCGCAGCGGCGAGGTCACCGGCGAGGCGACCAGCGTGCTCCAGGGACTTCCGCAGGGACACGGCGAGGTCGCGCCCGGACGGCTACGTCACCCGCGGCGGCTGCTGGCTCTGGTGCTGGCCGGGCTGGTAGCCGGCGCCGTGGCCGTGGTCGTCCTCTCGGGACGCGTCGAGCAGGGTCGGACCGGCAGCGCGAACCCCCCTGGCGAGCCTCAGCTCGATCGGGTCGCCCTCTCAGGCGACGCGATCGACGACTTCGACCCCGCGCCAGGCGACGGCACCGAGTCGTCCGAGTCGGTGGGGAACGTCATCGACGAGAACCCGTCGACCGTCTGGGACACGGAGACCTACCAGTTCCAGTTCGGCGACCCCGATCAGAAGCAGGGTGTCGGGCTGACGGTGGATGCCGGCGAGCCGATCGCGGCGCGCCGCCTCGACGTCGTGACCTCGACGCCGGGCTGGGATGCGGAGGTCTACGGCGCGGACGAGGTACCCGACTCGATCGAGGGTTGGGGCGAGCCGATCGGAGCCGAGAACGACCTCGAGGAGGAGGAGGCGATCGACCTCGACACCGGGGATGAGGCCTACTCGCAGTACCTCCTCTGGATCACGTCGCTCCCCGAGGGCGGCAGGGCGGAGATCGCGGAGCTGACCCTCAGGCGATAGGGGCGCGGGCGGCGCGCGGTCCGCTCAGAAGCGGTAGCGGCGCTCGGTCTCGTGACGCTCGACCGCGTAGCCGAGCAGGCGATCGAGCAGCTCCGGGTAGCCCACGCCCGACGCCTCGAAGAGCTTCGCGAACACGCTCGTCCGCGTGAAGCCGGGGATCGTGTTGAGCTCGTTGACCAGCACGCCGCCGTCCTCCTCGACGAAGAAGTCCACGCGCGCGAGACCCGCGCATCCCACCGCCAGAAACACTCGCCGGGCCAGCTCGCGCACGCGATCGCGGGACTCGGCGGGGATCGGCGCCGGGGCGAGCAGCTCCATCCCGCCGGGCTCGTACTTCGCCTCGTAGTCGTACCAGTCGGCTTGGATCAAGATCTGCCCGGGCTCGGACGCCACCGGCTCGCCGTTGCCGATCACCGAGCACTCGACCTCGAGGCCGGACGCCGCCGCCTCGACGATCACGAGCGGGTCGTGCTCGAAGGCGTGGCGGAGCGCCGCCTCGATCCCCGCGGCCTCCGTGACCTTGGAGATCCCGACCGAGGACCCGAGCCGGGCGGGCTTGACGAACGCCGGAAGCCCGAGACGCTGGACCGCGGCCGGGTCGTCCGCCTCCCTGAGCGGGACGTAGTCGACCTGAGGCACCTCCGTCTGCGCCATCAGCCCCTTGAAGGTGACCTTGTCCATGCAGACCGCGGACGCGAGCACGCCGGCACCGACGTAGGGCACGTCCGCGATCTCCAGCAGCCCCTGGACCGTGCCGTCCTCGCCGAACGGTCCGTGGAGGGCCGGGAACACGACGTCCGCCCCCAAGAGGCCCCGAGCCGGCTCCACGCACACCGCCTCGCCGGCGTGCGACCAGGCGCCGTCGCGCCCGATCTCGACCAGCACCGGCTCGTGTCCGCCCACCTCGAGCCCCGCTGCGACGGCCTCGGCCGACGCGCGGGAGATGTCGTGCTCGCTCGACCGGCCGCCGGCGAGGACCGCGACCCTCACCGGCGCCCAGGGCCCCCACGGGGTGGCGGCTCTCCTCCGGGCGGCGGCTCTCCGCCGGGCGGCTCGACGCCGGGCGGCTCCGGCGGCGCCTCGAAGCGGCCGACGACGAGCTCCACGGTCGTGCCGGCCTCGACCTCGGCGCCGCCCCCGGGGCTC